>FLOH01000671.1_pt1 | contig 65719 bp, 52 predicted proteins | sample 756751 | NCBI WGS metagenome assembly FLOH01 (sample SAMEA4026879, study PRJEB14308) | marine metagenome | biome: coastal water; material: water | depth 74 m
CAGTCAGTATCCATTCTTGGTAATATTTTTCATGCTACACCGGGCCTGTGCGCTATTTCAGACTCAACCACAGGTACGCATATCGACGTCAGTGAACGGTGGCTGTCGGCATTGGGTTACCAGCGCAAAGAAGTCATAGGCAAAACAGCCAGTGAGCTTCACATCTGGCCGACAGCGAAGACCCGCAACCGCCTGATCAAAGAAATGGAACGGACGAACGGACACCTGCGCGATTATGAAACACAGATATGTTCCAAATCCGGCGTGACTATTGATGTTTTGGTCTCTGGCGAGAGGATTGTCTACGAGGGACAGGAAAGATTATTCCTCATTGCACAGGATATTTCTGCTCACAAAAGGGCAGATCGCGAATTACGGGAGAGCGAACGGCGCGCCCGGGCAGCGGAACAGTTGCTGAAGGACGCTATTGAAAGCATTTCTGATGGTTTCGTCCTCTATGGCGCGGATTCAGGGCTTATTATCTGCAATAAAAAATTCAAAGAACTATACGGATATAGCAATGTTGATGTTGCCCCAGGCGCGACCTGGGCCACGCTGGGTGAACTGGATATTAAGCGCGGTACCGTCCTGTCTGACAACAAACGTGAATACCTTGACCGCAGGGATATTAACGAGGGACCACCCAAGTCATTTCCTGTCCGGCTGGCTGATGGGCGAAGCATTCTGGTTAGGGATCGTAAGACCCTTAATGGCGGGATTGTCAGTATTCAGACTGACGTCACCGCAACCGAGTCTTTGTTAGAGGAATTGCGCCATGCCCATGCTGAACTGGAAGAGCGCGTTGCGGAACGAACGAAAGACCTGGAGCTTGAAATCGTCGAGCGCAAAACGGCAGAGATCAAGCTGCGAGATGCCTTAACAGCGGTTCAGGTCGCGGATCAGGCAAAGACAGAGTTCCTCGCAACCATGAGCCATGAGTTGCGTACCCCCCTGAATGCGATTATCGGGTTTACCTCAGTCATGCGTGAGGGGCATTTTGGCAAAATAGAAATCCCCAGATACCAGGATTATCTGGCTGATATTCAGGCATCAGGCGAGCATCTACTGTCTTTGATCAACGACATTCTGGATGTTTCAGCGGTCGAGGCGGGTAAGCTAGAGCTGTTTGAGGAAGAGTGCGACCTTAGCGAAATCATCGAATCATCCATCAGGCTGGTATCGCTCAGGGCGGGCAAGGGGAACGTTGATGTCAGTGTTATCGAGGTGGATGGCGCTGATCATGTCATTAAGGCAGACGAGCGCCGGTTGCGCCAGGTTCTTGTCAATCTCCTGACCAATGCCGTCAAGTTTACGCCTGCCGGTGGATCCGTTCAGGTGGAAACCAACATCCAACCCAATTTAGGGTTATCCATTTTGGTCACGGACAGCGGGGTCGGAATGTCTGAAAGCGATGTCAGGAAAGCTATGAAGCCGTTCACTCAGATCGGTGGCAATCCTTTTGTACGGAGCAATGAGGGCACAGGGCTGGGATTACCCCTGACAAAAGCTCTTGTTGAGATGCATGGTGGGGAACTTGGTATTGAAAGTGCGCCGGATATAGGAACAATCGTTACTGTTAAACTTCCAGCGTCTCGGATTGTATGAGCATTTGTTACCCGCGGTGCACATCTTACATAAGACTCATAACAGAATCAGGTAACGGTGATGGCAGGACCTTCAATTGAACTGGACGGCATAACGCTGGGATTCGATGGGACTCGTGTGCTCGAGGATGTGTGCCTGACGATTGATTCCGGCCAGTCACTTGTGATTATTGGTCCGTCTGGCTGCGGCAAGACCGTTTTGTTGAAAACCATTATTGGTGTGTACGAACCGGATCGTGGTGAAATTCGTATTGATGGACAGCCGGTCACGGGAATTGCTCGCAGTGAACGTGAAAAGATCAACCGTCGTTTCGGTATGCTATTCCAGAAATCCGGCCTTTTTGACAGCCTGACAGTTTGGGAAAATATAGCCTTCAGGTTATTGCAGGACCGCGACCTAAGCCGCGCTAGAGCCCGTGAGATCGCGATGGAAAAACTGGCGCTCGTTGGGCTTGATGCGCGTGAGGCCGATCTGTATCCCGTGGAATTGTCCGGCGGTATGCAAAAAAGAATAGGCATTGCACGGGCCATTGCGACTGACCCTGATGTCTTGTTAATGGATGAACCTACGGCTGGCCTGGATCCCATCAGCAGTAACATGATCAATGATATGATACTCGATGTGGTCAGTCGCCTGGGGGTGACGGTGCTATCAGTAAACAGCGATATGAGTGGTGCGGCGAGGACCGCAGATACAGCCGCTATGCTGTACGATGGCCATATTATCTGGCTTGGTGATACAGGCACCATGCACGGTTCGGATAATGCCTATGTTTCCCAGTTTGTGAACAGCCATGCTGATGGCCCAATCCCTACAATTGTTGGCGTGTGATTGTCATGGCTCGCCTTTCTCCCCGTGACTGGGTTCCGCAGAATTGTGAAGACCTGATACAGGCGATTGCCAATTCCGTGGCCGAGCTGGGTTCAGATTCTATTGACGCTGAAATTCATGCCTTGATTGATCAGAACCGCGTCATTCATGAACACGACTGCATTAACCTGAATCCGGCGACCAATGTTCTAAATCCAAGAGCGGAAGCCGTTCTGTCGAGCGCCTTGGGATCACGCCCTTCGCTTGGTTATCCCGGCGACAAATATGAAATGGGGGTGGAAGCCATTGAACGTATTGAGGTCATCGCGGCGGAGTTGGCCGCCGAGGTGTTCGGGGCATCTTTTGCTGAAATCCGAGTCGCCTCCGGGGCCATGTCGAACCTTTATGCGTTCATGGCGACAACGAAGCCGGGGGATTCTATTATCGTGCCATCACCTGATATTGGCGGTCACGTAACCCACCACCTGTCCGGTGCGGCAGGCCTTTACGGTCTGGATATTCATTCCTCCCCTGTTGATCCAAACAGTTATACGGTAGATCTGGGCGCTTTGCGGTCGCTTGCTCGTAAAATTAATCCCCGTCTTATTACCATCGGCGGCAGCCTGAACCTGCGACCCCATCCGGTCCGTGATATCCGGGCTATTGCCGATGAGGTCGGTGCCTACGTTCTGTTCGATGCCGCTCATCTTTCCGGAATGTTTGCCGGGCGGGCATGGCCCAATCCCCTGGACGAAGGGGCGCATGTGATGACCATGAGTACCTACAAGAGTCTGGGTGGCCCGGCTTCAGGTCTGATCGTAAGTAACGATGCCGAACTAGCGGAACGTCTCGACCGGATTGCTTTTCCGGGGCTTACGGCAAATTTTGATGCAGCAAAATCCGCCGCATTGGCTTTGACCCTACTTGACTGGAAAGACTATGGCGATGTCTATGCCGCAGCGATGATTGATACGGCTCTGGCATTGGCAAACGCGTTGGCATCAGCAGGTTTCCCAGTCTATGCAGAAGGAAACGGCTATACGGCTTCGCACCAGTTCGCCATTGAATCTATGCAATTTGGCGGCGGGCAGGCCGCGTCCAAGCGTTTACGTCAGGCCAATATTCTTGCCTGTGGAATCGGTTTACCCATAGCTCCCGTGGCGGGGGATATGAACGGCCTGAGAGTTGGCACGCCCGAGATCGTGCGCTGGGGAATGACCGAGGCCCATATGATTGAAATCGCCACGTTTATGAAACGCTGCCTGATTGATCTGGAAGATACGGTCGCCATAGCCTGTGATGTCTCCGACTTCAGGCAAAGGTTTACGTCAATGCATTATGTGCGTGGTGCTTAAGCGACAGCAACAGGGCCACGGCACCGTTGCCTAACATAGTGTTTGGTATCGCTCTCTGCGCCCTGTGCCATGATCCAGGCCCGAAATGCCGCAATCCGTGGCAGGCGCCCTGACTGATCCGGATAGACCAGATAATAAGAACCAAATCCATCAAGCATGTTATCAAAGGGAATAACAAGCTCGCCGGTATCCAACGCATTGTCCACCGCGGGACGTCGTCCCATGGCAATACCTAGGCCCACAATCGCCGCCTCAATGGATTGCACACGATTATGGAACCGCAGATTCCGCACGGGTTTGAAGTCAGTCAGTCCGACGGATTCACACCAGTTGGCCCATTCCGGATTTGCCGCAATGTTGCATCGAATGATCGTGTGGTTAATCAGGTCTGCCGGGTTGTTGAGTGGTGGTGACGACTTAAGATATTTCGGGCTACACACGGGAAAAACCTGCTCACCCATGAGATATTCCGTTCGGACACCGGGCCAGTTCCCATTCCCATACAGCACGCCGACGTCGACTTCCGGCAACAGGAAATGCGGGTCCTCATAGGGGGTCACTAGATTTATTTCGAGGTCAGGGTGTTGTTCACGGAAAGATCCAAGGCGTCGCACCATCCAGGTAGCGCTGAGGCTGGGACACAATTGAATAGACAAGGGTGCTTGTCCGTTGCTGTCAACCACATCCGATGTGGCGTCAAGCAGGTCTGCTATCACGGCCTGAACACGTCCAAGATACGTGCGTCCGGTCGGCGTCAATTCCAGTTCATGGTGCCGACGAACGAACAGTCGAATGCCTAGCTGGTTTTCCAACGTTCGCACCTGATGGCTGACGGCTGATGGCGTCAGACATACTTCTTCGGCGGCACGCTGAAAACTCAAGTGTCGGCCAACGGATTCAAAAGCCTTCAAGGCTGCAAGTGATGGAAGTCTGCTTACTTTCATATGTCCCCGCACACTCTGTTTGAAAGTATCCCCAGACACTAAAAAGCGCGCCTTTCATAGGTGTGTCAATTCAATTGAGATAAATATCAAGGTTTTGATCGAATATTTCATCCCTTCAGGCAATGAATCATTGATCATTCCTACTTTTGCCTGAGTAACAGTATGGGACAGTGAAGCGCGCTGAGGGCGCGATCAATGATATTGAGGGGTGGTAGGGCCTCAGTGAGTTCCAAAACCATGAATGAGCAGGGGCGGCATCGCCAGGGATATGAAAGGCACTGGTTCAGGGAATGAATGGACAGTACGGGTGCGGGGCCGATCTGCGCTGCCAGAATACTGTCACAGCGTTTCTTTATCGCTTTCAACAATTCAGTGTCGCTGGCAGTAAAAATTACAACGCCCACATGGCGTCGTTGTGCGCTGTGGAAAGCCAGTTGTAAGGCGCGTTCAGAAGGAATGGCCTTGTCCGCAAGCACTGCCACAGCTCCGGCGTGGGGTTGATGCGTTCGTGGCACGAGCAGAAGATCGTAAGGGCGATTTGCTATAATTGTGCATATTTTTTCGTACGCCACCTCAATATTGCGTTGTATCGGTGGCGTAACCGCCATGACGATCAAGTCATCTTCCTCTGCTGTCTCGACAACTTTTTCATCCACGCGGCCATCTACAACCAAAAAGGAGTTTTGCTGCTGTTGGCTGGCCGTCAGGTCTTCCAAAACATGACGAATGTTTGATGCGCGACGGTCCATATCACTGCGCACATCGTCTGCATTCAGGGAATGGGTCGATGTGCCGTGCAGTGAAAACTCACGGGCGAAGGGCAATCCGGCATAATCAAGAAGATCGCTGTCTCGAACGCACAGGCAGGTTAGACTGCTGTTGAAGTCACCGGCGAAATGTACGGTATGCTCAATGATGTTATTCTGGTTGTTGTCTCCGCCAAGATTAAGGGTCAGGACAATTCGTTGGTAATGCTGAACGGTATTTGAGGTGCCGGTCGATATCATTTCGATCCCTCCACACCGCCTCCGTCAATGCTTCCTTTGCTGAAATGCCTGAATGAATCGGCAAATCCCAATAGTCGGTCTTCGACGGCGGCAAAAACCGTGTCTTTTCTGAACCTCCCATTTGCACCACGTGCACCTGCGGGAACACCAGTCAGTCGTTCGATGCCTTCGGCGATAGTCTTGATAGGGTAAATATTAAACATACCCTTTCGAACAGCTTCCACCACATCACTACGTAGCATGAGATGCTTGATGTTAGAGTCAGGAATAAGAACACCCTGTTCGCCGTTTAAACCGCGCTCCGTACAGGTATCAAAGAAGCCTTCGATTTTTTCGTTTACGCCACCGATGGCCTGAACAAGACCATACTGGTTAACCGATCCCGTGACGGCAAGTGACTGATTGATAGGAATTTCAGAAAGCGACGAGATCAGAGCATACAGCTCGGTAGACGATGCGCTGTCACCATCGACACCACCGTAGGTCTGTTCGAAGACTAGGCTGGCCGCCAGAGCCAGGGGGGTTCCCGGAACGAAGTGAGAGCTCAGGTAACTCGAAAGAATCAACACCCCCTTGGAATGCAGAGAGCCGCCAAGCTCCACTTCGCGTTCTATATCAATAACGCTGCCCTTGCCCATCCATGTGCGCGCCGTAATACGGGTCGGCCTGCCGAAGCTGTATCCGCCAATTTGCAGAACGCTCAATGCATTGATCTGACCGACCTTTTCTCCTGATGTATCAATCAGGATATCGCTCCGTTGAATAGCCTCTTGTGACCGTTCCCGGATGCGATCTTTGCGATGGCGGGCCGCAGCCAGAGCCTGCTCTACATGGATGCGTTTCACCCGTTTTGAATTGGCTTCTCCGGCGATCCAGTCAGCCTCATGCATCAGATCCTTGATTTTGGCCAGTTCCAGCGATAGACGCTCTGAATCTCCTGCTTCACGTGCGCTGTATTCAACGATCCTTGCGACGGCGGTTTTTTCAAAGGCGAGCATGCCGTGTTTCTTTGCTAGCATGGCGACGCACTCGGCAAACCGCTTTTCCGTTTTCCGCGATCTTTCCATGCGGTTGTCGAAATCAGCCCCGACCTTGAACAGTTCTGGGAATTCCGGATCATAGGCGGATAGTAAGTAATACATCATTGGATCACCCAGCAAGATGATCTTAACGCCGTGTCGGACCGGCGCGGGTTCCAGCGATACGGTGCTGATCACGGTAAGGTATTTTCCTGGACTTTCGGTTTTGATGCACCCGCTTCGGATGGTGCGTTTAAGGGCCTCCCAGGCGAACGGTTGGATCAGGACCTGGCGCGCATCCAGTACCAGATACCCACCCACGGCCCGATGAAAGGCCCCAGGCTTGATCATCCTGAAATCGGTAAGTAATACGCCCATGTGTTCCACATGCTCGATCCGGCCGATCAGGTTGCCGAGTGTGGGATGATCTTCATGGACAACCGGTGCTCCGTGATTAGGTGAATTGCTTACAATCACATTGACGCCATAACGCCCAAACCCGATGGCCGTTCCCCCATTTCCATTCATCTTTGGGGCAGGTTGGGTTTCCCCAGATGAAGCGTTTCCCTCCATGCCGAGAACGGTCCGGATATTATCAATAAGATCGGCACGCATGGCGTCAACAAAGACAGAAACCTGTGGCAAGCCCTCAAATCCGGCCAGCAGGTCAGCCATATGGGAATCCACCGCATAGGCTGTAACCTCACGGTTCATCTCCTGTAACTTTTGGCGTAATTCCTTGGTACGGCGTGGGATCGTCGCAATGATGGCTTCCAGTTCCTGCTCCAGCTCCCGGATGTGCGTCTGCCAGCGTTCGCGATCTTGTTCTTTCAGCTTTGCGAACACCTCGGGGTTAACCACTTGGCCATCCTTTGTCGGGGCAAGAGCAAACCCTCCGGGGGTCATCATTAGAGTGACATTTTTCTTGGCAGCTTTTTCAGACAAGATATCGAAAACCTGCTGCTGGTCCTGACGGTAGGATTCCTCAAGGATTTGATGGCGGTTACGGTAATCCTCACTTTCGAAAATACTGATGACCGCAGCGCGAACATTATCGACAGCTTGATGCACGGCACGCTTCAGTTTCGGACCGAACCCGGATGGCAGAGACATGGCTATGGGTTTGTGGTTATCGCTGAAGTTATTGACGTACACCCAGTCATCGGGCGTTTCTTCCCGTTCCGCTTTTTTAGACAGGAACTGATTCACGATATCAAACTTTCCTGTTCCGGGCGGGCCATACAGGAACAGATTGAAACCTTCTGCATGAGTGGCGGTGCCAAAGCGAATGGCCTCCATCGCGCGTTCCTGGCCAAGTGTGCCACTGATCGTGCCAATCTCATCCGTTGTCTTGAAGGCCAATACTGACGGGTCGCATGGGCGGTATAGTTGGCTCGGCTTAAGTGGACGCGCTTTCATGGAAACCTCTTTACCCCAGAAGTCTTATTATTCTCCAAATGCGCCCCAAATGATTTGATAAAGATCAATGTTGGCTAATCCATCCTAACCTATCTTGTATCGTGTCACCGACCATAAGGTCATAATGGAGCAAGGGGGTCGTTATATCATGAGTATGCTCGGGCATAACACGTCCGGTATCGACATCGAGATCGAGGTTCGCCTGTTTAACAGCATCCAGCGTGATGTGGGTGGACCTGTCAGTCGTGCCTTGACTTTGCCGGCAGGCAGTACGGTTGCTGATATATTCTCGCAGCTAAAAATCCGTGAACAGGACGTTTTTCTGGTTTGGTGTAACGGTCGAGACGTGACGAAGAGCATGCCCGGTGAAATTAATACGGATTTCGCTCCCGACCATGGTGACGTTATCGCCATTTCCGGTGCGGTGCCCTACAGCTGGGGGTTCGGTTCTCCGATTGTCTAGACCACAATCCGGATTACCCAATGACCGAGAAGCTGGAGTTTTTATTGATCTCTCGATTGCGCGAACAGAAACCCAAATCAATAGTGCGTTTGATGTGTTCAAGCTCGAACGTCACCGGTGTGGCATCGTGGTCATGGCCGTTTTCACAAGCCTCGATCAGAGCGGCCATCATCTTGCCCGCCGTGGGGCCGTTCTTGAACTGGTTACCGCTTGAGCCGATAGCCAGATAGAATCCGTTCAGGTCTGAACGGTCATAGATCGGTCCCCAATCCTCCGTTACATCATAGAGGCTGACCACACCTTTAGCCCGATTGGGGATACCGAGATTCTCAAACCGTTGTGCCATGCGTGAAACTTGCGCCGTCCACTGGTCCGTGAATCCCTCATCATAGTTATCCGGATCAACCCAGATCTGTGGATCGCATTCCGGATCCTCGCTGCCGATCAGGATATGATTGCCGACGTCGGGACGGCTGTAGCACGCGATGTCAGAATCGGAGAACACATAACCCTCGTGTTCGTAGTCAAACCCTGCCGGTGCAGGAACATGAGCGACTTCGTGGCGCAGCGCCCTGGTCTTGATCTTCATGGTGTCCTCGACACCGGCCAGGCGGTTAATGTTCGACGAATGCGGTCCTGCCACGTTGATCACCACCGGGGCGTCAATCGTACGGCCGTCGGCTAGCGTCACCCCGGTGACGCGACCGGCATGGCTGCGGATCTCCGTGACCTCGGCATTGAAGAGAAACTCGCCGCCTGCACGCTCCACGGCCGATTGCACGTTGCGCGCCGCAAGTTGTGGATCACTGACATACCCGCCATCGGGGAAGAAGATCGCTCCCGATACGGTGCGCTCGGTGGTTTCACCGAATTTAGGATCGTCGTGACGACGAGGTGGATAAAATTCATGGGTGTCGACGATGGGAAAGCGTTGGCGAAGGGTCTCAGCATCCCAGCTCTCATAGGGCGCACCCAGTTTGTCCATCAACGATGTCACATGCGCCATCTCACCATTCTGGGTGGTTTTCAACACCACACAACCGGTGTTGTGATAGGTGACCAGGTCCTCGTTAGATGATGGTGTCTCAAGGTAGTCTTGCCAGTTTCGCCAGTAATTAATGCCGTCAAAGGCAATCGCGGAGCCTTCAAGAGTGGAGTAGTAGGTGCGGATGATGGCACAGGAACCTGATGTGGAGCCATACCCGGCGGCTGGCAGTCTATCGATGTTAAGCGTCTTCCAGCCCTTCTTTGCCAGCTCATAGGCGACCGGCGTTCCGATGATACCGGCGCCGATAACGATAGCGTCATAGGATGAATGGGTGTTGCTCATGATATTTCTTTCTCCCCGGATAAAATCTTGATGCCGTATTCAGTCGTTGGGGCATTTCCCAAGCCGCCGCCCGCCTGACATGTATTCATCGATAATCACATTCATGTGGTCCTTACCGAAACTATCGTAATGCCCGGCGTGGACTACCTGTATAGGAAGTGCGCGCAAACGCTCCAGGCTTTCGCGAAGTTCTGCCTCGACGGAATGATACAGAATGTCGATCAGATCACCGTCATAGAGGGTGTCGCCGGAGAACAGGATGCCGGTTTCTTCTTCCCACAACGCGATGGAGCCGGGTGAATGCCCCGGCACATGAAGCACCCTGAATACCCGGTCGCCCAGATCGATGAGGTCGCCATCGTCCAGTTCGCGCGTCAGCGGGGCCGCTTCAATGCACCAGCTTTCCGCTTCAAAACCGGGGTAGGGGGATGTGTAGATCATGCTGTCGACAAAGAAACTGTCTGCGACGATGTTTGCCCGCGTAGGCTGTGCATAGATATCCGCTTCGTTCGCATGCCCCAGTCTGTCAGTAAAATGACATAGCCCACCGGAATGATCATAGTGACTGTGGGTACATAGGCCGATGACGGATCGGTCAGAAATTTTTGCGACCTCTGCCGATAGAGACTGGAGGCCAAGGCCTGTATCAATGACCAGATCGCGGTCCCGACCCCGTACATGCCAGATGTTGCACCGCCAACCCGGTTCGTGTTGGGTTTCCAAAATAAGCGTGATGTCGTCGCTGATCTTTCGGGTTTCGTACCACAAGAGATCGTTTGGCATTTAAATCAAGACTCCAGAATCAGATTAAAAAATATGGAGATTTCCTTCTCTGACAGGTCCGCAAAATTCTCAGCCATATTCTTGACTTTTACAGCGCGCTCCACACCCAGCACCGGATCGGCAAACGAATGATATTTCTCCGCTAAATCCCCATCGCTGAGCGGGTCTTCCGGATCGCCTTTGGAGCTCATTACTTCGGATGTGAGGATGCGGCCATTTTTCAGCCGCAGGATCACCCGTGCCCATCTTTTCCGGATGCTCATTTGCGTGATCGCCGGGTCTTCGACAAGTTCAGTGGCTACCGATAGTCGAAGAATCTCGGGGTCGGTAATGATGTCTGGTTGCAGCTCCTCAATACCGATTTTTCCCCGTGCAATCATTACGGCAACAGGAAAAACGATGGCATAGGTCATCTCGTCCAGTGAGGTCGGCGTATACCCGCCAAGCTCGACAGCATACTTGAAAGTTTCGATCCGAACGCCCTCGATCTGTTCACTCTGAAGATCGTTTTCGCTCATCAGTGAGTGTACAGCGTTAATCGCCGGGTGTGCCCACCGGCATACGGGATAGGCCTTGTAGTGGGTTTCCGCGATCTCCCAACGGGATCCTAAATCATGCCACCACGGTTCGGCCTCTTTTCCCTCGACGGTAATCGCAGGGGCACCGGTAAATCCGGCCTGTGCCATCAACACAGCCATCACGCCGGACGGCGCACCCCATCCGACGCCGTCGCGTAACATGGTTGGATATTCGATACATCGCATCATCTGACTGCGGGGGCCGTGGTATTCGGCAATTCCAATGGCGTGCCGGGTCTGTTCGGCATCCAGTCCCAATAGGCGGGACCCCGCGGCCGCAAGCCCGACGGCCGTCCAGGCTCCTGAAGTGTGATAGTCGGTAACTGTGCCGTGTTGAGTGTGGCCAGATCGGTAGGCAACTTCGTATCCGATAGCCAGCGCGATCAACAGGTCGTCGCCGGTAACGGGTTGTCCCAGGGACATCTTCATATCCGCAAAAGCCAGCACACCTGGAACGACGGCGGAACCCGCATGACCTTTGACGCCGGAATTTCCGTCATGGGCATCGATTGAATCGATCATGAAGGCGCCGGTAAACGCCGCCCCGGCGGGCGATACCCGCCGCCCATCATACAGCATTCTGGCTTCGCCCATGCTTGGATCAGCGCGCCAGAACTGGTCAGCGATCTTCCGGGTGATGGCAGTGATTTCAGTCAGACTGGCAACGGCGGCAACCCCGAGGGTATCGGGCATACTACGCCTGAACACCGCCTTGATGTCTTCTGGCAGATCGCTACTAGATAGGTTCTGAATGAATTGAATGGGGTCCATTTGTTTAATCCTCCGGAACGCCGCCTTCTTCGTGGCGGCGCTTGACGAATGCGTCCAGTTCCTCGTCGATGGCCGGATCAAGGGGCGGCTTTTCGTAACCTGCGATCAGGTCCTTGTAAATCCGGTGCGCCCGTTGGGTTGCATCGACGGAGCCATGTTCTTCCCATGTCTCGAAATTACGCCAGTCCGACAGCATTGGCGAATAAAAGGCCGTTTCATAACGATCCAGCGTGTGCTGTGTGCCGAAGAAATGCCCGCCCGGGCCCACGTCGGCCATGGCGTCAATTGCGAGTTCATCGCGGCTGGTATCCAGCGGCTTCAGGAATTCCGCCATCATTTGCAACATTTCGGCATCGATGATGACCTTCTCGTAGGATGCGCACAATCCACCTTCGATCCAGCCGAGACCATGCATCATGACGTTGCAATGGCCCAGTGCGCATCCCCAGATCGTCATCTGTGACTCGTAGGTGGATTGCACGTCCGGAGCGTTAGAGGCATTCACGTTGGAGGCCCGGTAAGGCAAACCGACACGCCGGGCAAGTTGACCGCCAATGATGGTTGCCTTTGCGTGCTCCGGGGTTCCGAAAGCGGGCGAACCGGTCTTCATATCCACGTTGGAGGTAAAGCCACCGTAGACACAGGGCGCTCCAGGGTTGACCATCTGGATAAACGCCAACCCTGCGATGGCTTCCGCGTGTTGTTGGACCAACGCACCTGCGACGCTAACAGGTGCCATGGCGCCCGCCAGCGTAAACGGAGTCACAATCACAGGCTGGTTGTACCGGGCCATTTCCATCATGCCGGTCAGCATGGGGATGTCGTATTGAAGGGGGGAATTGGCGTTGACCACCGTGAACAGGCTCGGCCGGGATTTAAGGCCCTCCATGGTGACACCATGGGCTATGGCGGTCATGGTTAGCGAATCATGGATGCGGTCACGCCCCAGAGCGTAGGCAAAATTTAGCTTGTCACAATGGCGCACCATGGCCTGATAGGCGTCCAGATGCCGGAGTCGAGGCGCGATATCCTGAGGTTCCACCGGATAGCCTGCGATCATATGAACAATATTCAGGCTCTGGGCCAGTTTGAGGAAATCGCAGTAGGTATCAAAAGTTCCTGCCTGACGGGGTAGATCGAGGGCGGAGACATGAGGTGGGCTAGCCACCATGGCAAAATTCAGGATATTGCCACCCCAGTGCAGGTTCCGTTCCGAATTGCGGGCATGCATGGTGTACTCGGAAGGGGCTTTAGCGAGATATTTCTCGATTAGGGTTCGGTCAAACCTGACTCGGGGGTCGCCATCTCTGACATCCGCGCCAGCGATTTTGAGGATATCGCGGGCTTCCTCGGCGAGGAAGTTCATGCCGATGGTCTCCAAGACCTCAAGCGCAGCATTGTGGATGGTCTCGACCTGATCATCAGAGATGAATTTGAACGGTGGAAACGGGTTTTCCACTTGACGCCAAGGCAATTGCTTGAACCCGGCTGTCTGATCCGCTGATTGTTTCGCTGCCCGGCCTGACCGTTTGCGGCGTGGCTCAGTTGTATCAGCCATACTAAAACTCCCCGGTTTCATGCCCGTTTATTGCTCCCCATTTAGGGACAATACGGATGTATAGGAAGCGCAATCTACTGTCGTGGCGACAAATTATTTTTGGGTTGCCCGCACTTCTGCCAGCAGGCAGAGAATTTCATACATCAGCGTTGCGCCTACCAGCGCCGTATTGCCGGTCTGATCGAACGCAGGGGCCACTTCGACAACGTCGCCACCGATCAGGTTAAGGCCTCGCAAACCCCTGAGTAGTTTCTGGGCTTCGCGGACAGTGATGCCACCGGCTTCCGGTGTGCCCGTTCCGGGGGCATAGACCGGGTCCAGACCGTCCACATCAAAGGTGATGTAGGTTGGGCCGTCGCCGACCACGCGGCGGGCCTCGGCGATGACCTTGTCCACACCGATTTCGTCGAATTCCTCAATGAAGATGACGCGCATGCCGTGTCTCTCACAGAAATCCCATCCGCCGGGGCCGTTCTGTGCGCCACGGATACCAATCTGCACCGCACGTTTTGGATCGAGCAGGCCTTCTTCCACGGCGAGTCGGAAGGGCGAGCCGTGATTGAATTTAGAGCCCTGGATTTCACCCCAAGTATCGGTATGGGCGTCAATATGGACCATGCCGATGGGGCGGTCTTTGGCGATTGCACGAAAGATCGGATAGGTAATGGAATGATCGCCACCGGCAGAAAGGGGGATGACATTGGCCGCCACAAGGCGTGCGAAAAAGGCTTCGATTTCCTCGACCACAGCTTCGTTATCCATCACCCGGCTGAACCGCACATCACCCATGTCGGCAATCTTGCACAAGGCGTATGGGTTAATCCGGGTGGCGTGGTGAATGTTGCGCATCAGTGACGAAGAGTTACGCATTTCACGAGGGCCATGCCGGGCACCAGGGCGGTTGGTTACGCCGCCATCATAGGGAACACCGATCAGTCCGATGTCCAACCCTGCTGGATCGTATTGTAACGGTGCGCGCATAAAAGTTGCGATTTCTGAATAACGCGGGGCCAGTTTTGGATCATAGCGGTCATCATAGGTGACCTCTTTGTTCATGAAGGTATCGGTCATGATTGTCCTACAGGTCCTTGCATAGTCTGAGTGAGTCATAAATTGCGGCGTGGATGTTGCGGCTCGAGACCGCATCGCCAACACAATATAGCTGGAATCCATCCTCGCAAACCGGTTGTTCTTTGTCGGACGTCAGAGCGTCATAGTCAATGGTGCCGTTGTTAGCGGATGAGGCACGGAGACCTTGAAACACATCATCCAGAGGCAGGGTGCCATGTTCCACCACAATATGATCAACAACCCGTTCAATGTCCGGGCCATGAAACTCATTGGTGAACACGCAACGGAGCTGATTACCATCCTTGGTGACGGATTTAAGCCGGTGATCGGGTGTCAGGGTTACGCCCTTTTCGTAGAAATGCTTCATGAAAACCGGAAAATTGACGGTCCCCATATCGGCGGCGGCGCTGCGGTCCGGCGTGACCAGTTCAACCTGTACCCCGGTTTTATTACTCAAATAATCGGCGCAGGACGGGCCCTGTGGCTGGCCATTGTCATCATAGACGAGTACAGAACCGGAAAGATCTTCACCTGCGAGAACGTCCCAGGTGCTGATGCAGTTTTCACCCCCCGGCACCAGTTCCGTATCAGGCAGGCCGCCCGTGGCGATGATCACCACATCTGGGTTTTCCGACTTGACCATGCCTTCATCGGCAAAGGTATTCCAGCGGATATCCACGCCGAGACGATCCATCTGCAACGCGTACCACTCGATGATGCCGATCAGGTCCTTGCGCCAACCTGCCCGAGCTGCCAGCACAATCTGCCCCCCCAGATCGCCAGTGGCCTCGAACAAGACAACGTCATGGCCGCGTTCTGCACTGACCCGTGCGGCTTCCAGCCCCCCCGGACCACCGCCGACAATGACGACCTTCTTTTTTGGCCCTGCTGTCTTTTCGATCACATGGGGCATGGTGGCTTCCCGCCCGGTAGCGGCATTGTGGATGCACAGCGTTCCGCCCCCCATATACAGACGATCAAGGCAGTAACCCGCCCCGACACAGGGACGAATGCCATCTTCGTCACCGGCGGTCAGCTTATTGGTAATGTTGGGATCGGCCATGTGAGCACGGACCATACCGACCATATCCAACAGACCTTCCTGAATGGCGTAGCGCGCCGATGACAGGTCCGCCAGCCGACAGGCATGGAAGACAGGGACTTTAATCTGGTTGCGGATGCTGCCGATCATGGCGACCCAGGGTGCCAGAGGCGCAGCCATGCCGGGAATGTGTGTGCCCAGGTTATTATCGGTATCGATGCGCCCGATGTTGACGGTCATATAGTCGATCAGACCGGACTCCGAGATGATCCGCGCGGCCTCAGTACCTTCTTCCAGCGTTATGCCACCCTCTGTGTTCTCATTGATGCCCTGACGGATGCCAAGAATAAAATCGGGACCGACGGCATCGCGCATGGCTTCGAGGATTTCTAGGGTGAATCGCAACCGGTTTTCCAGCGACCCGCCATATTCATCGGTTCGAAAATTGGTTAGCGGTGAAAGGAAATGATCCGGTAGGTGGCCGTGTTGCAGAACTTCGCAGCCATCCAGCCCGCCATCCTGACAACGTTTGATGGCGTCGGCGTAGGCTTTGCGAACACGTCGGATATCGTCCTTGTCCATTTCTTTCGGGAACGCCCGGTGCGCCGGTTCGCGTACCCGGCTGGGTGCGATGACCGGCAACCAGTCCCCATCATTCCACACCGTGCGGCGGCCCATATGGGTAATCTGGCAGATCAGGGCGCAATCATACTTGTGGATACGTTCGGCAAATTCCCGGAAGTAGGGAACAATGGAATCGTCACCCACATAAAGCTGACCAAACACCGAAGGTGAGTCCGGGGCGATGTTGGACGACCCGCCGAACATGGTCATGCCAATACCGCCCTGGGCCTTGGCTTCATGGTACAACTGGTAGCGTTCCTTTGGTTTGCCATCTTCTGCATAGGACGGTGCATGCGGCGTCGACATGATGCGGTTCTTGATGGTCAGGTGCTTCAGCCTGAAGGGCTGTAACAGCACATCATTCTTGTTGCTCATGGTCCCTCCCGGCTTTTGGTGCGCCTGTTTACTTTAGGGAGAACCGGATGCCGGGAAAAGTCCCAATTCGACGGTTTGTTAAAAATCCTCGACGCCTGCAACGACCTCTGACATTCTGCGAAACGCTTAACAGTGACCATCTGACAAAGTATAGCGAGAGATTATTATGGAATTCAGCGGCGTTCATACCCCCATCGTCACCCCGTTTGATGCCGATGGAGGCATTGATTATGGTGTGTTGGAACAGCTTATCGGGTTTCAGATCGATAACGGCGTGGTAGGTATCTTGCCCGGCGGGTCAACCGGTGAGTTTTATGCCCTGACGCCGGACGAACGTCATGCGCTCAACCGCTTCGTTATGGAATGCACCGGCGATCGCGCCTTTCTGATGGCGGGCACCAACGCCACGACCACGGCCGACGTGATAGCATAATCCCGCGATGCCCAGGATATGGGTTATAGCGCCGTCATGTTGGCACCGCCCTATTATTCGCTGCCCGAACAGGATGACCTGCTGCGGCATTTCCTGAGTGTGCTGGACGCCATCGATATTCCGTTGGTGCTCTACAACTTTCCGGGGCGGGCCGGGGTGGAAATCGGCTACGACGTTCTCGACGGTCTGGCAGACCATCCCCAGGTCGCCGCCATCAAGGAAAGCAGTGGCGACATCACCCGCCTGCACAGTATCCTGGAACGCTATCAGGGGCGCATCCAGCTCATCTGCGGCGCCGATGATCAGGCCTATGAGTACTTCGCCTGGGGTGTGAAATCATGGATCTGTGGTGCGGCCAATCCGGCTCCGGCGGAAAATGTCGCCGTGCTCAACGCGGCTGTCTCAGGCGATCTGGCGGCGGCAAAGGCTGCCATGGAAACCCTGATGCCGCTGGTGGTCAGCCTGGAAGGCGGCAAGTACATCCAGAAAGCCAAGTACGGCATGGAGCTGGCCGGTGTTCCCTGCGGCCCCACCCGCGCGCCGTTGCTAGAGCTGTCGGCCGCCGAGAAGGCCGAATTCAAAGCAATCTATGAATCATTGAAGGGATAGTGTAATCTCCCCCATCGGAGATTTATATTTTCTGCGAGAATTTTTCGATTAGGGCAGGGGAGTCGCCTGAGTGGGAACAACGGGGCATGCTCGGCTTCGGCTGGATCAGTATCTGCAACGGCTTTACGGCTATGCCTACTCGCTATGCCGAAATCCGGATGATGCCCGTGATCTTGTTCAAGACTGTGCCATCAAGGCTCTCGGGGCAAAAACCTCACCAACTGATACCCCGGCCTATCAAGCCTGGTTGTTTCGCATCCTCAAGAACACCTATCTGGATTTGTTGCGCCATCGCCGGGTTGTGGAGACCTGGGAAGTGGATGGCGCCATATTTATTAAACACGACATGGAATTTTCCGGCTCTGAAGATCGTCTTATCAATACGCTGACGGTTAAGTTGGGCATGGAGACGTTACCTGCAGCACATCGGGATATCCTTGGCCTCGTGGATATTGCAGGGTTGAGTTATGGCGAGGTGGCTTTGGTGCTTGAAATCCCGACGGGGACTGTTATGAGCCGTATCAGCCGCGCCAGATTGGCTTTGTTGAAGGTCATTGAAGAAGGTAATGTGCGTCCGTTACCGAGAGCAAAATCAGTTTAAGAGAATACAGAACATGAAACCGGACCTCGAATCACTGAACGCCTATGTGGATGGTGAACTCAGCAAGGATGCTGCTACCAGCGTTGCTCGTGCTATCGCTAATGATCCTGCAGTGGCGAGGAAGGTTGTGGCATTGACGGACCTTCGCTCTGCGTTGGCGGACAGCATTGATGCTCCTGATATACGGATTGATGATTTATTCCCCATCTCAGATGCCGGAGCCAGAAGACGCGGAACAGGAAGTCGCCATCATAAATGGCTTGCCATTGCGGCCTGTCTGGCTGGTTTGTTGCTTATAGGGACGTTCGGATACCGTAATACGGCGGGGCGCATGTCTGAAACATGGATCACTCCTGTTTTGGCCGTGCATGATATTTGGTCTCTTGAGAGCGCGAACGCCCTTGCGACACCCATTCAACCCATCAATTTTCTCTCAAACGAACTGGCCAGACTGGTCTACGTTCCTGATTTGACATCAGCCAAACTGCAAATGGTCTATGTAAATCCGGAGCACCGCGTTGGCAGTGCCAATTTCTTTGTAGCAGGATATGCGGGAACTCGCGGTTGCAAGATTACTCTGGTGGCACAGATTGCTGAAGGGGTGTTGGATGAAAATCCACGAGATATCGGGATAACAAAATTGCGCGCCCTTGCCTGGAATGCAGGCCCTCTGGATTATATTTTAATGTCACAAGGCATGGACAATGACAGGTTTGAGCTGATTGCAGCAACCGTGCATGAGAGTAGTATCAACCATCACCCTGTCAATTCCCAGACCCGCGTCGCTCTTGGTCTCAGCAGAGAATTAAGCGCCCCTTGCGCAGCTTGAATATTTTTCGTTTTTTTCTGGAATAAATCGACTGCCATGGACGTCTTAATTGTTAAGGCCGCAGAATTCACATCATGTGGGTTGTGGAAAATTAACAGATAATGGGAGACGATCATGCCAAGAGATGACGATTACGCTAATGGCGGCGAAGTTAAGCTATTCGATCTGTACGACAGGGATCCGGAACTGGCGGACAAAATAATTTTTGGCCGGGTTACTGACAAGAACCGTCGCGGGTTCCTTAAAGGAGCAGGGCTTGCCACCATGGGGGCCATTGTTGGCGCAGGCATACCGTTTCATGCTAATATGCCGGCCGGTTTCGTTCCTGTTGCTATGGCGAGTAATCATGATCCGATGATGGGTAAGGATGCTATCACCGTGCTGAATGATCGCCCGGTAAATGCTGAGACCCCGGCGCATATGCTCGATGATGATGTGACTCCCATCAGCCGCCACTTTGTCCGCAACAATGGTGTCCCGCCGGAAGACATGAATGCGAGCACTTGGGAACTGACGGTCGATGGGCTGGTGGATAATCCTATGACCTTGTCCATTGCGGACCTTAAGAGCAAGTTTGAAGTCGTGACAAAACGGCTGACAATTGAATGTGGTGGTAATGGACGCGCCGCATTTGACCCACCTGCCAAGGGTAACCAGTGGAGTTATGGTGCGGTTGCCTGTTCCGAATGGACTGGAGTACGCTATGCAGACGTGCTCAAGGCTGCCGGTGTTAAATCCAACGTGATTTATACCGCTCATGTAGGCGCGGATACGCATCTGTCCGGCGATGAAGGCAAATTGCCGATTTCGCGTGGTGTGCCTATTGATAAAGCCATGAACCCGAACAACCTCATTGCATTCGCACAAAATGGTAATGAAATCCATCCCATGAACGGTGCGCCACTGCGTCTGGTGGTGCCAGGTTGGCCGGGTTCGTGCTCGCAGAAATGGCTGAAGCAAGTCTATATGCGCGACATTGTTCATGATGGCCCCAAGATGACAGGCACAGCCTATCGTAAGCCGGCTTACCCTGTTGCTCCTGGTACAAAAGTGCCTAAGGAAGATTTTGAAATCATTGAGGAAATGCCCGTCAAATCTCTGATTACGTTCCCCGAAACGGGCGTCAACCTGCCGGCAGGGCAGGATTCTGTTCAGGTCAGGGGCCATGCCTGGTCGGGTGATGTGGAAGTTTCTTCTGTTGAGCTTTCCATCGACTTTGGCGCATCATGGATCAGCAGTGGTCTGCAGAAACCGGCTAATCCCTATGCTTGGCAGCGCTTTTCACAAACGGTCAAGTTCCCGACCAAGGGGTATTATGAGGTCTGGGCACGCGCTACAGACAGCCTTGGCCGCATGCAACCGTTTGCAATCGCATGGAACCCCAAAGGGTACCTCAACAACTCCATGCACCGTGTCGCTGTGACGGTATCTTGATCCATGGTGTCGATCGTTCGCTTTATATCGATACTGGCATTGGGTGGGTGGGGGCTGTTTGCCCCCGCCGGCCTCGCCGCAGAAGAACCTTTTGAAGGCTTGCCAGAAGGGCAGGGACGCGAGGCCACTTATTTTAACTGTACGGCCTGTCATTCGATTCAACAGGTGACACAGCAAGGAATGGATCGTGAAGACTGGGGTGATACCCTGGACAGAATGGTCGCCTCCAATAACATGCATCCCATGCAACCGTGGGCGCGCACGATGGTTTTAAACTATTTGGCGACACACTACGGTACCGATGATGAGGACTGGTTGGGATTGCCGCCGGGCAATGGTCGTGATGAAGTATTTTATACCTGTCAGGCATGTCATTCACTTAAGACGGTTCAACAGCAGGGCTTGAGTAAGGATAGTTGGAAAGAAACTTTGGTCTGGATGGTCGAGGAGCAGGGGATGTCAGAGCCGGAGCCAGATGAACTGAAGTTAATACTCGATTATCTAAGCACCTATTACGGCATTAACTGACTGAATACTGGCGAGGTTGAGCTTTAAGAAAGCTTACTTTAGCCACCTTTGAGCGGCGGCATCAGTGACAGAGCGTCACCGTCATTCACCATTACATCGCCCCGTGTTGAGGGCGGCACGGCATCACCGTTGATGATGATCAGGTAGTTTCCATCGATGGGCGCGCCCAAGTGTTCCAGCACACCCAGGATACTCAAACCATCGGGTACTTCGATATCGCCCGTATTGCCCTCAATGCTGTCGGGCAGGTAGCGTTTCAGCAACCCGCCCGTTTTCAGCGTGATGCGCATCTTTTAGAGTCCAAGCCGATCAATCAGCTCGTTGGTCAACTGACCGTCTTCTGTCCAGCCACGCAGCTTGTAGTATTCCGGCAGCATGGTGGCCAATTCACTGACATGGCCTTTGGCCGTACCGGACGGTGCCGGGGTTTCCAGCAGACGCTTGGGCAGGGTGTCATCGGCACCCGTCAGTCCAGCCGTCATGTTGAACCGGCGCTCTGTATTCCAGACCCTCTCGCCGGTTTCCCTCATGCGATCTTCTGTCCAAGTACCGGGCAGATCGGCATCCAGTAGCTTGGCAAAATGACCGAAATTCATGCCGGCATCGGCGACAAACAGGCAAAGCCCGGTGGAATCGATGGCGGCGATATCATCTTGGCTTGTTTTACAGGGCTCAGCCTTGCCTTTGCCGCTGACGTCTTCCATGTCTTCGCCAAATACAGCGTGCTTCAGATGGCATGCGCCACGGTTGGAGGTGGCATAGCCCAGCCCCATACCCTGCAACGCGCGGCTGTCGTAACCGGCGAATTCCTGGCCTTTGACGTGCATGGCGATCTCGGGGTGGCCGTATTTTTCGCACATCAACTTGGATCCCATAGCGAGGACCGCACCGAAGCCTTCGCCCTTGCCGGTTTTCTCCGACATGATGGTCAATGCTTCCGCATTACCAAACGACAAATCAACGCCATCGGTGTCTTCCTTGGTGATGACTCCCATCTCGTAGAGTTCCATGGCCGCAGCCAGCGTGCCGCCGAACGATATCGGGTCATAGCCGTGCTCGTTGGTCATGTAGCCCGCGAATGTCAGGGCATCAATGTCATCGACACCGACCAGAGGGCCAAAGGCATAGGCGGTTTCATATTCCAGACCACCCGATGCAACCCGGTATTCCGGTCGGTTGACGATGGAGAAGTGATTTTCGTCAATATGCGCAATCCGCCCACAGGCGATGGTGCAACCAAAACAGGCCTTGTTGGTCACCATATTGCGGTGGCCATTTTCGTGGGTTTTCCACATGGCGTCCGGGTTGATATTTTTGGTACCTTCAAACTGGACAGCCTGGAAGTTGCGGGTTGGCAGGCCGCCGAATTCTTCCATGGAATCGATCATGGCGTTGGTGCCAAGTTCGGTCAGACCCACGCGATCTTCACTGCCAGCCAACGCCTCATGGGTTTCACGAACGACCTCCATGAACTTCTTCATATCATGTGCTTTTATGCCCTTGGTGCCACGACAGGCGACGGCTTTCAGGTTTTTCGATCCCATCACCGCGCCAACGCCGGAACGACCGGCTGCACGGTGCAAATCATTCACGATGCAGGCGAAACGGCACAGGTTCTCACCGGCTTCACCGCAGGATGCGACTTTGATCAACGGATCATTATGGGTCTTCTTGATCCACTCTTCTGTGTTCCAGACCGTGGTGCCCCAGATATCGTCGGCGGGTAGAATTTCCACAGTGTCATCGACGATGTTCAGATACACCGGATTCTTGGAACGACCTTCAATCAACAGTAGGTCATATCCTGCGAACTTCAACTCGGCGCCAAATTTGCCACCGGAGTTGGAGCATGCGATGGCGCCCGTCAGCGGCCCTTTGGTGATCACCGCGTAGCGGGCACTGGTCGGCGCCATGGTGCCGGTCAGCGGTCCAGTCGCAAAAATCAGTACGTTATCTGGCCCCAACGGATCGGCTTTGGGGTCCATGTTCTCCCAAAGATACTTGGTGCCCAGACCCCGTTCGCCCAGGTAGGCTTCCGCCCATTCCATGTTCAGTGGTTCCGCCTCTGCGGTGCCCTTGGTGAGGTTGACTCTCAGAATTTGTCCCTGCCACGCCATGTCGCTCTCTCTTTCTTAAAATATCTTGTTTGTCACATGCTCAATTACGTGCGGGCACCTATGCATTGGCGCCAGCATCGGTCTTGATAGCGCTGTCACGCATCTTCCCGAGCCCGGTCCAGTTTGCATCGCCGAAGGTGATCGCGTCGGTCGGGCACGCCTTTGCGCACTCAGGATCGCCACCACACAGGTCGCATTTGGCTACCTTGCCGGTATCCTGATTGTAATTGATGGTTCCAAAGGGACACGCAATGGTGCACACCTTGCAGCCGACACAGCGGCTCGCGCTCAGTTCCACAGCACCGGTGTCACCGTTACGGCTCAATGCGCTGGTGGGACATGCTTTCATGCACCACGCGTCACTGCATTGGGTGCAGGTATAGGGGATGGAACGCCTGCCATGGTCGAGCTCGAAAACCTTGATCCGTGACCGTGCCGGGTTGAATGCTCCGGTGTGTTCAAGAGAACAAGCCATTTCACATTGCAGACAGCTTGTACATTTTTCCGCGTCAATAATTAGCGCTTTGTGCACCCTACGTCTCCTCCATGTTTCCGGCCGCCGGGTCGTTATATCCCGATCTGACGATGATGGCCGATTGATTACCCAAATTACTCTGCGGATATATTAGCGGTAGTTTGTGCCGGAGTGAAACCCCCCATCAGGGATAGATCACATTGTTTTTTCCTCTGCCGCAATTGTTTCCTGCAGCCAGTCGGCAAACAGGGTGGCTGGGGGGCTCAATTTCTGGTGTAGCGGTGTAACCAGATGATAGGCAAGATCGGTTTCCATTTCCGGCCCGAATAATCGCACAAGGCAGCCCGAGGCCTCAAAATGTCGCCACAGAGACGTGAAACACAGCGCAATACCGCCACCTGCCGCTGCTGCCTGTGCCGCAAGTGACCAGGTGTCGACCTGTGCCGATATGGTCCCTGCTTCATCCTCGACGGTATGTCCCGCGGCAAACGATAGCCATTGCGTCCAGAGATTGGCGTTGCTGGCGACATGATAAACCGTGTGGCCCACAAGATCGGCCAGATTGAGCGGTGCGGCTCTGCCGTTCAAAAGCCTTGGAGTTGTAACAGGGAACAGGCGTTCATGGGTGATCGGGGATGACTGGGTGCGGGGCCAATCGCCATCGCCGAATCGGATGTCGATATCGACATTGTCCCAGTCATGATCGTCCGGCCACACGGCGGTAACGACCCGCAAGGGGATTTCCGGGTGCAGAATCTGAAAACGGGGGAGGTTTTGCCCCAACCACGTTGCCCCAAAAGTAGCCCCGGTACGGATTACCAGGCGTTTGCTAACAGTCGAGCCGAAGACTTCCTGTGTGCCTTGGGCTAGCCGGAGAAACCCCTCGCGCACCGCAGGTAGATAGGCTTCTCCGGTAATGGTCAGCTTCAGGCTCTGCGGCAGGCGATGGAACAGGGGATGACCAAGTTGATATTCAAGAGCTTTTATCTTTTGGCTGACGGCCGCTTGGGTCACATTCAGTTCCCGTGCTGCACCGGTAAAACTTAAATGGCGGGCGCTGGCTTCAAAGGCTCGCAACCAGTTCGGCGGCGGTAATTTTGTCAGCATTTTCAAAGCCTTTCGGTCGGTTTTGATAGAGTCTTACAGGCATGATAGTTTTTCTAGGCCTAAGGGGTAATATTACTCGTTTGCGATGGAAACGCAAAAGTCTTAATGAGAAAAATCGACTATTTAAACGAGGATGACATAATGGCCGCTGTTGAAGAGAAAATCAGCCGTCGGGGTGGCCGCGCCGCCCGTACGGCGCTTCGCGCTGCTCCAATCCCTGACGCTGATCGCGTTATCCGGCCCGGTATGGAAGGTGGTCTCTATAAACCGCTGAGGGATGCCGATGTGGTGCGCATTCACCGCGCCGCCCTCGATGTTCTGGAAACGATCGGCCTGGCGGACCCCATTCCGTCCTGTGTGGAAATGGTGACGAAGGCTGGCGGCAAGTTATCTGATCAGGGTCGCCTGTTGTTTCCGCGTGCGCTGGTGGAAGATACCATTGCCAATGCCGCGCGTAATTTTCCGCTTTATGGGCGTGATCCGAAACACGATATGGAGCCATGGGGTACCAAGGTGCACTTCGGCACCGCCGGGGCCGCCGTCCACATGTATGATGTGGATACCAATACTTACCGGGAATCCACCATTCAGGATCTCTATGACATCGGCCGGATTGTCGATGTTATGGATAACATCCATTTTTTCCAGCGTTCCGTGGTGCCGCGCGATATCGAAGCACCGGACGCCATGGACCTGAACACCTGTTATGCCTGCGTTGCGGGGACCACAAAACATGTCGGCACCTCCATGGTGCACCCCGATCATGTGACCGAGTGTCTCGAGATGCTGCATGTGATCGCAGGGGGCGAGGACAAATGGCGCGCGCGCCCTTTTGTCAGCCAGTCCAACTGTTTCGTCGTGCCGCCCATGAAGTTCGCCGAAGATGCCTGTGGTGCGCTGGAAGTCGCCGTGCGCGGCGGCATGCCTGTCCTGTTGCTGGCAGCCGGTCAGGCCGGTGCGACCAGCCCTGCCGCACTGGCCGGTGCTGTGATGCAGGAAGTGGCGGAAGTGCTGGCCGGTCTGGTTTACGTCAACCTGATTGTGCCGGGCCATCCCGCTATTTTTGGCACGTGGCCATTTGTATCTGATTTGCGCACCGGTGCCATGTCTGGGGGATCGGGAGAACAGGCACTGCTAAGTGCGGCCTGCGCCCAGATGTCCAATTATTATGACCTGTGCGGCGGTATGCCAGCCGGCATGACGGATGCCAAGATGCCGGATGCCCAGCATGGTTATGAAAAGGGTTATACGGAGACCTTGCTGGCCCATGCCGGCGCAAACCTGATTTACGAGGCTGCGGGTATGCAGGGGAGTTTGCTGGGATTTAGTCATGAAGGTCTCGTCATCGACAATGACATGATCGGTGGCATCCTGCGAACCGTCAGGGGGATTGACGTGACCGAAGATAGTCTATCGGTTGAGGCGCTCAGGGACGTTTGCACCAACGGCCCGGGGCATTATCTGGGGCATAGCCAAACCCTCGATCTGATGGAATCGGAATATGTTTATCCGGTTATTGGTGATCGCACGACGCCTAAGGAATGGATCGAAGCCGGATCAGAAAACATCCTTCAGGCCGCCCAGAAAAAGGTCCGGAGCATTCTCAACTCGCACCATCCGGGACATATTCCGCCGGAAATTGATGCCGAGATCAGGGCCAAATTTAATATCCTGCTGCCTGTCGAAGGTATGTAGAATCGCTTTGGCGTTACAGGCCCGAGCCGGGCTCGGCAACGTCTGTCATGGCAGTGGGTGAATCTTTCAGCCGGGATTTTACCAGTTGGCCCGTCTTCTCAAGAATGGGATATACGACGGATGTCAGGTGACCGTTGATACGTTTCAGGTCACGCAGCACATCCAGATGGACCGAGCTGGACCCGAGGGTATCGGCAGCCCCGCCGCTCACACGCATGAAGTGACGTTCCACAAATTCCAGCTCCAGATCGCGTATGGCCGTCTTTTGCCGAAGTAGTTCCTTGGCCAAATTCTCGTCACGTGACAGGAAGATGTTTAGGGCAAGGTCGAGATTGGCGAGAATCTGGCCATGAAATTGCTTCAGTTCGCCAAGGCCGGCTTCTGAAAAACTGGAGTGGTTCTTGATTTTCTTACCGGCAAGATCCATCAGGTTCTTGTCGATAATGTCGCCGATATGTTCAAGATTAGTGGTGAAGCTAAACACGTCCAGACTGCGTTCACTCTCAGCTTGATCCAGTTCGTGTCGTGACAGACTTGTGAGGTACAGCTTGATGGCTTCGTGCAGGTCGTCCACCTCGTCGTCTCGTTCCTCAACGCGCTTGCGGAGGCCCTCATCGTTGGTAATGAACACCTGCAGGGTATCGTTAAGCATGCCACGCACGATATCGCCCATGTGCAGCGTTTCACGGGCGGCGCAGGTAAGAGCGACGGCAGGGGCATCAATGGCGCGCGGATCAAGATATTTCGGCCCGCTTTCCAATTCTGTGAGATCTTCGTCGGGGACGAATTTTTCCAGCAGTTTCATGACCACACCAATCAACGGCAGGAACAAAACTGCCAGAAAGACGTTAAAGGCCAGGTGGAAATTGGCGATCATTCTGGCAGGCGTGTCATCAACCATCGCGATGTAAGGTTGAACCCAAGGGACGAGGGGCAGAACAATCAGGACACCGATCAGGCGCATGCCCAGATTACCCAACGGGATGCGCTTGGTTGCGGCTGTCGAGCTCAAGGTCATGGTCACTGCGGCGATAGCGCCGCCGAAATTTGCGCCGAGGACCAGAATTAACGCCAGATCTATGCTGAGCACCTGAAGCGCCGCAAGCGATACGATCAGAAGAACAATGGCGACGCTGGAATGTGCAAGCCAGGTAATCAGGGCGGCTATCAGGATGGCCAGAATAGGCTCACTCGCCAGCGGGGCCAGAATCATGGATGCGGTCTCCGCCTCGCGCAACGGGGCCGATGCCATGGAAATCAGGCTCAGGGATAACAAGATCAGACCGAGTCCGATGGACGTGCGTGACAGATTGCGCCGCCTACTTTTTTCGCCGGACAGAAAACCGAACACACCGATGGCGATTAGTGCCGGAGAAAGCCAGCCCAAATCAAATGACAGGGCCTGCACAACCATGGTCGTGCCGATATCGGCTCCCAGCATGATGGCGAGCGCAGCAGCGCCGGCGATCATGCCGCGCCCTGCAAAGGACGAGATGATCATCGCCGTTGCCGTGCTACTCTGTAAGGCGGCGGTAACGGCAAAACCTGCGAACAGGGCGCTGAATCGGTTTTTGGCCGAGGCGGATAAGACCCGACGCAGTTCGGCACCGAATGACCGGGTGATGCCAGTGCGGACCATGCGGACGCCCCACAAGAGCAGGGCGATACCGCCAGCGAAATTGATCAGGAGTTCCATGAATTCAGTTCTATAACCAAGATAACGTCAATGCGCTATCATCTGCGTTTGCAACCAGTCGGTCAAGATACGGTCAAATCCCGGTCAGGATTAAAAAAATGTGATCGATCGATGAAGCCTTTGATCGTAGGTTCACTCTCAATTAATTAGCGAGGTGGACTCCACGATGCTGACGCCAGCATTCACCATTTTCCGTCTGGCCATGTCGAGTGACTCGTCCAGATTGATCGCTCGGCAGGCATCCTCAATAACGATAGTCTCAAAGCCTTCACGGCAAGCGTCAAGAGCTGAGTATAGAACACAGAAATCTGTAGCCAGCCCACCAAGAAACACCCGCTTTAGTCCCCGTTCGCGCAGATAACCGCCAAGACCGGTGGGTGTCGTTTGATCATTTTCGTAAAATGCGGAATAGGAATCAATGGCCCGCCTACATCCCTTTCTGATAATGAGTTCAGCGCGGGACAGGTCAAGGCCACGGTGAAACTCTGCTCCGTGAGTCCCCTGGATGCAGTGATCCGGCCACAATACCTGCTGGCCATAGGGCATCTCAATCTCCTCGAAAGGACCTTTGTCCTGATGCTGGGAGGCAAACGACATATGATCAGTTGGGTGCCAGTCCTGGGTCGCAATGACATGTGTAAAGGCGCGGCTGACGGTATTGATAACGGGAACAATTGCATCCCCGTCATTGACGGCCAAGGCCCCATCGGGACAGAAATCGTTCTGAACATCAATGGCAACAAAGATGTCTGTTTCACCAATAGGATATTTGTATGTCATATGGTGCTGCTTTGTATCTGCTCCAAAAGATCGGGCAAGCCGGTTATATCATCAATGACATACTCGGCTTCACGTTCGAGTTCTTCCCGGTTACTGGTGCCTGTCAGTACGCCGACGCAGAAGGCGACCCCGGCATTCCGGCCCATTTCCATATCATGGCGGTTATCACCGACCATAATGACCTCGGATAGTGACAACGCGGTTACGTTGCAAAACGCATGAACCATGCCCGGTTCCGGCTTCGGGCCATGGCCGCTGTCAAAACCGGCGATGAAGTCCATCATGTCTGCGACGCCAACATGGTTCAGCATGGCAAACGCACTGGTTTCGCTGTCGCTGGTGGCGACCCCGATCGCCAGTTTCATATTGCGAAGGTTTTGAAGGAAAATAGGTAAGTCTGTCACCGGCGTAACACTCTCAATTCCGCCTTCGGCAAACAGGTTATTGAGGATGCCCGTCAGGTGATCAATCTCCCACCCGGGAGCGAGTTCCATCCATGCTTCGACAATTTCCCGGTTGGTGTGTGCTGCCAGTAGGCTTCCAGAGCTAACGGTGTTGGTGTCTGGCTGCCAGCCTCCGGCCACCAGAAGGGTATGGGCCAGTTCCTCATCGCCACGAGCGGTCACTGCCGCAGCCTTGTGGTTCAGCGGCATCCACGTCTGGTGATAATCGAACAGGGTGCCATCCTTGTCGAACAGGATGCCTTTAATCTCTGTGATTTCTGCGCCGGTAGCTTTTATATCTGTGTTCATAGAAGCGCAGATGCCACGATGTGGTCTTCATGACAAGCGAAGAAATCGTGACCTAGGGGTGTGCAGGGATTATAGAATGCATTTGCCCTGTTTAGGAACCTGGGGGAGGGGAGTAGCGAACATGTCGGAGTCGGAATTCGATTATATCATCTGTGGCGCGGGATCAGCGGGTAGTGTCATGGCCAGTCGCCTGACCGAAGACCCGGCCAACAGGGTTCTGGTGCTGGAGTATGGCGGCAAGGATAATTCCATCTTTATCCAGATGCCGACGGCGCTGGCAATCCCCATGAGCATGAAAAAGTACGACTGGCGATACATGTCGGAACCCGATCCTGGAATCAACAATCGTCAGATTCATCAAGCCCGAGGCAAGGTCATCGGTGGATCGTCTTCCATCAACGGCATGGTCTATGTACGTGGCAACGCCGGCGATTTTGATCAGTGGGAGGGCATGGGCGCTGAAGGATGGGGCTATCGCCATTGTTTGCCATATTTCAGGCGTGCCGAGAACTCGTCATTCGGTGGAGATGAATACCGTGGAGGCGATGGGCCACAGAACACGTCAAACGGCAACAATATGAAGAACCCGCTCTACCGTGCCTTCATTGAAGCCGGGGTGGAGGCGGGATATATCCGCTCCGATGATGTGAACGGCTATTGTCAGGAGGGCTTTGGCCGCATGGACATGACGGTAAAGGATGGCGTGCGATGGTCTACCGCCAATGCCTATCTAAAGCCAGCCATGCGCCGTCCGAACCTGAAAGTCGAGATCCATGCCCTGACGACGCGGATATTGCTGGAAGGCAAAAAAGCTGTGGGTGTTGAATACATCAAGGATGGCCGAACGGTGCAGGTCAGGGCGCGTCGTGAGGTCATCGTGTCAGCTGGCCCGTTTAACTCACCCAAATTGCTGATGCTGTCGGGGATTGGCAACGGTGAACACCTGAAAGAGCATGGTATCGAGGTTGCGAAACATCTGCCTGGTGTTGGTGAAAACCTCCATGACCATCTGGAAGTCTGGTTCCAACAGGCGTGCACCCAGCGCCTCACCCTGAACCGGAAGCTGGACCCGATCTCGAAATTCTTTATCGGCGCGGAATGGTTTTTCTTCAAGACCGGTCTTGGCGCCACTAATCATTTTGAATCCAATGGCTATATCCGGAGCTGCCCCGGTATTCCGTTCCCCGATATCCAGTACCACTTTGCCGCCGCCGCCATCGGCTATGACGGCAAGAGCGCTGCCAACGGTGACGGGTTTCAGGCGCACCTCGGTCCCAACAAGCCGAAGAGCAGGGGATGGTTGCGGTTGCGCTCGAACGATCCCCATGAAGCGCCCAAAATGTTCTTCAACTATCTCAATCACGAGGAAGATCGACGGGTTTTCCGAGACGGCATCCGACTGACCCGCGAGATTTTTGCCCAGCCTGCGTTCGATCCCTACCGGGGTGAAGAACTGGCTCCCGGCAAGGATGTTACCAGCGATGACGAAATGGATCACTGGGTCGCCGATAATGCCGAGACCGGATATCATCCCTGTGGCACATGTCGGATGGGGACGGATGACATGGCCGTGGTTGACCCGGAAACCCGGGTGCACGGGATCGACAACCTGAGGGTTGCCGACTCATCGCTAATGCCGTTCATCACCAATGGCAATCTGAATGCTCCGACCATCATGATTGGTGAGAAAGCATCGGATCACATTCTTGGCATTGACCCCTTGGCGCCGTCCAACGCGCCTGTGTACAAGGCTGAGGACTGGCGGGAAAACCAGCGTACGGGAACGCTTGTTCGGCCACTTGATTAATCGTCATTTATTTTATTTCGGGGGAAAATAACGTGGAAGCAGCCGATTTTATTGTGATCGGGGCAGGGATCGCCGGATCATCAGCCGCCGCCGAGCTGTCCTCGAAAGGGCGGGTTATCTTGCTGGAACGTGAGAGCCAGCCCGGCTATCACGCGACAGGACGTTCCGCCGCAACCTACGAGCCGGGTTACGGCAATGAGAAGGTGCGCCGCCTGATTCTGTCCAGCGGCCCGTTCCTGAAAAACCCACCTGCCGGTTTCTGTGAGGGGCCACTGTTGTCGCCCCGGGGCACCCTGTGCCTGTTTCGCGAAGGGCAGGATGACCTGTTTGAGAAATTCCACGACACCATAACGTCTATCACCGATGACTTTGCGGCTCTCGGGCGAAATGAGATTCAGGATATTGTCCCGATCATCGATCCCGACTATGCGGTTAGGGCTATTCATGCCCGTGTGGCTCAGGATATTGACGTTCATGCCCTGCATCAGGGGTACTTACGCCAGATGAAGGGCCACGGTGGGGCCCTTGTCGTCAATGCCGAGGTGGAATCGATCCGTCGGTCGGATGAAGGCAAAGATTGGGTCGTTTCAAGCCGTGCCGGGGAGTTTCGTGCACCGATTCTCATCAATGCTGCCGGGGCGTGGTGTGATGTGGTGGCTGAAATGGCGGGGGTGAGCCCTATTGGGCTGGAGCCGCGCCGCCGCAACGCCGTGCTGGTCAATCTACCGGACGGCATTGATCCGTCCTCATGGCCGATGACATACGGCCCGGATCCATCATTCTATTTTAAACCGGACGCCGGGCGCCTGATGGTGTCGCCGGAGGATTCCATTCCTTCGGTGCCCTGTGATGCCCGCCCCGAAGATATGGATATAGCCATCGCCATAGACCGGTTTGAGACCGCGACAACGGTGAAAGTGCAACGTCCCGAACACACATGGGCCGGCCTCCGCTCGTTCGTTGCCGATGAAATGCTGGTAGCGGGCTACGATGCGGATGCCGACGGTTTCTTCTGGCTGGCGGGGCAGGGTGGCTACGGGATAGAAACATCCCCCGCCATGGCGGGGATTACCAGCGCCCTCGTCTCCGGTGACGCATTCCCCGACAGTATCGCCGCATTTGGCCTAGGCGCGGAAGACTTGAGTCCCCTGCGGTTCAGGGAAGACAGATAAGGTAAATGCGGTTCCTTATCAGCATTTCAATCCGACGCCGGGGCTTGCTTTGACAACCATGTCAATTTGGCACGATCTCCCATCTCTTCACAGAATCGCCTGAGAAGGGTGGGGGAGACTTTCCCCGGCATCTTGTCGTTGATCAAGATATTCCCGCGATTGACAAAATACCATGCGGCACTGGCACAGGCTTCGGCAGGAATACCGTCAGCGGTAACACCTGTCAGACCTGCCCGGTTCACCACGGTAAGGGCCCAGCCGAAGATATGATGATCCGGTCCGGTCCCTTTGGCAGCCTCGGTCATCTGATCAATTAATGTTAGGGTGTCCTCATTGAGATCAGGCTCCCGATCCGTGAAAAAATAGTAATAAACGCCACCGCCTGAGAGCCCGAGCAGAAGGATAATCCCCATGAAGATAAAGAAGATGATGGGTTTCCTGCCTTTCTTTTTATTAGACTTCCCAACGCGTTTGTTGGCCGTTTTTTTGTTTTTTTTGGGCTTTTTGTTTTTCTTCTTTTTTCCCCTGTTCCACCACCGTTTTTTCTTTGGTTTACTATCATCATCGTCATCCAGATCGTCGAAACCATCAATAGCCGCATATTCCTCTTCTTGATGAATGCGATCCTCCTTGATTTCACGTAGAACCGTCGTGATGGCGGTGATGATCTTTGGCAGGGCGCTGGCGGGCAGATTGTCGGGCAGCATGTGCTCGAGCTCATCAGCAAATCCTTTTATCTCTGGCGGGGTATCTCCGTGGGTATAGATTGATTTGATGACAAGCGCCGTACTCTTGCGTAAGGCCGCAGGAGTCCGCGCCTGGACTATCAGGGAAATAAAACCTGTCTGGGGGTCCTCAAACAGCCCCTCCCAGTCGGTTTTCCTAATCGTTGGCTGCGACAAGGTGGGCGATTCTTCATTGGCCATCCTTTTGTTAGTAGAGGAAAAATGTAGAATTGTCAGTTGGGAATTACCAAATCATACATATGTGTGTGTACATTTATGGCTGAAAAAAACCATGATTTAGCTGGACCATGTCACCCTGAGCAAGGATACAAGGGCAATGAAATTGAACGCCTCAAATGCTGCCGGAGCAACTGTATTGTTGCATGATTCGTTGCAGGGCAATGGTGTCCCCGGTGGCGGTTCCATTCTGTTTTCGGATGTAGAGGAAATCATAACCTGCCGTGACGAGAGCGAGATTGAACAGGCTTTTTCCAAAATCGAGGATGCACTGGATCGGGGATGTCATGTCGCCGGTGGGTTCTGCTACGAACTCGGATACTATCTTGAACCGCACCTGATCAGGAAGCGCAGGGATCTGGACGGACCGCTCTTTCAGGTCGGTGTATTCCGGGATGCGAAAAGGATGGAGCCTGCTGATCTGGACGCCTTCCTTAACCAACAGGAAATCTGTGCCTGTGTAGACAGTCATCTATCAATTATTGAATCCGAAGCCGCCTACAGAGTAAATATTGCGGCGATACAGGAACTTATTTTTGCCGGCGATATATATCAGGCGAATTACACCTTTCCCCTCCAGTTCTCGTTGCAGGGTGGTATCTGGGATTTTTACCGGCAGGTCATTCCCTATCAGAACGTTGCCTTTGGCGCCGTGCTGGATCTGCCGGATATAAGGTGTGCATCGTTTTCGCCCGAATTGTTCTTCCGCAAAACCGGCAGTCGGATCGAGGCGCGCCCCATGAAGGGTACGACGCCACGAGGCGCTACCCCGGATGAAGATACCCGTGCCATTAACTTCTTGCGATCAGACGAAAAAAATCGGGCTGAAAACCTGATGATTGTCGATCTGATTCGAAATGATCTGGGTCGCCTCGCCGAAATCGGCAGTGTTACTGTGCGGGATGCTTTCCATGTGGAGACCTATGAGACCCTGCACCAGATGACATCAACCATTGAAGCCGATATCAGGCCTGGTATCAGTCTAATGGATATATTTCGTAATATGTTCCCGTGTGGTTCGGTCACCGGTGCGCCCAAAATTCGTGCCATGGAAATCATTGCTGATCTCGAGTCTCATCCCCGTGGCCTATACACAGGGGCGATCGGATACATAACACCGACCCGAGATATGTGTTTTTCAGTTCCTATCCGTACCGTCTGTTTCGACCGTCACAATGGGGCAACCATCGGGATCGGTAGTGGTATCGTCGCAGATTCAATCGATGCGGATGAATATGATGAGTGCCTGTTGAAGGCCATGTTTTTGGTGAAAGCACTCCATGCCGATCTAGTATACCGGATGCCGCAGGTGGGACTGATCGAGACCATGCGCGCCGTGGATGGGGATATTCCTTTGCTCGACGCCCATATGGCGCGGTTGATCAACAGCAAGAAAATTTTTGGAATCGTTACTGCTGATGCTGCTATGCGTGCGGCACTTTGTGATGAGGTGCAGGGCACGTCAGGCGAAATCCGACTTCGCCTTCAACTTGAAAATGATGGCAGCTTTGCTGTGACTGCTGCGCCACTGGTCCCGCTACCGGACGATCCTGTGGTTATTCCGGCCAGCAGGCGGTTGAATTCCCGGGATCCGTTGCGGAGCCACAAGTCCACCCTGCGTTCAATATACGATGATGAGCGAGCACGCCTGAAAGATGTTGTGGGTGGGTATGACGTCCTGTTCCTGAACGAACGGGGGGACGTATGCGAAGGCGGCATCACCAATGTATTTGTGGAACTTGATGGAAAGATGATGACGCCGCCCCTGTCCTGCGGTGTTCTGCCGGGTGTAATGCGGGCAAAACTCATTGAAGACTGGGATTGTGAGGAACGTACCCTGACGATGAAGGATCTGAAAAAAGCATCCCGTATCATCCTCAGCAATGCCGTTCGGGGTGCCGTCGAGGTCCGTCTCTGTGGTTTCGACTGACGCCCGTTATTTGACGGGGCAGGGGATTAGCTCTTCTCGGGGTTGATGTCCATTTCCGTGCGAGTTTCTTCGACAAATTTGACGATCTTTCGAATTTTCAGTGACATATGTTTCCCCTGACAATGATCCCCGGCAATCGGATTAGCCAGTAACGTGTTTCCAGCAAAAACTCATACCGTTCTGTCTGACATTAGCAACAGGACTGGCGTGCAAACTCTTCAAACAGAAATGCTGCACGGTTGACGGCCTTCTGCGCCTCGGCAGAGCCCGGTGTGTTGAGCAACAGAACTTCAGCATGGCGGGCCGCCGTATCCAGACGGAAAGCCGTTTCCACCGGCCTTGGGGCCTTGAACATCGCATAGTTGGCGTAACCGCCCAGAAAGGAATCATCGAGAACATCCAATTCATCGAGCCGCACCAGTTCCAGAGTGGGAGGGCCGATCAGGGCTTCGCACCATCCCGTAACACCGGTGATGTGACCGCCTGCCGCATGAAGGTTGGCGGGTTGGAAGTCCATGTGCAGCAGGGACGTGCGTTTGTCCGGCCATGACAGGTGCGCTCGCAGGACATTTTCGTCCGGTAGGGATAGAGGGCGATTGGTCAGGCGGGTAATGATTCCGGCGGCATTAAAAATACGGCGGGACAGGGTTCTCTCCAGCGAGTTGCCCCGCATGGCGACAGGAACAAACGCAGGCGGGTTCAGGGCGTGTAACCGGTGCAGCACATCGCCCATGTGAAAGGGTTCAGGGGGGGTATCGTCATCGTCCAGCCATTCGTAGACAAACAAATCAAGGCCGTTCTTATGATTGATTTGATTCGACTGACCGATGATTTCCGGCGCGGGGAGACCGTGTGCCCGGCAGTGAGTGGAGATCAGGCATTCCTGCGCCAATAAATCATGGGTGTTCCCCGGGCGTGGGCCTTCGGATTCTATCCAGTGTTCCAGTGCGATGCGAATGCCGACATCCTGACCGGTTTTTGCTGTTCCCCTGATCACGGTGAACACTGGTCCGCGGCCAATCAGACGCAGATCATGGATTCCCATTTTCGGGAAATCAGCATCAATCTGTTGTTGCGCCCTTGTCAGCAAAACGTCCATGTAGTCATTATGGGTTCAATACCGATTGCTGCCAAAGGATATTCCCATGATGGATTCACGCTGTGTCCCGATTTCATATGATGATCCGGCGGTGTTAGCACGATATGATGCGACACTGACCGAACTGCACCGATTTGCCGATGACCCTGTTGCGGCTATTGAGGACATCTTGATTGAACATCCGGATTTTGCGCTCGGGCATATTTTTCGCGCCGTTTGTTTCGCCGGCGGGTCTGCCGCCCGATACATTCCGGAGATGGAGCATTCCCTGTCTCATGCTGAAGCCATTGGAACGCCATTGAATGACCGCGAACGCGGGTTGATTGCGGCGGTCCGCAGAAGATGCACCGGCGACTGGCGCGGCGCGCAACTGTCTGTTGAAGCTATCCTGACGGCGTTTCCCCGCGACAGTCTCGCGCTGCATTTCGGTCACCAGCTGGATTTCCTGTTAGGGGATGCCCTTAATTTGCGGGGCAGGGTTGAACGCGTGTTGCCCTATTGGGACTCGTCCGTTCCCAACTATTCTCATGTGCTCGGCATGCATGCTTTCGGGCTCGAAGAATCCAACCTGTTCGAGCATGCCGAAATGGTTGGTCGGGAAGCCTGCGCCCTCGACCACAGGGATGCTTGGGCGCACCATGCCGTGGGCCATGTAATAGAGATGCAGGGCCGTCACAAGGAAGGCATCGTGTGGTATGACAGCCATGAAACGGGCTGGGCGGCATCAGAAGGATTGAGTATCCATAACTGGTGGCATCTCTGCCTCTATCTTATGGAAGAAGAAGACTACCAGCGTATTTTCGAGATTTACGATGACCATTTAGCACCCGGTGAGGAGACGGAGTCGGAAGCACTTACCGATTCGACGGCATTGCTGTGGCGGCTGACGGTACAGGGCGTGGATGTGGGGACCCGGTGGCAGGCCATCGGGGAGCGCTGGCGGGAACTGATCGAGATCGGTGAGGGCGGTTATTACAGCTTCAACGATTTTCATGCAGCGCTCTCATTCGCAGCCCTTGACTGGGGGCATGATCTTGCCGGTCTGGAGGACCAGGTAATACGCGAGGCCGGGCGTGACAACACCCTGGGCCAGATCGCCTGCGAGGTGGGCATGCCGTTGATCCTCTCGATCAAGGCCTATCAGGAAGAACGCTACGAGGCCGCCCTCGAACAACTTGAAGCGGTGCGCCCCATCGTCATCCGTTTCGGCGGCAGCAACGCCCAGCGTGACCTGATCGACCAGACCATGCTGTCGGCAGCTCTGCTGGGTGGGCTGGGCCGGTGGGCGGTCGGGTTGGCGAACGAACGCCTGATCCGCAAACCCCACGGCCCGCTGGCGGGGCGGTTTTCAAGAAGGGCTCACGCTATCGCCGGGTGACAGAGCAACGATCCCCTTAACGATAAAGCCCGCAGACCTTTCGGTCTGCGGGCTTTATGCCATTCTGATGGAAAAGGGGCTTACTCTGCCGCCTGAACGCTCTCCGCCTTTTCCACGCGCGCGGCGCAGAACTTGAACTCGGGGATTTTACCGAAGGGATCAAGCTGCGGATTGGTGAGCACATTGGCCGGGGCTTCTGCAAAGCAGAAGGGGATGAAGATCAGGCCTTCCGGCTGGTTGGGGTTCTGGCGCACGGTGAGCGTGATGGTGCCGCGCCGGGTGTGCACATGCACCGAGTCACCGGCAATTAGGTCGAGGCGCAGCATGTCGCTGCGATTGAGGGAGACAACGGCTTCCGGCTCGAGGCTGTCGAGCACCGTGGCGCGTCGGGTCATGGAGCCCGTATGCCAGTGCTCCAGCATGCGGCCCGTGGTCAGCACCATGGGGTATTCGTCGTCTGGCACTTCACCGGGCGGAATGATGTCCGCTGGTACGATTTTGGCACGACCCGACTTGGTCGGGAAGCCATTGGTGAAGATCACCGGGTTACCGAAGCTTGTGGGGTCGTCACAGGGGTAGGTAACCACGTTTTCATTTTCCAGACGGTCCCATGTGATGTTGTCCAGTGACGGCATGGCCTGTTTCATCTCTGCAAACACATCGGCTGGGCCTTCGTAGGTCCAATCAAGTCCGAGACGCTTGGCGATTTCGGTAATGATCCACAGGTCATGGCGGGCATCGCCCGGCATGGGCACGCACTGGCGCACCATCTGGACCTGACGGTTGGTGTTGGAGAACGTACCGACCTTTTCCGCGTGCGCCGAAGCAGGCAGCACCACATCAGCATGCCATGCGGTTTCAGTAAGGAAGATATCCTGCACCACCAGATGATCGAGCATGGCCAGCGCCTGCCTCGCATGGCTCTGGTCCGGGTCCGACATGGCAGGGTTTTCGCCCTCGACGAACATCGCCTGGACGCCACCGGCATGAATGGAATCGACGATCTCGACCACGGTCAATCCCCGCTTGGGATCAAGCTCGGTACCCCAGAACGCTTCATAGCGCTTGCGGGTTTCTTCGTCTTCAACGGACTTGTAGTCAGGGTACACGATGGGGATCAGGCCCGCATCGGAAGCGCCCTGCACGTTGTTCTGACCCCGCAACGGATGCAGCCCGGTGCCTGGACGGCCGATCTGACCGGTGATCAGGGCCAGCGTAATCAAGCAGCGCGAGTTGTCGGTGCCGTGAATATGCTGTGACACGCCCATGCCCCAGAAGATGATGGAGGCATCGGACTTGGCATAGGTGCGAGCGACCTCGCGCAGGGTCTGGGCATCAATGCCACAGATATCAGCCATCTTCTCGGGCGCGTAATCCTTGATGCGCTCTTTTAGTGCTTCGAAGCCTTCCGTATTGGCCTGGATGTATTGAACGTCGTAGAGCTCTTCTTCCACGATGGTGTGGATCAGGGCGTTCAGCATGGCGACGTCAGAACCGGGCTTGAACTGTAAATGGTTGGTAGCATGGCGCGACATCATCTGGCCGCGCGGGTCCATGATGTAGAGCGTCTTGCCCTGCTTGGCGGCTTGCTTGAAGTAGGTTGCCGCCACGGGATGGTTCTGTGCCGGGTTGCAGCCGATGGCGATGATGCAGTCGGCTTTCTCGGCGTCGGTAAAGGGTGCCGAGACCGCGCCTGATGCCACGCATTCCATGAGCGCCGCCACGGACGAGGCATGACACAGCCGGGTGCAGTGATCGACGTTGTTGGTGTGGAACGCGGTGCGGATCAGCTTTTGGAACAGATAGGCTTCCTCGTTAGAGCCCTTGGCCGAGCCGAAGCCCGCCATGCCCTTGGGGCCTTCGCGCTCGTAGACCCGCTTCAGGCCGTTCGCTGCGGCATCGAGGGCCTCTTCCCAAGTGGCCTCGCGGAACACCGTATCCCACTCGTCATCTTTCAAACGCATATCCCACTGCTTGGGCGCGTCATCACGACGGACCAAGGGCTTGGTCAGGCGATGAGGGTGATCGATGTAGTCAAAGCCAAACCGGCCCTTGACGCAGAGACGGTTTTCATTGGCCGGGCCGGGACGTCCCTCGACCTGAACGATCTTGTCATCCTTGATATGGACTCTGGTCTGGCAGCCGACGCCACAAAACGGGCAGACAGTATCGACGGTGCGGTCGGCGTAGACCGTTCGGGTGCCGTTTTTGTCGAGCAGGTTGGCTTCCATCAGCGCGCCGGTGGGGCAGGCCTGGACACATTCGCCGCAGGCGACGCAGGTGCTGGCACCCATGGGGTCATCAAAATCAAAGGATATTTTTGAGCCGTGGCCACGATAGGACATGCCGATGACGTCATTGACCTGGACTTCCCGACAGGCCCGGACACACAGGTTGCAGTTGATGCAGGCATCCAGGTTGACCGCCATGGCGACATGGCTGTTATCGACTTTGGGCTTTTCAGAGGAAGGGAAGCGTGAGGCATCGACGCCGACCTTGTCGGCCCAGTTCCAGAGCTTGGAATCGGGGTCGTGACAGGTTTCGCGGGCAGGTTGGTCGGCGACCAGCAACTCGAACACCAGTTCACGGGATTTTTTCGCCCGTTCAGACGCCGTGTTTACCACCATACCGTCGGTGGGCTTGCGGATGCACGATGCAGCCAGGGTGCGTTCGCCTTCGACCTCTACCATGCAGGCGCGGCAATTACCGTCACCACGGTAGCCCGGCTCCGGTGAGTAGCATAGATGCGGGATTTCAACGCCTAACCGGTCACTGACCTGCCAGATGGTTTCTTCCGCGCCCGCCTCGACGCTACTTCCGTTCAGCGTGAACGTGATGGTCTCGCTCATTGCACTTCCTCCGGGAAGAATTTCATAACACATAGCATGGGGTTCGGTGCAGCCTGTCCCAGACCGCAGATCGAGGCATCCATCATCACGGTCGTAAGATCATTCAACAGACCTGAGTCCCATTTATCTTTCGACATCAACTGAACGGCCTTTGCGGTGCCGTTGCGACACGGCGTACACTGGCCACAACTCTCGTCTTCGAAGAACCGCATCAGGTTCAGCGCCACATCCTTCATATTGTCGGCGTCGGACAGGATGACAACCGCGTGGCTACCGACAAAGCAGCCGTGCTCGGCCAGTTTGCCACCAAAATCGAGGGGGATATCGGCCAGGGAGGCGGGCAGGATGCCGCCCGATGCGCCGCCCGGCAGGTAGGCCTTGAAGCTGTGGCCGTCAGCCATGCCACCGCAATGCTCATCAATCAGTTCCTGGATCGTGATACCGGCGGGTGCCAGCTTGACGCCGGGTTCCCTGACCCGTCCGGAAACGGAGAAGGAGCGGAACCCTTTCGAGTCTCCCTTACCCTGAGAGGTAAACCATTCCGGGCCCTTCTCGATGATGTCACGTACCCAGTATATGGTTTCGATGTTATGGGTCAGGGTCGGGCGCTGGAACAGGCCACGCTCGGACGGGAAGGGCGGTCGGTTGCGCGGTAGGCCACGCTTGCCTTCGATGGATTCGATCATCGCCGATTCCTCGCCGCAGATGTAGGCACCAGCGCCGCGACGAACAACGATACCGATGCCGCCGGTCAGGTTTTCGGCCTGCAGGCGAGTGATCTCCTGTTCCAGCAACTCGCGAATCGCCGGGTATTCATCGCGGATATAGATATAGACGGTCTCGATTTCACAGGTCCACGCGGCGACCAGTGCGCCTTCGAGGAAACGGTGCGGGTCGGTCTCAAGATAGTGGCGGTCTTTGAAGGTGCCGGGCTCGCCCTCGTCGCCATTGATGGCGAACAGACGGGGCTTCGGCTGGTTGCGGACGATCTTCCATTTAAGGCCCGATGGGAATCCGGCGCCGCCGAGGCCCCGGAGACCCGAGTCCTCCATGGTCTTGACCAGATCTTCCGCATCTCGGTCACCGGACAGACAGGCTTTCAGCAGGCCGTAGCCTCCGGCCTTGGTATAGTCATCAAACGTGGTGAATGCGGGGCCATGGGCGTGTGTGTCGCCAGCTTCAGCGGCGGCCAGCAAGCCGTCTATATCTGCATGGCCAATGTGGTTGTGGCCGACCTCGGCAACGGGAGCGGTATCGCACCGCCCCATGCAGGGTGCTCGAACGACGCGGACTCCGCTACCTGCCTTGGCCGCCAGGTCTTCCAGCAGTTTCGCCGATCCGGCCAGTTCACAACTCAAAGAATCGCAGACCCGGATGGTCACGGGTGCCGGCGGGGTTTCGCCTTCACGCACGATATCGAAGTGGGCATAGAACGAGGTAACCTCGTAAACCTCGGTCATGGACAGCTTCATCTCGTCGGCCAGCGCATGCAAGTGGGCTGCTGATAGATGCCCGTAGCGATCCTGTATCAGGTGAAGGTGTTCAATCAGCAGGTCGCGCCGACGCGGGCGATCACCCAAGAGTTCCTGGATTTCATCCGCCGCCTTCGGGTCCGATTGGCGACCTTTGTTGAAGACCGGCGCTTTTCGCCGACCGGAACCGGGATGAATACGCCGGGGTTTGTTCCCTTCCGAAGGTGCGTGTGTATCGCTCATGCGTCTGATTGCCCTTTATCTGCTTCTTTTGTTTGCGCCCTTGGTCTCAAGAGGTATTAGCCCGATAAACCCGTCTGAAATTGCGCCTGAATATGGTCATATGGATTAAAATAATAGTTTCATTGCAATGAATATATTTTAACACCGATTAAACTCAGGCGGAGAAGGATACAATAGCCACGCTGCCAGAACCATCATCGGGGCCGACCTCCAATGTTCCCGTGGCGTCTTGATGCGCGTGTGATTGACGGTTGCAGGCCAGACTCGGTTCCGCGACGAATGCATGAATGGGTTGTTTTGGTGGTTCTTGGCATACCATGAATAGACAAGCGATGGTAATGTCGTCTATTTGTAGGTGCAGTCAAGATGATTAATGGCGTGTTCGAGTGCAACCTCGTGTGCCGTAAATAAAATCTATAACCGCATGCAAGACTACTATTTAGTGTGTTCAGGCGGCAAAGCGGGGGAATGGTTACGTGAATGAATTCAAGGTCGATCCGATTGATACGAATTTCAGTCTGAAGGAACGAATCTACACGTCGCTCAAACAGGCGATCACTGTTATGAATATCTATGAGGAGGGAATTAACCTTCGCCTTGATGAGCGACAGTTGTCTGACCAGCTTGCGACGTCCCGCACACCTATTCGTGAAGCCCTTGCCCGTCTGGAGCAGGAAGGGCTTGTCCGGATTGTGCCCCGCAAGGGCGTCTATATCGTTCGCAAGACCAAGGCCGAGATCATTGAGATGATCATTCTTTGGGCCGCGCTTGAAAGCATGGCGGCTCGCCTGGTAACGGAGCGGGCGACGGATTCGGAAATTTCCTCGCTCAGGACGATTTTCTCGACGTTTGATGATGGACAGGTTCAGGCCCATATTGACGAATACTCGGACGCCAATATTCGGTTCCATCAGTCCATTGTCGAGATGAGTCGATGCAAGCCGCTGATGGAGACGGCTGATAACATCTTTATGCATATTAGCAGTATCCGTAAACGTACCATTTCGGAATCCGATCGCGCGGCAAAATCTATCATCGACCACATCCACATCATCGAGACCCTCGAGGCCCGAAATGCTGATTCGGCGGAGCGTCTGGTCTGCGACCATGCCCTGAACCTGGCTGACCACGTCACCAGAACGGTTACCTACCTCGAATAATCCACGGCCTGAATCGTATGCACTTTTGACAGGGAAAGTGCTTATAACACCAGCGTTTTTAAGGGCTGGCTGCGTTCTGTTACGACCCAGAGATCGTCTGATCATTATGCATCAATCCCAAAAAATCCATTGCTCGAGCTTTTTTTCTTCTCTACTATTATAGTCTCTGGTATACCATATGCCAACGATGGCGAAATAAGAAACTTTCGCAAGACCGAAAATATCACGTGTTGAAGCAGGCAATGATGCAATCGGACCCTTGCGATAAAAAGCGCTATCGATAACACTGAGGCTTCAGTTGGTGGATTGTCAGCCGGTCGGTTCCGGCGGCGTTAAGGTCTATCAACGTCAATAGGGAGAGAACTATGAAACTCGGAAAGAAACTTCTCGGGCTTGGGCTTGCTGCCTTTGTCGGTCTTGGTGTGACGGTGTCGTCAGCCCTGACTAGCGACGCGCTTGCGTGGGAACCGAAAAAACCCATCGAATTTGTCATTATGGCCGGTAAGGGCGGTGGCGCCGACAAGATGGCCCGTCTGTTACAGACTGTCATCGAGAAGAACGGCATGTCTTCCAAGCCGCTGACGCCCATCAACAAGCCAGGTGGTTCAGGCGCTGAAGCCTTGGTGCATCTCAACGGCGCGAGCGATCCCGACTACACCATCATGGTGACGCTGAACAGCTTCTACACCACCCCGTTGCGTCAGCCCAAGCTGGGTATCGACATCACCAAGTTCGCGCCCATTGCGCGGATGGCGGAAGACACGTTCCTGCTCTGGGTCCATGCTGACTCAGGCATCAAGACCGTCGATGAGTTTGTCGCTGCAGCCAAGGCCGCTGGCAGCGACTGGGTCATGGCCGGCACGGGCAAATCGTCCGAAGACAATCTTCTGACGGATTACCTGAATGCAAACTATGGCCTGACCATGAAATATGTCCCCTACAAGGGCGGTGGAACCGTTGCCAAGCAGTTGGCCGGTCAGCACGCCAATTCCACGGTGAACAATCCCTCCGAAACCGAAGGCTTCTATGCCGCCGGTACGGTTGTGCCGCTTGCTTCCTTCACGGACGAGCGTCTTGCCTTGTTCCCCGACACCCCGACCTTCAAGGAACTGGGCAAGGATTTCGTCTACTACATGCAGCGTAGCGTCGTTGGTGCTCCGGGCATGAGCGCTGGTGCTCAGGATTACTACAAGGCACTGTTTGCCAAGGTCTTCGCTTCCGAAGAATGGGCAACCTATCGCAAGAAGAAGAGCATGCAGGGCGAGCTTCTTCAGGGCGATGCCTTGATGGCCTATTGGAAGAAAGAACGTGACGTTCACGAAGCCATGCTGAAAAAAATGGGCGCAATTGACTAATTCCGTCAATTTCGACCAAGTCTGGCCGTAAACTTTAGGAAAACAGGAAAAACCGTCATCATGCGTATTGCTGAACTTTTTATGGCTCTAGTGATGGCGGTTTTTTCTGCCTACCTGATGTGGAAAAGCGCGGAACTCCCGATCGGCTGGGTCAAGGGTGAAGGACCGGGGGGTGGATTCTGGCCCTTCTGGTTAGCGACCATCATGCTGGGATGCTGCATTTGGTCATTGTTTCGCTGGGCCCTCCGTCTCAGCCCGCCCAGCCAGTCAACGGAACCCTACATGGATTCCTTTGCTCTTCGTTCATTCATTTCCGTGGCAGGCCCGCTTGCGATCTGCATTGGCTTGATCCATGTAATCGGAATATATGGGGCGGTGCCGTTATTCCTGATTTACTACATTCGGTTCCTTGGACGTCATTCCTGGTTCACGACGCTGAGCATTTCGCTCGCGACCCCCGTGGTGGCATTTTTCTTCTTTGATATCGCGCTCCGGGTTGTGTTGCCAAAAGGCTATACGGAACCTTTTTTTTATCCGCTTTACGACATGTTCCTCTAAATAAGTTCGCTCGGCAGCTAGCCAACGACGCGACAGGTTTGTCTTTGAAGCTTCAGAAAGTTTGACTGAAAATGGAAACAATACATCTTCTTGCTGATGGTTTTGGTATCGCTTTTTTGCCGATTAATCTGGGGCTTGTTGTTCTGGGTGTTACCGTGGGCCTGTTCATTGGCGCTATGCCTGGCCTGGGATCGGTTAATGGTGTGGCTATCTTGCTTCCCATGACTTTTCTGGTGCCGCCGACATCGGCCATCATCTTTTTGGCCGCCATTTATTATGGTGCCATGTATGGTGGTGCTATCAGCTCGATCATGCTGGGGATTCCTGGCGCATCGACGGCCGTGGCGACCACATTTGATGGCCGGCCGCTTGCCATGAAGGGGCTGGCTGACAAGGCGTTAATCTCTGCAGCCATTGCTTCATTTGTTGGTGGAACCTTGTCGATTATCATGTTCACCCTGTTTGCCCCGCCTTTGGCAAGCTGGGCGCTGGCGTTCGGCGATCCGGAGTTGTTTGCGCTGATGATGATGGCCTTTGCCACTTTCGTCGGGTTGTCAGGCGATGATATTCCAAAAACACTGTTTTCCATCTGCATCGGTCTGGTGCTCAGTTCTGTTGGACTCGACATCATGAGCGGCGAGCCAAGACTCGTATTCGGCGATATTGTGGGCTTCATGCATGGCATTAATTTTCTGGTCTTAGCCATTGGAATTTATGGTATTGGTGAAATGCTATGGACCATAGAGACCACGCGTGGTGATCTGACCATGTCAAAGGCCGTTATCACGGTGGAGCGAACCATCCAACATCTCAAGGAGATCCTTGGTACCTGGGTGACCATGCTCATGGGATCTGTTGTCGGATTTTTTGTCGGTATCTTGCCTGCGGCGGGCGCAACGCCGGGTGCGTTGATGGCCTATGGTTTTGCCAAGACATATTCTAAAAACAAGGACCAGTTTGGCAAAGGCTGCGTTGAAGGCGTGGTGGCACCTGAAACGGCCAACAATGCCGCATCTACCGGCTCCATGCTGCCGATGCTGACCCTTGGTATTCCTGGTTCGCCGACCACGGCAATCCTGCTGGGTGGGATGGTAATCTGGGGACTTGTACCGGGCCCCATGCTGTTTCTCGAACAGAAAGAATTCGTCTGGGGGCTGATTGCCAGCCTTTATGTGGCCAATCTGTTTGCCGCCCTGATTAACATCGCTTTTATCCCGGCATTCATCTGGATGCTCAAGATGCCGTTCACCATTCTGGCACCGACAATTTTCGTGCTGTGCATCATTGGTGGTTATGCACCGACACAGTCCATGCATGATGTGTGGCTGATGCTGATCTTCGGTGTTGTCGGTTATTTGATGCGCAAACTGGATTACCCCATGGCCCCCGCTGTTCTGGCCATTGTTCTCGGCCCTCTGGCTGAACCTTCCTTGCGCCAGTCATTGCTGGTTTCCAATGGGGAAATTTCAGTTTTCTTCACCCGCCCGATTTCCGGGACGTTCATGGCTATTGCAATCATGTTGTTGGTCATGCCCATGGTGCAAGCAATTCGTCGCCGAATGAAAGCTGCATAGGTTGAACAGAAACCCGGCCTCGTGAGTATGATTTTTTCATATTCCGGGTCGGGATTTTTCAGAAAATAAAGTGAATACAATAGACATTGGAATTGCCTAAATTTTCTATTGGTGTATGGTATACCACAAAATAATAGAGAGCTGAAATTCGGAGAAATTTTGATATCCGATCAGCGGCAAAGTTCAGGAGAGGATGTTGACCGATGGCTAGTACAGTTTCCAATGTAGTGGCGAAAGAAGACACGTCAACGGAACTGACGGACGGGTTTCACCTTGTAATCGATGCGCTCAAGCTCAACGATCTCAATACGATCTATGGTGTGCCGGGGATTCCGATTACTGATCTGGGGCGTATGGCCCAGGGTGCGGGCATTCGGGTTCTTTCGTTTCGTCACGAACAGAACGCGGGTAATGCGGCTGCGATCGCGGGCTTTCTGACGAAAAAACCCGGTATCTGCATGACGGTTTCCGCGCCAGGGTTTCTCAACGGACTGACAGCGTTGGCACACGCGACGACCAATTGCTGGCCGATGATCCTGATCAGTGGCTCGTCTGAGCGTGAGGTCGTTGATTTGATGCAGGGCGACTATGAAGAGATGGACCAGCTGGCCATCGCCAAGCCGCTCTGTAAGGCAGCGTATCGCGTCCTGCACGCCAAAGACATCGGCATCGCCGTCGCACGCGCCATTCGCTCCGCCGTCTCCGGGCGACCGGGCGGCGTTTATCTTGATTTGCCGGGCACGTTGCTTGGACAGGTCATGGACGCAGCAGAAGGGGCTCAGTCACTGGTCAAGGTCATTGATCCGTCGCCTGCCCAGATTCCTGCACCGAGCGCCGTTGCACGCGCGCTGGATGTCATGAAAGGGGCTAAAAAGCCGCTTATCATTCTCGGTAAGGGTGCTGCCTATGCACAGGCCGATGACGAAATCCGCGCTCTGGTTGAAAAGAGCGGCTTCCCCTACCTGCCGATGAGTATGGCCAAGGGGCTGTTGCCGGACGATCACCCACAATCAGCATCAGCTGCGCGCTCGCTGGTGCTGAAGGAAAGCGATGTGGTGATGATGGTCGGTGCCCGTCTCAATTGGCTGCTTTCGCACGGTAAGGGAAAACAATGGGGCGAACCTGGATCGACAAAGTTCATCCAGATCGATATCGAGCCCAAAGAGATGGATAGCAACGTCGAAATCGCGGCACCTCTGGTTGGGGACATCGGATCCTGTGCTTCTGCCCTGCTGGAAGCCATGGGGAATGACTGGCAGAAGCCGTCCGATGAATGGACTGGCGAAATCAACGCGAAAAAAGAGACAAATCTTGCTCGAATGGCGTCGAAACTGCAGAACAACAACGTGCCGATGGATTACCATGGCGCTCTTGGGGCGTTGCGCACCATTATCAAGGAGCGCCCGGACGCTATCTTGGTCAATGAAGGTGCCAACACGCTTGATCTGACACGCTCTATTATTGATATGTACCAACCGCGAAAACGCCTGGACGTCGGAACCTGGGGGGTCATGGGCGTCGGTATGGGGTCCGCCATTGCGGCTGCCGTAGAAACCGGCAAGCCCGTGTTGGCAATTGAGGGCGACAGTGCCTTTGGCTTCTCCGGCATGGAGGTTGAAACGATCTGTCGATACAACTTGCCGGTTTGCATTGTCATCTTCAACAACAACGGAATCTACCGGGGAACCGACATCAATCCCACCGGTGGCTCGGATGTTGCGACAACTGTCTTCGTAAAAGACGCCCGCTACGATAAGATGATGGAAGCGTTCGGTGGTGTTGGTGTTTATGTGACAAATCCGGATGAGCTGAGCCGTGCCGTTAACGAGGCCATGGATTCTGGTATACCGACGCTTGTTAATGCGATGATTGATCCAGCGGCCGGTACCGAGAGTGGTAATATCGGCAATCTCAACCCGCAAAGCATCGTGTCGAAGAAATAAGTTGAGGATTGGGCGCTCGTGTGCCCGTATCTCTTCCGGAAAACGATTACTTCACGAGGATTAAATGGAAAAAGCACTCACTGGCGTCAAGATTCTTGATATGACGCATGTTCAGTCAGGGCCGACCTGCACCCAGTTGCTGGGATGGTTTGGCGCTGATGTTATCAAGGTAGAGCGGCCCGGAGTCGGTGATGCGACCCGCAAGCAACTGGTCGATGTGCCGGGGGCTGACAGTCTTTATTTCACCATGCTCAATCACAACAAGCGGAGCGTGACCCTCAATCCGAAATCGGAGAAGGGATCCGAGATTTTCACTAAGCTGATCGAGCATTGTGATGTGATGGTTGAGAATTTTGCACCCGGCGCACTAGATCGTATGGGGTTCAGCTGGGAACGCATCCAAGAAATCAACCCGCGCATGATTTATGCCTCGGTTAAAGGCTTTGGCCCTGGTCCTTACGCGGACTGCAAGGTTTATGAAAACGTCGCCCAGTGTGCTGGCGGTTCCGCCTCAACCACGGGCTTCCGTGATGGCCTTCCTTTAGTAACAGGGGCACAGATTGGCGATTCAGGTACTGGGCTGCATCTGGCGCTGGGGATCGTGACGGCGCTTTTCCATCGGACCCATTCCGGCAAGGGGCAGCGCGTCGAATGCGCCATGCAAGACAGCGTTCTGAACCTATGCCGGGTAAAGCTGCGCGATCAACAGCGTCTTACCAGTGGGCCGCTCAACGAATATTCCCAGTTCGGCGAAGGCATTCCTTTCGGTGATGCAACACCCAGGGCCGGCAATGACTCGGGCGGTGGTCAACCCGGACGTATTTTGAAGTGCAAGGGATGGGAGACCGATCCCAACGCCTACACCTATTTCATCACCCAAGCCGCTATATGGCAGGATGTTTGTGACGTCATCGGCAAGCCGGAGTGGAAAGAGGATGAGAAATTTGCCACACCCGAGGCTCGTCTGCCGCATCTCAACGAGGTGTTCGGTGAAATTGAAAGATGGACCATGACCAAGACTAAATTCGAGGTTATGGATATCTGTAACAAGGTCAATATTCCGGTGGGCCCGATTCTATCCATGAAGGAATTGGCCGAGGAGCCGGCGCTTCGTGATACCGGCACCATTGTAGAGGTCGACCATCCAGAACGGGGAAAATACCTGACGGTTGGGAACCCAATCAAGCTGTCAGACTCGGAATCAAAGGTGACCCGTTCGCCATTGCTGGGTGAGCACACGGATGAAATTCTGTCGGAAATCGGTTTGTCCGCAGACGATATCGCGTCGGCACGGGAAAACGGCGCGGTTTGACGGCAATCCGTCGGAAACGAAAATCAAGAGGCTCAGGAGAGACACATGCGTATCATCCTTATGGGACAGCAGGCATTCGGTAAGGCAACGCTTGAGGCATATCTCGATCGTGGCGAGGATATTGTCGCGGTTTACTGCGCCCCTGATAAGGAAGGCAAGCCTGTCGATCCTGTGAAGGAATTTGCGTTGGAGAAGGGGCTGCCGATCTATCAGCCGGATAATTTCAAGGATCAGGCAGTGCTGGACGAAATGCGCGCCCTGAATGCCGATGTATGTGTGATGGCTTATGTCATCGTCTTCGTTCCGGAAGAAGCCCGTGATATTCCGACACACGGATCTATCTGTTTCCACCCTTCACTGTTACCCCTTCACCGTGGCCCCAGTTCCATCAACTGGCCCATCATCGGGGGGGCAACGAAGACCGGCTTGACGGTTTTCTGGCCTGACGATGGCCTGGACGAAGGGGAAATCCTGCTCCAGAAGCATGCTGATATTGGCCCGGATGATACTCTTGGGTCGGTTTATTTCGATAAAATCTATCCCCTTGGGATCGAAGCCATGTGTGAGGCGATTGATTTGATTCGTGATGGCAAGGCCCCGAAGATCAAACAGGATGACAGCAAGGCGACGTACGAGTCTTGGTGCAAGAAAGCGGATGCAGAGATCGACTGGTCGAAGTCAGTTGACGTTGTCTATAACTTGATCCGTGGCACTAACCCTCAGCCCGGTGCATGGACCACGGTGAATGGCGAGGAATTGAAGGTTTTTGACTGCACCAAGTTGCCGGAAGCCGGTGGCGCTCCTGGTGAAATCATGGGAAGTTGTGATGAGGGGATCGCCGTTGCCGTTAACGGTGGGCAGATTTTGATTAAACGGGTTCGTCCGGCCGGCGAAGGTAAAGTTTCGGCTAATGATTATTTTGAGAGTAGTGGTTTGTCTAAAGGATCGATCCTCGGACAGTAAATAACCAAAGACCGGCGTTATTTGATAAACAAACGTCGGGACGGAACATATGGCGAATACAATTAAAGGGTGAAATCGACTGTTTTTTGTATTTACTGTGTGGAAATTTTTTTCCCATAACCCAAACTGATACGTCAGGGGAGATGAAGATGCCGAAGAGCGATATTGAGATCGCACGCCTTGCTAAAATGCAACCGATCGCCGAGATCGGTGCAAAAGTTGGAATTCCGGAGGATGCGCTCCTCCAGTTTGGTCCGGCAAAAGCCAAGATCACCGTAGATTTCATTAACTCCATCCAGAAGAAGCGCGATGGCAAGCTGATCTTGGTGACCGCTATTACACCGACTCCAGCTGGCGAGGGGAAGACCACAACCTCTGTTGGTCTCCACGATGGCCTATGCCGCATTGGCAAAAAATCCATCGTTTGTCTTCGTGAGCCTTCTCTCGGCCCATGCTTTGGCATGAAGGGTGGCGCGGCTGGCGGCGGATATGCCCAGGTCGTTCCCATGGAAGACATCAATCTGCATTTCACCGGCGATTTTCACGCTATCGGTATAGCCCACAATCTGTTGTCTGCATTGATCGACAATCATATTTACTGGGGCAATGAGCTCAAAATCGATTCTCGTCGCGTTGCGTGGAAGCGTGTCATGGATATGAATGACCGCGCGCTCCGCCAGATCACCAACTCTCTGGGTGGCGTCGGTAATGGTTTTGCCCGTGAAGACGGCTTCGACATTACCGTGGCGTCGGAAATCATGGCGATTTTCTGCCTCGCCAAGGACCTAGATGATCTGACCACGCGGATCGGCCAGATTGTCGTTGCCCACACCCGTGATCGCAAGCCGGTCTACGCCAGAGACCTGAAGGCTGCCGGCCCCATGTCCGTGCTGCTGAAAGACGCTCTGATGCCTAATCTGGTGCAAACGCTGGAAAACAACCCGGCCTTCATCCACGGCGGTCCGTTTGCGAATATCGCGCACGGTTGCAACTCGGTGATCGCTACCAAAACGGCGCTAAAGCTCGCTGATTACGTGGTGACGGAAGCCGGTTTCGGTGCTGATCTGGGCGCCGAGAAATTCTTCGACATCAAATGTCGCAAGGCTGGCCTGAAACCCTCCGCAACGGTTGTCGTTGCCACGGTCCGTGCACTCAAGATGCATGGGGGCGTTTCCAAGGAAAACCTTGGTAAGGAAAATGTCGCGGCTGTCAAAGCCGGTTGCGTCAACCTACAGCGTCACATCAAGAACGTGAAGCAATTCGGCGTGCCGGTGGTCGTGGCCATCAATTCCTTCTTCACGGACACCAAGAAAGAACTGAACGCTGTTCGCGCCACGGCAAAGAAAATGGGTACGGAAGCTATTATCTGTAACCATTGGGCCGATGGTGGTGCGGGTACGGAAGAATTGGCCAAGCATGTGGTCAAGATCGTTGATGGCGGCAAAGCCAAGTTCAAGCTGCTATATCCGGACAGCATGCCCCTGATGAAGAAAATCGAAACGATCGCCACAAAAATTTATGGCGCTAAGGAAGTGTCAGCGGATGCAAAAATTCGAAACCAACTGAGCGAATGGGAAGCGCAAGGATACGGTAATCTGCCGGTTTGCATGGCCAAAACCCAGTACAGCTTTTCGACAGACCCGAACAAGAAGGGTGCCCCAACCGGTCATACGATCGGTATTCGTGAAGTTCGATTGTCAGCAGGCGCCGGATTTGTCGTGGTTGTAACCGGCGAGATTATGACCATGCCAGGTCTGCCACGGGTGCCGGCGGCAAACAGCATATACCTGAACAAGAAAGGTGAGATCGAAGGTCTCTTCTAAGATCATGAATGGTTTGGGCGTTCCCGACGGATATGGGGACGCCCATCTCGATCACAGGTCATCCGGGAGCTTTTGTCTCATTTGTTCAGGGCAGGAAATAACAACGAAAAAAGGATGGCACAATGACCATTAGAACTATTCTTCTTCCTGTCCGCGGTGACGGCAAAGGCGAGGTCGTGCTGGATCACGCCCGACTGATTGCTTCTCGGTTCAATACTCATATTGATGTTATTCATGCCCGTGCGAAGCCTACAGACATGCTGCCGTTTGGTGTGCTGACAACGGATTCCATGCGTGAAACCATCCTGGAAGCTGCTGAAGCCCAGGCCGAGGCTGAGGAAGACCGGGTTCGAGACCTGTTCAAGGCCTATTGTAAAAAGAACAATCTGTTGGTTTCTGATACCGCCGGTGACGGCAGCAGCAATGTTTCGGTTTCATGGCATGAAGAGACGGGGAAACAAGCCAACCTGATCGGCCTGTGGGGGCGTCTTGCTGACCTGATCGTGGTTCCCAAACCTGGTAAGGATCTGGGCATCAACACCCTGGAAGCCGCATTGATGCAGACCGGTACGATGACGTTGATGTGCACTGATGTGAGTCCTGCTGCTTTAGGCGAAAGCATTGCCGTGGCATGGAATGGCAAGGCCGAGGCATCCAGCATGATTAAAAGTATGATGTCGTTGCTAAAACAGGCTGGTAAGGTTTCCATTCTTACCACTGATCCTGATAGCACTCACAGCGAGTTGGGGGTATCCAATTTACAGCGATACCTGTCCCGCCATGGTGTTTCAGGGGCAGTCCAGAAAGTTGGAACCGATAAGGAAATCGGTATGGCACTGTTGGATGCGGCAAAGGAAGCTGGTGCTGACATGCTTGCCATGGGGGCTTATGGCCATAGCCGACGACGCGAGTTGATCATGGGTGGGGCGACCAATGAGGTCATTGAATTCGCCGAAATGCCAGTTCTGATGCTGCATTGATGTAGGCATGATCCTTGCCTCTGTCGTCCGGTGTGTGTAGTACACGCTGGACGAATAGATGATATATGAGGACAGCATGATGGTCGAAATCCCTGCAACCATGATCGCTATTGAAATCACCGAGCCCGGCAAGCCTGATGTATTGAAACCGGCTGAACGCCCCGTTCCGGAACCGGGTGAGGGCGAGGTATTGATCAAGGTCGCTGCCGCAGGTGTCAATCGACCGGATGTATTACAGCGTCAGGGCGACTATCCACCGCCACCTGGTGCCTCCGATATTCCCGGGCTGGAAGTTGCTGGCGAGGTCGTGCGTTGCGGGCCCGGCATTTCAAGCCTTTCCGTGGGTGATGACGTCATGGCGTTGGTGACCGGCGGTGGCTACGCTGAATACTGTGTCGCTCCGGCGCTGCAGTGCCTGCCTATCCCCGGAAACCTTTCCATGGCGGAGGCCGCCGCCATCCCGGAAACTTTCTTTACAGTCTGGAACAATGTGTTTGATCGATGCGGGCTGCAAGAAGGCGAAAGCTTTCTGGTCCATGGCGGGTCGTCCGGTATCGGTACAACGGCTATCCAATTGGCGCATGCCTTTGGTGCGCGGGTGTTGGCGACGGCCGGCTCGGCGGAAAAATGTCGGGTGTGTGAGGAATTGGGTGCGGAACGCGCCATTAATTACCGCGAGGAAGATTTCGTTGCCGTGGTTAAGGACGTCACAGACGGTGGCGTCAATGTGATCCTCGATATGGTCGGTGGTGATTACATCCAGCGCAATATAAAAGCGGCAGCTCCCGATGGACGAATCTGTAATATCGCCTTTCTGAATGGTTCGTCAACTGAGATCAACCTGATGCCGGTAATGTTGAAGCGATTGACGGTAACGGGCTCCACGCTTCGTGCCATGCCGGTGGTTTTCAAGGCTGCCATTGCCGAAAACCTGCGAACAAAAGTATGGCCATTAATTGAGGCCGGTGATGTGAAACCTGTGATGCATGCGACATTCCCACTCGCCGAAGCTGCCGAGGCGCACCGTTTGATGGAATCAAACCAGCATATCGGCAAGATTGCCCTGACGGTTTAGCCTTACTGCATGCCTTTTGGTACTTTTCTGGCTAACAACCCCAATGCCACCATGCCACTGCCGGCCGCTGCGAAGATTGCGGGCAGGGCGAATGCGTTCAACAGAATGGCAAAAACGCCCGGAAACACCAGTTGTGCACTGTAGCGGTAGGTACTGAACACGGTCGTCATCTCAGCCCGCTCGTAGGGGTGAACGGCTCGGAGATATAGGGTGTTCCCGACCGAGTCGATGGGGACCGCCAGTAACGCTGCACCGCACAGGACGGCGACACCCACCCACGGGATATTAGCGATCACAGAAACCACTATTGTTGCGCAACCACAGCCTGTATAGCCAATCACCAGCATTCTCCGCGTGCCGATGCGACGGCCGTAGCGGGCGATCAGGGGAATCGCCATGACGAACAGGGTTGCCAGTGACGACAGGGCGCCTGCTACATTTTCTCCCAGTCCCACGCTGACCACATAGATCGGGGTATAGATGAAAAACATACCCCACCATCCGGCGCGGCCAACAGCCAGACTCCATGCCAGCAGTAACCGGGGCTGAGTGACAAACCGGTGCACAAACTTTAGTGGATTGGTCACTGGTTGACGTTTTGTGCTCACCGCCGGGTTGTCTGTCATCCGCAGGTACCAGAAATAGCCCAACAATATGCCATTGGCCGCGCCGCAAACAACAAAGGGAGTCCAGATTGCGATCTCGTTCTTCAGGAAAACCCCGAGCCATGGCCCGATGGTCCACGCCAGACCGGAGTAGAATAGTCGAACGGGCTCAAACCGTCCTATTTCGTTCCGTGGCACATGATCCATGAGATAGAGGGAAATACTGACTTCCATACAGGCGCCGCCAAACAGATGAAGCGCCATTCCCGCCATGAAGAGATAAGGGTTATTCAGGGCAAACAATGTCATGGCGACAGCAGAAATAGCAGCGCCAAGAGTGAGTACCCCACGCCGGGTGATGCGATTGACCAACCAGGGAACGGCAAAGCTGGAGCACAGGCCAAGCAGTCCAGCGCCGAAGTATAACAGGCTGACTTTCTGGGCATCACCCAGATGCTGATACGCGATCAGGGGAATGACTGTGACGAGGGATGCCCTGGAAAAGGCTTCCAGGGTGTAGAGAGTCACAAATGTCGGGGTCGTTGGGCGGTTGAAGGCGTGTAGCCATATGGGTGCGTGAATATGTCGCATAGGCGTTCCCGAATGAAGGTGGCATACACTAGAGGGATAACACCTGTAGGGGGAAGTAAAACATAGATTGGACATTGCGTGGATTTGTATCAGGGCCTACTAATTCTCCTATCGTCATGTTTGATCAGGGGGGCATATGGCATCGCATGTCACAATTATCGGCGCGGGAATCGTCGGTGTTAATTGCGCCATTGCGCTGGCGAAAACTGGTCACAAAGTAACGGTCATTGATCGTGAAGATCCTGGTGACGGCTGCTCCTTCGGCAATGCGGGGCTGATTTGCGCATCGGCGTTTGAGCCTCTGGCGTCACCGGACACCTTATTGAAGGTTCCGGGGTGGCTGTTGGATCCGGAAGGCCCTTTATATATCCAGTGGCGACATTTCCCCCGGTTGCTGCCGTGGCTGTTCCGTTATGCCAAAGATGGCATCTTCGGTGATCGCAAGACCCAGTGTGACGGGCTGCACACCTTGGTGTCACCGTCTATAGAACTCTATCAACAACTGGTCGAGGAGGCAGGTGCACCAGACCTCGTGCGCCAGTCTGGCGCACTTTACGCCTATGCCGATTTACGAGGCTACACAAAGGATTTGCCGGGGTTCGAGGCCAGACGCGAACGGGGCTTCAGTTTTTCTGAATTGAACCGGGCGGAGATCGCTGAACGGGAGCCTCATCTGGCGGAGAAATACAAGTGGGGCTATCTGGTTGATGATTACGCCTGGGTCACCAACCCCAACCGGGTGGTGAAAGTATTGGCGGCCTATGCTGAAAAACTTGGCGTGGACTTTATAAAGGCAGATGTCCTTGATCTGGAAATCGGCCCTGAGGGACCGACCTCGCTGGTCACGGATCAGGGAATGCACCCTGTCGATAAACTGCTGATTGCCGCCGGGGCGTTCTCGCACAAGCTCAGTGCTCGGTTTGGCGACCCTGTGCCCCTTGAAACGGAACGCGGCTATCACGTCACCATAGAAGATCCGGGTGTCATGCCATCTATGCCCATTATGGACGATGAAATGAAAGCCTGGATTACGCCTATGGAAATGGGATTGCGGTGCGCCGGGACGGTGGAACTGGCGTCCCTTGATGCGCCCCTTAATGAACGGCGAGCGATGAATTTGCTCAGGTTGGCCAAGCGCATGATACCGGCGGTGGACGCCTCGAAGTATACCACCTGGATGGGCCGACGCCCCACGCTGCCCGATAGTCTGCCCGTGATCGGCCGGGCAACCTCATGCAGCAACGTGTTTTACGCTTTTGGCCATCAGCATCTGGGGTTGACTGCTGCACCGGCGACGGCGCGTCTGATAACCGAGATTGTTGCCGGTCGAAGCCCTAATCAGGACATTTCAGCTTTCCGGGTCGACAGATTCTGACAAAATGGAACACAAATATGACATTTGGCATCTGTTTTCAGGTTTTCCCCCTTGAATGGCGTTCACAATTTCCTCACAATCTTACTGTAGTATTCTTTCCGGTTCGGAAACTCCGGTTTCCATTTTCCGATGAAAAACATATTCGATGATAATGACGCCCTGAAATCATGAAGCCTCTCTCGCCCGTTATCCTATCGGCAGCCGAGACGGCACGTGCCGCCCGCCGGTTTACGCGGCGCGGGGTGATAAGGGCGGGGCTGGGGGTTGCGGTTTCAAGCGCCACGTCAATCGGGCCATGGTACGTCAAGGATGCCCTGTCATCATCCGGCGAATGCCGGGTATTCATCTGGTCCGGGTATCTTCCGCAGCCCTTCATAGAACGATTTGAAGGCTCAACGGGGATCAAACTCAAGATCACCGAAGCGGGCTCCAACGAACAATTCATCAATAAGCTGAAATCGACCCAGGGTAGGGGCTTTGACATTATAACACCGACCATGATGCGGGCGGATCAATGGCGTCATCTGGGCTTGTTGCAGGCCTGGGAGCCGGAAAAATTGCCGATGGACAACCTCGAGCCGCGGTTTTTGCGGGCATCCGAGCGTGACTGGACATGGGATTACGGGTTGTATCATCTGCCCCATTTATGGGGAACGGAAGCACTTGCCTATCAGACTGAGCATTACCAGGCATCCTATGGACAGCTCAGTCTGGGCGATCTCTGGGCCCCCGAGGTTGAGGGCAAGATCATGGGGCGTCCCCATTCCCTGATGGCTGGTATTGGTCGCTATCTGGCATCCCAAGGCAAGCTGGCACCCTTTGAGGAGGCCTACCGCGATGAGGATACGGCGCGTAGCATCTGGTCGGAAGTGACAAAATTCGCCATTGAACGCAAAGACTGGGTGCGCCAGTTCTGGAATGACGCCAAAACCCAGAAGGAGGGTTTCCTTCGTAACGGCGTCGTGCTTGGGCAAACCTGGGATGGCCCGATTATCGAGATGAAGAATGAAGGGGAGCCGGTCAACTATATGGCGCCCAGAGAAGGTGCCTTTGCCTGGATGGACGGGTTCTCCATGCCCATTGGCGCTACAAATATCGACCAGGCCTATGCCCTGATAGCCGCCTGTTATGATGCAAATAATGCCGGTATTCAGGCGTCATTGAGTGGTTATAATGCGACGGTAAAGGGCGCTGATGCCTATATTTCATCCACTGCAAAAAAGGCTTTCCAGGAAGCCTATCCCGATGATGCGTTGGAAAAGCTGTGGTGGTGGCCTGCAGAGCCGCAATGGTATGCCGACATTCGTGACGAATACCGGGATGCTTTTCTGGCAGCTTGAATGTTTGCATTGAAGTGAATTAACTAAAATTCAGTTTTTTTTAATAACTGCGTTACAGGCCAATACTTTTCCTCAGCATCGCTAAAGAATGAGCTGCGGCGACGCCCCTAAAGCGTTAAGAGTGTGGGTTTCATTGCCGACTCGACGGACTACGAAGAGAAGTCCGGACAGCACCGAACGGTGATGACAGGTATTCAGATGACGAGACAAATGGCCGATAAAGATGGGACAACGATATCATGGCGATGAAAAAGAATCCCCTGAAATTGAACAAGCTGCAACTGCGCACCTTGGCGCTTGCCCAAGTGATAGCTGAAGACCCGGCCTTGACTCATCACGATGAGGGCTCGGGGGATGTAACCTTACTTAGTCTGCCGCATGCTCATGGCGATCATGTTCATATCGGAGCATTTTCCGTGAGTGTCCGCGATATCAGCGGGTTTTCTAACCTGGCAGTGTGGGCCGTCCTTGAGCGAAAGGGGCTTGCGCGGCATACAACTGGAGAAACTGTGACCCTGACAGTTGAAGGGCTAGCCTATGATACAGGTCTGGGTCATCATTTCCGCAAGCCGTCAAATCACTGATATCGGGCCACTGACAACAGGGCGTTGTTGCTATATCTTTCGGATAATCAGTCATAGTGGTGAAACAATAAAATGAACGGGGAATTGCGCTCTCCGTTGACGAATGTATGTATATTTATCTATATGTTACTCCTGTTTCGCTCGTGGAAAGAAATTAGGCATAGAAAACTGCCCCGACCGACACAGCACGATTAATGCGATGGGCTCCATACTGGGTGAGAAATATGAAAACCACAGAAAAATTCTTCCGTGCCAGAAGGCACTTCCTGAATACGTTGGTATCCATTGTTTTGTTATCAGGCATGTTTGCCACTCGACCAGCCACTGCAGGCGAACTGGGAGCGGGGGCTGAATTCTTCATCCGTGACATGGCTGACACTGCCATCGTCAGGTTGACAGAAGCAGAAATTTCGCGTGATGAGCGCAAGGTTCGCATGCGCGAACTGATGAAGGAATATTTCTACGTGCCCGGCATCGCTCAGTGGGTTCTAGGGCGGTTCTGGCGTCAGGCGTCCGAGGAAGAGCGTGATGAGTATATGGCGCTGTTTGAGGACCTGATGGTGGAGTCTTACGTCGACCGGTTTGCTTCCTATAGCGGCGAAACTCTATCCATCGTGAAGACTGACGTGCGTAATGAAAAAGATGCCATTGTGTCGTCCGTTCTGAATCGCCCCGAGGCGGATGCCGCTCTTCACCTGGACTGGCGGGTTCGCGCCCACGGTGATGCTTACAAGGTCATCGACATCATGGTTGAGGGTGTCAGTATGGGGCAGACGCAACGCTCGGAATTCGCCTCCGCTCTCAAGAACAATGGCGGAGATATCTCGAAATTCCTGACGGATCTGCGAGAACGTGTCACCATTGCGTCCTCAGGTGCCTGATAGTCGGTCAGCGGTCGAAACGCCATCGGGCAAACATGCCGGATATGAGAACTTTCCTGTCGGTTCGTGGCTTTTGCCTGCCCGCCTGCGTCCCCATATCCTGACCTTCTATCATTTTGCCCGTGCCATTGACGATATCGCCGATTCCCCAACCCTTTCGGTAATGGAAAAAACGGAACGTCTTGGTATGTTTGCGGAGGTTCTGAAAAACGGGACTCCTGTTGCGGGATACGAGAAGGCTATGGCCATGTCGGAAAGCCTTGCTGCAACCGGCGTTACTTCTCAGCACTGTCTCGATCTGATTACGGCCTTTCGCCAGGACACCTGCCAGAATCGTTACAAAAACTGGGATGCATTGATGGCATACTGCATGTTGTCTGCCGCACCCGTTGGGCGCTATCTCATGGACCTTAATGGTGGCGGCACAGATGGCTACCATCCATCCGATGCCTTGTGCTGTGCGCTGCAGATCATCAATCATGTGCAGGATTGTGGTGATGATTATGACACGTTAGACCGGGTTTATCTGCCACAGGACTGGATGAGGGAGCATAGTGCAGTCGTACCCATGCTGGGATGTAAGGAAACATCACCGGAACTCAGGCGGGTTTTGGACCGGTTGCTCGATGCAACGGACCAGTTGTTGGATACTTCGCGGTGTCTGCCTAGTGGCCTGAAAAGTAGGCGACTGGGCATGGAAGCCGCCTTCATTCAGCGTATAGCTGAGGCCTTGAGTCGAGAAATTCGCCAGGACGACCCTCTGGCTAATCGGGTGTCGATCGGGCCGATCCGGTACGGGGTTTGTGGCCTGCTGGGGCTCTTTGACTGTCTGTTTCACTCGAGGCAGATGCCATGAGATCGCGTGGCGCGTGACCCACTTCGCCGGGTGGTGTAACCATGAAGCCATGACAGCTGCCAATATCCTCGAAGAGGGAAAGCTCACGAGTTCCATGGAAAGTCCTACACTGCATACGACCCGTATAGTGCAGCGTTCCGGCTCGTCCTTTTACGGGGCCATGCGCGTCTTGGATCCAGCTCGGCGCAACGCAATGTATGCAATTTATGCCTTTTGCCGGGCCGTGGATGATATTGCCGATGGTGCAGGCAGCACGTCATCCAGGCGATGTGCGCTTGAAGATTGGCGGGAAGAAATTCATCAAATTTATCAAGGGTCCGCCCATACTCCCGTTGGTCTGGCATTGTGCGATGTCGTGACGTGTTATTCTTTGGCTGAACGGGATTTTTTGGCTGTTATCGACGGCATGGAGAGTGATGTTGTGGATCGCGTACGGATGCCCGATGAAGTGGCTTTGTATGAATATATTGACCGGGTCGCCTGTGCCGTGGGGCGGCTCTGTACACCCATATTCGGTCTGCCCGCACAACAGGGGAATGCTCTGGCTCAGGCGCTTGGCGAGGCGCTTCAACTCACCAATATCCTGCGTGATCTGGAAGAGGACGCGGCCCGTGATCGGTTGTATCTGCCGATTGATAAGCTGGCGGCGGTGGGCATCAATGGAGACGATGCTTTGGCGGCTTGTGCGCATCGTGCATGCGCCACGCTTTGTCAGGAACTGTCACAGCGCGCGCAACATCGCTTCGGCGAAGTCGAGGAGATACTGTCCCATATAGACCGCCGGACAAGGCGTGCACCCCGATTGATGATGATGGTTTATCGACGGTTGCTGGAAAAGATCGTTCGGATCGGTTGGGGGATGCCGCGAAGGCGGGCAACCCTGTCGTATGGGGAAAAACTCTGGATTATCATACGTTACGGCTGGCTGTGAAATGGCTGATAACAGTGTCCATATTGTTGGCGGCGGACTGGCGGGGCTTTCTGCCGCGACCCTGCTGATCGAACGGGGATATCGTGTCCGCCTCTATGAAAGCACCGGTCATGCGGGCGGACGGTGTCGTTCCTTCCACGATGATCAGCTTGGATGTGTGATCGATAATGGCAATCACCTGATGCTGTCGGGTAATCGGTCCACACAGGACTATATTGGGCGTATTGGTGCTGAGAATCGCTTGGTTACTTCAGAGCGCGCAGCGTTTCCGTTTATGGATATCGAGTCAGGAGAACGCTGGGCCCTTGATCTGGGTAAAGGGGCAGGGGTGTGGCGATTGTTGCTGCAACATCACCGTGACCGGCATGGGAGTCGCTGCGCTTATGGTATTCCGGGTGTTGCGCGTCTGGATGCATTGGGCGCTTTCCGGTTCCGCCATCCCCCAGAGAACGCGACAGTACATGATCAGAGCGGGAACGCGGGGGCCATTTATCGCCGTTTGTGGGAGCCCCTGTCGGTCGCTGTTCTCAATACCGAACCTACGCGCGCAATGGCAGGGGCCATGTGGCCTGTTTTGAAAGAAACTCTGGGGTGCGGGCCGGATGCATGCCGTCCTGTTATGGCAAAGGAAGGCCTGAGCCATGCCTTGGTCGAGCCTGCTCTTGGGTATTTGCAGCAAGCAGGGGCAGATGTACGGTTTAACACAGTTCTCAAAGCCGTTGAATTTGGTGACAGTGGCATCAGCAGCCTCAAGTTTACGGATCAGACAGTCAATATCGATGCCGGAGACAGGGTTATATTGGCGCTTCCTATTGCTGCTATTAACACCGTGTTACCAGACCTTGTAACCCCGAATGAATTTAGCCCCATCGTGAACGCGCACTTCAAGACAATTTTTGAGACGGATAAATTAACTTTAATGGGGTTAATTAACGGTAACGCGCACTGGATATTTCGACGCAACAATATCGTATCGGTCACTGTCAGTGCGGCAGCGTCCCTGATGGAGGAATCAGCAGAGCATATTGCTGCCATTCTATGGCGGGATGTTTCCGTGGCAATCGAGGTGGATGAGGGCGTTATGGGAGCCAGCAGAATCATCAAGGAGAAGCGTGCGACATTCGCGCAGACGCCGGAACAGAACAGGCGGCGGCCCACTGCCCGAACAACCTATAATAACGTTTTTTTGGCTGGGGACTGGATCGCAACCGGTTTGCCCGCCACCATTGAAGGGGCGATCCGGTCTGGCACTATAGCGGCTGATCTATGTTATAAATAAATATTTAAAAACAGTGCATTGATATATTTTGTTAATTTTTCACATTAATTTATGATGTAAGATCGTTCCGCAATTCCCGAGGTAGATTGAAGGTCATATTCTCCTGCACACCGGGTAGTTCCTCGACCACGACGTGACCAAATGTTTTCAGGTGATCGATCAAATCCGTGACCAGCACCTCCGGAGCGGAGGCGCCTGCCGTGATACCGATAACATGAACGTCATTCAGCCATTCCGGTTGTAACATTCCAGCATCATCAATCAGGTAGCTTGGCACAGATAGTTCGGTGCCTATTTCCCGCAGACGATTGGAGTTTGAGCTGTTATTTGCGCCAATCACCAACAGTAAATCCGACTGGTCCGCCAGATCCCGGGTTGCGCTCTGGCGGTTTTGGGTGGCATAGCAGATATCGTTCACATCGGGTCCCTGAATGGAGGGGAAACGACGTCTGAGAGCCTGAATAATGCTCCGGGTTTCGTCTACACTAAGGGTGGTTTGTGTCACGTAGGCCAGTTTCTCCGGGTCGACAGGGGTAATTGTATCCACATCGTCGACATTGGTGACCAACAGCACGCCACCGGGAATACGACCCTGGGTCCCTTCCACTTCAGGATGACCGGCGTGACCAATCAGCACGACCTGTCGCCCGCTTTTTGCTTGGTGTTGACCTTCATAGTGCACCTTGGTGACCAGAGGGCAGGTCGCATCAATAACTGGCAGGTTCCGCGCGCGGGCTTCGTTCTCAACGGATTCCGCGACGCCATGTGCACTGAAGATGGTAACCGCCCCGTCAGGGATGTCGCTGATTTCTTTGACAAAGACTGCGCCTCGTTCCTTGAGCGCATTAACCACATGCCTGTTGTGGACGATTTCATGGCGGACAAAGATCGGGGGGCCGTACCGATCAAGGGCGCGTTCGACGATTTCAATAGCGCGCTCTACGCCGGCGCAGAAGCCTCGAGGGTGAGCCAGAATGACTCGGAATTCCCTGATGCTCTCCTCGGTGTTCGTTTTATCTGGCATGTGGGTTGCCTCGGCTCTTGTCTATGATCTTGGTTACAGTCCCTAGTTTCCGGCGCTTATAATATAAGCCTTTATCAATGCACAGGCATAAGTGGTCTTGTTGAGAATCATGCCATAACACCGGATTAAGATATTGGTAACCATGACTGTACTATATAAGGAGAGATAGTAATATTCTGTTTCGGGTGATTTTCTGACGGCACGTTATTTATCAAACTTAATCATATGACAAAAATGTCAGGATTTATAACGATTTTAAGGCATTTTTTCTTATAATCAGCCGTGTAAAATCAGAATGAGGGGCAGAAAAACATATTAGGATTATGTTGATTCGGGGTTTTACTTGGGGGCAGGTTGTGAGATTATCCACAGGCATAAAACAGTGGGAAGCTGACATAATGGGTATTACGACATTATTGGAGCGGGGGCTTCAAAACAGGCATTGGATGGGCCGGGCAGTACCGGCCTTGTTTGCGTGTGCACTACTTGTGACCCCGGTGTCAGACGCTATCGCCGGACAGGCCGACGTCAAGCCCGTCCGGCCCGAAATTGATCGTGCGCAAAAGCAAGAGATTGCTAAAGCCGATCTGTCTCCCGCCACCCAGAAGTTCCTGGTGACGACGGCACAGCTTGCACAGGCTGAGGACGACCAGAATGACCCGTTTGAGGGTTTCAATCGTGCGATGTTCTCGTTCAACGAGGGGTTCTATGACGTCGTGATGCGACCCGTATCAAACGTATATAATTTCCTGCCACCAGAAATGCGAACGATGATTGGCAGCTTTCTT
>FLOH01000672.1_pt1 | contig 65710 bp, 106 predicted proteins | sample 756751 | NCBI WGS metagenome assembly FLOH01 (sample SAMEA4026879, study PRJEB14308) | marine metagenome | biome: coastal water; material: water | depth 74 m
GCGTCAGATGTGTATAAGAGACAGTACGCTTGCAATATGCTTATGAAGTTTCTTCTCACTCTTAATTAGTTTTGGCAACCAAATTGTGAGTATCATAGCACCAGCTATTGTGAGGAATATTATTCTATCTAAAAGACTAATATTTAAAGCTTGTAAAAAATTGTCACCTTCATGTACATGATAGCCTCCAAAGATTGTTACAAATATTCTCTTTAAATATTCAATTATTTCATATAATAGATTCATTTTTTATGTCATTTTTCTTTGTTATTTAACTTATGAAATGTTGATGCAAATAAAGATGAAGGAACAATAATTACTCCAACTCCTATTATTAACATAAATGTTGTAAATATCTTACCACCAACTGTTATAGGATATAAATCTCCATATCCTGTAGTAGTAAATGTTATTATAGACCACCATAAACCATCAAACATACTTTGAAACTTATCAGGCTGTGCCTCATGTTCAAAGTAATATATAATAGTGCCTGATATATATAATAAGGCTAGTGATATTAGTAGAAATACAAATAGTTCATATTTCATAGATTTAAATGATTGTTTAAACCTATCCAATGTCTCTGTATAAATTCTTGTGCTAAATAGTCTAAACATCCTAAATAGTCTGAATATCCTTACACCTCTAAAATCAGCTCCTACAATATAGAATGGTAGAAAAGCAAGTAAATCAATTATACCATTGATTGAAAATATCCTTTTTATTATGCTGCCAGCAATAATTAATCTTAATATATATTCAATAGTGAATATAATTATAATTACTAATTCAGTATGATATAAAATACTTGTTACTTGAGGGGTTAGATTAGGAAGAGTTTCAAATGGGAAAGTGATTAATGATATGATAATGAATGTTTCAATTATTACATTAAATATCTTTCCTTCTACAATTCTCTTGAGAACTTTCATTTTTTAGTTACATATATTTACATTTTTTGATTACTATTTATTTTTATCGTTATACCATTTAATAAATCCAACTACTGCTTTATAGGTGGCATCAAATTTAGTTTTACCATCACAACTCACTATTGGGTCACCTTCAATATAATCACTATCTTTTAGTGGGATAATTCCACAGTTATTAGACTGCATCACTACCTCTATAGTATCAAATACTACAATGTTCTCAGTATCATGTTCGCTTGAATATCTTTGAGAGAAATCACCTTGCGTTAACCCAGTAGTGATATTTTTTATACTTTCTATTTTCTCAACAACTGGCATTAACCAATTCCATGAAGTATGATAAGGATTATTAAATATCCTTTCAATACAAAAATCTTTAGTTTCTCCTTCAGTACCAAACATAGTATATGGTGTAATAGACATATAATCACCATCAGGATTATAAACAACCCATTCTTTAATCATTTTTGAATTATCAAGACTATTGGCTCTTTCTTCAAGAACACATTTATATCCCATAAATTCAGCAATAAGTTTATTATCTTCTTGTATCTCTTTATCTGTCATGATTTTACATATTCCTTTCCATTTAATGATTTATTTAAATACTTAGTCATTAAAATATCTATAGTACCTTCTCCAAGTAATTCATTACCATTTTCAAACTTAACAATGATGAATGAACAATGAGTATTATAAATAATCTTCCTTACTTTACCATGTTTTTTATAATAACCACTTTCATTTATAAAAGTATGATTTTCATATCTATTATTTAATACTGTTATTAATAAATCATGTGGTATTTTATCATCTTTTACCATATTAAAAATTTTTAAGTTAAAAATATTATAAGGCTTTGTTTATCTCACCCATAGGTCTAATCCTAATTAGACTACCTGTTCCCGTTACTTGTTTTCAACAAATTATTTGTGAATGCTGGTATGATTTAATCTGGTTACCACTTAGTTCAGAACCTTATAATATTTATTTCTCTCCTTTATCTTTAGTGCTAATTAATATAATTGCATTACCACTAGGTACAATATCAGAAAATGATTGTTGAATATTAAATCCATTAGGAAATGCCATTAACATATGACATTGTTGTAAAGATGTTGTAATAAAATCTAATCTGTCAGGCATAGCTGTAGCAAATTTCTTTGCATCTTCAGATTTAAGGTCTAATTTCTTCATTTTTTCAACATAAGTATCCTTGATTTCTCTTATTGCTTGAATAGTTTCAACATCAAACTTAATAATAGTTTCTAACTCAGGATTTACTTCAACTGCTTCTTCTACAACTTCTTCTCCTTGAACAGGATGTAATTTTACTTTTTTACTCATATTAGTATTTAATTTTACGATGTACTAGTCCACCACTTAATACATGGACTACTAATTCAGGTTTACGATTTCTTATCTTTTGAACATCATTCAAGGATGGTCTAAACCATTCTACAGTTGGCATTCTGTCTTTAACTATATCTGTATAAAATGTGCTATGTGCTTGTTCTCCACATACATCACAATTAAGATGAAAAGGTATTATACCTACATCTCTATCAATTGATTTAGTAATATATCCACAAGTAATACATTTATAACAGTTAAATTTATCTTCTTCTACAGGATCAGGATATAATGCTAACATCTTAGCATAGTCTTTAGCTATTTTCTTATTACCAATCATATCTCCTTCATTTTACTAAGATATATCATCTTACGTTTATATAATATATACTCACTACCATCATTATCTTCCCACACATGAAATTCACCAAGTATTCCATTTTCATCATAAACTGCAATTTCTGATTCTGTAATTTCCATATACTCTAAGTTAGAAGTTTTCATAATTCATTTATTTTTGGTTTAATAATAAAGTATTTCTTTGATAACTAGCCTCTGCTTGTACAGAAGCATAAAGTAATGATTCTATTAGATTGATAGATGAAGATTGCTTATCTATTTTACCTAATGAGTGTATTGCCAAAGTTGCATCATTTGAAAACATTACAACTTGTCTAAATGCTTCAGCATTGTTATCAATCTGTAAATATACTAAATCTGCCCATTCCATAATAGGATTTTGTGTAGTAGATAATCTATCATCTTGATAACCTACTACAAACCCTTTTCCTGGAATATGTTGTACTACTATCTTAATAACATTATTATGATAGTATATTGCTGCTTGAGGAATAGGATTTTGTGATAAAAGCCACTCAACAAATTCCTCAATACTATGTTTCTTGTGTCTTATGTTACTCATTTTTCAGTGTTTTAGCATCAAAATCTTTCCAATCTTCATGAAGTATTATATCTTTACTTTTAATAACTTGAAAACAAGTAGCTTCACTATCTTTGTCAAGCATAATTTCATATGCTTGTAGTACAGCATCTTCATAAGAATCAGCTTCTACTTCTATTGTCCAATTTACTGTGTATTCCATCCTAAACTCTTTGATATTTCAGGATTAAATCCTCCAAAATGATTAAACAATCTATCTCTTAGATATTCACCTTTTTCACCTTGGAATAATTCATTATCACTTTTTCCAAATCTCCAGAGTTTACATAATTCATAGTGAGTCATGTTGTCAATTTGGATTTGCCATTCAAGTAATCCTTCATTACTTTCTTCCATAGTTTTAGTCTTTAAGTTCTGTTGGTCTAATAACCCACCACTGATTAAAATCAAATGGGCATCTTTTCCTCTTTTGTCTTGATTCATTTTTCATTGATATTTCCCATTGCTTTTTAACTTCATTTTTATGAAATTCCATAGCTATTTCAGCACCTTTTCTAGTTTTATGAATAGATTCAGTATGTGGTGCACTTTCACAACAATCACTATTATAACGAAATTCAAATACTATTGTTTTTGCATCCTCCCATGTTTCAACATCAGGAGGTTCACCTTTCTCTTTTTCCATTTTATTTAGTTTTTAAGTGGTATTAATTTACCAGTTTTAATAAGCCATTGTCTTTTAATACACCTAGTAATTAATGAAGATGATATATGAAATAATAGAATATATAGATAATAAATAAAACCCATATCAATAACTTTCAATAAACTATTACTATTTCTTACTGTTGTAAATTCATGATCTGTTAGTATAACTTTTTCACCATCCCAAAAACCATATATCCTTCTATGAGCTGTTTTCCATTGACCTTTCTTATAATAAGTATCAATATAACTAACTAAAGTTCCTTTTGTCATATATCATCAATTATTTCAAATGTTAATTCTTCTATGGGTACATAATCTTCTATCAAATGTATTATCTCTAATACTTTATTAATATAGTAACCATAGCCTAAGTCTTCTAACATAGTATCAACCTTCTCTTGAGTAATACTATTCATCTCAGTACATAAATGTCCAGATTCTACTACAAATTCTCTATCTTCTTCTTTACCTTTTAAAGGTGGCATTATTTTTACAAAGTTCTTACCTTTTCTAGATACATAGTATCTGGTAATATTCTGTAATAAAGTTTGTTGTAATAAAGTGTTATCTTTATCAAATTCTCTTTGAACTAACCTAGTTCTTTTATCAAACTTGGTTCTTTTAAAAAAATCATAGAAATCAGCATGTTCAGTTATAAATCTAGCTGGCCTAATACCATCAATAAAGTATGCTTTTAATGCTTTTGGTATAATTAGAGAACTAAAGTTCTTATGCCAATCTCCATTATTAGCATAATCATAATCAAATACACCTTTATATTTAATCTTACCATTAGTAAATACAGCTAAATAATTATTAACATCTTTTTGTACTACTAAATTAAAATGATCATAGTCTAGTTTGAGATTTGTTAATTCCATCCACTCTTTAGCTATTTCATCTAGTAAATGTCTCTTATTTCTAGGACATTCTACCATTACACCATCAGTATTAACTTGAATTACTTTAATTCCATTGATAATACATTTTTCAGCTAGTTTAGCTAATAATAGTTGACCATTAACACATATAGACATCATAAATTGAGGATCATACATAAATGAATATTCACTATTACTTTTACCATACAAAGCACCATTAAGTGCTAATTTGATACCTGCAACAGTTTCATCATCTCCTTCATCTTTAGCTTTCATTCTTTGACCATAGAGCATATCAATAGTCTTCACAAATACATCAACATCAATATGTTTAGGATGTAATCTATTCTTTGATGCTAAATTAGGATAATAAGAACTAACATCTAATAATATTATTTCTGTATTCTCTGTAGCTTTCCATACTCCAGGATAGCAAGCAGCATGAAGTCCTCCAGTTCCAAAATCAAACTGTAAACCATCTACTATTATGTTGAGGTTCTTTAGTTTACTCTTCTCTGTTTCATTATTACAATATGGTAGTAGTGGTGCTACATCATCCATATCTAACTTATTGAACTGTCCTTTAGTTTCAAAAATTACTTTATCTTTCCACCAATCTAGTAGTATATTTAATTCCTTAGTGTCAAATGATATATAATCAAATATAATATCTGACATATTCATAGCAGTTCTATAAGTTCTAAGTTTTTGAATTGCATACTCAGATTCACCACTATATTTAGCAACTGCTTTTAATAATATTCTTTCACCTATTTTAACATCATTATAATTACTGAAATCATAATTATAAAGCTTTGACATTTTATCTCTAAAATTGATAGCTTTGATGTTTTTTAAGTAAAATTGATAAGTAGCTTCAATATCATTGTCACAATATATCACAAGATGCTCTATTTCTTCATCTGTGAGTATTTTGTCAAATTTATAAGGCAATACAGCAACATCATCCATTTGCATGTTAAACTCAAGTATTTTAAGACTTGTAGATTTATTATAATTATCATAATGATTGATTAAGAATAAGTCTTTCTGTTTAACTAATGGCTTCTTATTTATGTTAGGTCTTTCTTTACTTATGCACTCTTGTCCTTTTAAGTATAGTAATTCTACCATCCTTTTTCCAGGAATTTTTCTTTTGAATAATGATATAAATAAATGTAGAACATTATAATCAAATCTACAATTATTAAATCCTACCATATATTCAACAGTCTTTAGGAATATTAATAATTCTCTTCTGTTGTCTTTCCTTCTACTAATTTCAAATACAAATCTTTCACCAGTATCTATCTCTTTAGCTATCAATAAGAATATATTCTTATATAACTCAACATCATAAACTATCTTTCTCATATTATTGTTATTTGATTATAGGAGGGTAGTCATTTCTAACTTATTGTTACAAAAGGATTTAGGAAAAAACAGAATGTGAGAATAAACCCACATCCTGTCAAAAATCACAACTTTACTAACTAATTCCCTACAAAACTAATTATAATTCATTAGAAAAGCAATAGGTGATTTGGTTATAAATACTAATTAAAGTTTATTACACTTATTTTTATCATCTTGTTACCATATGATGAAGCTGTGTAATTACTCTTGTATACAGAGTATTACTACTATGCTTGGCAATATCCAACTATTTGAACCTGCAGAAGTTGAATGAGCTTTAAAAAGTAATTTATACTATGTTTAATGAATTGTTCTTGAAGGCTTTCTAACCTTTAAGTATCTATCTTTTGTAATTTCAAATTGATCATTTCTTACATAACTACATTGAGACAAGTGATCTCTATATATACTATCTTTGAAATGTATTGTTTTTCTTAATTTTATTATTTCTGTTACTAAACTATCATTTGTAAATGATACTCTGTCTACTAAATCTAAACATCTATCTAATTGCCATTGACTAATAGCAAATCCTGTTGCTAATAGTATTACAACCATTATAAGTACTTTCATTGTTTAATTTTTAATTAATAAATAGTATCTGCAATTAAGTTAGGGTAAAAGTAATGTAGTTGACTGTTATTGTACACGATTAAAATAAAAGATGGGTCTAATAACTAAACCCATCTTTAAAATATATCAATAGGAATTACCTTCCCATATCTTTTAACATATCTCCTAACATGCCATGTAAGTCTTGCATTACTACACCATGAGCATTTTTTCTTACACTATCTTCTACATCAGAAAATAATTGTAATGTATCTAAGTTTCCTGTGAAAAACTCAACTAAAGGAGATTCTAATACAGAAAAAGGATCAACCCCAGCAGCAAATCCAGAAGCAGCACCAAAAGACTTCTGACCATTCTTTGTCATAGTATAAGGTTGAACTACTATCATAGCTGCAAGACCTTCTGTTCTATCTTTTGATGTTGTACCTTCTTTACAATTTACTAAAGTTGCGTGAAGAGCTTTTAATTTGTCAGTAAATTCTTTTACAATTTCTACAGCTTGATCATGTAATTCAACTTCTCTTGCTGTGAGGTCTTCTTTACTTAAATTATTACTTCTAGCCTCTTTAAAATCTGAGTTTTGTGTTTTTTTAGTCATTTTATTTTACATTTTTATTTTACATTTATAAAAAAGAGTATTTACACCTAGCTTATAAATACCCTAACACGAATTTAAATTGAGTTCATTATATCAACACATTTATATGTTATCTGATAAACAAAAAAAGAAAGAACGATACTAGGCATTGATTATATTTTAATTTCTAAAGGATGTTAAAAAGTTTCCTAATTCAGTAGCCCAACTGTAATCCATTGCTCTACCAAATATAAAAATAAAGAATACTCCATATAATAGAATTAGTAAAAGACCTGTCCATTTAGTCATCTTTTTATTAAGAAGATATATTAGAATAGTAATAGCAGTAAGAATCAATAACCATACTCTAAGTTCAATACTATTAGTAGTAGTTTCCTGAGTCATTATTACATCACCATATATCATAGTATAAAGAGCTAATGGTAAACCATGAGCTATACAAATATCAAATATATTACTACCTAAAGCATTTGATACTGCATCATCATAATTACCTTTTCTAGCATCTCTAATAGATATAAATGTATCAGGAATACTACTAGCTGCTGCTGCAAGGATAATAGATACAAACATTAAATGTATGCCCATACCTTCACCTATTTCTACAACACAATATACCAATAACCATGAAGCCAATGCCATAATACCAGTAGAGTATACTAATAATGATATAGATTTTAGATTCTTAATCTTTGTATCTAATTCATCAGTAGCTTGTTGTAACAAGTCTTTTTTTCTTTCTTCTTTGACTTGTTTCTTTTTACTCATAGTTATAAACATATAAGCAAAATATATAGCATAGATACCAACAAGTATCCATCCTTCAATTACTCCTATTCTATTAGTGCTTATAACAGCAATTAATGCTATTTCTGCTAATAATAAAAATACACCATCTCTTAATATTACTTTATTTGATACTTTAATTGATTTTATAGTACCAAATAATGTAACAGTTAAAATAACTAATGATGGAATTAGTAAAGAATTAAAAACAGCTGACCCAGCAGTAGTTCCTATTGTGCCAGAATATCCATCACTACCATGTAGAAAGAATAGAAACACAAAACCTGTGAGTAATTCAGGCATAGAAGAAGCAATGGCATTAAGAGAAGCTCCCTTAACACCATCACTTAGATTTCTACCTAGATAGTCAGTAGCAGTTTCAAACTTACCACTTCCATACCAGATAAAATATCCTGCCAGAATTACCCCTAATAAATAGAGGAAAATCATTTACTATGCTTCATCTTCAGCATCATACATGGCATCCATCATAGCCATGAAATCTTCCATGTCACCACCTTCTTGAAGGTCTGGATGATCTTCATCATATACTCTGTTTACAAGACTTCTGAATTCTTCTGATTCAGCACCATTGGATTTTTCCATGATGGCTCTCATAAGAGCTTTTTCATTATCATCAATCTGACCATCACCTTCAATTTTATCAGCAAGATAATCACTGGCTTCCTGAGTGATAATGTCTCTCCCACCAAATTCATCAGTATGCTCATGTTCAACAGCATATTCAACAAGACCATCTACAAATAACTCTTGCCATTCAGGTGCATTGTTTTCATTTCCACTTACTGCATCATTGATTTCAAACAAAGCATCAGCTTCCTCTCTGTCAATTACTCCATCATCAAAAATGATAGTTCTCAATTCTGTCACTTGCTCTGCAAGGATTACTGCTGCTGCCACAATAAGGGCTACTAAATTTGTTAATTTACTCATGTTCTTAATTTTTAATTTGTTACATTTAATAATTACATTTATATATAGCAACAACTATCTCTAGTTATCTACTAGTTTCTTTATCCTTCAACTTATTGTTGAGGTTACGTAGTTTCTTTCTGAACCATGTTATAAATCTCTGTTCATATTTGTTAGGCATGAAGAAAGCAATTGCAAAACCTAACAAGAACCAAATCCACCAGCTCATTATACTCCGTATTCTACATTAAGAGCTGCAAGACCACCATCAAATTCTACTTGGTCTGCTGAAAATGCCCATCCACCATTCTTACGAAAGATAGTAGCAAATTTAACTCCTGTTGCTGTAGAAGCATCAAAATTGAGATCAAAATGAAGTGTTTCTACTTCACCACTTGAAATATCAACAAGTCTGATAAAACTGTTTTCAACCATACCAAAATTCTGATGTCTTGTATCAGCTTGATATATATTTACAACTACTACAAGTTTTTCAACTTCAGCAGGTACAGCAGCTAAATCAATTTTGATTTGCTCATCATCACCATCACCTTCACCAGTAAGATTATCACCAGTATGCACAATACTTCCATCAGGAGAAGTTAAATTACCAAAATAGATAAAATTCCTTTTGTTTCCACCAGCAATTTTACCATTAGCATCTAACATGTACAATGATGCATCCAAATCAAAGTCTGCACCTGCAGCACCTGATTGTTTGCAATCCCAACCTAAGCCAATAATAGCTTTTGTTAAAGTACTACCATCTTCTTTTGTAAGAATGACTTTAGCACCTTTTTCTAAATTTACCATAATATTTGTTTTATTTTAAAATTAAACTTTCTTTTAATGAATATATACTGTTGTACATATTAAAATGTATTAGCACCCTCTTTCTTAACGTGAGTCTAACCAGTGTCATTGTCAGGCTTAGTTAGTCCCCATTAAGAGTAGGGTCATAATCTCTTTTCATAAAAAGTAACCTCTTTATTAATTATATATTTTATTCAAAAAAGGTTGAACCCTGCAGGGTGAAGATTTTATCTTACATAACCAACCTTTTCTATATTTTTAACAATCTGCTTTACCAAAGAGTAATAATAGTATATCTTGCTACTATGTAACTGTACCCCCTATTTATTACTAATCCATCTAAACTATCACTTCGGTTTGTGATACCGTGCTTCCAATTTAACGGAATTACAATTCAGTTGTTTAGCTTCATCAGATTGTTAAATTACAGTAGAGTGCTATGACAGGCAAATGTTACACTAAACCTATGGACTATCACTAGCTACCCACACTCTACATATCTTATTGTTGTGAAGTTTCCAAAGCAGCTATATAATGAAATAGCCTATCACTCCATCCATTAATTTCAGCAGTCCATACACCAGTTTTTATACCATGTGTATGTGTTGAAATATCAAGTATATACGAATAATCATATGGAGATGTATCAGGTTTAACTTTTATACCTCTAGATACATCAATATCCTGACTATCAGATAATACTACTAATCTGTCAGCATCTTTAGCATAACCTTCTTTCTTCAACCACTCACATAGTTGATAAGTGAATATACCTCCACCACCTACTACTTGTCTTATTGAATGAAAATCATTAAATATACCAAGACCTTTAGAATTATTCCAAATCATATGTGCCCCTTTTCTTGCCCAATCATCACCAGCAGTAAATACTAGTATTAAATCTTCAAATATATAACTACCAAGTGCAGCCATAGCAAATGCTAAATCCATTCTTGTAAAATCACTATATCCAGATGTTAATCCACCCATACTACCAGAAACATCTATAGCTAATATAGTAGTTCCTTTTATTTGATAATCAGCAAAGCAATTCTTCATTGCTTCATTCAAGTCTTCAGTATACTCAGGAGCTATTCTTTGAGCAGCTAAAAAGTTTAATGGTGTTAGCATTTTACTTTTAACTTGAGAAATAGCTTTTTTAATATATGCTCTTGACATACCACTATCTTTCATATTCCTGATATTTCTAAGAATAGCTAATGATCCTAAAGAGTTTTCATCTATCATTCTTTCAAATGTAACTTTCTTATCAGCTCCTGAAGATAATGCAGATTCCCATGTATTAGCAGCACCTAATTCTCCCTTAACTAATTTCCTTAATGCATCTGCATTCTTTTGATTAGGTTTAGGATGAACAAGATTAACAACATCAACTAATGAAATTTCCAAGTTACTCTTTTTGTATTTAGTAATTTGATATTCATCATAGTTGTCAAAAGCTAAAACCATACCTTTTTTGATAGGTTTAGAAATAGGTTTAATTTTACCTTGTCTAGCTTTTAACATTCCTAACATATCCATTAACATATCAGGTCTGTTTGCTATTTTACCTAATGCATCTTTGATAGATACATCTTTGTGATATTGATTAACCAATAACAATAACCATAATGGTGTATGTCTTAGTTTTTGTTCAAATCTACATTCTATAGCAAGTGCAATAGTTTGATTAGGATCAACAATTTGAACTAATCTCTCTATCTGATTCATAATATCATCAGCACTCTGATAATAATTAGATTCAAATAACATATTAGCTAATGTTACCCTTCTTAGCAGTTCATAATCAGTATATTTACCTGCTACATCTGTCATTGTACCAGCAATTATACCAGTATCAAACCCTGTTTTTTTAGTGTTAAATTTTGACATTGTTTTTGTTTTTAGTTAATTAAAAATATGGTTAAAATTTGTTAATGTAATTTTACTATAATTTAGAAGATTATGAAGTAACATTAACATCACACCATATTAGGGAGGGGTACAGGACTCGAACCTGTGTCCACGGCATCCAAAAGCGAAGTAACTTTATTATCACACCATTGCTGGTTAAAAGTCAATAAAGTATATTTACGTGCTCTACCTACTAAGCTAACCCCTCCATTTAATAAAAATAGGGAAAAATTGATAAAGTGTTTTTGTCATACGATAGAGAAGTAACTTTATCATCACCCTATTTTATGTTGTTAATAAGTTCATTAGAAGAATAATAAAAGGAGTCATAAGCCTGCTATGCTTTATACCTATACGCAGATTGCAGTTTCTACTTGGTTATAACTGCTTACTCTCCTTTTATAAATAGGTCAAGATCACTTTGTGGATTCTCCACATTATTATGATGACCATGTAATGTAAATGTATCTACTTCTACTCTGCCATCTATTACAGCATGAATAGGAAATGCAGTAGCTGCTGTTTTAAAGACATGTATCTCTTTTACATCTCTCCCATCTCTTGTTACAAGAGGTACACCTTGTTGTGCTAAATTGATATTAAATTGTTGTAGTTCCATGTTTTTATTTCATTTATTAAATTGTTAATAACTTTTTAAGGTTTTACTTGACTCGTATTGTTTTAAAGTATAGCTTTGCGCCATCCTTTATCCCAACCTCCTTTTTTATATTATAAGTAATAGTAAAGAAGAATATATAATTTCTTTCTTTGTGTTACTTTCTTTCTTTATCGGCTCTTTAATTTTGTGCAGCTTGTCTTCTTACTTCCATTTTAAGAAACAACTTTGTTAATGCAATTATAGGATCAGATGCTGCCCTCTCTGGGTTTACTCTCTCTGCAGATTCAATATAATCAGTAAGAGAAGGGTTTTCCATATTAGCAGCACACTTACCACATTTATTATTATAATATGTATTAAATTGTTCAGGAGTATCAAGTTCTTTATGTATTAATATAAATGGACACTTAAAACTATCTTCTGGTAAATTCCAGGCATCTATTGGTTCTTTTGACATTTGTTTTTGAGTTTATTGATTATCAAAGTATTCTATTATTTGATCTATTTTATCCATTGTTATTACAATATTACCTTCTAAGGTAATACACATGATGGATTTAGTACTAGTAAGTGCTCTTACTTGAGATAGTTGTTTTAGATCAGCTATATCAGCAAATACACAACCATATTTAACCTTATTGTGTGAATATTGTTCACCTTCTTGACCACCAATAATAGGTAATGAGTAACTAGGTATTTCTTTAGCATACCTATACATCTGTGTTTCATTAACAATATAAGGATGATCAAGAACTGGAACATATGCTACTACTTGTAAAATTTTAGCTTTAGAGTCTTCTACATCCCACACTAACATTTGTCTTGGAAATGTTAATTCTTCTGGTAAAGTTATAACTTCAATATTATAATTGTCTAACTGATCAGAACGGTATTGACCAAATATATTGTTAACTACACCATAATAACAATAAGTTGTATCATTTATACCAGTATATCTTCTAGTATCAACACCTTGATTCTTCCAATATTGAATCACTTTTTTACCATGTTCTTCATTAAGAACCTTTATTACTTGATTTTTCATACTATTAATTTATTTTAAGAAGTGATATACTTTTTAATCATTCTATCAATCCATTTTAATCTTGGTTCAATAGCACTTATTGGATAATAATAACCAGCATTAAGACTAAATGGTGAAAAGTTATGTCTATGATAAAAGAATGTTTTATTATGATGTATAATATTGGATAATATATCAAGTTCTATGATAGTTATAGCATTATGTCTAAGTAAATTATCAGCAGCTTCACACATACCATAATATCCACCATTCTCTATTTCACATCTCAATTATTTGAGTAATTGTATATGAGTTTTCATATCTCTATTAGTTTTAATGCTTCAATTAAACCTTGTTCTAATGCTTCTTCATAAGTATCATACTTAATATTAGATATATTTTGTCTAATCCAAAACATAATATTAGATACTTCTTTTATATCAAACTCATTATATAACCAATAGTATCTACCTCTATTAGATATATTGATGGTTATATGAATACTATGTTTTTCTCTTAACCATCTTTGAAGTAATGATTGAGTAGGTGCATTAATATCATATATACTATCAGATAAATATATATTACCTAATTTACCATCTATATCATATGCTTCATAATACCTATCACATTCACTATCCATTAACCCTTTCTCTTTAGCTAACTTAGCTGTAGTAAATTCAATTAATTGATCTTTCATTATGATAATAATTTGGTTAGTTCTATATGTTCTTTGAGCCATTGTTTTCTAGAAATTAAATCATGAGATGGAAATAATCTCATAACTTTATATTTTTTACAATATTTAGAGTTACATGTTTCTAACATTAAATAACTAGATATAGTATTTCTTTCAGGAAATGTAATTATATCCTTATCTAATAATACATCAGCTAAAAAACATAATCCTTGATAGTATGATTTAAAATAATATTTATCAGCATTATCTAATAATATTTGTAATAATTCACTAAGGTTTCTCATAATTGTAGTCTTTTTAAAACAGGAATGGGTAGAGGGTCTTGCTCAAACCTCTACCCATATAAATATTTTACTTGAGCCTTAAAATAACCTGTATTTAGTTCTTTAGTATTAGTAGTATCAATTAAATATAGTTGTGATAGCTCTAACAGGTTAAATTATTTAAAATATCAAAGTATAATAGCCATATAGACTATTATACTATGATATTAAATAGGCAATTTACATTACTTCTTGTTGATTCTCAAGTACTACACCTGTAGTAATGTTGGAGTTTAATCCAAGTTCTTGAGCAACAGCATCAGTCATGTATTCAGGGTGTGCTTCCATACCCCTTTGATCAATATCTGCTTTTGTAGTAGTCCAGAAGAATACTTTTCTGTACTGTACTTTACCAGAAGGATCAAGTATTAGTTGACCTGCTTTCTCATGTCCATCACCATACCTTGCTATCTGAGAATCAGCAATATCATCAAGGGTTGTTACACCTCTACTAATTGCATTTTTATGATTATCAGTTAAGATGGGAGTATTGGACAGTACTCTGTAAAGAGTACATTGAGGTGTAAGCTTTGCAGTTACTTGCTCTTCAGTTGTACCTTCAGGTACATCAATAAAAGCTACTCTCTTTTCAGTAGAAGTAAATGATTGTTCATCATCATTGAATTCATTCTGACCAAAGATATTCTGCTGCATATCTGATCTGTGTACTGCAGAAGGATAATGACTAACAGTTGTTACTTCTTGACGAAGCATTGCTGTTATAGTATTAGCTTTCTGAAATTTACCTACTGTTAGTTCACTTACAGTTACAGGAGTTCTGGTAATGTCTTTTCTAATTTCTGTCATGATTTAGTTACATTTAATAGTGAATAATTTAATTGTATATATTAATTGATAAGTAATTGTCTGAATTTAAATGAGGGTAAAGGTTATGTAATTGACTGTTTTTAAGCAATTTAAATAACAATTGATATATAATAGTATTAACATCCCACCTTTCAATAAATGTGTAATACAAATATTGAGTAGTAACTATCCCAGGTTGTTGGTTATCAATTGTTATTAATTTAGATTCTTATATTTCATCGGGATAGCATGCTCTCTTTGGCTGCTTTTTTATCCCTTACCCTGCTACAACAGGCTGATGTTTATGTTTCCCCATTGTTGTAGTTAGGTTATCATAATTTATCAGATTATCTTTATTTCAATGAAATATAAGTTTCTGTTACATGTAACAGTATTAACAACACTCAAAATGAAATGAAGATTAATACTGAATTTAAATAAGGGTAAAAGTGTTGTTCTTATAGAAAAAATAGTAGCTATGGAAGCTACTATTTAATAGTATTAATTAATTCTTTTAAACTTGAAGTATTTCTTCAAATCTGTAAAGTGTTTGAATTTATGGTCATAATCATATAACTCAGCATCACTCCAATCAAAGGTAGCATTAGCTTTTCTTATAAAATAGTTTATAATCTTGTCTTTATCAAGAACTTCTATTTTATATTCTTCTTCACCAAATAATAGTCTATAAGAACTATCAATTGGTACTTTAATAGTTTTACTATCATATCCTTCTTTGATCCTGAAAGATGGAGTAGTCAATATACCATTACCACTCATTAATAATGATTTATAGAATACTGCTTGTAATATAGATGATTCACGATACCAATCTGGTGTATCTCTTTCTTTATCTACCATTTTTACTTCATAGATAATATCATCTTTTATCATATCATTAGTATAGAATATGATGATGTTATCTTTACTAAAAGTACCACGCATTTCTTCAGCAAAAGCATTTAGTTTTTCAACTACTTTAGCTTGATATTCTGTTCCTCTTATCATACCAGTAGTTACTCTTTCTTTTCTGTTTCTAAGAAATAGTATTTGTTTAGCTGATTTCTTAATAAGGTCTGATGCAGAGAACATTACATCAGTTAATTGGATAGTTTCCATAATAATGTTAGTTTTTAAGTGTTACTATGACTCTGAACTCTTTGATGACAGCAGGTAAGCCTCTCTTAGTGATTACATCCTGTGCATCTTTTCTGGAAGTATATAGTCTTGTTAAGACTTCACCACCATTGCTTTTGATTCCAAATAGTATTAGTTCCATAGTTATAAGTTTAATGATTAAATAAAATTGGGTGCTGTACCAAAACTAGCAGCTAACTAGTAACAGTAGTAAGTAGCTAACTTACCATTCAGGATTTGAACCTAGCCACCCAATGTCTTTATCTTCTTTTCTTTCTTTTATGAGAAGCATAGTTTAATTTAGTATGCTTTTTAGGGTTAAATATTGGTGATGATTCTTCTACAAATGGTGTATAATCTTGTATATCAGGTATTCTTGATATTAGATATGATGGTGTAGTATCAAAAGGATCAGGTGATGATGTTGATATAGAGTCAGTATTAATAAATACTATATTAATATCATTATCAACAAGTCTACTAATACTTTCTTGTAGTACTCTTCTTCCTATGCCTATAATTGCTATTTTCTTCATAGTTGTAGGTTTAAAGGGCTATAAAATGTTTAATGGTTATATAGTGTTTGTAAATGCCTATGATTATAGGGGTCAATGAGTTAGCCCCTATAATCTAGACTTTACTTTAACTATTTTACTCCATAATTAGAGCTAATTTCTTCAGTGATCCACTCTTTGTAAAACCCAAATACCAATACTTTGTAACTTCTTTGTTACTTAGTACTATTTGACCTTCATATTTGTAGTCAGTAGCATATCCAAGGTATTGTTTATACATATTACCTTTTTTAGATATTCTATTAATGTACCAAGCTCCATTAGGAGAAATATATACATCAATTAATACATTTTCAACAGTAATAGTAATACTATCTGTTGATACTGTGTTATCTACAGCTTTAAAGGTTTGAGCTCCAGCAGTAATAGATAATAACATTAATAATAACATTGAACTAAATATGAATGTTATTATCATAATAATGTGTTTAAAATCATTGGTATTCTTCATGATTATAGTGTTTAGTTAGTAACTGAATATAAATAAGGGTAAATGTGATGTTGCTAATAGTTGAAATGTTAAATAAATGTTAAATTGTTAAAATATAGTCTGTATGTCAATAAAATTCCAGACCTTTGGGGGGCACTGTGGTAGAATACTCTTGCCATGTATCACCCACCCAAATATAAAAACACTCCTTATATATAGAGCACCTTTAATAACTGTAAATAAAAAGAAGTGGTAGGACTTATGGTTGCCTACCCCTATAGCTAATAAGCTATTGCAAGTGTTATACCTGCCACACCCCATGATGTGCTGAAATTAAATAAAGGTAAATGTGTTGTTACTGTAGAAATAACAGTACTACCCTATGTAGGGGTAGTATGTTATGAGTATGACTATTTGATGTGTAGCCATTTGAGGTCTAAGTCCTTACCATCGTCAGTGGTGAAGGGTCTCTCTACTATGTTATACTCACTGAGGTTTAGTTCAGCACTGAAGCCAACCTCGATAGGCTCATGCACCTTCATGTAGAAGGTATTAGTCCATTCTGACTTGTCAACATCACCAAAGGGTGTGCTAACTGTGGTTGGTGCTGATTTCTCCTTTAGAGTAAGAACATGTCCACCATTGGTACTTGAAGTACACTTCGCAACTGTTAATAATACATTCATGATATCTAAGAATTAATTAATACTGATGATATATAAAGGTAAATGTTTTGTTAGGTTGGGAGTTAGGTAGTGATGTTAGTATTATTATATGGCTGGAAATAAATTACTGCTGCTAGGAAGGGTGGGGGGCATTCCAAAACTGGAAATAAAGAGGGGGGGTGGGTGTAGGGACACTTACTCTAATACAAATTTAATACAAATTTAACACAAATTTCCTAGAAAAATTATGACAGTCATATTAACACAAATTTTGTAGAAATTTTTAGGACACCCATTTTCATGTAATTTTTGTGAAAAATTTCTAGAATTTCATATATATATAACTATCCTTATAAAAATTTTACCAAAAAATTATTTCTAGACCCTATATATAACAGGCTTCTAACCTATAGTTAAAAAATAATCTTAACTTTTGTATAGTTTTATCTAAATTTTTATATATCTTTGTTTGAATAAATAGATTAAAAGATTTGAGAGATGATAATTAAAAAAGTACTAAAGTTGGGAACTCTTGACTATTATAATACTCACTTACAGATCATTAATCCTCTGTTGCCTATACATATGACACCAAAGGAGATTGAAATACTAGCTAATTTTATGTCTCTTAATGGAACAATAGCAGAAGATAGATTTGGAACTACAGCTAGGAATATGGTCAAAAGTAAGATGAATTTATCTAATGCAGGAATTTCTAATTATATGAAAAGTCTTAAAGACAAGGGATTTATAGAGAAGAATACTATATTACCTCTATTATTTCCTGAAAATGGAGAACAATTATATCAGTTTAAATTGATAGATTATGAACATTAATAAGTAGAGTGATGAAAACACAACATGCAGTTAATAACAATGGTAAAACAGAGAAAAGAGTAAAATTGATTGAAGAATATTATAATACTATCAATCCTGATATGTCTTATAAAGATTTTGAAGCTATCTGTAAGACTCCTTTTCAACATATGAGAAATAAATTAGCCAATGATGAACTGTATGAGATTAGGTTTAAGTACTTGGGTAAATTTACACCAATGCCAGCTAATGTAGTTTGGTTATTGAAAAGAGCTACAGAAAGATATGAACAAGAATTAGTAACTCAGTCTAGTTATAATAAGACTATGTTGATGTTAACTGATTATATATCTAAGAACCCTAAAGCTTTTGAAAGATTCAAAGATGAGATTAGTAAATGGATTAAAATATAAACTATGACAGTAATAACTATAACTAGAAGTGCAAAATGTAAAGATTGTGGATGGTTACTACCGAAGTATATAGGTAAGAGAAAACGTCATATATGCTCAAATACAGAATCAAAATATTTTGGTGAATTAGTAAGGTTAAATGATTTAGTTTGTGAAAATTGGAAATTATAATTAAAATAATAGTAAAATGACAGAATTGGAAAGAGCACAAATTAGAATGACTTGTATGATAGAAGCAAGTAAATTAAAACAGAATCCAACAACTAAAGTAAAGTATGAGCATAAGGATGTTGTTGAAATTGCTGAAGAGCTTGCAAAATTTGTTTTAAATAAATAGATAAAATAGAAAAATGAAAACAATTTGTATTTATCACTCAAGAGATTTAGATGGCTGGATGAGTGCAGCAATAGTTAAAAAATGGTTTGAGGAAAATAATAAAAATCCTCATTTTGTAGAATTAAAAAATATCCATGCTGTAAATTTAGAAGCTTTTGGAGAAAATATTTTAAGCTTCTTAGGATGGGATTATGGAGATGAAATACCTAATTTATTAGCTTATGATAGAGTAATAATGGTTGATGTTAGTTTTCCTAAAGATGAAATGTGGAAACTATATAAACAAGTAGGAACTAATTTAATTTGGATAGACCATCATATATCTGCAATTAATGATATAGGTATTGGAAAAGGTGATATTCTTGGTGTTAATTTAGCAGGATTAAGGAATTCTAAGTTTGCAGCTTGTGAATTAACATGGATGTATTTCTTTGGTTCTACTATGAAAGATTTTACAAACGTTCAAGAAATTGAAACTATGCCTGAAATAGTAAGGTTACTTGGTAGATATGATTGTTTTGGACATAAAGGAACTGATGAAGAACAACAGGTATTAGAATTTCAATATGGTGCTAGAGCTTGTATAGATGATTATGAAGAAGCATATAAGTGTTTAATAGATTCTATTAATTTTATATATTCTAAAGAAAATAGAGTAAGTGATACAATTGAATCATTAATGTTAAGAGATGGTAAAGCCATTTATGAATATCTATGTGTAGAAGCTAAACAAACTTATAGTAAAGCATTTCCTATATTATTTTATACTCCAACTGGTAAAGGAGAAATACCTAGGCAATTCTTATGTGTCAATCAAGAAAGATTTAATCCTATTAACTTCGGTATTGATTATCATAAAGAAGGATATGATGGTTTTGCCTGTTTCTGGCTAAAAGATGGTAAATGGAACTGGAGTTTGTATAATGATAATGGAGAAGTTGATTGTTCTGTTATTGCTAAACAGTATGGTGGAGGTGGTCATAAAGGTGCAAGTGGATTTGTTCAAAATTGGGAAGAATTATTTAGATTAATTAGATTTTAAAATAGAAAGATGAGTGAGATCAAATTAGATTTGAGTAGGGATAATGTATTGGAATTTATAGACCAATTAATTTATCATAAGTTGAGTAGGGTGGCAAAACCACCCACTCATCTTATTATTAATGAGATAACTAGTAGTAGGATATTAGAACCTGCATTACATGATGTTATGGGAATGTTACCATTTAAAACACTACCTAATAAAACATTAAAGTATATAAATATTAATGGTGTAAAATTGAATATCATTAGGACAAGAGATATTGATGAGAATTTAATAGAGATATTATAATGGATATATTTGTAGTTAGAGATGGTAAAGTAAGTGTAACTCCAGAAGTATTACTAATTTATCCTTTTAATCAGATATGGGAAGAAGACACTGAAGAACTAGCAATTAGGAAGTTTACTTTTATTGAGTTTATGTGTAGTAGGAAAAAGAGTAATCCCTTTATTGAATATAAAATGGATGAAAGACCTAGCAAGATACTCATTAGTTTTTCTTCTAATGAAAATGATGAGATTATAAATGCAATTCCTACAGATGAATTAGTAATTTCTGCTATGGATGTATATAATAAGTTGCAGAATGAAGCATCTATTTCTTTGAGGTTTTATGAATCTGCAATTGCTGCTGCTGAGAAGATGAATGAGTTTTTTATCAATTTTGATCTTAATAAGGTTAATTTTAAAACAGGTACATTGTTATATAAACCTGCTGATATTACTAGAGCACTTAGAGATGTAAATGAAGTATTGAAAACATTAGGTAGTTTAAAAGTTAAGGTACAGCAGGAACTATATGAGGATGTTAAAGGTAAAGCAGGTAGAGAGATAAATCATTTTGAAAAATCTAAAAATGAAAGATAGTGTACCTTCTCATATATATAAGATGATGAGTAAAGAAGAGTGTGATAAACTTCTTATATTATCAATAAATGGACTACACGTATATAGGGATGGTAATACAACTGTTCTTATGGGTTCTAATCAGATGAAAATGTATACTGATTATGTTGATGAGATAACTACCAAGTATGAAAATATTAGGAAAGCAAAGGTAAGAGCAGGAAGATTTGTATATCAAATTGATGTAATGAATTTTATTAAAAAATAATATATGATTAAAACTATAGAATTAGAGTATGATGAAGGAGACGAAGTATATCATATTACTGCAGAATCACCTAAAGGTATTATAATATCTTGGAGATATCACAGTTTAAATAATGAACCTGAATATGAAGTAATATTTGGATATTTAAGTGGAGATGCAGCTTGGTGTAGAGGAATAGAATTATCAAAAGAAAAAACATTTTAATTATGGAAAAATATTACACACCTGATATAGATGAGTTTCATGTAGGATTTGAGTATGAACAACAGATAGGTGAAATGTGGTATAATAAAACATTTGATAAAGATGATGATTTTTATTATATACTACCTTATCTAGTAGAAGATGAAATTAGAGTTAAATACTTAGATATAGATGATATTAAAGAGTTAGGGTGGAATGATGAATTATTATCATTTAAAACAGTAGAACGACAGATGTTTATTAATGATGATACATGTACATATGCTGGTATTAAAATAGAACATTGTTTATATCAAATTATGTATATACCAGATGAACACTTGTGCATAATTAGAATAGATAATTATAGTACTAATACTTTAAATGTTCAGATGTTTAATGGTATTATTAAAAACAAGAGTGAATTAAAAGTATTAATGAAACAATTAAATATAGTATAATGGCACAAGTAAAATCATTTAAAACAGTTCTAATTGAGGAAATAGATGTATTTAGAGTATATGAAGTATTAGATAAAGTATTATCTGAAGATGTTAAACAAGAAGTAGTTTCTAGTTTAACTAAGACTAGAGAAATAAATTATCAATTAGAGATTCCTTTTACAGATATGCTTGGGGTTGAACATAGTAGAAATAGTACTACACCAAATAATTATTGGATATGGTAGGTTATAGGTTTAGATATAAGAAGAATGATATTGTCATGATTGATAATGTTAGACTAAAGATATTGAAGACTGAACCTATAGCTAGTCAAATATATAGGTATCCTCATTATACTTGTAAGATAGTAGGTAGAGGATGTACAGATGTTTATAGTGAGAAAAGAATGGTTAAAGTATGAGTCAAGTCAATGCTATAAGAAATCCTGATGGTATTTTTGTTAATACCAATTGTTTTAGAGAAGAAGCATTGCATTTTCTAAAATATGGTTACTATTGTGCTGATCCTTGGAATTCTCCAGCTTGGAAAGATTATTGGGATGAACAATTAAGAAGGACTATTGAGGGTTATTCTAGTGGTGGAGTTTATATAACTGGTAATCATTATGGTTATCTAAACTTTGCTCAGATTAAAATTACACCAGAGTTTAAGAAAGCTCAAGAAGGTATTGGAAATGAGAGGATAACTGCAGAGAAAGACCCAGTTAAAAGAAGGATATTACAGAAAATGTTGTCAGGGAGTGGTGCACAAAAAGATGTAACATTCCCTTCTTTTTGGAGTATGGATTATAATTATTTCCATGTAATTGATATTGCTAGATGGGGTGCTGATATAGAGTATCTTGAAGGATTAGGATTAGAGGTTCAAATATTACCTGATTATTTAAATGGTGGTTATCATATAATAGTAGGTAAGAGTAGAAGGAAAGGTTTTTCATATAAGAATGGTTGGATTGCTGCTAATAATTATAATACTATTGAAGATAGTGTTACTATTATAGGTGCTTTTGATAAGAAGTATTTGTATCCTGAAGGTACAATGAAGATGACTAATGATTATATTAACTTCTTTAATGAGTTTACTGGATGGGCTAAAGCTAGAGATTTCACTTCTAAAATTGATCATAAGAAAGCATCTTATGAGGAAAAGGATGAGAATGATATAACAGTTGAGAAAGGATATAAGAGTACTGTTATGGCAATCAGTTTTAAGGATAATCCTGAAGCTGCTATTGGTAAAGATGGTACTCTGGTTGAATTTGAAGAAGCTGGTAAGTTTCCTAATTTAAAGGAATCTTATATGAAAACTAAACCTGCTATGGAAGATGGTATTTATACTACTGGGCAAATGTTTATATTTGGAACTGGTGGTGATATGGAACATGGTACTACAGATTTTGCTGATATGTTTTATAATCCTATAGGTTATAAGTTATTACCTTTTAAGAATATATGGGATGAAAATATAAGTGATACTGCTAAGTGTGGATTCTTTGTTCCTGATTGGTGGAATAAGCCAGGATTTATTGATTTAGATGGTAATGCAGATAAAGAAGCAGCAATTGCATATGAGACAAAGAAGAGAGATGAGATTATAATGAATACAACTGGTACTACTGCATTAAATGAGTATATCCAGCAGTATCCTCAGAATCCAGCAGAAGCATTCTTAACTGATTCATCTAATGAGTTTCCAGTAATAGAGTTAAGAAATCAATTGAATAAAGTAATTGCAGAAGAACTATATTTAAAGAAGACTCAACCTGTATTTGTATATAGAGATAATGAGACAGGTAAAGCTACACTAAAACCTGATATGAAGAATGAACTCAATCCTGTAGTTCATTTCCCAACTAAAGTTACTGATAAAACTGGATGTCCTGTAATATTAGAACCACCTATTGCTAATGTTAGTATAGGTTTTTATAAAGCTGGATATGATCCATATAGGCAGGATCAAAGTGAAGGAGAATCTTTAGGTGCATTTTATATTTATAAATCATCTAATACTTTTACTTATACTAGAGATCAAATAGTGGCATGGTATGTTGGTAGACCTTCTACTTCTGATGTATTTAATAGGAATGTAGAGTTGTTAGCAGAGTTATATCATCTAGAGCTAATGCATGAAAATGAAGTTACTGAAGTAAAAAGTTACTTTAGAAAAAGAAAAAAGTTAAATTTGTTGGCTGCACAACCTGATGCTGTTATAAGTAAGAATATAAAGAATAGTAGAGTATCTAGGGTTTATGGTATCCATATGAATGAAAAGTTAAAGGATGCTGGAGAAAAATATATAAAGAAATGGTTATTAACTGAAAGAGATTTTGATGAGCATGGGGGTAAAATATTAAATCTTGAAACAATAATAGACATTGGATTGTTACAAGAATTAATTAGTTATACTAGAAAAGGGAACTTTGATAGAGTAATGGCATTTATGATGATTATGTTTCAGATAGAGGAAGATGATGATAAGGAATATAAGGATACTGAAACATCTGAAGTAGCAAAACAACTAAAAGAATTACACTTATTTAATAGACACGCATTATGAAAACAACAGTTGATTCAACAAAGATGAGAATATCTAGATATGAGAAAAATAAGAATGATCAAGAATGGTATAAGAATATGCTTGATCATTTGGATAATAGAATACCTCTAAATAGTAGTGATACTGGTGATATGGGTTATGGTCATGATTTTAGTGATAGTGAAGGTTCACGAAATAATAAAATTAACTATAATCTATTTAATGGTATAATTGATAAGTCAGACTTTGAGTATGTATACAAACCATTAGGTCAAGATGTTGGAGACTTACCTGCTGATTTTACTAATAAAGATATTATATCAGGTAAGATTAAGGTATTAATAGGTATGGAATTAGAAAGGCCTTTTGCTTGGAGAATAACTGCAGTTAATGAAGAAGCTACAACTAGAAAGGAAACAGAAAGGTTTAACAGAACTAGGGAGTATGTAATTCAACAAATAATGCAACCAATAAGAGAGCAAGTTGAATTAAAATATGCTGCTCAAGGTAAAGAGTTAAGTCCAGATCAACAGCAACAAGTACAACAAGCTATAGAACAGGAAATGCAAGCAATGACTCCTGAAGAGGTAGATCATTATATGAAAAGAAAACATCAAGACCCTGTTGAAATAATGATGACTCAGATATTTAATTATGTTATTAAAGAAGAGAATGTTAAAGATAAATTTAATAAGGGTTGGAAACATGGTGCTATATCTGCTAAAGAGATATATTGGACAGGAATAATTAATGGTAAGCCAAAATTTGAACCTGTTAATCCTATGAGTTTTCAATATGATAAGGAAGCTAATAATGATTTTGTACAATATGGAGAATGGGCAGGTACAGAATTATGGTTAACTCCTTCTCAAGTTGTAGAGTATTTTGGAGATGAACTAACTGATGATCAGATTGATGATTTATATACAGGATATAATACTGATCCAAATAGAATTGAATTTAATTTTGATGATAATAATGGTGGGTATGGTAAAATAAGAGTTCTACATAGAGCATGGAAAGCTTTAAGAAAGATGGGATTTGTAGGTTATGTTGATCCAAATACAGGAGATATAGAAGAGAAGTTGGTAGATGAGAAATATATATTGAATCCAGAAGCAGGAGATATAGCAGTTGAATGGGAATGGATACCAGAAGTTTATGAAGGATATAAAATTAATAGAGATATATATGTTAGGATGAGACCAGTACCTTCTCAACCTAAAGATATGGATAATTTATATAATGTTAAACTACCTTATACTGGTGGTATATATGATAATATAAATAGTAAACCTACAAGTTTAGTTGATAGGATGAAGACTTATCAGTATTACTATAATATTATTATGTATAGGATTGAGATGTTAATGTCATCTGATAAAGGTAAATGGTTATTAATGAATATTAATATGATACCTAATAGTATGGATATTGATATGAAACAATGGTTATACTATACTGATGCTTTAAAGATAGGATGGATGAATCCTAATGAGGAAGGTAATAAAGGGAATTTTGATATTGCTAATGCTGCTAAAGAAATTGATCTATCATTGGTATCTGATATTCAGAAGTATGTTGAACTAGCTACTTATATAGAACAAAGATGTTGTGACAGTATTGGAGTTACTAAAGAGATGGAAGGTAGAATAGGGCAATATCAAGCAGTACAAACTACTGAGAAAGCAATTGCACAAGGTAATTATATTGTAGAACCTTATTTTGATTTTCATAATATTATTAAGAGAGAAGCCCTTAGTCAATTCTTAGATGTTGCAGTATTAGCATATTCTACTAATGAAACTGAAACATTAAGTTACATACTTGATGATTTCTCTAGAGAGATTCTAAAGGTTGATAAGGATTTATTATCAATGTCTAAGATGGGATTATTTATTGGTAATAGTATGGATGCTATTAAGATTAAGGAGGCTATTACTAATCTAGGATTAACAGCTATGCAGAATCAAACTATTGATATGTCAGATGTTATTAAGGTACTTAAAACTGATAGTGTCACAGAAGCTGAAGAACAACTAGAGGTTGCTGAAGATAAGAAGAGGAAACAGAATAATGCAATGGAAGAGAAGAGGATGCAACATGAAAAGGAGATGGCTAAAGAATTGAAAGCACATGAGAAGGAAGTATGGAAGCATGAAGAAAGAATAATTATAATTAAAGAAGAAGAAAGAAGAAAGACAGAAGTTGCAAAACAAGCTATATTAGCAATGGGTTTTGCAGAAGATAAAGATGTTAATGATAATCAGATTCCTGATGTATTAGAATTGGCTAGAGAAACAATTGATGCTGACATTAAAATAAGGAAACAAAACTTAGATGAAGAGAAATTTGAACATCAAAAAGAGGTAGATAAAGATAAAATCAAATTAGAAAACAAAAAAGCAGATAAGAAAACTAGTGTATAAGGCTATTAACGATTATATAGTAAGAGTTAAGAATAAAACTTGACTAGTATTAATATTTAAACTTAAATTTGTAGAGAAATGAAGAAAGAATTAGAAACAGAAGAAACTAATTTAGCAACCTTTGAATGGGATGATACAGAATCTATGGAGTTTTTTGGTCAAAAGACTGAGACTACAGATACTGAATTAACAGAAGAAGAGAAAGAAGCAATCAAAAATAAGGTTGTTGAAACTCCTGAAGAGGATGAAGACCCTAAACTTAAAGATAAGGTTAAATCAAAAACCAAGAAAGAAACAGAAGATGGTTCTGAAGCAGAACTAGAAGAAGAAGTAGAATTTTTTGTAGATGATACTAATACTGAAACTGAGGAAGAAGGTAAACCTACTGAAAAAGCAGATGACTTCTTTTCTGTATTAGCAGCTGAGATGAAAGAACAAGGAATTTTTTCATCTGTAGAAATACCTGAAGGAGAACTTACACAAGAGCAATTTGTTGAACTACAGGAGACTGAAGTTGAAAATAGAGTGCAAGAAACTTTTGAAGGTTTTTTTGAAGAAATGGATGATGATGGTAAAGCATTTTTGAAATTTAAAAAGCAAGGAGGTAAAACATCTGAATTTTTAAAGACTCTAAAGAATGTCTCTGATTATCCATCAGGAGACATAGAGGAAGAATCATTTCAAACTAGAGCATTAAAGTATTATTATAAGAATATTGAGAATCTTGATGATGATGATATTGATGATAAACTAGAATGGCTAGAAGAAGGTGGTAAAAAAGAGAAGTATGCTAAAAGATATTATAAGAAAATAAGAGATATTGAAAAAGCAGAAAAAGCAGCTATCATTAGAAAAACAGAAGATGAATCTAGGTCTGCTGATGAAAAAGCTGAAACTTTTAAAGCCACATTAAAAGATAAACTAGATGAGATTGAGACAATCAAAGACTTTTCATTAGCAAAAAAAGAAAAGGGTGAACTTCTTAATTACATAACAAAACCTTCAGTAAAGGTTGGTAAAAATAAATATATTACAGAATTTCAGAAAGGATTGAAAGATATAAGTAACAATTATGAAGGGTTAATTCTATTAGCAAAATTACTTAAATCTGATTTCGATATGAGTTCATTGAAAGTGAAAACTGAAACTAAACAAGTAAGAAAGTTAAAGAATAACTTACAGAGAACAAGGAAGGAAGTTAAACCTACTAATTCTGGAAGTTCTGGTAATAAACAATTATCAGATTTTTTTTAATTAATAATAAATAATTATAGTTATGAGTAAATTGCATAATAATCTGATCACTAAGCAAATGCCTTGGCATGCTAACATGACAGAGTTGAACCATTTAGGAGCAGCTCTTATAGCAAAACCAGCAGTATTTGAAAGTAAAATGAATCAGATTTTTACTGCTCATAGATATTCTGACAATCCATTGACTACAAACTTAGTTGGTATGGGAAAAGAAGAAACTATTGGAAGCAGTCAATGGGAATGGTCTCTAAAATGGGCTACAACAAGACCTTTGGTTAGTGTTGAAAATGTTGAAAGTGGAAATACAACTCCTGGTAAAGGTAAGAGTAATTTCATGTTAAAACTTGATGAAAACTGGTATGAAGCTGGAGATATTATCTTTCCAGGTACATCAAATAAGAAATATCAGTGTAGAGTTCAAGAAGAAGTAAGGAAAAGTGGTACAGGAACTCTCTATTCAGTTAGATTGATGAGTGATGATGATAATGCATTTGTACCTGCTGCTTTACTAGCACCTGGACAACAGTGGGGTAAGCTTTACTCACAGTATGAGGAAGCTGCTGAACAATCAGGTTCTACTCAATATAGTTTGCCAATTGATTTGACAAACAGAATGGGTAGATATAGGAAGAAGTATAAAGTTACAGGTGATGCTGCTGACGAAGTACTTGCTGTTAAGATTCAAGATGGTAATGGAAACTGGCATGATAGCTGGGTAAAATATGCTGAAGTTGAATATTGGCAACAATGGTACAGAGAACTTGAAAGAGGTTTCTGGTATTCAAGGAGTACTGATACAGTACTTGGTGCTAATGGTAGACCTATTTATACAGGCCCTGGTTTGCAAGAGCAGCTAGAAGATAGTCATGTACATAGATATAGTTTTCTATCTGCAAAACTTATTGAAGAATATCTAATGGATATTTTCTATTCAAGAGTTAAGCCAGGTTCTAAAAGGAAAATTAAAGGTTTCACTGGTGAATATGGTATGTTAATGTTCCACAGAGCAATTCAAGATTGGGCAGAAAAAACAGGTTTCATTCAAATTGTACAAGATTTAACAATGAGTAAGACCAGTTCTCCTTATAGTTCAAATGCATTACAAGGTGGTTATCAGTTCACAAAGTATATCATGGCTAATGGTGCAGAACTTGAATTAGTTCATAATCCATTATATGATGATAGAGAAATCAACTTTGAAATTGATCCATTAACAGGATTCCCTATTGAGTCACAAAGAATTACTTTCTTAGACTTCACAGGTGAAGGTAGTAAATCAAATCTAAGGGTTGTTAATAAAAAAAGTGGTTACAAATTAGGTTATGTAGCTGGTTTATCTAACCCTTATGGGCCTAACAATGGAAAACTAATGAGTCACTCAGGTAACTATTATGAAATGCATGTTGAAAAACAATGTGGACTTCATATTGAGGATGTTACTAGATGTGGTGAGTTAATTCTAAGCAGAAACTAGAGATGATAATTTAAGTAGGGTATATTAATTTATACCCTACTTATTAATAAAATGATTAGATTTGTAGAGATATTAGAAATATAAACTAAAAATAGAGAAATGTTAGTTGAAGTGAGACCAATAGAATTTAAGAAATGGCATGGTAAGAAAGGTCAAGAAAATTTTACCCAGCCTACAATATTAGAATGTTTGTATGATAGTCAAACAGGAAAATATGCAACAGGATTAACTAAGAAAGAGCAAGAAGATTATGAAAAACTTACAGGATTTGATTTGTCTAACAATTATGGTGAGAAACCTCATCCTTTTTGGAATTCATCTACAGCTACAATAAAACTTCCTGCAAGAACAACTATATTTGATACAGAGAAACCTTTGGATTTTATTAAAGTTAAAGTTTTGAAAGCTAGTAAATTTGTTGCTAATTCAATGAAAGAGTATAATGAAGGATTATATCCTGATGCTACTTTTGTAATATTTGATGAGGCTGAAGAAGCAAAGATCAAGGCTAGTAAAATACAAAAGAAAAGAAGAGCTAATCAGTTGGCTGTAAAAATGACATCTGATGAAAAGATCAATATAATTCAAATACTATCTCATAAATCAATGAGGAATCAAAGTCAAGATTTTCTTGATGTTGAAATTGATAAATTAATTGATGAAGATTTGAACAACTTTTTGAAATATGCAACAATGGATAACACAGATACTTATATAAGAGCATCTATACTTGAAGGTATCCATAGAAACATATTAACAAAAGAAGGAAATGCTATACTTTATATAGGTGAAAGAATTGGATTTAATATTGATGAGGCTGTAAATTATTTTACAGACCCACAGAATCAAAAAATGAAAGCACAAATACTTGAGAAATTAACTAGCTAATGGCAACAACAGGTAACATAAAGAATATGCATTATGACTTTAAACAAAGGCTTAATAGAATAGATAGTAATGCATATGTTGGGTTAAGAGTTCCTGAAATTGATAGAGCTTTGAATAGAGCTATTGATTTATATATGTTATTAGTTGCTGAACCTAGATTAAGAAATCAATTTGGGTTTGAAAAGATTCAAAGAACTATAGATGATATTAGTATAATGGTAAAAAATGATGTGCAGCTATCAGTATCAAAACCTTTAACTGAGGATGATTACTATAATGCTATATTACCTAATGATTACTTATATTATTTATCTACTGGAACATTATTAGCAAGTAATGGTACTTGTCAGAATGTTAAATTAGAAACCTCAGTTATAAAACATAACAACAGAAGTGAAAATAATACATTCTATAAATCAGATTTTGATTGGAGAGAATGTAATATCAGATTCTTTGATGGAGGTATTAAAATATTTAATGAGGGTTTTACAGTTACAAAATTTACAATAAACTACTTAAAGAAACACCCATATGTACACAATGCTGAAGCATTCAATGTAACTGGTTATAAATTACCTGATGGTACTTTATTAACTGGTTATGTAGATTGTATTCTACCAGATATCACACACAGCGAAATAGTAGATTTAGCAGTACTTATGACAACAGGTGATTTAGATTCACCAATGAGTTATCAATTTAAAAATAACATACTAAGAACAGAACAATTTTTAAACAATTAAATTTACAACTATGAGTCGAAACAATGATGTATTCAAAGTGCTTTTCCTTCCTAATGTAATAGCAGAAGCTTATGATCAAAAAGCAAGAGCAACACTATTAGCTAATGGAGAATGGGGAGTATTTGATTATGATACAGGATTAAATGCATGGCCTCTAGTAGGTACACCATTTGCTGCAGCAGATATTCCTTCTAATTTTTATATTGCTTACATGGGTGATGGAACTTTAGGAACTGCTGGAAAACTATATACTTCAACTGGTACACATATCCAGAAGAAAAATATAGAAGGATTTACTATTAATAATGATAATGTTGCAACTAACCAAGTAGTTACAATCTCTGGATTGGAATGTCAAAGTGGTTCTACAGCAACTAATTATGATTATGGTATTAAATTTGATTTCAGAGGTAATACTGAAATTTATCAAAGGTTTGGTGCAAATCAAGCTAGTAAGTTTGCTGTGGCTAATACTAAATGTGTAGGTACTGGCACTGCATCTGATGATGCTGATGCTGAGGTAGTAGCACAATGGGCAGAATCATTAGCAAATGATACTGATCAGTTTATCAGTATGTCAATATCTGGTACAGGTATTACTAATACACCTGTTGTATTTACAGCAAGTGGTATAGCAGGAACTGCTGGTGCTTGGAGTGATGGTAGTGGTAGTGTTACTGAAGCAGTAGCTTTAGCTAAAATTAGACTTTATGCTACAACTTCAACAGATTTAGCTATGGCAATTACTATAGGCCAATTCTCTTCAACATATACATTCTTAAATGTAAATGCTAAGTATTTCAAACAAAGGGGTATTCATGCTGTTACTTCATTAATAGCTGATGATTGTACTTTTGGTACTATTACTGCTACAACACCAATGGTGTATGAAGAAGGACTTGGTTATGATGTTCAAGAACTTGAGTATTTAGCTGAAGGATTTACTGGAATGCCAGGGCCTTATAGACAATCTAGATTGAATGGTTTACCATTTCAAAATACTGAGTTTATTGCTGTTAAAGCAACTAAATATACAATATGTAGCTTAGAATATAGTCAATTCTCAAGAGGTGGATGGCAAGATTATTTAAATCCACAATCCACATATATTATATTACAAGCAACACCAACTAATACAGCAGGTTATCCATTACATATGATAAGTCTGATTGTAAATGCAGTAGGTGCACCTGTAATTACTACTTAGAAGATATTTCTCATTTTTCTATTTAATCTCAGAGGGGAGTTAGGGTTTCCTGCTCCCCTTTTTTCAAAACAACTAATATGAAAATTAAGACAGATTACTATGATTTTTATAGAGAATCAGGAATATATTATATTGAGAATACACATGCAACATATACAATAACTTATCAACTTTATGCTGTTAAGAATGGTGTAACTTCAATAGTTGGTGAAACATTAAATCTTGTAGCTCCTGGAATTACTGATACATTAGTATTTGATGGAGAAGGAATCTATAATCTAACTATTATATATGCAAGTTCTGATGGAATTGGTACAGATACTTCAGCATATGATATAAGAAATTTTCCAACATTAAAAGCAAGTGTGATTGATACAATGAAGAATATGATATGTGATTGTCTTAGTTTAGACAATGACATATTAAATTGTACAAATACTACTGTAACACCAATTGCACAAGATTTATATGATACCCAATCATTATTAACTTCAATGGGTATGTATCAAAATATGTTGCTTTCTCCTAGTTTTCTAAGAAAGTATATCTGTTGTTTCACAACTTCATTAGGAACAAATAGTATAACATTATTATTGTTATTACAAGGTATTTATACCCAACTATCTGCTAGAGGTACTACACCTAATTCTACACATCTTGTAAGATTATATACATCTTATGTTTATATATTACTTTATGTTATGGAACTAGATATAGAACAATATGAAACAGGAGTTAATCTAGCTAGTACTGGATTGTATGCAGATGATTCTGATAGTGATGATGTAGCTGCATTAAAAGTATTATTTGATTTTGAAGGAATGGCTAGTTGTTTTAATGGATTATCTATTAATCCTGTAGGTATATTTAATGCTTTAAATACTTGTTATAGAATAAATGTATTTGGTACTTGTACTTTATTAAATGAATCTGACCCTGGTGGAGGTAGTGACCCAGGTAATGGAGGTGGTCTTCCTACTGATGATCCACCTGCTGATGATAATATAGAAGATTTAAGTTATACTAGTTATGCAGAATATGTAGAAGTTGGGGCTACTATAGTTCCTACTACATTTACATGGACAAGTACTGGTATATCAGAAAAGAATTTAGAATTAGATGATAATGGAGAAGCTAAAATAGTAGCTCAATCAGTAACAGGAGAAAGTTATTCTAGTGGTGCTACTAATTACACAAAAGCAATTCCTGCTTCTGTAGTATGGACATTATCAGGAGATAATGTATCAGATGTTAATTTAACAACTAATTGGATTTATCCTAGTTTCTCAGGAGAAAATATTACTGGTGTATTACCAGTAGAAGCAGAAATACTTGGTGGAACTAAACAAGTTGCTAATGTTAGTACATCAATTACAGTAACAGTAGCAACAGCAGTAGGAGAATATGGTTGGATTGCAGTACCTGCAACAACCCCTCAATATACTAGATGGGTAGATGTGAATAATGCTTTAAATGGTGGAGATATTGGAGCACCAGCAGGTACAGAATTAATGTTTCTTGCAGCAGCTACAGTAAGTGTAAATAGTGTAGCATATTATGTTTATATGTATAAATGGCCTACTGAATTAAATACAAATTTAAAATTAAGCTAATGTCTAACAAACAAAATGATGGTATTTATACTAGAGCACCTAAACCTACTGATGTTAAGGCATATGTAGGTGATGTAGTTAATATGGAATTTACTACAAAAGAAAGTATTCCAGTAGCCTATAGATTTGTAGGAATGGAAGTTAAAGAAAGGATTTCCAATGTTACTACGAAGTATAGACTTGAAGGTGGTGTAGCTGATATAAATTATATTGAAGTAATAAATGATTCAACAGGATTAGAAAGTCTTACTGAAAGTGGTAATACTGGATGGAGATTTGTAGGAGCTACTGCAGCAAACTATGGAAATATAGGAGATGGCGCAACTGATTTATCATATTCATCTGGTGCAAGTTCTGTACTTGGAGCAACTGGAGATTATTCAGTAGCTGGAGGATATGAAAATATAGTATCTGGAACTGGAGCTATAGGATTTGGATATAATAATAGAGTAGCAGGAAATTATGCAGTAGTATTAGGATATTATAATAGGGCTACTGGAAATGGTTCTCATGTAAGTGGTTTAAGTTTTGATGCTACAAATTACTCAGAAGCTGTAGGAGTAAATACTCTTATTCATCAACAAGTAGAAACAGGAAAAGGTATTAAACAAGCTATTGGTATTAATTCTGCAATAATTGGTGGTAAGAATAATAGTACATCAGCATTAGCAATTAATACAGTAGTGCTTGGTGGAGAAGATATAGTTGCTGTTCAACCAGATGTAACTTATGTTAGTGGTACTAAATATGAAGCTTATACAACTGGTGCAATAGCTGCTTTATTAGTATCAGAACTTGGAACAATATTATTTGATACTACACAAAATAAATTAGTACAATGTACTGATGCAACACCTTCAGCTTTAGTATGGACAATTATTCCTAATGGTGTACAGACTACAGGAACAGTTACAAGTGTTGCTGCTACGAATGCTGGTGGAGAAATAACAATTGGAGGTAGTCCAATTACTACTAATGGAACACTCACATTTACTGTACATGTAGCTAATATGTTATCAACATTAGGGGTAGCTGCAGGGGCAGAAGTTAATGTACAATCAGATTGGGATGCTGTAGCAGGAGATTCGTTAATACTTAATAAACCTAATATATTTGAACCTGCATTTGGAGATGTATATATTAATGCTGCAATTGCTTCATTAGTAATTGGGGCAGGTGATGTTAATACATGGTTACAAATGTTACCAAATTGGATATTTACTTCATCATTTGCTGAAAATTTAACACAAACTACAGATGGATTTACAATAATTGATGATGGTATATATAAAGTAATGTTACCATTATCAGTACAATATAGTGTAAATTTAGCAACTATAAATTTAGGTATATATATTGATAATGGAGCTACTGATTTATTATCAGTAAATGTACAAACTGAGATTTACATGCCAGTAGGAGCAGATAGTACACCAATAATGTTAGGTGGTTATATAGATGTTAATACTGGAGATTTAGTAAAATTACATGCAAAATGTGATTTGGCAGGAACATTTACAATTCAATATGGTAATTTTTCACTACAAAAAGTTGGTGTTGATTTACCTTAATATATAAATTACAAACATGAAAGACAAAAAATATAATGAAGCAGATGCAATAGTATTAAAGGATAGTTCTGCATCAGTAGGATCACCAAGAAAGGCAGGAACTAGGTTATATGATAAATCAGCTAGTAAATCATATATATTATTGGATTTTGCAAATGCTGGAGATACAATAACTACTTTGTTATCAGCAGGAAAATTAGGTGGTTCTACATTAGATGGTTCTGGTACAGCAACATATATACCTAAATTTACAGATGCTGATACATTAGCTAATAGTAGTATTACAGATGATGGAACAAAAGTTAATATTGCTACAAGAATAGAAACAGTAGGTCTTGGAAATAGTGTGTTTATTGGAGAAGATGCTGGACTAAATGATGACGAAACTGATAATAAAAATGTTGGAATAGGTACAGATTCATTGAAAGCTAACATAGGTGGATATCAAAATACAGCTTTAGGACATTCTTCTCTATATACTACTATAGGTAATTACTATAATACAGCAATAGGTGCTGGTTCATTATATAACAATACAGCTAATGAAAATACAGCTATTGGATTTAATAGCTTATATAATAATACAAATGGTCAATCTAATATTGGTGTTGGTGTACAAACTCTTAATAATAATCAACAGGGAAAATATAATATAGCAATAGGTAATGCTTCATTATCTAGAAATATAGATGGAGATAATAATTTAAGTATTGGTAGACTTTCAGGTGGTGCAGCAGTTGGATTTAATGATGCTGGAGAAAGTTCAATATTTATTGGAAATAATACCTTGGCTAACGCTAATGCAGAAACTAACCAAATAGTTATAGGACATGAAGCAATAGGCAATGGTTCAAATACTGTAACACTTGGAGATGATAATGTTACTGATGTCTACATAGGTGAAAATGGTACAGGTAAAGTACGTGGTATAGTACCTTTTATATTTGGTACAGATATAGTTAATGATTTTACACTAACTACAGCAGAAGCAGGTAGATATATAGATGTAGATAAAGCTACAGCAGTTACAGTTACAGTTCCTAAGAATACATTTAGTACTGGAGATACTATTATATTAGAACAGACTGGTGCTGGACAAGTTATAGTAGCTCCTATAGATGGTGATGTTACTATTACTGGAGGACTTAAAACATTTGATCAATATTATATAGTTCAATTAGTATTTAAAAGTGCTAACGTAGTTAATATTATAGGAGGTACAAATGTATAGTATATTAGCTAGTCAACAACAAAGGTTAATGAAGTCTGCGTCTGATGTTGATGATTATAATACTAGAGCTACAGCAGATGGGGGTACTATAGAAGGTACATCTTGTGCTATTGCATTATACAATAAGCAATATGAATTAAATCCTATACTTTCACTAATACCTAGTGATTATAAAGCTACTACATTATATACTGCAAAACCTAATACAGCAGTAGGAGATTTTGATGTAGCAAGGGCAGGGATAAAGACTAGGATAAACTCAGACTTAAAGTTGGAGGAAATAGCAGCCAATGTACCTGCATTGAATTATGCAACAGTAGGAGGGTGTCCGCATTTAAACACAGAACCAGCCCGAACCAATCTATTAGGCTATTCAGAGAGTTTTGGCAATTCATATTGGACTAAGAGTGGTGCTACTATTGAGGGTGATGCTAGTACGGCTGGTAGTGAGTTGGTTACTAATGGGGATTTTGCTACTTATACTGATTGGAGTAATACTGGGGGTGCTCCAAATTGGGAAATATCAGGTGGTAAATTAAAGAATACTGCCGCTGGTAACCTTAATCAATCAAGGCAAGATATTAGTTTTGAAGTCGGCAAAAAATATTTAATAACATATACTATTTCAGATTATGTTTCAGGTATTGTTCATATTGACATTGGTGATACAAATATAGGATTAAGTAGAAGTGGTAACGGGACTTATGTTGAAACCATAGAGGTTGTTTATCCAGCGACATTTATAGATATTGAACCTTGGGATGCACTAAACACAACATCCTGTGAATTATCACTAGACAACGTATCAGTAAAACAAGTATCAGGCTTCCCCTCCCCCTCAGTAGACTACCCAACTGATGCTTATAAGTTGGTGGAGGATGGGACTACGGGAGTACATGGTATGCTATCACAAAATATAACAGTTACAAGTACGGCTGTGGTAACAGAATCTATTTATATAAAAGCTGGCGAAAGAAATTGGGTTAGGATTGAAGATAATTCAACTGGCTATTATGTCTATTATGATTGTTTAAATAATGTATTTGGTACTGAATCTGGAACTATAACATACAGTTCAGAGGCTTTAGTGGACGGATGGTTTAGAGTTTATTGGACAACAACACAGCCTGCAACAGTAGCAAGGATATCAATATTATTAGCTTCTGCTGATGGTTCTTTTTCCTACACAGGCGATGGCACAAGCGGACTATACATCTTCGGAGCAAACCTATCCGAAACCACCTACGCCCCTCCATACGCTTATACAAATGGAGCAACGGCAACGGTTACGGCTGATGCTATAACGGGTGCTGGGGATGCTACATTGTTTAGTTCGGTTAATAGTAGTGGGGTGTTGTATGCGGAGATTGGGGCTTTGGCGGATGATGGAACTAATAGATGGATTACTATTTCTGATGGCACTTTTGATAATTATATATCAATTTATTTTGATGCAACATCTAATAATGTATCGGGAAGAATATTTGGTTCATCTACAAATATTGAATTATCACACGTATTAACAGATGAAACGGCATACAATAAAATTGCAGTAAGATGGAATGGTAGTTCTTTTGGTTTATGGGTAAATGGTGTTGAAGAAGCAACATCATCAAGTGCAGGAGTTATATCAGGATTGAATGAAATTTTATTTGGAAATGCAATAGGTGGTTCTCCATTCTACGGCAACACCCGCCAAGTAGCAGTATACAATTATCTTACAGATGCGGAATGTATCTCATTAACAACTCCTTAATTATGAATAAATTATACAAGCTTAGTTTCAGCAACGAACAGCAATGGCATGACAAACGTGCTAAATGGTTTAATGAGCCAGAGGGTGGCTTCCTTAGTGGTACATACACAGTAGATGATTGTACAATCATTGAACTGGAATATACACCAAAGAAACCTATCTATGATGAAGATGGAAACATAACTAATCCCGATGCTAAAAATACTGATTATTCAGTAGATGTGTATGGAGTTAATGACAAGATAAAAGAGAATTTTGTAATTAACAATCCAGCTAATTGGTATCATGTAATAAGTGGTGTTGATGCTGTGTTGGCGGATAAGATTCCCGATGAAGATTGGACTGAAAAACAGATACAAGATTGGTTAACTGAACAAGGGGTTGCATGGACAGATGATATGGAGAAGGCTGAATTATTAGCATTGTGTTAAAATTATATAAATGATAGTATTTAGAAACAATGTAGTAACAACATTTAAAGTAGCGTGTAAGTCATCTTACACCGCTTTAAATGATGTTATATTAAGATTTTCTAGGATTAATGGAGATGACACAGAGTATGATTTCGATGCTGTTATAGTTGAATACGATTGTTTTAATAGATTATTAGAATTAAGCACAACAATAAATTTAGACACTGGTGAATACAAGATGTCTATTGTATCTATAGGTGCATATTCATTAGATTACTCAGAAGATTATGAGAGGATAGATGATTCAGTTTCTACTATTGCTGTTGACAATGCTAATATTAAAAGAGAAAACATAATTACTGAAGATAGTAGTGGTGTTGCATCAATTGAATAATTAAAAAATAAAAAGATATGGCTTGGGAAACATTAGTACAATATATAGATGACCACATATTAGATAAACTGCCATTAAAGATTAGTGCAGATGACGACCATAACCCTACATTACATCAGATTGTAGATACATTTGGTTTAGATTATATTTATAGTGGTATAGCACAGACAACGACCACTCCAATAAATGATGATAAACAAAGGTATTATATTGCTAGGGGAACTGTTGGTACATATGTTAACTTCTTAGATAGTGGTGGTTCACCATTAACTCTAGCAACTGGAGAATTTGCAATACTAAAAGGTGTAGACAATGTATGGGAAAAGGACTCATATTACAGTAATTCAAGATTCTTAACACCATCTGATACACCAAGTACATACGCTAGTGCTGGTAGTTATGGAGTATTTGTTAATGCTGGTGAGACGGCTTTAGAGTTTAGTCCTGTAAAGAAATATACAGAATCTAAGGATGATGAGCATATAGCAAATGTCGCTAAATTAGCAACAGTAGAGGATAATGCCACTGCTGACCAAGATGGTGTTGATGTGCCGTTAACTGGGTATGCCATTGCAACATCCTCTAGGGCAATAACAGCTATTGATTCTGTTCAGACTGCTGTAGAGATATTGGAATTAAGGGTTAATGATGGAGAACCAGCAATAACTGCCGATGAAGCAGCTGAAATAGGCTTAGATATTACAACAACTGGTGATGATAAGGGTATGAGTATTACTGATGGTCAATTGGGGATTGGTAGTCCGCTAACGCCACATGAGGCTGTAATTGGCGAGGGTGACTCCTATCCAGTTCCAGTTGCATATCATTGTGTATATGCCGACTTCGCTGGATTAGTATTAACTGGTGCTGTAGATGTTACTGACATATTACAGAGTGATTCTGGTTCAACGGTTGGTTTATTTGGTGATGATACTGCTGGTGCTACATTATTAGTTGGTAGTGACTATCCATTCGGTGGTGCTAAGGTAAAGATTGTAACAGCCATGATTAATGGTGGTAGCCTTACTGGTGAATACCTAAAGGACAGTTCACCAACTTGGTATCCAACACCATTTATGTCAACGCTATCTGAATTTCCATACACACAATATGGGCAGGTAATATGTAATGCAGATAATACTAGTGAGCAACTTAGATTTGGATTTGACCCAGACGACCTACCAACAACTTGGGCTAAGGTTACACTAAATATAAACGGAATTCCGCAAACAAAATATTGGGCTAGATTCAGAATAACGTCACCAATAACATCTGATGCAGTAATTCAACAGTTAAAATTACACACTAGTAGATGGGAATGCAATGGTGATGGAACAACTGAATATTTCGGAAGGTCTAGGTATCCAAAGACAATTGATATTCATGCTTTTGCAAATGCAGTTAAAACACCATCTAATCAAAATATATCAATAGCATCTGGCATTACTCAGACAGTAGTTAGAAACAAATTTGTAAATTCGGCATCTGATGGTTCAATAATATCTGGTGTATTACCAGTTGGTATAGACACGTCAATACCGATAAAATTAGAAGTTTCTTGGTATCAAGACGGTACATCTAGTGGTGATGTAGAATTAGAGGTTGAGATTGTTAAGGTTTCTGATGGATTTATATTTGACGGAACTGCTGTAGCAGAGACATCAGTTACAGATATTGTATCTGTAAATAATAATAATAAAGAGTTGCAGAATAGTAGCTTTAAGTTTTTAATTAATGACATGCTTGTTGGAGATACAGCAATTCTTAGTTTATTTAGGGATGCAACTTCTGGTAATCTGGATGATACATTAACAGATTCTATAGTTATTACAGATTATAGACTTGTAGGTTATTTTTGGAGATAAAAAATAAAGAATATGAATAAAATACAAAAGATGTTTGATTCAATGTTTGCAGCTATACCGACTACGGCATCTGCGAATACAATGGATAGAAACCCCATAGATAGTTCATTAGAGTCTCTCTTAAAGAACCCTACGTACAATAGAATAGGCAACTTTGAATATATTAAGTTTGGAACTAACGATGATATTGACACTGTGTTGGAGATATTAAAAGATAAGTCTGCGACACATTCTGGTATAATCAATCGTAAGTCAAAGATGGTTGCTGGTGTTAAGCTATCAGCAAAAGGTTTAACTGGTGGAACTGATAAGGTTTGGAATGCATTTCAGAAAGCTGCTGGTGGTGGTTACGGAAGGACACTTGAATTAGAGTGGAAGAAGATGATTAGCATATATGAAACTCATGGTGCTGTTGGATTGCTTGTTAACACATCTGGTAAAGACATGGTTACATTACAGGCTGTAAGTCCTCGTAAGTTACGTATTGGTAAGCTAAATTCAAAGAATGAAGTTGACCATTATATACTAAGACCAACATTCCAAAAAGGTAGTGGTAGAATATATGCTGGTACTGAAAGAAAAGTAGTTGCTTTTGATGGTGAGAAGATTCAGAAAGAGAGTCTTTTATACATCAAGAATCCAGCTACAGAGAATGACTTTTATGGAACTCCTAATTACATTGCTGCTTTCAACTTCATAGAGGCTGATTATAAGTTCGGTGTAACTATTCATAATGCTGCTGAGAACGGTTTTCAGCCAAAGGTTATGGCTACGTTCATTGGTAGGAATATGTCAGATGGTCAGAAAGAAGACCATGCAGATAAGTTTAAAGACAACTTCAGTGGTGCTGATAGAGAACTAGTAATAGTAAACTATGTCAGACGTGAAGAAGAGATGCCAAAGATTGATAAGTTAGAGATTGAGAATCTTGACAAGACTATCAGTACAATGGCAGATTTAAATGATGCTAAGATATTGACAGCACATTCTGTTACAAATCCAGCATTGTTTGGTGTAATGGTTAGCGGTAAACTTGGTAATACAGGAACAGAGTTGGAGAGTGCCTATAACATATTCAGAGCAACAGAAATGATGCCAGATAGAAACTTGTTATTAGAGGCGTTAACTTTAGCTTTTGCTAAGACTAAGTATGAAGACATAGAATTTGAGGTTGAAGACCTTAATATATCACCACAAGAGAATAGAGGTGATAATGTAGATGCTGTACAGAAAGACGAAGAGAGTGTTGCCGAACCAGTAAAGGATGAAACTAAAACTAAGTAATTATGGCTACTAAATATTATACAATATCAGACGGATTCTTTAGAGAAGAGTATCCAATGCATACCAACTTAGACGTTGAGAAGTTTTATTCTGTACAACGTATTGAACAGAACACTACATTCTATGACTTTCTAGGAGATAATCTTGCTGACTATTTGTTAGACACGATATTACCAACTGCTGTTAGTGCTAGAACTGCTGTACAAACTGCATTCTTAGAAAAGATGCAGATGTTAACAGTATTTTATGTGGCAAGAGGGTTGGAAGATTTTAATAGTGATAGCCCTAATGATAGAAAGGTTAATGCTTTGAATCAGAAGATTGAGTTCTACAAGAAGATTGTAAGAGAGCATATAGCTGATACATCTGAACTTGTAGTAATACAGGATACAGATACAGAGCCTAGTCGAGACGATTACCAATCTTTTCCAACCTACTTCTACAGATAAGCATAAACAAGTAAAGCCCCAAGTCGTTCTGACAAGGGGCTTTTTTATTATACATATGAATCATTTTAAAGCCCTCTAAGACCATTTACATCATTCTTAACACCTAATACCTTTTTAAAGAGAAAGTGTCTTAGAACGCCTGTAAATAGCCTTAAAACGCATTTATATTACATTGTTAATCTTGACGTAACTTATACGCTAACACATACTCACTATCTAACTCAATGACTGTATATCCGTCAACCCATAATAACTGAATCTCATTACAATCTAAATCTTTAAATAGTGTTATACTATCTGTAATATTATTAGGAGAAAATGTAAAGTAATATCCAACTGCATAGTCTAATATACAACTTTCCTCTACTGCTAATATATGTTTAAGTATTTCCTCAGAATTATAAAACTCACCATTTGCATCTGCAAGATATTTAATAATCTTAATTGCTCTAAGTAATTCCTTAAACGAATATATGGTTGTGTTTGAATACTTATCTGCTAACTTGTAATAAGTGAACCATTCATCTGTAGTGCATTCCTTTAACTGTTCATCTGTAAGGTAATTACTAAATACATACGCATCTTTAACAACACTCCAACCTTCTGCAAGTAATACAGACAAATTGTCTGATTGAATACATCCCGAAGCACCAATCCATTCATTAATACACCAAGTATTATCTGCACTAAATGTAGGATTATCAACCAATACCTCTGGATATTGTCTATCAATTATACAATCTACATAATCTTTAAGTTTTAATAAGTCTTCCTTACCATTCTTATCCTTGTGCCTCAGAAGGTACTTTAATGCAGCACCTTCATAATAGTCTAGGTTATACTCGTCAATTATGCAAAATGGTTGAATTGAATGTTTTGAGTAATGGTCTCCACCGATTTGATTACTTTTCTTTCTCATTACTAATTCTTTTAAGTGTTATTATAATTTCATTTGCATCCTTTTTAATGTCTTCAATAGTATCTATCATTGAATTTATAGAATCATCCAACGAGAAATTTACTGTTTTAATCTCAATTGGCATTGATAAAATACCAGAGTATTGATTGCAATGCTTATCTAATGTAAAATCAAACATATTTGTAAATTTAAAACTCTCGCTTATTTTATGTTTTACAATACCAATAATCCCATCACTGATTGCCTCTTCTGTATCACAATTAAACCAGTCATATATCGGTAAATCTTGTAAAAAACAGTTTGCGTCTTTGTATGTGTCAAAGATAAGACGCTCCTCATCTATATCCACATCACACCAAATCTGGTAAAATGCCTTACTTTCTTCTCTCATAGTTTTTAATTTATTAGTTCATTTATATTAATATAATTATCATCTAGTATGCTATATATAGTATCAAACAATTCGTCTGATGTTTCAAAATTCTTTCTACGCAATACACTTATATCTGATAGTGCTAATGCCATATCAAAAGATTTGATATATCTCATAAGTTCCTGTCTATCTTCCGTATCTATTATTAATATCATTTGAATTTACAATTAGTTTTATTACATTCTATACAATATACTGGCTTTCCAGATAGTATATAGTAAAGACTTCCACTACTCTTCTTAAAAGCAAGCTGTGGCATAGTCTTTACATTATACCTCCATTCACATCCACATTCTTTACATTTAACTGTTATTAACTCAACTGCTGGTGGTTTAGGCTCAGTCTCGTTCCCAATCTGGGTCATATTCGAGACGTTCTCCATCGGTTTCATCATCATCTAGTCGTGTTAAGTAATCATGTAAATCATTATCAAATACTTCTGCCATATTATTTAAATTTAACTTCTGTGAAACAATCTCTTATCGCTACACTTTTACCACCAAAGTAAGGATAGCACTTCCTTGTTATTCCTCTTGGCTTATTACCATCCATCCACTGTAGTGTATTATCAACTGAGAAATACCATTTATCCCAACTACTAAAGTTTGCAACTGAATAGCTATAGTCTTTATTAGCCCTAACTCTAGCAAACTTAACTTCAGTTCTAACGCCTTCCGAATAAACATATCCAGCAACATCAAACCATCCGTATTCTTTTGCTGGTTGAAATACTAGTCTTCCAGAGTTCCAATGCACACCACGTTCTTTACAGAATGGTATATCGGTTTCAGATACACCACATAGCTTATTCCATCCAGAGTGAGGTATATCACCTTCTCTATACCACCAGCTAATATCAATATTAAATGTACCATCTACATCCAACCCTATAAATGGTTGTAGTTTTTGTAGATTAAAATTTGAGTAATGTTTTCCTTCGTTTATCTTAAACATAGTTTTAATTATTAGTGAATCCAATTTGTTTAACTGATTTAATGTTTATATCAAATGATACAATTTTCTTTGATTTAACAGCTTTTAACCCCTTCTTGAAGGCAATGTATAGAAAACTATCAAAGTCTTCGCTATGGGCTTTAAAATGCGTTTTAAGGGCATCCTGTGGTACTGTTGATATGAACCATGTATTGTTCTTTACAATGTTAGACCTAGCATTTTTTATAACTAGGTCTAACTCGTAATAATATATCGGTTGCACTACACTGGTCTTAATTCTGTTGTAGTACTTCTCTTCTTTGCCCTACTGTATGAATTACAATGAGGACAATGGTAAAGGTCAAATACACTTGCCGAAGTATAATGCTTTCTATCTGTTAGAACAACATCTGTAGATGCACACTTATGACACATAGGCTCTTCATCTGAAAAGTATAAAGCCATATTAGGGTGATTAGGAATCCAATCTAATATTCTAATATAAAGCTGTTCTGTTATTTCTGTATCAACTAGGTTGTATTCCATCATAGTATCAAGTGATTTTTTATCACCTTCGTGACATCCAATCCACAACTTCATTCCTGCATTCTCTAACTTTCTATCTATTCCAGCAACCTTATTAACCCAATCCATCTTATTGAATGTATTAGCAAACATTCTCTTAGCTGCTTGATATAGGTCGATTGATTTATACGGAGAAGGCTTACCCAATCCATGTTCAAGGAACTTAGCATTCATCTTTCTCTCATCAAACTTAATGCTGTTATAACCTATAACAACATCTGCTTCATTAAGTAACTCCCATATTCCTTCTGTAATACGTTTGTCATCCCTAGCAACAGCCTCTATTGGTGTTAACACGTCTCCATCAACATTCTCATCTGATAACCACTTGTAAGAGTATGAAAGCAATGACCAATCTTGTAGTATATTAACTGGACTGATATTTACATTCCACACACCCCATGTAACTGCAACTATTGGTAGAGTCTCTATATCGAATATAAGAATCTTTGGTTGTGGTTCTGGGTCTCTGGTGTGCTGGTAATAAGCCCTTACTTTTCTTTCTACAGTTGATACTTCAATACCAAAATGGAATGCTGCATCATGCTTACCTTTGTCTAAAGCGTACTCTGCGATTTCTATTGTTCTTTCTGTCATATAATTGTTTTAGTTATGCTACGTTATTGTTTATTTTAATTATAAATCTTGTTACTTCATCATCTAATTCTTGCTCACTAGCTGCTGTAAACTTTACAACTGTACTATCGACACAACCAGCCACATCTGGTAGGTTGTATGTAACTGAACAAACCCAATCACCATTGGTTTTTTCTCTAGGTGTTGTTACTGTATAATTTGCCATTATTTTTTATGTGTTTTTATTAAGTGACATTTCTTACATAATATCTGATATGCAGATACTTTTTCTGGTGTTAGCCTCTCTACGAAACCAGCTAAATCTTCAAGGCATTTAAGACTTCCTACAGGAATAATGTGGTCTATCTCTACGTCTTTACGCTTAAACCAATCCTTACATTCATTGCAGTTGTACTCATACTTCTGTCTTTTGCTTTTACCTTTGTACTTTCTTCTAGCATTCACCAAAGACTGCTGTGCAGTTTTCCAGTATCTAAACTTTAATCTTAGTGCTGAACGTATAGCACTCCAATATTGTGATTCAGTCCATTCTCCATTATTTCTTGTTCGTGCTACTCTTCTTCCCATCGACTTTCTTTTTAGGCTTAGGGTGAAACTCATCTATAATCTCATGGAGCAAGTCGTACTTATAAATACTATTACCCCACACCCCTTCTTTGAAGTCATACACAGTCATCTTAGCATTCTCTATTTTACCAACTGGATGAGAATTGTAAGTTATTTGTGTAGGTTGACCATTCTTAGGGCATAACAGATAGAACGAACATATACTAAAGTTCTTAGTTAGCTTATTGTTTATAGCCTTCAGTAGATGTGATTTCAACATCTGTATCTTTTCCTTTGTCATTAGTTTTTCCATTCAGTAGTTTATTAATAAGTCTGTAAAAATCAATTAGCAGTACGGCAAGCAATGTAAACATGAATGCCAGTATGTAAAATAATAGGAATATTACAATCCCTATAACGCTAAATATTGTCCTCAAATAGTTCATAGAATTTTAGTTTAGCTGAATTATAATAATATTTTGCTGCTCTTTCACCCATAAATATTGCTGCTATATAAGCACCAACTATGAGTATTGCTTTAATAATAAATTTAAGTATTTTCATATTGTATCTTTTACTCCGTTAACATCCACAAACTTTACATACCTAACATCTGCACCACCTTTTCCATCTGCAAGTGAATAACCAAACTCATCTCTTGTAGGAACTGAAGAGAATCTCTCTCTCAGTATTCTACTTGAAACATTCTTAATTAATCTAAGGAAATAACCATGAGGATTATTTAAGGTTTTCTCTTTTTTCTTAAATAACTTATTCATTGTTGTTAGGCACTCAAGCAGTATGTCAGATTTAACTATGTCATGCATGTCGCACTTCCTTTCAGAATAGAACAGTCTATCCACAATATTATCAATAAGCAACATTGTAGCAGAACCAAGTCTATTGATAATAACATGTTTTACTTCAGACTCTTTGTATGCCGAATTAAAGTTTTTCTTTTCATTCATTGCTCTCTATATTAATTCTAGTTAAGAATCCACTTACAACACTGATTGGTATTACATCACCATTGTAGTTGTTTATTACTTGTAATACTTTTTCTGAAGAGAATAACACCATCTCTGAAGGTGTCCATATCAAAGCACCGTCTCTGCCAGTCAAAGCACTAATAGGTACATCAAACGTGTCTGCAAAGTCGCTACTTCTTTCTTCAACAACCATGTGCTTAACCTTGCTGTCAATAGAGAATGAAACATATTTACTAATGCTTAATGTCTCTACGTCTGGGTATGTATGTATAAACACTTCCTCAGCACCGTAGCAGAATTTAAGCAATAGCTTTACTATTTCATCCTTGTTAGTCATTTTTAATTGGCTGTAATGTGAACATCACCTCATACCATGCTCTATTATTCTCATCATCTACTCCGAAGTGGAATCGTTCCTGACCTTTTAAATATGCTTTTAAGTGCTTGTTATGAAATCTCCTTCTTACAGAGTTTGTGTATTTATTATACTCAGGATTTATAACAACGTATTTAGATGTATCTATATCACCCAAGAATGTTCTTTTATATTTAGCTTTCATTATTCTATGTTTATTGGTTTGGGATAAGACCAGATTTTTTCTCTGTTTGCCCCAAGTGAATAATATCTCGATGAGTAAGTGTCATAGTAAAGTTTTATAACACCTTGCTTACCTAACGCTTTAGGCTTTGCTTTTAGTATCTCTACTCTAGTTTCATTTCTAAGGAATGACTCACCAGTTTCAACGTCAATAACATCTAAAGGTGGTCTCCATAAACCTATTATGAATAGTCCTTTCCTTGAAGCCATTTCGCCACCAGCAACATCTCCCATAGTTGGTGGAGGATAGTATCTAACTTTACTACCATCAATCCTCTTACCTTCTACAAGACCTATTGCCTTAGTGTGGAATGCAACGAATGTATGAATCTTATATGCACTACTAAACTTTCTAACCCTTGTAAGGAAATTACCAAGTGCCAAGTCTCTAGCACCTTCTCCGTATATATCCATATCAGTAATTGGGTCTATTACAGCAATATCAATCTTGATTTTATATTGTTCCTGTAACTGTTCTATAGCTTGAAAGTAACTACTAGCTGTTAAGTCTTGATGCATTGGGTCTATAACATAAAAGTGTTCTGACATCCAATCTATAGCAAGGTTGACATCTTTCTCAGACATCTTTCCGTCTTGATGCTTAAAGAATGGTTCTCTCATATAAGCCCATAGCAATTCATTGTAAACATCTGTAGCACTACCTGTTTCTGGTGTGAATATAGCAACCTTACAATTTTCATATTCAGCAAGGTTGACGGTAATTTCATAAGTCAAGGCAGTTTTTCCAACTGCTGGGGGAGAAACGAAATAAGTCGTTCCTCCCTCTTTAACAGTATAATATTCATATAGTTCATCCCATCCAGCCCATCTACCTTTCTTTAAGCCATTCTTACGTAAGTTTAATAGGTTCTCACGTATCTTAGCATCTAAGGGGTGTACTATATTTTGTTTAGCCATTAACTTCCTCCATCAATGCGTCTTCTGTCTTTTTAGACATTGCATATTTTAATCTAATTGATTCAAGAGTTCCACCACCTTTCATGTATGTAACTAATGCATCCCATTTATCGTGAGTTATTGATAGCACTGGTTTCTCTACAACTGGTGTTTTAGCAACTGTTTTAGGTGCTTGTTTAGTGTCAGTCTTCTTTGTATTTTCCGTAGTGTCAAAATCCAAATTATTGTCAACAATATCGAATGCAAACATAAGTAAATATCTATTACTATATGTGTTCATTCCACCAAGTTGCTGTGCAATATTAGTTGCTTTAATATCTGGAATAGCAGTTACTTGAAAGTATGAGTGATTCTCACCACTTGTCAAATCAACTATATTAAGTTCAGCAAACAAACCAAATTCATTTTGATGTGTAGAGAACAGTGTTATGATTCCAGCTTTCTCACAAGCATCTTGTACAAGGTTCACTATCTGGTCTGGTGTATAGTAGTCATACTTACTATATGTATTTCTACCCTTCTTCTCAATCTTTGTATTGCGGATAAACTTCTTAGCCTCAGCAATCTTATTTAATACTTTTAAACTTTCTTTCATATTGTTTTTTATTTAGTATGGAACATCTTCGTCTAATGGTGCTGGTGGTGCAATAGGTACGCTCCCACCACCTGAGCCACTAACACCGTATGTGCTAACACTCATGTATGGATTACCATTCTTTGCTCTCATAATGTCTACATTTATGTAGCCAGAGTCATTAAAATAGTTTCCTAATTCTTCGTACTGCTCTCTATTCCATGAGAGTTGTGTAATTGTTCCAAATTGTAACTTCTTGTCTTTTGCAAAACCTGTAAATACTTTCTCTGTTGCCATAATCTTTTTGTTTTTATTTATTTAATTTATTAATAATAATCTGTAATTGACTTACAATAATACCAAGTAGCATAGCTATGCCTATAATACCACCAAAAATCATACCATTAATCATCTTCTTTTATTTTAGGTTCTTTATAATTAACGTCTCCTTCACACTCAAAGTTACGCCATTTGTCAACTTCCTCAATAGTTTCTTCTCTCCATTTACGAAAGTCTCTGCCTGTCATATACTGTGGTAGATAGAATACTTTTTCTACTGCATCCATACCACGTACCACTGTAACTGTGTAACCACTAGATTTACTAGTAAATGCTTTTGTTTCTGTAAATTCCTTTAACGGATTAAATGTTTTCTTTTTCGCCATCGTTAATTGTTTTTAAAAAGTTTAAATATAATTCTTTTACATTATTGTTTATATGCATATCCCATACCTCATACCCACCATCTTTTGTTGGGTGTCCAACTGGTTTAATATAACACTCAAATATTGTACCATCCTCCAACTTCTTTGTAAATAGATTATGCCCATCGTGAGACGCTGCATCATATCCATTCTCTGCCGTGAACTCTGACAATATGAATGTCATGAAGTAGGTAAACACATCTTCATCTTTTAGTCCATCATTTCTACCAGTTGCCAATAAAGACCAATTGTTACCATCATGCTTCTTAGCCTGTTCAACTTGCTCAGAAACAGCATCCTTGTTTAACTTAGCCTTTCGGCTTCCCTGTTTAATAAAATTACTCATAAAATCCACCTTCTTTAAGTGATATTATTACTTCTTCATAACCACAACTATTAACTGGTTTGCATCCAACAAAGAAATCAATAGATATGTCTCCATCAATTTCACCAAACTCCCTAATAATGATTTCTTTAATAGTTTTTGTAATATGATTTAATTTACTCATAACCCTCTCTTTCTTTTAAATACTCGTTATAAAATTTAATTACTTCATTTGCTGGCAGTGCTTGTCTATGTACATAAGAAATATTGAACACTATTTCACCACCAATCACTACTACTGAGTGCATACACATGAATCTACTGTCAAAACTGTTGTATATTTGCGTCATGGTTTCATAACTATCAAATACTGTGCCAAACTATTTACTGACATACTGACCTGACAAAATCTATAATCTTTGGCTGATTCATTGGGAATCGTTCTTCAACACCATCAATCATTATTGTCATTCCATGTAATTCAATGTAAATAAATGAGTACAGTTCACCATCCATCTCAGATAAGTACCTAACATAATCACCAGTTACTTCATTTGTACCGAATATTGGATTCAGTATGTGTGTAATGTCATACTCCATTGCAAGCCCAGCAATATAAGCTAGGTCACAGTTGTCTAGTTTCTTTAAATTCATTTTCTTTTTGTTTAAATTATTGATACTTTGAGAGTATATAAACTATACTCCCCTTTGTTGCTTTCCATCCACCCATATTAAGAATGGAATCATACTTGCTATCAACCTCACTGTGGCTGTATGCATGGTAGTTGGAAGACACCTTATGAAACAGCTGTCTTCCACTCTCTCCGTATCCATTAGCAAATGCACAGCCTAGTGTAAACCAATCTGCATAGTCACTAGTGGGGTCATCTCCGTTACCTATTACAACATCTATAAGCTGTATTATGTAGTCTTCAGACTTTGCAAATCTATTGCTGTCTATAGGTATTGGTTTTTGTTTCCTCTTCTCTGCCACTTTAGGTATCTCTAATGCCACTATGTCATCTGCAATCCAGATGTCTGGGTCATAGCTTATGTATCTAAGACGAGAGAGATTGCTTGTTGCCTTATCAAATGTTACCCCAAGCATAACGGTGTAATAGGACATGGCAAAGCTGTACGTATTCTTTGTCCACTTATCAACATACACATAGAGTGCATAGCCTTCACCAGAGACGCTTTTGTGGTATGCTAAGGTGCTGGGTATTAATTGTGAGTCTTTAATAGCCTCATCAATGTCTATGCCAACATTATCCTTAGCGTCTAGGTCAAGAACTATAATACCAGTGAAGTCTCCATTTAATCCAGCATCATTCCTTCCTTTGAATAAACCAGAGGGTGTTACACACCCAAGTTCTGATGTTTTGAACTCTTTAGCACTATCTTTTCCATGTTTTAACACATAGTCTCTATACGTAAGCACATCACTACTAATGCCGTATTTTACAAGATTGAAATATGAACTAATACTGTACTTAACATAAGACTCAGTTGATTTTGCACTGCCATAGTAACTAATTTCCTTGAATAATATTTCATTCACACTCACAACTTAACATTATTAAAGCTATTTAACTGCGTTTCTATCTCTGCATCATTTAAACCTAGTGATAATAAATAAGTCCAAATGCAATTGGAATCACCATCGAAGAATACCCTTACGTCATCTGGTTCTCCTAGTGTTGTTTTTGTAACACGTATGAAGTACGTGCCTTCATTCATTTTTAATTCTTGTACCTGTATCATATTATATTATTTTAAAATCAATACGTTTTCCTAATAAATCTGCATATCTACACAATAACCAAAAATCAAATATTTCACCATTAACAAAGTTATTCATCTTTTTACGTGATACTTTTAGGTGTGTGGCTAATTCTTTCTGTGTAAATAATTTCACACCATCCTCATTTCTTTTATTTAATTCGCTTAGAATGTGTAAAAGCTTACTCTTTTCGTTTTCTAAAATCATTGTAGTATAATTAGTTAGGTTGTTAGTGAACTATATACAGTTGTTATGCTCCATTTTGCTTCCACCGCACCTTATCCAAATAATCCTTGTAAATTTCACCATCACAATCCCAGCAATTATTTTTATCCGTTGGTCTTGGTCTTGGCGTTTCACAAACACATTTCTTTACTTCCCTATCGTGTTTTTCTTTCCAAGCATTAAACATTGCTTCTCTTTGGTCATCTTCCATTTGTATATTTATTTAAGTTGATATTTTCGTTAATCCTACCCACGCAAAACGAGAGCATAACAACGGCTAAACCACATTAAAACGATGGTTTAGCCAAACCGTTAGCGAGCATTACACTTGCTCAACTAATTCTCCACCACATATTCCGCTAGTTCTGTAAGGTGCTTGGTTTATACAGCATCCTATTTTTTTTTCTGTGCTTTCTGTTCTGTATTCAGTTTTGCACCTTTCACATATAAATAAACGCTCGCTAACAACAGGTATAGTGCATTTAAGGCGTAGTATTTCAATTGCCTTTCGCACATCATCACATCTGCCACAACGTCCATCTTTTGGGTCGCATTCCAAAATTGTAGTCTCTAAAAAATCTGCAACATCTTTTATTGTTTTCATATCAATGTTATTTATAATTAATTAAACGCACCATACCAACAACGTTATGCCCCATTTGGGAAACAACTTGGAGGCACTAATCTTTCAATAATATCTATTGCTTTTCCTAATTCTCTCATTTCATAGTTTTGGCATCCATTACTAAATGCGTCTGCTTGTCTTTTTAACATAGCGTCTATAACATTTTTCTTGGAAAAACGGGGCATAACAACACCTATATTCAATGCCTCATTTTGTGGTAATCCTGGATTTTCTTTTTTCATTTTTAAAGTATTTAAGTTTATAAAATTTCGTGTCTTTTGGTCGGCACTAATCATAGCCAAACCGTTAGGTGCAATAAAATAAAAAATCCCACCGCACCTAACTTTTTGCAAAAGTTATTAGATTAGTCTAATAGTTCTTTATTTGGAGGTTGCATTCCGCCTACTTCTATATTTGAGTTTTCCGCATCAGTTCTAGTAAGTATACTAATGCATTCCTGAAGTTTGTTCTGAAAAGCTGCTGGCTTACCAAATTTTAATTCTTCAAGCACATCCTCAATAGCATAATTTCTGATATTAGCTACATCATTTACAATATTACAACTCGGTTCAACTATCAAAGATGGTCTATTCAATGTTTCAAATGTTCCACCTAATTGTGTCATTACAAAAGCATATTCATCTTCATGGATAGCTAAACCCTCTTTTGTGTGTGAATCCCAATTGCCATACACTCGTAATTTAATACCGATTCTTTTGTCCTCTTCATCAGCATCTTTAACTGTGTAAGCATCACCCAAATAAATCTGAGTTCTGTCAATCTCTTTTACGTCTTTAAATGTTCTTAATGTGTACATTGTATTTATTTATATATTGTGATATTAACAACCGAACATCACTTACGGTTTTCTTTCTAAATGTTTTATATGCAAACCGTTTTAAACAATAAAAATATGCAGGCTTCCCACCGCCCACCCAAATAGGAATTATGAGACTCACGAAACACTTACTCACCTGCATATATTATTTTAAAGTTTAGTAAACTATTGTGCCACATATATCTTATTCGGTGCATTAAATATATGTAAGCTATTTGCGTCCGCCTGCCAGTCCTCGCTCGGGTTACATTCTGGTTCATTTTCACATCTCATAGCATAATGTATTTGGCAACCTGCTATAATTATATGCTTATCCTCGCTCCCAACTTTAGCATACCAATTAGTGCTATTTCTGTTTGTTTTTAATCCGAGGATTGTATCTTCAATTATCGTAACATCGCCCCATGCTGCTTTATACTGTTTCCCATCTGGTGCAGTAAACCAGCCATCAGTTGTTATTAAATATTTTCCTTGCATAATGTTTAAATTTTATGGTTTATTCTTATTATCCTTTCAATTTCCGTTACTTTCGCTTTATATTTTCTTAGTTGTTCCGTCCTTGCCCCTTTATTTTTTATTTTACAGACACCTAACAAAGTGTATAGTTAACCCTATCGGGTCGCTTCGCTTAACCATACACAAACCGTTAGCAATCAGTTTGCTAATCAGTATTGCATAATTCGTTGCATTCGGTACACCTATGATTTCCGTGTTCATCTCGAAAGGCAGGAGCTTTACAATCGCAAACCGCCACTTCGCTAAACACTTCGTTATTGCTAACATCACCTGATAAATCATTTTGATTTATTTGCTGTAATTCAGTTACCATTTCCTCTAAAAACTGAGTATAACTTATATTTCTATCGCTACCCAAAATAGTTGGGTATTTGTCTTGAAATTCTTTATAAAATTTTGTATTCATATTTGTAAATTTAGTGTTTCATTAATCGTAAAATTACATTGCCATACCCAAACCGTTAGGCACAATTAAAAAAGATGCCTAACAATGTGTATAAACAAATTTTAAAACTTGCCCTCGCACACAGTCATAAGTCGCTTACCTACATCTTTTTCAGTTTCTTTTTTCTCCTTATAGGTTTCCTTCCATTCAAGCCACTCCCTAATGTATTGGCAAGTAGTAGTTTTCATAATTGATGGATATATCCAGCTTACTGTTTTCCATCCATACCATTTTTTCCGTTGTAATGCCAATACATTATCCAACGCTGGAAAGTGCCATTTAAGCACTATTCTTGTGTTTTCATTTAAATAATCTTTCATTGTATCTATTTTTAGTTAAAAGCCTACGCTCAAAAAAGTTTTAAAATCAGTTCATACACTCAACGTTAGTGGCAATTTGATTGCTTCTGCTTTTCTGCACATTCTTTACATTGTATTTTGCACCCATCGGCAGGAATATTTGGTCGCCATATCTCATAGCAATCAAACTGTTCTCTTTGCCCACTAACAATAGATAAAATCCATTGCTTAAATCGTGATAAAATTTTGTTTTTCTGTTTCATATCAATATTTATATAAGTTTGAAAATTTGTAATTCTAAATCGCAACGTATCTTATCATTGTCCGTTAGCAATCATTACTTTTGCAGTTAATATCTATGCACCTACTTTTATTCCTAAACTTAACAGTTCTACTTCCACACATAGGGCAGTAATTATATGCAAAAGGTAACGCATCGCTAACATCAGGTATAGCAAATAATTTTACTTGCTGTTCTGCATAATATTTCATTGCAGGGTAAATAACCTTATTAACAAATAAAGCGTCCAATTTTGTATCTGGTGCATTGTCTGCCCAATATTCTAATAATATTTTATCCATATCTATAAATTTAGTACTTATTAATCCGTAAAATTACATTGCCATACCAAAACCGTTATAAACTAAAATTAAACTCTTTAGGTATTGCAACTCTGTTATAATCATCAATAAGATTAATCAAATTAAACACCTCTGTAAGTTTAACCAGCCACTTATCTTTATAAAACTGCTTGTACGTATCACAAACGGCTCTAATCATACCATATCGACTCTTACCAGAAAGTATCTTATCAGCCTTAGCCTTACCAACCCCCTTACAAGTGACTATATTATCACCCCTGTCGCCAATAAGCAACATATGCAATAGGTTATAGTCTGCTTCTTCTTGACTAGTCTCGGTTAGTGATGAGGGAAATATCTTACCCATCATCTGTCTCTCCCAAGAGTATATTGTACCAGCCTTAATCTTATAGTCTTTATCAGTACTACACACAATTGGATTGTATAGTCCTTTGTCCTTTACATATTTAGCTGTAGCAACAATAGTATCATCTGTCTCAACACCATTAGAAACAAATGCATTAAGTGTTTCAATGAAGTATTGTTTTGTTACATCGAATAGTGCTGGTTTTTCAGTATCTTTTCTATTAGCCTTATAGTCTTTCCTTATGTGATAACGAAAGTTATTCTTCCCACCAACGAAGAATCGGTAGTGGAAAGAATTAGTGTTCTCAAGAATCTCTTTCAACTTATAGTCAATAGAGTCTATTACTTCGTGCATGTATTGCTTTTCGTATGATGCTAGCCATACTAATATGTCTGCATCAATCAATGCTAAATTAGTCATGCCCTAAGATACCTTTACACTAACTAATTTAACACCACCATGCTGTTTCTTGTATTCAGCTTTGTATTGTTTAAGTAGTTGCCTTTCTTTAGCACTCTTCTTTACTCTGTAGTCACAAACTGGTTGAAATCTAGGTTGTAACTCTTTAACCCTCTTACCATGCCTCATAACAGTTGTGGTGTATGACAGCACATCTCTCATGTATTCATAATAACTAATATTTGAGTTAACTACCACAGTCAACTCATTGTCTGAATCACCAAATACAAACTGAAAATGGTTCATACTTAGTGGTTGGTCTTCTCTTCTTTTCATATCTTTATGTTTTAAAATTTAGTAATATATCCTTCACCAAATACTGTTCTCACTTCATTTGATATGTTCATGTATCTAAGCCTCTTACCGTATTCATGGTAACAAGCATGTTCTTTTTCATCAAGTATTTGCAGTGCTTGATTAAGGAAATCAATTCTTACCTGTTTATCCATCTTATCCCACCAAAATAAATCGGATGATGAATCAAATGTATACGAATTAAGTAGTATATCAGCAGTCTCTTCTGGCATATTGTCATGTAATTCTGGCATATCATATATCTTTACATTATGCACACTTAATGCCCTACATATTGAGTATCCAAAAATATCTATATGCTCCCTCTGCATGTATAAATGCCTAATACACTGCTTATAAATCTCTCTTCTTTCTGTAATTGTTTTCATCTTAAATAGTTTTAAATGAATAAAAGTTTTCAATCCACTTCATTCTCTCAACCATAATCTGTACTTCTGTAATACAGTTAGTGGTGTCATATGGTTTAATAAATTCACTACCATTAGTCCATATATGGTATTCACCAATAGCCTTTGCTGCGTCTACAGCGTTCTCTATATGATTTGTAGCATACATCATGCCAATACGATATTCTTCAGCACTATTACAGAACAGTACAATATTCCATTCAGTTTTAAGCAGTGCCTCGCTATTGACTAGTATATAACTTTTTATGTACTCCTCATTACCGTCAACTTCTCTTGAATGTACCTCTACCATATACCTACCAGTAGGTTTAAGTCCTGTAAGGGGATTAAACACTACAATCCCATCATTTTTTGCGGTGATTAACATTGCATCAATGTCAAAGTTGTTCTCAAATTTAATTCTTTTCATAGTTTTATTTATTTATTAACTGTTTTTAATTTCGCCCCTCATGTCTGTATATAATGCACCACATTTTGGGCATACATATATATCCACACTACCAACATGGTGACCACGTATTCTACCAATAAGGCAGTCATACTCCCCACAACCACCATACTCTATAGAGCCAAAGTGGCGTTTATACTTTTCAAAACCGCAATTACATTTCATAGTTTTATATATTTAGTTTAACAAAAATTATGCCAATTATTTCAATAAATTACAATTAGTTCTTAATCTGTATTCATACTCAAGCATTTCAGCCTCATAGCTATTAACATCTAGGTCATATATAGAGTCTGCTGGAAGTGATGATTCAATTAATATACTATTCAACACCTCCCAATCGCATACATCCCAATCAATAGCATCATAGAATAAGTCACTATCATAGTGCTGTATTTCTTTATGCTTATATTGATAATCTTCAATATCACAATCATAGCTAAATCTATCAAGTTTAACTTTTATTGGTTTACTAGAGTAGGTATTACACCCCAGCTTATCGACAAGGTCTTTTGTGAACACTATAGAGTTCCATAATTCATTAACATCTATGTATTCACTATTACTATGATGTTCATAATATCCACAGCTAACATTAACACAGCTAACACCTACGCCCATATCCCAAAGGTTTATGGAGTCGGTAATGAGACCACTAGCACTCTTATAGTCATATTTCTTATAAATAGATTTAGCTATTCTAAGGAAATCATTATTAACGGTATCTTGACCCATATACTCACAGATAAGGTCATGTGAACCCCATCTATCAAGTTGTATAATGTATCCCACATTATCAAAGTGTTTCATGTCTATATCACTACTTCCAACACAACCAACCTCTTCTTGTGTAAAGAATACAGCCTTGCATATGTCCATGTTTTCAAGCATGTAAAGGCATGCAAATATACCACACTTATCATCACCACCTACGCCAGCTTGTTTATCACTACTCATAGCAGATAGTATTAAATTTCCATCACGCTTATCGTTATGATATACAACACTAAAGTCATCTTTTATGTCGTGTACTGTGTCCATATGTGATGCTATGCATGGATATATTTCAGCCTTGCCCTTAGTTGCTATAAGGTTTCCAATAGCATCTGTATAGTGTTCTATGTCACGTTCATCTAGCCAATTAACTAAATAGTGATATATCATTTTCTCATTACTGCTACTTGCTTGAACATACAAAAGGTCTATAAGTGCATCATATTCCTTTTCTGGCATTGCAGATAATTTATTCTTCTTTAATTTTCTGTCATTAAAACTCATATCTATTCTTCTTTACAGTTATCACAAACTCCGTCATTTTCTTCTAATTCATCATTATGTTTAACATCACCACATTCCGAACATTCACTATGTAAATCATCAAAACAAGACTTACATAGTGTTTCATCGTGTAGTTCACTAACCATGCTATCATCTAGTAATATTGCATCACCACAACATTCACATGATGTAGTTTCATCAATATTGTAATATTCCGTTCCAATACAAATATAATCAAACTCAGCTGGGTCATTAATGAAGCGTTGTGAAACGTGATGCCAGCCATCACCATTTATATATATTTCAGTGAAATTGCCAACAGCAATTTCCTCTATGCTAGACCACCTATAACAATCATCACATCTATCATCGCCAGTATCTTCACAATAATAAAGTTCATCCTCATGGGTTGATTCACCACAACAATCACAAGTACGCCTATTGCTACCCCACGCACCCTCAGTACAACTTAATGATATACCCATTGTATTCCAAGTTGATAGTACATGGTTATGTAAACGTGATAATGTATCCATGTATGGCATACCCTCATGCGAATCCTCATCAATATCAGCATCAACGTGATAGTCAAGGTGCTTATCACCATTACTATTAACCAACAAGTTATTACTAAATGTTTGTTCGCTTTTAACGAAATAGCCATTATATTCTGCCCATTCCTTCATGCTACGTATAGATGATTCACTTCCATATATTCTGTCCATAAATTTGAATATTTCACCGCTATCATGGTCTTCAACATCCTCCCATAATAAAGCCCTAGACATTAAGTTTCCATTTGCATCTAATGCATATGCTATTTTACATAATCCGTCATAACTTGTCACATACTGTTGACCATCATAACTACCAGCAGCTTCATATCTCATGCATGACCCACCTAGTGTACCAGTACCTCTTGATGCTGTAGGGGTGTTATATATACCACTAACATCATACGAGACAAGTATTTTAATTGGTTTTGGCTGTATCTTTGTTGCTAGCAACTCAATAGTCCTGTTAAGTAACTGTTCATCAGTTGTTGTAATAGCACTACGTATTAGCTTTAGAAATTTAGATGGCTTCATTATCTGCCTACCATCTCTACCCCATTTGCCATGTTCGTTAATATTTTGAATGCCTTTAAAATAAGACAATTCGTTACCCCTTATATCAAAGCAATTAGGTGACTTATCACCAACTTTTATATTAATGGAAACTATTGTGTCACTACGATGTAACTCACCATCATGTTTGTACCATTCAGCATCAAATGAAACACCGACAGAAGCAGTCTTGTCTCCAACCTTAACAGTCTCTCTAAAGTCTGTTATTATATCAAAAAGTCTTTTTGATATTAACAAATTTTTCATGTCTTTTAATATTTAGTTAAAACTATGTTATATATAAACTATATATATTACATACACTATGTATATATTATATACTATGTATATATTATACACTATGTATATATTATATACTTAGTATATATTATACACTATGTATATATTATATACTATTATTAGTATTGCTTATTGACTCTATCAAGAAGAAAGAAAAATAAAAATAAAAGAAAGATTTTAGACAAGCACATTAAGACCTATGTCAATCCTCTTCTTCGTATAGTTTTCAAGTTCTATTACTTCTCTCACAATAGCGAACTTATTATTATATGTCGTATTCATTGTTAATTCAATAGCATGAACTATGTCATTAGCATTAAACAGAACACTTCTTGCTCCCGATATTAGTATAAATGTTTTCATTTTTCAAATTAAGTTCTGTGTAAAAAACTTTTTAAAAATTTACCTTCACTTTTTTCTTAAATTCTTCAATTCTATTAATAATAGATTGTGCTTCTGTTATTCCACCACCTAATTCACCAGTAATTTCAAAGTTCAATTCAATCATATCTTGTATTTCTTGATATGCTATTTTAATTGCTTCTAATGCTGTTTGAATTGAAACATTCCCAGTATCAAACCTATCAACTATTTCTCTGTTTAAAATAAATTGAACAGATTTTTGTTGATTAACACCTTCAACATTTTCATTTAAGAATTTACCAAAACTCTTAACCTTATCTATTTGTTTTCTCATTTCGTTTTCCATAATTTTACTTTATATATAAATATTCAGAATTTAATTTTCCACCACACAAGTGTTAGTATTAGTTTGAGGAAGTGCCAGAATCGGACTAGCATTAACCATTACCTCCAATGTAACTTGTTACTCAAGCAAGCCACACATCTCTTCTTTTTTAGTTCTCTACATATAAATAACTTGACTATTTACCTCAAGTGGGGCTGTTAGTTATTAATATTACATTTAAATCAATTCTAAGGCTATTTTAAGCCTCTCTAAGACACTTTCTATATATTTCTATACTACGTGTCCATATAGTATGTTTTGTAGCTTAGACGTCCTCTCCTATGATTATTTGATTACTGACTATTAAGCCTGTTTTGTCTTTGTAGTATAAGCTACCTTTAGGTATTATACACTTAGTTGTTAACCCCAACCTGTATATGCTGGAATAATCAAGGTTAGTGAATGCATGAAAACCCTCATGAACGTGGGTGTACGGGTTATTATCACTAGCGAAATCTGGGTATGCATCTAATATAGCATTCCCCATATATGAACAAAACTTATTGTCTGCTACCATGTTTGTTATGTTAAGTTCATATCTTTGGTATACGTAACCTCGAAATGGTGACAGTAACCCATCTTCAAATTCACAATCAAAGTTTTTAAAGACAACAATGTCTTTTTTTGCCATTCTAGGACTTTTCCAATTTGTTATTAAACACATAATCTTTTTGTTTTAAAGGTTTATAATATTACTACCCATAGTACCAGTTCAAGCACAATAAGTGCTATAACAGTGCCTATAAGCACTCTATCATTCATTATGAGAAGTCTCTCTATTTTCTTATCCATTGCATGAATATGTTACTACCCACACTATTAGTGCTGGTATGATTAGAAATAAGGCAAATTGCAAAGCATTGCCAATTGATTCCACTGTGTTTTTAACACGTCTTTTAATTGTCTGCATTTTTATATATTAAATATTCGTTTTAAGGCATATTACACCCCTAAGCATCCCAATGTATCACTTTTAAGAGATAGTCTATTAGAACGTCTTAAAAGGGGCTTAGATTAGATTTTTAAGTACTTTACCCAAGTAGTTGTGTTCTGAATATATGACACAACAAGCACACCTCCACGATAGAATGTGTAAGTAGTGCCATTGTCTTCTACTGTGAACAGCACATTAATCGTGCTGACGCATATTGGTTTAGTGGTTAAGTGCTCTTCAGCTAACAAGCAACCACCTAAGATTAGATTATTCATAACATATTATTAAAAGTTATCCCACTCAATTACTGAACGGGATTCAGTCCTCAATCTTAATTCTATCACATCCCCGTTGGGGTTATTATTCCTGCACCAGATTATAGCATCATTTATGCTGTAAAATGGTTTACATGATTCACCTAATTGGGTATGCCATAATGTACGCCAACCACCAGTGTGATTTAAGCGTATTTTAACTCTATTTTTCATAATACATTTATTTATTGGCTCAACATTAAGCCAATTAGCACCTACGAAGGGAATCGAACCCCTCTTAATCGTTTTTTATAGACATTCCACGACATATGTCAGGCATTTAGCCCACGATTATCGCCATAGGTACATCGGTTTTTACCCGATATAAGAATTTAGCACACTTACTTCGCCCAAAAGTATGTTTTTTATAGGGATTTCAACCGCTCACACGATTGCAGACTAATCCCATGCTTATAGTTTTTCTGCTCATTTTCACTAGATTAATTTTTCTCTGTACTGGGTTATTTTTACAACAAAACGATTTAATTTTCACGTACTTTCCCCGTTTACAGCCAGATTTCACTGGATGAATTAAACCTATTTTGTGCGTACCTTTACACACACTTTGTTGTTATTACCTTTTATTTTGTGGGTACATTGGCAATAAACCAAATAACTATTCTATAGTTTGCACCCTGTAATATTATACAATTTCAGCAATTAAATTATTATTCAAATTAATTAACTCAGTTGTTTTGTCCAAATTATCGGTTAATTTAGTTATATCCAAATTATGCAAATATTCATTTACTTCAGTAAATTCTGATATATTTAATTGTTTCAATTCGTTAATTTCGCCTGTCAATCTAGTTAATTTGCTGGTTAACTTTTCGTTATCTAAATTGCGCTGAAACATTGTAGCGCTGTTCTTTGTAATTTTCTTATTTTCTTTATTAAATTTAGCAAACGTTCTAACTAATTTTATAACATCCTTTATTACAAAATTACTTTTTTCGATATTTTCAACAGTTAGAAAATACTTCATATTTGTACCTGTTATTTTGTTTGCGGGTATATCCAACTTTGCAACCAGCTCACAAAACAATAAATATAACTTGTTATGCTCTGGATTTAATAAGGTTTTGCAAATTGAATTAGCACTATAAAAGTTAACTGAATAAAGGTTGATGATTTTCTCATCGATTGTTAATTTTACATTTTTTTTCATTGTGGTAAATTTAAATTAATGTACAAACTATTTTGCACACTTTGCACACACTGATAGTAATAAACTATGTAACACTTAAGTGTTCAGTGTGTGTATATAAAAGGTAATAAATTTTGATATTATAATCAAGTTGTCAGTGTATCCAAATATATAACGGCTTTTTTCAAGCTATGCAAACAAGTGCTAAACACTTTACACACATAGTAAGTAATTGTAATAAATACAATTAAATAATGTACCACTAGGGATTAAGGTAAGCAAATTACCTGAACAAAACAAGTGCAGCGCATATATACACAATAACGTATGCATACATGTAGTCTATTCTTAAATTTTGTTGCCCCTGCTATATAGCGAACAATTAACAATTTTGATAGTCCGACGGTATCGGATACAAACAAACAACCTTTCACAATGCTATGTGTTACTCATTACATAGACTAACGCAGTCTAATTGTTTGCTGCTCAAAATTTCAGGATGTAAAAGAACGTATGCAAGAATTAATTAACTTGCTTTCGCCGACAAATATACGGCGACATTTTTAGCAATTGCAAACGACAAAAAGCATTTTAAAACGTATAAATAATTGATTATCAATACTAGCAATTTGTTAACTAATTGATTAGGTATAGATTAGGTAATTTAACAAATAATTAACAATATAATTGTAACTAATTGATTATCAATTGTAGTTAATTAATGTTTTAATTGCTTAATATAAACAATACTAACCAACCACCACCACTAACTAACTGATACAAAGATAGTAAAACCGTAAAAGAGAGGGATTGCGTAGGCAGGCTACCCCTCACCCACGGGGTTATCTTTTCATTAAACTTTTCTTCATAGAAGGATGTATACAA
>FLOH01000673.1_pt1 | contig 65668 bp, 69 predicted proteins | sample 756751 | NCBI WGS metagenome assembly FLOH01 (sample SAMEA4026879, study PRJEB14308) | marine metagenome | biome: coastal water; material: water | depth 74 m
CGCCAGGGGCGATCTCTTTCGACTGGTACCCGCCCGTCATCTGTCCCGACTGTAACGACCGGGTGTACATCCTTCACGTCTGGATGGATATAGATCCGTACACGGTGGGGGAGATTTATGATCGTTGATATTTTTCACCCAAAAAAACGCTCCTATCGTGCATCCGGCGCGGGTTTCGCAACGTCATCTGACGGTAAATTGGTGCGATAGCACCAGGCCAGCGAACATGTCGACGTGGCGCTTAGCTGTTATTTCATGCCCTGGGAACATTCTGCGCAACAATCTGTACACATCGCGGTTACATGTTTTCGCCCACGAATCGTACTCTGTCCAGTCCTGGAACACGTCCTCGGGATGCATCTCTATCAGCAAAGTGACGGACGTCCGGTTCGGCGAGTCGTCGTTTTCGGACTCGGTGCGTACGACCGGCAGTATGTCTTCGTACAGTTCGGTCGACGTTGTCGGTCGGTCGCGGTCCAAAATATCGTACAGCCTATCGATTAACCATTCTGTAGAGGAGTGTTCCTCGTCGGTACCTTCGATCGTGCCCATCGAATAAACCACGCATCTATACAACAGATATGAAACTTCAGGTCGGTTCAATTTTTTCGGATAGCGTTTAACGTTCCCGAAAAAACAACTACTGTAAGAGATATGGTTCCGGTCGGTTACCGCGATATTCGGCGGTGGATCGAGGGGTTCGACGCCTTAGCCGTGCGTCGGTGTGCGTGCACGAAGCGACTGACTGCCGTTGTTCTCCGTCGCCATAGATGGAGGACGATCAATATGATCACGACGACGATGACGACAATCAACGCGGTCTTCGCGAACCTGACGGACCAATGCTCCGCGCCGCCGATGGCGATGTCGACGTCGAACAATTCTTTCACCGCGGTTTGAATGGTCCATTCGATATTAGCCGTACAGGTTTCGCCGTCGCATTCGAATATATACGGGGAGCAAGGGATCCCGTGCCGGTTATCGTAAACGATCAGCTTATCGTCCCGGTCCAACATCTTGTACAATTTCGAAATATTCTTCGCGGCCAATTCTGACACGGTCCTGATCAAGTTGGGTTCTGGTCTCCTTCCGATCTGCAACGCCCGCTTCTCTGACCTGGAAACTAACGTTTCCTTCGGCACTAAGGGGTAAACTATCAGCACCTTGTATTTATTCTGTTTCGCCTTCGAAATCAGATCAATGTACCATTGCTTGTCGACTGTTCCCCCAGTGGTTTCCATCACTATGTTATAGTGATTCGTCAGCGCGATTTTTATCGCCTCTTCGACGATTTTTCCCGCTTCGGGTCTGAAACTGTGGTAATTTTGAGGATCCTTCAGTATGCTTTTTTCGACGTCGAGCAGGGTGATCACGTCGTCAATATTCGCATCGAGGAAATTATCCGAGTTGAATCCCATCTTCCGGGCGGTTTCGTAAAACACATTCAGACAGGATCCTTTTCCCGATGCAGGCGGGCCGTATTTAATGATCAACACGGGCGTTGACGAGACCGTCAGTCCTGACAACAAATCAGCAACATGTTTTTGGGGTCTGTCCATGCCCTTCAGACTATTCACTATAGTAGTGATTTAAATCACTACTGGGAAAAAATGTAAGGGTATGATGTTGTTGTGTCGACGGAAATCACAACGAATCTACACGGCAAATATGAAACTTTCCCGAAAAAACATCTTATTTTGGCTCATTAGAATGCATCTCGACCTTGGTAGCTGACCGCCCGCACGCCATGTCACCGACGGCATGGCCTGTTGATCCACTAGGGCGTGGATCGGCGGGACTAATCGGGGATGTACTATTCAGGGTCTGAGGATTCACAATAATACCCGGCGGACTATCGTGTCGCGCGATACCCGTAATGACATCGTCTTTTTCGACCACAGTCATGTTGCCGACTCGAGTCTCCCCGTTCGATTCCATCCCGTTCGATTCCATCCCGTTCGATTCCATCCCGTTCGATTCCATCCCGATATCTTGATATATACACGAATCCAAATTCAAATATAGATGTTGTTAAAATGGACGGCGGTTCATGTGGATACAATGATGGAAATCGGGACCATCTCCAACGCGGAGTACGAAGAGATATTCGCCCGCGACAGAGCGATCAGAGAAAACGACGGCGAGTTCGAAATTCGCTCGATCGAATACACAATGAGTTTCTGCACCGTCGAAGGCTCGGAAGACATGATTAGCGTTGTCGACGAAGTCCGAACGAAATCGGAACTGATGACCGACCGGAAACGAATCGTTCAGAGAAATCCAGGATGTCTGGACAGGTTGGGGAAGATTATATCGAGAATACTTCCAGATTCGCCCGACTCAGATTCTGGAAACAGCGAATTTATGACGATCGGTTCACAGACGTTGCCCGATCTGGTTCTGCTGGTATAGATCCAATTTTGTTGGATCGACCGTTCCACCCAGGGGCGAAACTATGGGACTTATTTCGTTACTCAACAGGTTTCCCTGGATATTTTTCCGTCGGCATGATATGGGCGAAAGCCATATTCGACGATAACAATTAAGAAACATAGGTACCAGCATCCGAAACTTATCATCAAAATTCATTGTACCGCCGAACTATTGAGTAGCGGGTATGTTAACAGAATTCGTATTCATTTTTCATCGCCGTATACCAAAAAACACATACACACTCATAATACTTCTCGAAATCTCGCCTTGCTGGGACAACAAGACAACACTAATATTTTCAGGCGCGATCGGACAACACCATACTGGAATACAAGAACAGCACTTCCGGTATGTTGAACCACTCCTCGAGATGCAACCGTTTACATCTCGGATCATGCCCAGGTCCCCTAAGACACAACCTCAGGCCGTTAGGTCCGACCGCGTACTCACCACCTTCATCGCGGGCAACATGTCCACGATCCACCAATGCGGCCAGAAAACTCTCTTTATGGGGCACGCACGATCCGATGTGAGCCCGTCCGCACTCTTTGATGCCAGCTCCTTCGGATCCTTTGCACGTTCCAATCAACTCGGCCAAGCAAACATTCAGCGTCTCGCGGAATCCCCACCCATGTTTATCATGTTTAACCAAAGAGTTACCATCCTTTTGGGTTTCAAGCAATTCGAACAAGGGGTCTATTACCTTGCACCACTTACTATGATCACGTTGTGTAGACATATCGATAACCAACACATATTAACCCGTTAAAATTCAATTTTTACGCATATATCGGACTCTTGTTTTGTGCGCCTCGCCTGAAAAGCAAGGAATACGAAGATGTTGTGGATTGTCGCTACGATAATGTTATGATTTCAAAAAATGGGGATTCGAATTCACTAGATGTTGGATTTCCCGAAAGTCTGGGTAAACGGGGTGTCGTGTTTGTTCTTCGTCGAAACGAGTTGTTGGCCACGTGCTTCCAGTTGCTTGATTGCCTCGTTAAACGGCGCGGCGCGTTTGTTTTCCACCGAAAAGAGTTGTTGGTTGCGCGCTTCCCATTGATTGATCGCCTCTTCACTCAACTTCATTGATACGTCCGTTCTCCGTTGGAAAACTGATACCGGTTGGTAAGGATTGACATTAGCTTCCACCGAACCGCGACGAAGGTTGACCCTTATGAGGTCTCTGCGAAACGAGTTCATGTGGAACGAGTTCACATGAACTTGGGATTCAGTAGACTTTTTTTGTTTGAGTCGGCGACACATGAACCAACAGCATACAACGAACTTATTGAACATCATGTGGATTAGAAATCTTCCAAATACGGATTCGAATTGCGAAAGATACAATCCGAGCGACGTACAATTCAACACGTGCAACATCGTGGATATTTTCGACAGACCATGAACTTGTAATCGGTCGATACTGTGCACTAATCCGAAGACCAATGCGCATATGACATCGGCGGTTCTCGTGTCGACCGATCCAGAAAGCACCGACGGTAAATAACTCCTGAAGAAAAGTTCTTCATACATCGCCATCATCACAACGTGCACACCGATTGTTATAGGGTTGGGCGTTATGAGTTGGTTACCTATAGATAGAAGTGAATCCCGCTCCAATATCCCATTGATGGTGACCACATTGAGCACGATGGTAACAACGACGAAACAACTCAGTTCGTACATCGTGTATGACAAGCATTAACTACCGTTCAATTTATTACAGAAAAGTCGCGTTAAAAAACGAACGTACATTCCCACAAAAGGGTCACCATTCCCAACAGGTCAACTGTTCCAGTAAAACACGATGTGCCATGGACAACGTGCGGTCGAAATATTTCGTTTTTTGTTCATGTATCCATCTCGGTAAAATTCTATCAATCACGTCCCCCCCGACATATACCATCGGAAGTTTACCGAATTTACCGATGTAGTCGACCAGCATCATATATTTCACGCGCCACTCGTATTTTTCATGCCCGACGCGCGTATAGTAAACTTCATCGTTCGATGTATTCAGATCGATATAATCATTGACCTCATCGAAACAATGACGTTTCGACCATTGCCAATTCGGCAATCTCTCCAGCAAATGTTTCTTGTTTTCCGTTAATCTGTGTCTTCTTTGCTTTCTCACCCAATCGCGAATTTGCCCGCATAGTGGGTATTTGTGGTGTGTGTTGATGTAATCTACCAGTTCATTGTATCTTTTCACCCATTTTTGTGAATTGATATCTGTATACGGGATTTTACGGATCGTCTGGTCTTGTAATCCTATCGTATTAGTTTCGTCCAAGTCCCCAGTCCGCGACATCGAAAAAGAGAAAGGGTGGGTGTGCAACACTCTTTTCATGGCTTTGTACGCGTTCGCGAAGTTCGACAACTTTAAAGAGGCCATTGATTTCGTCGTCAGGAGCAAGGGCGATACCGACACGAACGCCTGCGTGGCTGGGTATCTGCTCGGCGCTTTCTACGGATACAGCGCGCTGAGTTCAGACCCTGTCACCCGCGACAACATCCGGACGTTGCTGGCGTGCGACACGTCCCAGTCGACCGACATGAGGCCAGAGAAATACCTGGCTCGGACGTATCTTTCGGACGCGAACGTGGACAAGCTGGCGTCACTCTGCGAAAAATGAGGTTAGGTCAAAAAAACTACAAATCGCCGAATTTCGTATGCAGATCGTTAAATCTCTCGAGCCCTTCGTGGTATTTTTTTCCGCCTTCGCTTCCCGTTCTCTCGTTCGGCGGCATGAAACTGACTTCTCGTTTGACCGCGATGCGGTAGTTGACGAAGTTCCTGAGCGCCTGGTTGTTCTTCCTGGCCCGCACTATCGCGCGCAACAACTGGACGAGCACCATGAGATACCTGAATTCGCGCGTACAGGGAGAATTTTCCGCGTACGAAACATTCAACACGCGGGAATATTTGACTAGGTGGGAAAACCACTCAGCGAACACGTGTTCTACGGGAAGCAACGCTATCATCACGACGAACCTCCCGAGTTCGATCGGAGTCATGCGAACGTCACGCCTTTTGGCGACATCCAGATCGAACGCGATCCGACATTTTTTTCGCAGGTTTCTGATGAACGTAAGGTTCACCGACTTTTGTAAATACTTTGATGCGAAACTTTCCGCGGTCGTGTCGCCCAGACTGATCGCGAACTGGGCACATTCTTCGTCGCAGGCTTCCAGTGACAATGCGAGAAGTTGTCCGCTTCCTAATCGGGCTCCGTTTTCGTGTAGATACTTGACCAATTCGATTCGGTGGTTTTTTCTGCGGCACGCATCCACGTACAGTTGGTCAGTGTTATCTGGCCACGGAATTTCAGCCGTTCTCAATATGTGAACGTATTCAACCCCTTTGAACGTTGCGTCATAATATACGGTCGTGAGATCCGATGGACGTAGCTCCGACCTCCGAAACACCGCACCTTCTTGAGGCGGAAAACGCGCACGCCTCAACATGTGTTCCAACATTTCTGTGCGTTCGCGGTTGACGGCACACTTAACCATCGCTTCGGTCGGTCCGTAGTCGCAGTTGTCGAGTATGTACTCGAGATGCGCAAGGGTCCCGTGTCGCGTGACGGCGTACGCGAACACGTCGGGGTCGAAATTTCGGCCGAGCCGAGAAACCACAGTTTTGAACGTATCGAACATGTCGTCGTCCATGAGTACGCAATATACATCATGCATGGTATTTGTTGTAGAAAACGAGATTCATTTATTATCATACAATAAACCCGAAATAAATTATTTTTCACCCGAACAACTGGACAATTCGTGATCGAAGATGTCGTCACCGTCGCTGTCTACATCACATTCAGACAGAATTCGCGTCGATCGTCGTACGTATATAATCCACGTTTTAACAGGCAAAAAATCACGTACACGTATATCATCTTGTCAACACTGTTTGATTCTGTCTAAATCGCGGTTTTCATCTTTCTCCAACCCACCGGGACTTGCCATACCGAGTTATACTTATGAAAACATCTATTCATTTTTTTGGTATTTTCTCAAGTTGGGTGAAAAAAACAGATCCGATTAACATGACGCCATCCTCGCGAGCGTCGCGTCGAATCTCTCTTGCGCCTCCTGAAACTTGATCCCCCCAGGGAACCAGCAGTCATTCACGTCGCATGACGAGTCGCATGACGAGTCGGCGAGTCGGAATCGCGCCGGCGCGTACGTAAGTCGTGACATGACTCGGCGCCACTTCATGCGGTGGCGCTCGATGTTCCTAGTTCGCAAGATCCATCGTATGTATACGTATAGAAATGGCGAGATAGTATGCACACATGTTAAACCAATTTGTATCCGAATATAACGTTGATTAGCCATATTGACGTATTTCAATGTCTTGAGACGGGTCACCAAAGAAATCGTCGGCTTGGATCCTACCAAACTACCATACACAGAATAACTGTTGAGATAGTCTTCGAATACTCCAGGATTGCATATTAGAAGATCATTTGTCGAGGAATCTAGCATTCCGCGCAAACATTCGGCAACAACTGTTTTGTACGGTTCAACAGTCTTCATCAGTTGGTATGGCTCGATGTTGAGAGCCATGACCACCCGTTCCGCTATAAATACGAGTTGTTCACGCGTGAACCCCAGTTCGGCTGGCGGAAACCCGATCAGGTATTTTACCAAACCCGTGTCATTTTTCTCAATAGCATACTTCAATGTCAACCAATTGATAGTAGGCATCGGCAACTTGTTTTCGACAACGAACTCGATCAACGAAAAGTCGTATATGTACGTCGCTTTTATTATCGTTATCATGTCTTGTCGTTCGTCCGACGTGAGGTCATCGTACAGTTCTTGTAGTTCCTTCTTTGTATGGTCAGTGTCGAAATAATCCGAGTCTGTGACTACGTTGTTTCTCTGGCTGTACGGGAGCCCGAAGACCTTTCCAGCCAGTCGGCAGATCTTCCTGGCTTCCAGTATTCGGATATTCCTGGGAAGTCTCAGGGACGTCTGTATGGGTTCTCCACGGATTAAATAACGTTCGCGATATTGGTCTAAATCCAAGTCTGGATGTTTGATAAGGTGTTCGTAGATATGCAACGTTGAGTCGCTGAAGCTACGATCCAGCATGATTTCGATTATCGTCGTGTATTCGGTCTTCGGCAATACCTCCTTCGTTTTCGTCAAGAATATGTCGACTGCTTCGACGCTCGCGTATTTTCGGACCATTTGGATTGCTATACTCCGCATCAGTGTTTTATCTTGAGGACGTTCGAACAATTTCTCGGTTTCTCGCGCGTCATATCCGTAATATTCGAAATAATCAAACGAGTATCTATTGTTGGAAATACGCATACATGTTTCGATTCTCGGTTTTCCGTCGGATATCGATTCTAATAATCCCGACTTGATTACATTATAATTAATGTATCCTTCTCGGGTCTTCTTGTAGTAATTTTCGAGAAGGATAATTACCCGTTCGTGTAAATCTCGGCTTTTGGACCGAACAACGGCGTTAACGACATAATTATTGACGAGCGAGAACCTGCTCATCACCTTGTCTTTCTCGTCGGCGGTCAGCCGGTCGAACCTGGCCAGGTCGTACTCCATTTGATACATGAACATATCCATTTCGTATCATATTCGCATAAAATTCAATTTTCAATACACAATAGATCCAACGAAGTTGGATCGGCAGTTTCGCCAAGGGCGAAACTGATTGGGTCCGACGAGGATCACGGTCACCACGCGGGTGGCAGATAATCGTAAATCGTGAGACCAGATTCCTCGCCAGCCTTCGAAAACAGGCGCTGGTCACTCTTGTCGAACCGGTCGTCGGTCAGCAGGAGGAAATTGTCTTTCGGGAGACGGACCAGGTGTTTGTAGCCGTGGCCCGCGCAGAACTTCCGCACGTCGAATTCGACCATCGCTCGGGGGGCCGACGATACCACGCTGTCGGGGACGGTACGCACGTTCTTTTCGAAAAGTATGGCTGGGCGGTGGGTGGCGATCGTCTTCTGGGCGCCGTAAAACACCAGGGGTTCGAAGCCTTCGACGTCGACCTTCACCAGGTCGACGCGGGAAAGCTGGACCGCGACGTACCCGTCGATCGTGATCATCTTCGCCAGGTTTTCCGACGGCTCAAGTGACGTCGAGGCGACCTGGCGCACCTTTTTGACGGCCACCGCTCCGTAGTTGACCGGGACATGAGGAGCCCCAGCTGGGGCGTCGATCGGGGCCGTGACTTTCTTGTCGTCGTCGAGCATGAACTCGGTGTCCATCTCGACGAACCCTTCTTCGCCGCCGACTCCCACTCGGGATGCCGTCACGTTGTCGCATTTGTTGTCCTTCAAGTTCTGCTCGAGCAGAGGGAACAGCCTGGCCTGCGGCTCGAACGCGTGGACTTGTGACGAGCACCGGGAGACGGGGACGACGAACGTTCCGATGTTCGCCCCGACGTCCAGGGCGACGGCTCCAGGTGTTCGCTCCATCATCTGCCAAATCGCCACCACGTTGTTTTTGTCGAACAGATAGCCCCTCTTCCCCATGTATCCCATGATCCAGTCGTCACTGTATCCGTGGAACTTGAAGTGTTCGTCGTATCCAGTTCCGACGTATTTCCCTGACCTGTCTTTCTCTCCGACGTGGACCGTCACGACTTTCCTCTTCGATGGGGTTCGCTTCGAGTCCCCCGTGTTGTGGGGGACGATCGGACCCAGCTTCGATGGGGTTCGCTTCCGCGCGCGTGCGTCTGCCCGACCACCGGAAACCGTGCCACGGCCACGCCGTTTGGTAGCGACAACGATCATCACGACCATCGCTATCAGCACGACCAAGATAACTATGAGTATGAACCGCAGTACGCGAGTTGCTACGGTCATTCCTGCCAGACTGCGGGATCCTTTATAAGTTATGCGCATAAACACCGATCGATTAATTATCCCACGGGTAAGTGCCGATGACGAGGGAGCTATTGGAAAAGTCTGGCTTGCCCGCGTGTCTTTGGATTCCGTGTTTCCTGTAAATGCATATTTTTCCGTGTTCCATGACGAGAAAAAAACGATGGTCATCATTATCCAGATTGATCGAATTGTAAGGTCCGAAATCCGATGGTAGTGCGAACCCTCGTATTCGCGCAACGATGAGAAGTGACATCGATTCGATTACGGTCCGGATATTTCACGTCGTCATAGTATTCAAAATACCACCACTTAAGTTGTGCGAATTTCCGTTTCTACACATATAGACCTGGTCGGGTTAATCGGTTTCTGATTTGTTTCAACAGTATAATACGGATATAATTTTCGCAGAATGATCACGGTATCCTACATTTTCAGTCCCGAGTGGGTGGTGCCCCTAAAAAACAATATGTGAATATATAAAATCTCAAACTTCGGGAAACGTAAGAATGGATATGTCGAAGCCCTTGTCGCCGATTGCCTCGATGCTGTGGTCCTTCCACCATTGAATTAGTTGCGGAGTGGCTCCTGGCGCGATCGCTTGTCTGGTGAAAGTGAAATTGATGCCGTTCGGCATCGATGTTTTGTTCGAAATCGAATACAAACAATCTAACGCCCCTACCCTGTTAAAGCTCGAGTTGTAATCCACGGTGTCGGTAACGTCGGCTTGCTCGTTAGTTTTCGATATGAATGACTCGTAGATAGACTTAACTCTCTCGTATTGCGACCCGTTGACACTGACGTCGATGAAATCTTTCAGGTCATAGTGTACGCCATCCTTGATCACTCTGTCTAACCACCAGTTATGGACTTTTTCCATTCCTGGATCCGATAACGCGGACAATACACCGAACGAGAGGTTGAACCCGAATATATCGCGGTTTGTCCACCAGTAGTCAAGAAATTCTAGATTCGTGACATCTCGTAACTGGTACCGTGCTTTATCGGATTCGTACCAGTTAACACCGTTCGCAATTCGTTTGGAACTGTGTTCGCCGAACCATTTGAGGAGGTCGAGACGTAGGCATGTCACTATGTTCCAGTGCCCGTTGATCGATATCTTGATCTCGCCACAAACATGGTAATCGTATAACACATCAAGAATCTCAGGCGTTACCTTGTTATCTTGATACATCATAGTCAGCATCGTATCGAAATTGAAATCGGTGCCCTTGAACAGCTCGACGATAAATTTTAGTTGGTCAACATTGGAGATCAATATATGGTACGGAACCTGTTTCGCATTAATGTACTTGGCGAGAAGTTTTACTCTGTCGAACTCATTCCTGATCAACGCCGTTTCGAATGCAAACATGATAATGGACCTGTCGACCTCGTTTTCAGGATCCAAATCAACGATGTCTCGTTTGCTGATCAGAATAACTTTGTTAGTCAACCAGAAATTATAGACCTCGAGCTCTTCTCCGCTGTGGGGATGCGGATAACACATGTTAACGGAAGCATCTTGGGGTATTTCGACTTCCCAGATGAACTGTCTGTCTTTCTCGGGTACATAATCCTTGTACAGATCCGATTCATTGTAGCCGTAAAACTTGTATCCGCCGTACGCGGATGTAATACCAGTCTTTTCGTCCAACTTGGGCTCAATGGTATTGACTCCGAGATGGAGCTCGACCTCACCGAATTCGTTACGGTGAACGTTGTTCTCGTCGCTGAACATGAACAAATTTCTCATTTTCCAGGCTACTAATCACTCTTACTCACTACAATGTATCATGTTACCAATTCAATTTTTACACATTCAGGCGATTCGTATGTTAAAGCATAAATATGTCAAAATTGAATCGTAATTGTCCTGATAACGACCATGTCTGATATCGAAGTTCACAAAATTTACTCTAATTTCGATATCAACGCGACGATCGATATCGCCGATGCTCCGCCGTTGATCAGAGAAATCATCCATTACAGAATGCTCAACCTCGATCAGATCACGATGGCTGACTACGGGAGCTCCACGAAACCTACACGAATTACCATGCGCGAGTTGGTGCTGTCGATCGGGGACAACATGCAACACAGCATCAAAGACATTTTGGAGCTGTTGCGATACGCGTCGGAATTCGTCCTACCGAACACTTACGTAGCAATTTTCGCATTAGCTGTCGACGCGCTATTCTTCTCGATAACCCCGAACCAGGTGCGCAAGCTCACCTGGAAGCTCGAAGGGATCACCGGTTTACCACTGGTAGCGATCGGCGATTATGAAATCCCTGCAGGGCGGGGATCGACCGACCCCCTTGGGGGGTCTATGATAGCGGCGCTCTCCCCGATGTCATCGAAGAAACGACCGCCGATATGACACCAGGGTCGGCGCGCCAGTACGAAACGCGGTTCCGCGCGTTGAACCGTATATACCAGAGCATCGTCGAGGAGTTCGAATCAGAATTCGTACATAGTCAACAGACTGACCCGTACGCGTGGATGACTGGTTACGATATCGGCTTCTTCAAGTAGAAGCTAATCGTGATTTTTGGACGGTTTAAAAAAACAGCCACGACACCACTCTGTATTATGTCGCCGATTCGACTCGCGGTTGGTTCGGATATTTCACGTCTTCATAGTACCCTCTCGTACCATCACTCTTAGAATATCCGAAATATTCGAAGCGTCGTCGTATCCGTCGTGCGGATTTCCCCGAAACACTAGACCGAGACGCGTTAACATGTCTTCTAAATTCCTGACTTTCGTCATGTACTGGTCCGCGAATATTTTTTTGATGTCGACGTATTCATCGAAATATGGCGGATATACGATACCGTAGTGTTCACATTGGGTCGGCAGTATGTATCCCAAATCCCAACTACCACATGTCACCCAACAAGCGTCCAGTAGATTTCCATCCTGGCCGAGGATTTCGTGTTTTCGAAGCCAGTTTTCGACTTGTTTTAATGCTTCGTGAAATGGTATGCCGTGCCTGTTAATTTTGGAACGGCTGATTCTGGTCAGCTTTTTACATAATGTATCTAATACCGTAAATTGTGGATTGCAATAAATATTGAGCGAATCGATCTCGTCCCCGGTTTCGTCCAGAAGAATAATCGGGAATTGAATTATCTCTTGCATCTGATTTCCTTCATTTTTAGTGGTAGCTTCGAAATCTAGCACGAGGTATCGCATGATGTAATTTTACTGTGGAGTATATTTTCACTCAGATATGGGACTGCCGGTCCGACTTTCATGGGTCTATGAATATTCAATTATTAAATCGATCGCGTGATCTATGTTAAAAAACGTGTGTATTCGAGGTGTTACTTCTCTAGACGTTGGAGTTTAAGTCTGAGTTCGCGTGCCCGTTCGCGCGTGCGTTCAATCTCTCGTTTGAGTTCTTTTACGAGTTCGAGTTCGTTGGGAGTTGCTCCGATATTTTCGTGTGAACTGTTTTCCTTTTTCAGGTGGGTGGGTTCTCTCCCGAAATTATTCGCTTCATCCGTAGTTCTCATGATTCTATCTGACATCTTAACTTCAATTTTGACCATTCAAATCTAAACCGTATCGATCGTGTATTTTCGTTATCCATTAACTGCATTGACCATATTGTGTCTTTAAAAAAAAGTGTAAAAACACATGAAAACACATAAGTATAGAAACCTGACGACCTTCTTGATAATCATCTTGCGACACATCAACCGAGATGCCCGAGCTCGAGTTTGCGTTCGAGGACGATATCGAATTCGAGCATGCGTTTGCGGACATCTTCGAGTTTGATCTCGAGTTCCATTTTCTCGACACTCTTACTATAAATGATGACAATTCAATTTCGATGAGTAGGGTGAGCGATGTCAAAAATGAATCCGTGCACGGTTAACGAAAAGGAATACGATGGATATCACAACGAGATTCATTTGTTTCAGACAGTTCACGGATTATGACTCGGCAATCACTCGCAGTGGATACTTCAGCTTCTATAAAAATGATCGTACCGGGTATGTGCAGTTAAATGTCGTAAACGCATCGATTATCATAGACGGAAAGAAGAAATCCACCACAGATTTCATTGTCGGAGACCACGAAACAATCGTGCGCATCGATATTGATGACCCCACAAAACCAGTCAAATTCGGGCTCAAGAACGGAAACCTCGAAACGATAATCGAATATCGACTCGTCAAGAGTATCCCGTTCTTCTTCCGCCGTTCTGTCAAAACGTGTCGTGCCGTAGATAGTGCATCATTCGCGGAAGCGTTCGTGATTCCGATCCTGTTCCCGCGATCTGGCGAATATCAGGTTCGTTTAAGTGTTGGGAAAATGCCCTACGACGTAGAGATCAAAACCCGCGAGACCAAAGAGACGGTGTTCGCTGATTCTCTGATCGGGTCTGACATCCTTAAGTTTGCCGTTTCTAAGGATCAGCTCAATTGTATCGTCGAAGTTGAATACAGGCCTTTCGGCGATAAACCTGTCAACGACTACATTACCATCACATCAGCCGATGATTAGACCTGACGTTGACGGGTCGGTCTCGTTACGCGGGTTTCATGTGTTTTTTGAAAGTTACCAAAATTGAATGGGTATACTATTAACAAAAAGGAGTACAATGGATATCACAACTAGATACATCCCCACTGGCCTTGCTCGTGAATATGACACTGAAATCAAGTGCAGTGGGTATTTCGCGATTTCTAAGTCTGATGGTAGTAAGTACTTGACGATACAAGTTTTGAATGCAACGATAATTGTAGACGAGAAAGAAGTATCCAGTACGTTTGTGGTCGGAGACCATGAAGGTATCGTGTGTTTCAAGATCGTCGATCCTGCGAAACCAGTCAAGTTCAGAATCAATGAGGGCCTGCCGGGCACGATAATCGAATACCGTTTCATCAAGAGTATTTCATCGTGAACGATGACTATTTCCTTCAACTTAGTAAATGAAGACAAGAAAAAACCGTGATTTATGGTGTGGTTTGATAACGTGATTTATGGAGTGTTTTGATAACGTGATTTATGGAGTGTTTTGATAACGTGATTTATGGAGTGTCTTGATAACGTGTTTTTTGAAAATTGAAAGTCGGACACGGTAATAACGTAGCGGGTACCAAAATGACGGAACAGAATAATTTCGACTTTGTCGAAACGGCCGTTTCCCGAAGGGGAATTAATAGTTTCCGTGAATATTGGATATCTACGCGTGAGTTGGTCGATGGCTACTTCTACAGCGCACGCCCGCCGAATTATTACGCGGGTTTCGTGAGCTTCAGAATTCCTGCCAAAATATATGATGATCGAGAATCGTTCGTGCGGTACGGCAAGCATTCGTCGGTGTACATCGCTACCGTTCCGAAAGGTACCATCATCACACGGGCAAGTGGTCCTAAACAAATCAGAGTATACGATTGTATTGTGACTGATGGGGCTTCGATGCAGGACGACGACGAGTTGAATCGTCTCGGATTTATCGACTATTATGACAGAACGATCACGGCGATACGCAACAACGACTTACATTACCCGTACGCCGAATACCATGGCCATGTGCCCCCGATGAAGGAGTTGAGAAATATCATAAAGTTTTCGATGGAACATAGTTTCCAGATATTCAATCTGGTACTCGAAGCTCACAGATCCGGGGCTCACGGCGAATGTGATATCGCCGACTTGCTCAGCGAAATAACGCTTGGTGACATCGCCGATGTTCGGATTCTTCGCAAACTGCTTGAACTCGTACCATTTAACCCTGGGTTCCAGGGTTGGATGAAGATCTGGTCGTATTGGTCGATCAACGGAGCTTTGATCAGTGCGTTTCGTAACGACCGACTCGATATTGTTCTCGAGGTGTTCGAGTTGATGCGCGCGACCGATACACCCTTTTCGAACGACGTGGATATTCAGCATCCAGATTTACTTGTCTACGACGAAGATTCATTTTGCGAATACGAGAATCTCATTTCGAGATACATAGTGGGCGTCAACCATAGATACGGCACACATATACCTATCTGGAACTATAATTTGCTCACGCGCGGAAATATCTTCCGCATATTCGGCATTTTGTGTAATGTCATCCGACGGGATCTGGCCATTTCTTTGATGTTGGATCACGGGAATCCATTTCTGCGGTTGGGACTGCCGTCGATTATGAAGGAAGTTATCGAGTTCGTCTAGTGGCCACTTGATCGTGTTTTTCAATCCAGTGACCGCGATAGCGAGTGCAACATATTTGTTGAGCGGGGGCTTAATACGCGCGGTTATATAATCCTTCCAAAAGCTTTAGAATGTCCCGCATAAAAATAACCGCGGTTGATAAGATGATGCCACGGATCGGCAGACCCAAGCGGTACACATACAGGTTGACCGCTGGCTACGGACGGCTGAACGAGGGTCGGCCCGAAGGTAGCAGACCTTTCAAGCCAGAACTCTCCCCCGCCAAGATGCTCAAACTCGGCGTGTTCGAAGGAAAGTACATCACCGACGCCAGAAACGAGTTCCCCCGCGAGTGGTTCGTCGGAGCCAAAGAGAGCGTCACTCCAGACCCGTCGATCAACTGCTTCGGGGTCAAGTCGCGTCAGAGTTGGGGATACTGGCATGACCGTGGGTGGATACCACAGACTCGCGACGACCCAGACGTGCGAGGGTGGTTCCAGTGGTACTGCCGGTACTACATGGGACGACGGATACCAGCCCTGGACGAAATCCAGATCGCCCGATGGCGGTCGTTCGCGAGACACCGGGCGCAGGTCCACGCCGACGAGGTCCGGAAAAGGATCACCACTCGGAAACAGAAAATGGAACACCGGAAAAAACAACGCCAAGCACTTCTGCAATGGGCATACGACCCGTTTAAGTGATTGCCGGTCTTACACGATCGCCGTTAACCTGTTTTTTGGCCGAGTGGATCTCGCTGGAATTGAATCTCATATGGTCTTGAACAAATTGAATGTCAGTCAAATCATAGGTATATCAACTGATGGATAGCGATAAAGCCAATCGATTGTTGCAATTAGTGTCTGCTGATGATTACGAAGTATTCGCACTAACGCTCGAAACGATTCCCGTACACGGGGGCGATCAGAGATCGTTATTCCTCGTCATGTACAATATCATGGCAATTCCTGGAAAACTACACTTTATGACATATATACTCGATTCGGGGTTTCCGTTGGACCCTGGTCTGATTGCCGCTATGGCTAATGCAGGTAACCTGGATTGCGATTCGTTATCTTCACGAAAAAGGTGGCTATTGGGATGAAATGGCGTGTAAATTGGCCGCGAACCACGGACATCTGGAGTGCCTTCGTTACTTGCACGAAAACGAATGCCCCTGGCCGGCGAACATTTGCAACGATGCCGCGAACAGCGGTAACTTGGACTGCCTGAAATACACGCACGAGAACGGTGGCCAAATAGGGCCGATGACGATGTCATACGCCATCGGCAACATCGACTGTTTACGATATCTGCACGGACTCGGGTGCCCGTGGGGCGAACGTTCATGTACAGATGCGGTTCTGAAGAGTTCGTTCGAATGTTTACGATTCGCTCACGAAAACGGACAACCATGGGATGCCATCACCTGCTTTTGCGCGGCTCAACAAAACCGCCTCGATTTTCTGCGTTACCTTCGAGAAAACGGATGCTCGTGGGTCATGACTTTCGACAGATCCGCGAACGCCCCGATGACTGCTACGCAGTCCGTCAATCCGCAAAACGGATCTCAGAGAATCGTGAATCCGAAAATCATCATGGAACGGGACAATTCCGCAGAAATCGAGTTGTACGTGCTGTTTCGCGTGCTCGATAGTAGGAAACAAAACGCGAAGTTGTTCGAAGAAATCAACGGGCGGATAGATTTCAGGCGCAAACAGCGCAAAGTTCTCGAAGAACTTGGGCACGTCCCAGAGAACACCAACAACGGGTTCCCAGGCGGGAACCTGTACAGGACCGGTAAAAAAAGATTCGTCAAATTGAAACGCATGTGTTCAGAAGCCCTTAAATAGTGATCCAGTCGTCGGAATTCTTGATCTTGTTGACTATGTCCATGAAAGAGTCTACGATAGCTTGTCTGGCCGTCATGACCGCGGAATCGTACAATGTTTGCTTGTCGTATATTTTTTCGATCACCGATTTGTTACACATATCGGTGTAGTATGTGGAATGTACCCCAACGTGTAATGTCCTCCACGTTTTCAGCATCACGATGCTGTCGCGATACTCGTCGGTGGCGACGAACTTGTCGGGGACTAAAATTTTAGCGAGTTCGGTTATTCTCGATTCCATCAAGATGTCGTGATAGTCTGCCTCATCTTCGTCGAGAAAGAGGAACCGTACGGAAAAGTGCTCGAAAGTATCAACGGGAGATTCATCATAGGGGACGCCGAATCGATAGAATGGTACAAGAAAGGGAAGCTTCACCGAGATGGTGACAAACCCGCGATAATCTGTCACGACGGGACGAGAAAATGGTACAAGAATGGGAAGCTCCACCGAGATGGTGACGAACCAGCTGTAATACATCACGACGGGACGAAAGAATGGTACAAGAATGGGAAACTTCACCGAGATGGTGACGAGCCTGCCATGATACGTCCATTCGGAATGAAGATATGGGCTAAATTCGGGGAATATTATATTATAGAGATGGCAACAAACCAGCTGTGATATTGCCAGAAACGAAAGAATGGTACGAACACGAATGTTTACTTTACGCGGACAACGAGACGGTGCCCTGTATCAGATACGTCGTGTGAGCTCCGAATCACAACTGTTGTTTTTTCGGGGGATTCAACATCATACGGGGATTTCCTTGTGTTCGACCGTGAAAATTGAATTTTCGCACGGTATACAGATGACCATGATGGCCAATAATGAAAAAATTCCGTATCTGGATCATGCGTACCTGGGACTTGAGTACCTGAAGATCGCCCCCGTAACGTTCAAGAGTGAAACGATCAAACCCGCGCCTGAGATTCTTTGCGCGTACTCTCACCGACCAGAAGGCTATTATTGTGGACGGGTGTGTTTTCTACCGAGTTATTGGTCGATTAGCCCGTTCCACGGAAATGGATCGGAATTGACGAATTTGGGGGCCCATTTAGGATATAACAGGTGCTCTATCCTCGACTTCGATAGGCTCGGACGGGTCCCAATGAGCGTTTATCTGATCAAACCGTTAGAAAAAAGCAGTGTGTATCGTTATTGCGCGATTCCTACTAGTTACTCGTTTTCGGAATGCGAAGTAATTCGGTCCATGTCTGTGACGGACAGTTCGGCGCTCGCGGAATGCAACATCGCAGTTCCGTCTTACGTTATCGTGTGCGCTGCGCTTCATCGTGGGGCCGACGTGTCCGATGACCCGTTCGTGAAAGGATTCTTCTCTCCCATACCCGACGAAAACAAACAAGTAGTATCAGCGCTTGTTTCGAGTGCTGGCGACAACGCCGATCGGTTCATACGAACGTTGTCCACTTGGCTCGACACCAACTGGCTTCAGATGTTGAGATCTTTGGATGCAATCCACCTCAATTGTATTAGGGCGGTAGGAATCCTCGAATATCTGTGGGCGCTCGCCATCCCGAGATATCCTCTCTGGTACCGGAGTAGTTTCGTTGACGCGTTAGTTCACGCAATAGACGACGAAAACTACGCGGTATGTCGATGGCTGTTCGAAAAAATGCAGTATATGTTCAGCAGATCGGATTGGGCGACAGTGATCGACGACCATTTCGACGACATTCGGAGATGTGTAGAGACCCTCCGCGAAAAATATCCGACTATCAGAATGACGGTCATGTCGGCCGAGTACTATTCGGATATCGTAGACACGTTACGACAGATGCTCGTTGTCACCAAGAACATTTTCTGCAGTAACGCGATCGCGAACATGCTCGGCAACGACAACGTCGCCCGAGACGTACGGTTTCCGCGCAGGCTGTGGGGGATCGTGGCCGGTTATGTTTGATTTTTCAAGGGAATGCAGTCGACTCTTCAGGGGTCTTGGAGATGATGCAGGGGGGCGAAATCCTCTGCTTCGAATGCCCCAGTAGTGATCCGATCGCGTTGATCCGTTGTCTCGTGCACTTGTTGGGTTCGTATGACGAAAATCCGACGAGAGTTGAGGAGATCATCGATACCTGGATGGAACAAGCCAGCTCGGTAGTCGAAGCCTTGTTCAGTGTCGGACTGTCGTACAGTCCTGGAGCACTCGGCTACATGTTGAGGTGTCACGAAAATTCGCGAAACGGGTGGACGAGCGGTGGGCATTCTAAAAAAGGCATAGAGTCATTCTTTGATCCCGTGGCGTTCGTTGAACGATTCTTTCATCCGCCTGAATATAGGCCCGCCCTCGCATCCGTTTTTTTCGTTCGGGGGAATGAACCCGAGCTGGAAAAGGACTCTCGCGTAATGCAAACGGCACTCGAACGCTTGTTTATACGCTCGTATACGCGGGACCGATACACCGCGGATAAGCAACAACACGGATGTTTCTAACGGCATAATCCACAGAGACGACAAGGGCGGGAACATTTGACGGTAACTGCGTATTTTATCGTTTGCCACTGTAAGAATACACATCATCGTTTTGTGATCGAAGTCGAATCCGTCGGCCACGAAGTTGAAGACGTGAAACAACCAATTTTCCGACTCGTGCTGATTACGGGAAACCGCTCGCACAATCCGATTGACCAAATTATTGGCGGTTTCACGGGGGGTCAGGAATTTCTTGTAAATGTCGTAACCTCGCGGGTTGAACACCACCAGGTACTTGATCAGCTCGGCCAGATCAATCACGTAACCGTGATCCAACATGATTTGTATGCATTCGATCGATCGTTCCACGTCGACCACTGGCCATGAGTTTTCTACCAAAATCGCTCCTTCGACGAACGGACACTGGTGTTCGACCAGATATTTCACGATATCAACATCGGATCTCTTGATAGCCTTCTTGTACAGAGTTCCGTCCAACGGCAATCCCTCGCGGGTGAGATACTTCAAAAGATTTAAATCGTCGAGCTCCACCGCTTTTTCATACTCCAAGGCATCCCACGAACAGCCGAGCTCGCGCAACTTCACAATCAATCCGATATCAACTTGCTGCGGACGGTGATCGATGTAGTAATTCAACGCCGTATATATCAGTGTTTCCAACGGGTCTGATACGGGAACATCCGGATTATCCAATTCCGAGCCGGCTGATTTCGCCATTTCACCCGCCGAAATTATATAGTCGGGCAATTTTTGAGGTGCCACTCGCGCCAGACATTCCAGGAACATCGGAACTATTCCGTGTTCGACGCTGAACTGGAAACATCTCTGGATCATGTCGTCGTCCAGAAGATTGTGACTGTATGTCAACCCCATCATATGGGGTAGAAGTTCTATCTCCGTGGGATCCAGATGTTCGTACCCGTACTCAACGTAATCTCGCCGGTACCGATACAGGTAGATTATCTCGCGATAGTCCACGGGAATTCCCAACGTTCCAGTAACGTATCTCCAAAGTTTCATGTGTCCGCGTTCTATCATCAAAGCTTTTCTCAACGACCTTTCGTTGGACGCTCCGTTCTGAGTCAGTTCGTACGGAGTTCGCGACATCACATCTGGATCTTGATGGATGTAGTGTATCATGCAGTCTTCGTGATCGTTACGATACGCATCCGACAAGCTGTGGCACTCTGGGCACGGATCTGTCACCAAGATGGGTTCATCGACCGACATTTCGCGAGTGATGTCGATCAGTATGATATAATATAGGCATTCAATTTTCAACGATTAATGGTTCCGACCTTGCTGGAACTTCCGTTCCCTACCCAGACTCTCGTTGCGTGCGGGCCAACCGACGCCGTTTATATCCGTGCTATGTTGACCGAAGATCTAATTAGTCACAACGTGTCGGATTGATTATTTTCAAGGGGCCCCTTGTTTTGTTCAGTACGGATATAATTTTCGCAGAATGATCGCGGTATCCTACATTTTCGGCCCCGAGTGGGGCCCTAAAAAATGTAAGGGGAGCCCTTACGAACCCCTAAACATAAAGGGGTTATAGGGGAAGATCCGACTCCGTCGGATCGGGCGACCCCGCCCTGCGGGGTCTGGGCTTCGCCCCCTAAAAAATAACACGTAACTGTATGGAATCTCAAACTTCGGGAAACTTGAGGACGGATATGTCGAATCCCTTGTCGCCGATTGCCTCGATGCTGTGATCCGTCCACCATTGAATTAGTTGCGGAGATGCTCGTGGAGCGATCGCTTGCCTGGTGAAAGTGAAATTGATGCCGTTCGGCATCGATGTTTTGTTCGAAATCGAATACAAACAATCCAACGCCCTGACCCCGTTAAGGCTCGAGTTGTAATCCACGGTGTCGGTAACGTCGGCTTGCTCGTTTGTTTTCGATATGAATGACTCGTAGATAGACTTAACTCTCTCGTATTGCGACCCGTTGACACAGACGTTGATGAAATCTTTCAGGTCATAGTGAACGCCATCCTTGACCACTCTGTCTAACCACCAGTTACGGACTTTTTCCATTCCTGGATCCGATAACGTGGACAATACACCGAACGAGAGGATGAACCCGAATATATCGCGGTTTGTCCACCAGTAGTCAAGAAATTCTAGATTTGTGACATTTCGTAAATGGTAATGTGATTCACCGGATTTGACCCAGTCGACGCCGTTTGCGATTCGTTTGGAGCTGTGTTCGCCGAACCATTTGAGAAGGACGAGACGTTCGCATGTCACTATGTTCCAGTATCCGTTGATCGATATCTTGATCTCGCCACGGACATGGTAATCGTACAACACATCAAGAATCTCAGGCGTTACCTTGTTAACTTGGAACATCATAGTCAGCATCGTATCGAAGTCGAACCGAATTGTTAGTGCGTCCAGACATGTGTATAAACTGAAAATCCGTGTTTTTAACATACAAAGATGGGCGGGTGGTGCTTCGACGACCTTTTTGGCACGTGTGAACTGCCTACTGCGTCGTTGGACGACATGTTAACCCGACTGGACTATCCGATGCTGGATTATCCAGCGCCGATGTCCGAGGCAGATAAGTCCGCGCCGTGGCAAGCCACAGACACGCCATTCGACGACCGCGAAGAAGACAGACTGTCGCCCGAGATCCGATACGGCGATGCAACCCTGGACGAATGGACCGACTACAGCCCCGTCTTCCATGTCGTCGAGTCGGGGCTAAAACCTGTCACATCACGTCACGACGTGGCGTACCACTCGGACCGTCCTCCCTCGGTCGGCCTCGCCCATCCGTGGGAGCAAATGCTCAATCTGCTGGAAGAGTTCGTGTGCGCGAACCAGAGACTGCCAGCATTCGACACAGTCTACAAGACAGTCAGCCTGGGCCGTTGGTGCGATAAGAATCGCCAAAAGTTCAGGAAGGGATCGCTTTCCCAGAAGAAGATAGACCAGCTAAATTCGATCGACAGATGGCAGTGGGCACAGCGAGCCCGCTCGTGGCAGTCGAATTTCGATCTGCTCAGGGAGTACATAGATGTGGCCAAAAAACCGCCGTCGCAAAACACGATCTACAAATCGACGAAACTGGGAAAATGGTGTGTCAACCAACGGGCGAACTTCAGAAACGGCGTGATCAAACAAGAGCAGATCGACCAGCTGAATTCGATCGACGGCTGGTGGTGGGAACCGCCGGCCGACTCGTGGCAGTCGAATTTCGATCTGCTCAGGGAGTACGTAGGCGCGCACAAGAAACAGCCGGGGCGAGACACGACGTTTAAGACGGTTAAATTGGGAAACTGGTGCAACAACCAGCGCCATGATTTCAGGAGAGGAATGCTTGGGCCCGAGAGAACCGCCCAGCTGAATTCGATCGAAATATGGAAATGGTGGCTTAGGTGACCCAGCGACGGGATCCCGCCCCGACAGGTCAGGTCGAGCGGGACTCGTTTTTTAGGGGCTTCGTCCACTAAAACCCCCTAAAAAATGTAAGGGGGCCCTTACGAACCCCTAAACATAAAGGGGTTATAGGGGAAGATCCGAGGACTGCTCCGCAGTCCGTCGATTGGACCAGTCCGCGCGGATCTCCGACTCCGTCGGATCGGGCGACCCCGCCCTGCGGGGTCTGGGCGAAGCCCCCTAAAAAATAAACCTTGTATCCTGAGGTCACTCTATTTGTATTGCTTGTACTTGTCCTCATTTTGCTCCCACCACTCGACCATTTCCACTTCTTCGCATCCACGGGCCCAGTCTATGGCCTTTTCGGTGTATTTCTTGTCTTTCGGGGCATGCGGGGATGTGAACCACCATTCGACCATATCCACGTGGCCGTTTTCGCTTGCCCTGTCTATGGCATCTGCCGTATACTTCTTGTCTTCGGGGGCGTGAGGGGAATTGAACCACCATTCGACCATATCCACTCGGTCGTTAGCGCTCGCCAAGTTTATGGCATCTTCTGTGTACTTTTTGTCTACGGGGGCGTGAGGGGAAGTGAACCACCACTCGACCATATTCACTTGGCCGGTTTCGCTCGCCCGGTCTACGGCGTAATTCGTATAATGCTTGTTTTCGGGGGCGTTGGGGGATGTAAACCACCACTCGACCATATCCACTTGGCCGTTTTCACTTGCCCAGTCTATGGCCTTTTCGGTGTATTTCTTGTCTTTCGGGGCATGCGGGGATGTGAACCACCACTCGACCATATCCACTTGGCCGTTTTCGCTTGCCCTGTCTATGGCATCTTCTGTATACTTCTTGTCTGTAGGGGCGTGAGGGGAAGTGAACCACCATTCGACCATATCCACTTGGCCGTTTTTGCTTGCCAAGTTTATGGCATTTTCTGTATACTTTTTGTCTTCGGGGGCGTGCGGAGATGTGAACCACCATTCGACCATATCCACGTGACCATAAGCGCTTGCCATGGCTATGGCGGATTTCGTATACTTCTTGACTACGGGGGCGTTAGGGGATGTGAACCACCACTCGACCATATCCTTGTGACCGTTAGCGCTCGCCACGTTTATGACATATTCCGTATACTTCTCGGCCATCAGATCCGGATACGTTTCGGCCACTTTTTCGAACCATGTTGGATTCGATACGGTTGAATATATCGCGTCGTAAATGTCACGCTTTTCTTTCTCGGATGTTGAATCTTTAGCTCGGTCTAGAAGGAGAGAATCTGTATACTCTATTCTTTCTCGAATGATTATTTTATCCGTTCTGAATGCGATTCTTGTTGAATCTTTCATTATTTTTGCCCCTGGAGGGATTTCTATTTTTCTCAGATGGTTTCCCATCTGAAGAAACTCATGGATATTTTCTAGATTCGAGAAGTAGAAACCTCCTGATCCACAACTTTGAGTATCGTCGTTGAATTTTTCTCCTTCAGGAAGTTCATTCAGACCTTCTTTGTACTGATACCCATGATGGATTTCATCATTATTCAAGACTTTCAACAGCACGGTATTGTCTTCCATTACTGCCATATTGTGCACAATGCAGTATACTAATATGCATTCAATGTAGAATACAAATATAGGTTCAGTTTTGGTAACGTCACCTTGATAACTCGCATTCGAAAAAATAAAAACTTTCGAGTGCAATAAAATGGCGGTTAGGTTACTCTGTTTTGTATTGTTTGTACTTGTCCTCATTTCGCTTCCACCATTCGACCATGTCCACGTGACCCATTTGGCTTGCCCAGTCTATGGCGACACTCGTGTACTTCTTGTCTTCGGGGGCGTGCGGCGATGTGAACCACCATTCGACCATATTCACGTGGTCGGTTTCGCTCGCCCAGTTTATGGCATCTTCTGAATACTTTTTGTCTTCGGGGGCGTGCGGAGATGTGAACCACCACTCGACCATATTCACGTGACCCCTTTCGCTTGCCCAGTCTATGGCCCTTGCTGAATACTTTTTGTCTTCGGGCGCGTGAGGGGATGTGAACCACCATTCGACCATATTCACGTGACCGTTAGCGCTTGCCATGTCTATGGCGAAACTCGTGTACTTCTTGTCTTTCGGGGCGTGTGGTGATGTGAACCACCATTCGACCATGTCCACGTGACCCATTTGGCTTGCCCTGTCTATGGCATCTTCTGTATACTCCTTGTCTTCGGGAGCGTGAGGGGAAGTAAACCACCATTCGACCATATCCACGTGTCCGTTAGCGCTTGCCCCGTCTATGGCATATGCCGTATACTTCTTGTCTTTGGGAGCGTGTGGCGAGGTGAACCACCATTCGACCATATTCACGTGACCGTTAGCGCTTGCCATGGCTATGGCATTTGCTGTATACTTTTTGTCTTCGGGAGCGTGTGGGGATGTGAACCACCATTCGACCATATCCACGTGACCATAATCGCTTGCCCAGTCTATGGCATCTGTCGTATATTTCTTGTCTGTAGGGGTGTGTGGTGATGTAAACCACCATTCGATCATATCCACGTGACCATAAGCGCTTGTCGCGTCTATAGCATCTTTCGTATACTTCTCGTCCATCAGATCTGGGTACGTTTCGGCTAATTTTTCGAATCGTGTTGAGTTCGACACGGTTGGATATATCGCGTTGTAGATGTTACGTTTTTCTGTCTCAGATGTTGAATCTTTTGCTCTGTCTAGAAGGAGGAAATCTGCATACTCAATTCTTTCTCGAATGATTATTCGATCCGCTCTGGATTTGGTCCCATTTGGATCTTTCACTATTTTCGTCCCTGGAGGTATTTCTATTTTTCTCAGATGGTTTCCCATCTGAAGAAACTCATGGATATTTTCTAGATTCGAGAAGTAGAAACCACCTGGAGCACAACTTTGAGTCTCGTCGTCGTTGAATTTTTCTCCTTCAGGAAGTTTATTCAGACCTTCTTTGTACTGATACCCATGATGGATTTCTTCGTTATTCAAGACTTTCAACAACACGGTATTGGCTTCCATTACTGCCATATTGTGCACAATGCAGTATACGAATATGTATACAAATATAAATTCAATTTTGGCAACGTTCCGAAAAAAATAAAAGCTTCCGAGTGCAATAAAATGGCGGTTAGGTCATTTTGTTTTGTATTGCTCGTACTTGTCCTCATTTTGCTTCCACCATTCGACCATTTCCACTTGGCCGTTAGCGCTTGCCCAGTCTATGGAGCCTTCTGTATATTTTTTTGTTTTCGGGAGCGTGTCGGGAAGTGAACCACCATTCGACCATTTCCACTTGGCCGTTAGCGCTTGCCCAGTCTATGGAGCCTTCTGTATATTTTTTGTTTTCGGGAGCGTGTGGGGATGTGAACCACCATTCGACCATATCCTTGTGGCCGTTTTTGCTTGCCCAGTCTATGGCATTTTCTGTATACTTCTTGTCTACGGGGGCGTGTGGGGATGTGAACCACCACTCGACCATATCCACGTGACCGTTAGCGCTTGCCCCGTCTATGGCATATTTCGTATACTTCTCGTTTACCAGATCTGGGTACGTTTCGGCTAATTTTTCGGCATTATTATATGTTGCCTGATAAGTGCCGATGAATACCGCAACGTGTCAGATTGGAGAGGCCGAAACGTGGCGTCCGACTGCCGAACAGCTGGACACTTTCCGCGAAGGAATGGGAACACTCGACTTCAATATGTCTGTTGATCAGTTTTATCAGCACGTCCGAAGTGAAGCGAGATCGAGCCTGTTATGGGACTATTTCATAGCCATTTACGAGTATTTCAACCGGGAAGACGAGCCCGCGGAAGATCCCACGGCCGAAGACTTGGAAATTCTCCACTCGTGGTACCGAATTTTCGACGAAATTTGCCAGAACAACAATAATTTCCGCAAAGAAGAGATGGTTGCCGGATTATTCACGAGGAACGATCCTCCTCCGCGAAGCCAAACGATTTAAAAATGGATCCGTTTTTTTAGAGGGTATGGCCGTAATGGAACGTTTATTGCCCGACGTAATTGGTGTTCTCGTCGTCACCGAGTCATGTCTGGACAGTGGTGGAGAACTGTCGGCGTCTAAAAGGATCGTCACAATACACGTATATGGCAGAATTCCAGCGGAAAATTCATCTTATACACGCGTCGAAAACATGTTCAACGCAGAGAGGATATCGCTGAAATCGAATAGATATTCAGGTATCAACACGACTTGGTTTTGAGTGGAATGGCGTAGATCGAGAAAGCGAAAGCGCGCTAAAAAAGAGACGCGCTGGGATGTACTGCGAAAAAGTCCCCTAAAAAATGTAAGGGTTCCCCTTACGAACCCCTAAACATAAAGGGGTTATAGAAAAAGATCCGACGGAGTCGGATCGGGCGACCCCGCCCTGCGGGGTCTGGGCTTCGCCCCCTAAAAAATGAGACACCACAGGACACGCCCTGAGTCGGTCGGAATCTTGTGGGTACTGCGGGTCCCTACGGACGCCGCGGAAGTCGCCTGAGGTACCCGATCGAGTCGTCGTACTGTCGCGGGTCGAGGTTGTCCGATACCACCTTCACCGAAGCAACTGGCACCCCGAACGAGTCGGCCACGAACGCCTCGGAGAACGCCTCCATGTCGGCCACGAACCTGACGTGCGCCGGGATCTTCTGGAGCACTGGGTCTCGGGCGCCGATGAACCGGTTGAACGAAAGGACGGGGACGACGATGGGGGCCAGATGCCGAATGCACGAGACGACTGCTCCCGTGGCGAGAGGCAACACCAGACGTTCATCGCCCTGCGACTGTGCGGGGACGCGGTCGAAGTCGACCACGTGGCTCCCGATCACGACCGTCCCGATCTCCAGGTTGGGCGAGCCCGCCATGCCCAAATTGATGACCAAATCTACTGGTCCCGCGTCTTTCTCGGCCCGCATCGCCAGCATGGCCCGCACCGTGTTGTACGTCGCGAGCGTGTTGCCTATGCCGGTGACCACCACCGTCGCGCCCGGAAAACACGTCATCAGACATTTCAGCACAATGTTGACTGTTTTTCGGACTGGCGGGGTCGGGAAATCCTCCGCGATCTCGTCTCTGGTAGCTGTCAGCACTAGTATTTTCATCGTCCTATATCATCATGTAACGTTTTCGGTCTTCAAATTTTAAGGGGGAGATCCGAGGTCTGGCGAAGCCCCCTTAACTCCCTTAAAATTTGAAAATCTGCGTTTCTTCACATGGGTCTGATGGGCGAGTTCGACTGTTGCGACTTCTCGTTCCTGCATGAGGCAGACACTGTTGCTTTCCCGCCCTGGAATCAAGGGCGAGACGCAGCCGACGAGTCGTTAGACGACATGATAATTCGACTGGAATGCCCGGTGACCGAAGCGTGTCCGAGGGATGTCGCACAGTCCGCCGACTGGACCTCGCAAGATCCCGAGGAATCTGGGCACATCTGGGCGGCGCGGTACACGATGGTCTCGCGATTCATCCAGCTGTTCGGACGTCTCCCCGAGGTCTACACTCCCGACGGCCAGGAGCATGACCGCCTGATGTCTCGCTGGATCCGCAAACAGCGGGAGGAATATCGGAACAACACGTTAGACTTATACCGCCAGCTTGTTCTTGACCAGCTCCCGGGATGGGCCTGGGAGTGATTTTTGGGGGGCTTCGCTAGACCCAACAAGACCCCCACAAAAATAGCTGATGTTTGCAGAATACGCGTCAACTTCCGACGCCGAACCACAGGTTTGTTTTTTCACACCATGTCGTACTTGGCGGTCGACAAGTGGTATCCTTCGTTGACCAACCTCGCCGTGTACCACTTCCCGTTGCGGTCCCGCGCCAGCTTGACGTGGTTGGGCGCCCAATTGATCGTGATGTCCGGACGTTCGACCGATTCGTACGACAGCTTCGTGATTTTCTTACCGCCCGGGAGCGTCATCTCCTCCCACAGGTTCTGGTATATATGGAACGGGCAGAAGTTTTCAAAAGCTGGTTCCGCTCTGAGAAGTTGTGAAGGATCTTACGAACAGCTATTGGTATGGATCTGCTAACTATACACGTTCTATGATGGTGTGCTTTCAACTTCGTACAACACTTATCCATAAATCATGAAATGCTGAGTTTTGAACAGACAATTCCAAAGTAACTGGAACAATGGATGTGGGTTGTGTAGAAACATTCGTAAATGACGCCGATCAAGATCGTGATATTGACAATGTTGCATTAATTGGAAACGAAGATGACACGATCAACCGCATGTTAGATTGGCTCAAAATCGAAAAGCAATATGAGCATGTCGTAGACATGAGTAAAACTGCTCCAACTTACATCGAAGGTAACGTTATATGTTTGGTGCCGTGCCATATTTACAAAGAAGTTGTATTCATACCAAGAGCCAATTCGTCGCTCACCGACAAACGAGGATTAGCGTCATACAATGATATATGTGTGGTATATAACAGAACGGACACTTCTGGTAAAAATATGCGTATATTCACTTGTGAAATTGCATCATCGTTCGTATATGATCCTGTTGCTTCCTATGTTATGATCAGTGGTAATAAATACGGAAATGGATTCCTAGTCACGTTGAAAGAGTTCACTGATTGCGTCACGAATCTCCAGATCAACCCTGCAAGTTTCCACGAAACCGTTCATGACAAAATAAACACCGTTCGTGATATCCTATCATGTATAGATGCCAAGTCGAGTAGGAGACATGCCGCATTGTCGATTGAAATATGCAAGAACAACAATGCACATGTTTTCATCCAACGTAAAAACGGGAAAATCTCGTATTTGACAGGATGTACTTCTGGAGATTTACCCGAAGATGAACCTGATTTGTGTTAGTCCTATAATTCATAGTGAGCTTCATATGTGCTTATTGTTATGTTTTTTTCTGGTCAATAAGAGTTACACGACAACAATTGACATGAACCAGCTGACTTATATGTCCGACACCGGATCGTCAATTCGTGACATTCGGCGACTAGGAGTTTGTCCGCTTGTAAAAATTAAACGGCATGATCGTTAATTGATGTTGGTACGTCGAACAATGGCATCAGTCAGCGAGTTTCATTGTCCTTGTTTCCATCGTCCGCACGAGCTTGTAGACGTCGGGTTGGCCACCGACCCGATCCCTTATTATCTGCTGTTCGTTGGAAATTGTGGCCACGGCTTCCACCAAAGTTGCGCCGAGCGCATGATTGGCCGCAGACCAGCTTGCCCAGCTTGCGGGCAAAATATCGTCGATTCTGCGTCGCGCGTGTTCGACAACGCAGGGAACGTTTGCGTCCGAGACAGCGAGATTCCGATAAACTTCAAAATATCGAAAAAAAACATTCGGGGGGCGGTTGAAGAATTCGAGTCGCGTGGGGTCATGTTCATGAATGGCGCCGGCGATCGTAAGCATCCTGGAATTCTGCTGTATGACCCAGTTTGCTTGGGCACGTGGTACAGGATGGGAAACACGATCCCGCGGCGTCTGTACTTGCTGAGCACAGATCGTACGAAGATTCTGATGGACACTTTCGTGCCCGCTCTCGGCAGGATAGCTTACTACGGCAAGGCTGGCGGAAGCGTGAAATTCACCATCGAGGACATCTGAAGGAGCAAGTCCTGATTTTTCAGGTGGTCAAACATTCCCTCTAAAAAATCAGGGGTGGTCCCCTTATTTTCGTGGGGGTCGCCCGATCCGTCGATCTTTTCCTTACATTTTTTTGCATATTTGGTTGACCATTACGGCCGTTCCAAGAGCGCCACGTGGAGGCATATGCTTGCTCTCGCTTGTTGGATGATACGGTCATCCGCCGGCTGTTCGCGGCTTGGTTCGTGAGCAGCTTCACACGAGATACATACACGCATCTTGTGTGAACTTCAACAGCCCATCGTCCAGTTTACCAGATTTTTCAATCACGAACTGGATGATTTTGGCTATATGGTATCGATAGATACCAACCCTCACACGTTTTCCATCGGGAATCGGGGGGACATTCCTGAGATCGCAGGGGGATGTCGTGAATCGCGCGAAGAACGCGTTCACGATCTCATTGAACGATGGGATCGTTCCGAAGAACATGCTACCGTCAATCTTTCCAACATCGTTGGTCCGTGTGAACGTGTAGATCGCGTACGCGATCAGCATCTCAACTGAGTCGAGATAGTGTTCAGCCACACCGTTCAGATTGAGACGCACATGGTTCGCAGCGAGCCACACTAAGACTTCAGACAGGGTGATGAGTACCTTATTCATGGTTTTGTCGTCTGTTTCATAAACCCAGTAGCAAACCAACGATGGGAAAGATAATCTGAATGTTATCACCTCGTTATGGGGCATCTCCGACAAGACATGCTTGTTCAGAAAGTTCGCGATTACGGCCGTGGTACCGAAGATACCTAGACTGTTAATTACGTCGCAAATTACCCCACAAATTATGGTAAGTATTAGCTGGTGAACATTTTCATCGAGCAACTGGTCTTCAGGCAGAACAACGTCATAGTATGCGGATAAGCCGCGTCCGATGTGTTCAGATATTTTGACATCATTGGTTTCGATATCGATAGATTTAAAATATTTTTTCAACGCATCAACGAGAACAGTGAACATCTTATCGATCGCATCCTTGTCGCCAGCTAGTTTATCTTCCAGACCGGAACGGACTATCTTCAACAACTCATTAATGGTTTCCATTAGATCACCACACACTTAGACACCAAAAAATTCAATTTTTACGCTTTATCGGACATCGACGATGACAACCCCGAGACCTAAAAAATAAGGATATTTATCCTCACCTTATCTACACCAAGACAAGACGCGCAACTTCTCAAACGTACTTGGATATAGTCAGCCACAGGCGTCTGGGGAACTGAACGTCGGGTACTACCGATTCTGGCTTGGCGTAATAAACCATGTGGCATATCGCAGTAATCTCGGCCAATTTCAGATATTTCTCTCCGATGAACATAGCTAACTGCCTGGCGAAATTCCCGAATTCCCAGAAGTCCCTGACATCCCCGTCGGGTCTGAATCCGAACTTCTCGAAGCACATTTCGACGAGGAGATCTTGAAATAGACCGTGGGTACTACGGAAGTATCTACTTGTCTCGAAGAGAATGTACACGATTTCCGCCACACGTACGTCGCCGTCCATGGTATCCAAATCGATAAGTGTCAGCATCTGGGCTTCGAGTTCACTATATGGTTGCATCCGCTTTTTGACGCAGTATTTTCCTCTGTAGAGCCCGCGCCAGGCAGACTCGAGCGAGTCTTTGGCTTTGGTGAGAGCTCCATATACCAGCGAAATCACGAGCAGATATTTGACCAGACGCTTGATTTCATCCAGATCGACCTCGTCTTCGATGTCGAAGACACGACCAAGCAATCTGTTCACCGTTTCTGGAATGACAATATCTCCGCCGAGCAACAGATCTAAATCGTCGTCATCACTGTCGTCATCACTGTCGTCATCACTGTCGACGTCATGGGCGGTGAACTTCTGGCCGCCATCGTCGTCGTCGTCGTCGTACACGCCTCCATCGTTGTACTCGGCGTACCTGCCGTACTCGTCGTCATCGCAGCCGTACAGGGCGATGTACTCGTCGTACATCGCCTGGTATGTATGACGAGTGGAGGTGATGTACTTGTTGTACTCGGCGTATTCATCGGCGTACGGATCGTCGTACTCGCGGATGAACTTCTTGGCGTACGGGGGGATTGCGAGGGGTTCACCAGGGCGAAGCTCATTATACGGATTGCGCGTCGGCGGCGCGTTGTTGATCCGCGCAGCAAGGCACATAACCCGGTACAACTCACCGACATTGATCGGAAACGTCGACATCCTATATTTCATATCGAGCACGCCGTAGATCCACGCGATCGTCCAGACGGCCGCATCGCTGACAGGCGCCCCGTCGAACGCTGAGTCCGTAACGAACTTGTCGAGATCGAGATCGTTGATCGTCGTCAGGTCTCCATTCCTGAGCAAGTTCACGAACTCTTCAATCATCTCATGAATGTATTCTTTATTCATCCTCTCGATTTTCTGGATACCCTATGCGTTTATGGCGGAGAAGTTTTCAATTATTACGGATTGTCCTAAGCGCGTGAGTACTCTCCGCGAAGACCTGAAGGAAATAACGGGAAAAAACAAGTCTGAGATTGTGATTGTCGGCCGTCTCAGTACCTGAACCTCGGGAGGTAGGGGTTTTCCATGGCACCGGACATCACGGTCCATTGGCCGTCTTTTACGCCCGCCAGTACCGTGTGGTTAAGCGCGCAGTCGCCCTGGGAGTCGAAGAGTTTCTGCTTTTCGACGTGGACTTTCGACATCGTGGTGGTCCCGGAGTGGTACATGTCCGAAACATACCAGAGAGCGGCGAGAACGTTGGACAGGAAGGGGGACACGGGACGTCGGTATACCGAGTGCCCAAACGCGTAAGTCTCCTCGTGTAGCACCCAGCTGGTGAACGACTTGACCCGCAGAGACTCCAGCGTAGCCATCTGCTTCGGAGCGAAGTGATAGAACGCGAGGGAGTCCGACACAAACACGTCTGGCAGTTTCGCCATCGCGATCAACACGAAAGCCTCGTCCGGATCGTCGACCAACAGTATCATCGTGCTGTTGTCGGCCCGTGCCGCCGTGGCGACCTTGGCCGCCGTCTCCGCGTAAAAGTGATCTGTGTTCAAGTTGTACGACTTGGTCGCCTTCCCGAGTTTGGTCAGTTCGGCCGCCAACAGGTCGCGCATCTGTGCCGAGTACACGATGCTGCTGTTGTACAGAATCGCGTACGAGCTCTTGTTGGCTGGCGTGTTCCTGACGATCGTGTCAGCGAAGAGCGGAGCCGCCCGAGCGTCGTTCGGCACGAACCTGTACAGGTTCGGCATCATCCCCTTGATAGATCCGTCGGATCTCTCGCGGGTGTCGGCCGTGCTCGCGGTCCTTGTGACGACCGTGTCTTTGTACGTGTCCAGGAACGGAAAGCCTTTGATAACTGGCGTGCTCCTCCGGGCGAACAGCTGATTATCCCATGGGATGTCGTCGTGCGACGTCGTCTCCTTGCGGACGTCGGCCGTGCTCGCGGTCGACACAAGGACCACGTCTTTGTGCGTGTTCAGAAACGGAGCGAGTTGGAGGATCTCGCCACTGGTCAGGCCGCCGAGGAAGTACCTCACGCCGCTTCGGTACAAGTCTTCGACGATATTCGCGAGACGCCGGGCGCTGTACTGGTCGACCTTGACGAACACGATGTCATTCATGTTGAGCGGCACGAGATCGGTAGTCACCGCTGTCTGGGCGAGCAGAATGTCTCCGTGCTGCCGATCCAGCGCCCCAGTTGACAGGTAAGCGATCGCCTTCGAACTTGCGAATCGTTCGACTCCATTCGCAACGAACGACACGTACAGTACGTACAGTACGGCGCAGATCAGCACGCACACCACGGCTATCAGGAGCGACGACTGAATCGTGGTTTTCCAAGCGCTCTCCACTTCCGTCCCCATCGCTATACGAGATGTCAGATATTCCCAACGAGAGACAACGAAAGTCGACAACATGATCCGCGCGAGATGGTCGATTTCGACGTGCAGGAATTCTGCGCCGGCTACGGACACAAACAGACACGTCCGTCTCCACGTTTTCCGATGATTTCTTTCGGATGTTGTGATCCGGGAAAATAGTTTAGGATTTCCTGAAAAAATAATCGTCAACAATATAGTTAAGCTCGAAGAAGAATATCATGGCCGATAGTAAAATAGCGATGTACGTTATACTGTTCGTGATGCTTGTCGTGCTCACCGTACTAGGATACTACTTGTTGCACGACTTCAGTTCGACTCAGAAACTTTTCGCCGAAGATCGCAAGAAGTCTGACTTACTAGAAGCCGAGCGCGAGAAGAAGGCCATCGCCGAAAGCACACCGGGCTGGTTCTGAACTGCCATTGGTCCCTGAAAATGATCAATTGTTGTTATTTTTTAGGCGCATTCCTTGAGAAATGAATGTCCCGAGATCTATAGAATCGAGTTGACAGATGGCCGAATCGTCTGGATTTTTCGACAACGTGATGGATTACTGTCCGCCAGACATGCCGGTAGAGGCGTTTCGCGCGTGGCTGCTAGGCGATGTCTCCCGCAGTTACTTCGAGGGCAATTCTGCCGACGAGTTCATTAACGCGATGCCAAAAAACACGAGCCTGATCCGGGCCGTACGTGGCGAACTCGTCGAGGCGTGGGATCGCGCGCTGGAACTCGTCCAGCGGCCGGCCGGCCACGAAGAACACCGCTCCCTCGAAAAAGAGTACGTCCAGGAGATTTGTTTGCTTGCTGGCTTGGACCCGACCCGCCCGTTCTCGATGAAGGACGCGTCGAAATTCTTGGCGAAGTTCGTCGAGGTGTCTGGGATATCCGTGGCGATCGGCGTGGCTTCTGTCGACGGAGCCTTGGAGTTCGCTCACCGGAACATCGTCGACAGCGTGCCGCCGAAAGTCGTGTACCTGATATACTCGTACTACGATGTGCCGCACTTCGTGCGAGTGGATGATCCAGTTCGACGATTCGGAGACCGATTCTTCGGACTATGCGTAGGAATACTCGGGATGTAGGCTTCTTATTTTTAGGGGTCAAGGGGAGATTCCTCCGAGAAAAAAGATGCGAGCCTGCTGGCCCCATCATATCAACTCGCCGTAGATCAAGTTCCGAACGCTGACTTCCATCCAAGTCTCGTTGTCGGGAACGTAGAACTTCCCGAACCCCGCGAGAGAGGAAGGCGCGAAGTCGAAGACGATTTCGCGGATGTCGGCGACGGTGCGCTCGAGATGGGTCAGGTATCCGACTATCTCGGAACACTGCGACATCCTCACGAGCGAATGCGGAGACCCGTTCACGGCGACCGACACGATCTTCTTGTCCAGCATCCCGGTTATCTTGTTGTACACACAGTTGTACACGTCCATGACGTCGAACTGTCTGACATCCCCTTTACACTCCGCGGGTGCGCAGACGCACTCGAACAGCTCGAGCCCTCTCAGCTGGAACTTGATCGACGTCATCGTGTTCGTGTATCTGATTAATGCGGTCTCTGTTCAACTGCATCGCCTATTTCGGGCCGAATTTACCTGGGACGCGGCTCCACCGAGCCAGCCCTTCTTGGTACTTCAGCCCTCCCGGGAACCAGACGGAACCGTCGGGCCGAGACCTGGCTGGCTCGTACGCCAGGCGCCCCGTGATCTGTCTAGTTTTGCGCTTGTGTCGGTCGACGTACAGCGTCCGGACGCACTGGTAGAACGAGACCAGAGCGAGCTTCTTCATCTTCATCTCGACCGTGTACGCGAGCACGGCACTCCGCGTGCGGTTGAACGATCTGAGAACGCACAACACTTCGCGTCTGCCGCGGGATCGGGTCGCGTTCAAGAGCCACTCGGTGCAGCCGAACGACCGGATCGTCTCCGTGTCCTCCGCGGACAAGTACTTGTCCGCATACTGCACCGAGTCGCGCATATATCCCTGCACCGCAGGGTGTCGGATCAGGAGCCCGAATATCCTGTCTGTCGAACCATGGTACAAGGCTCGGCCGATTGCAGGGTCCGGCGGCGCGGGTCCGGACAGGTTGTCGAGCGCGTGCGCAAGACACGTCTCGTCGCGCTCCCAGATAGCGAAAATCAGCGTTTTCCAGTTGACGACTGGGAGCGCCAGCCCGTTTTCCGCGGCGAATTCTACCAGAGCGTAGCGGTAGCTGTCGCGCCGCCGGACCATCTCAGCCATGGCTGCTTTCCCAGCGAGGTCGAGACTGTCGTACACCACCTGAAACTTATCCGTTTCCGAGTTTTTCTCGATGAAGTCGATGTCGTACGGCGGGATGACGATCTCCATGTCGAACTCGTACCGGTCGAGCAGGAAATGCTTTATGCGGCCGACGTTGAACCCCTCTAAGGAGTCGTAGTCATACCACATGGTCTCGCTGAAGTAATCGACCTCGTTGTCGAACTTGTCCAACGTTGTTCGAGTGATGAGATTCCTGTCGGACAACTCGATGACCAGGTCGTACATCCCTTTCTTTATCGCGTTCGCCAGCAGGTTAGAAACGATGGCATCCCTGACGTCGTCGGAGAATTCTAGCTCCGTGATTCTCTCGATGATGCGTCGCGGTGCGTCTGCACTAGAGAAGCCGATTTCCGAAAGGGCGACCCAGTCGCGCCCCCCCAGGCGCATGTATTTCTCCATCAGGTCTACGCGCCGAGGGGTCGTCTCTTCGGCGTATGCGCCCTGGTGGTTCCACAGAAGTCCAGATAAACATGGCCGGCAGTTGCAACCGGCCAGCACGCGCTCAACAGCGTCGTCCGAAAACCGCACGAAGATACCCCACATCTGACGGGGCGGCTTTTCCATCGCCTTGTCCAGCACGAACTTCAGCAACTCGCATGATCCTGATTTCGCAATCATGGTCACGGCATCCCAGGTGTTGATGTATCTGGGCATCGACTCAAGGATTCGCCCCTTGTCCGTCTCGGAAAGACCATCGAAACCCGAAACTTTCGCGCAAAATTCGAATACCAACATTGGAGTGTCGCACATCGTCATCATTTACTGGACACAAATTCAGTTCTTAAAAAAATAGGCTTACACCCCCGTTGCGCGCTGGGAATGAATTCGGCTGTCAACATAGTATACTAATATGTGTTCAGTTTTGGAGACAACCATGACCCAATAACCGCCGCCATTGTATTCAGCGCTGGATGAACCATACGATCGCGATGATCAACGCCAATCCAGCGAGCTGTAGGTAAGTAACGTTACCTTCTGTGGTCTCGACCGGTTCGGTCGTCTCGACAGAAGACGTGGTTGGCCTGTCTTTGGTCGACAGTATCGTTTTTCCCACCCTGTCGGCGAACAGCCTGATGGTGAACTTGTTATCGGGCAGGCACACGCGTGCGAACCCCAGCGAAGAATCGATCACGTTTTCCGCGTCGACGCGATTTCCGAAGGAAATCATCGGGTCGGCTGAACTGTTCTGGGGTGTCGAACTGGTTGCCGCTCTGCGTTTTTCGACCGCCCTGATGTTCTTCGCGGCCCTTTTGTCGGTCTCGAAAATGCACATTCTGACGCCTTTCGACGACGTCGCGAACACGACGAGCATCTGTTTCTCGATTTTGTTGATCAGCCCGTCCGATTCGATCCGGCATTTCAACATCCTCTTGAATATATCGAGAGGGTCGTTGAGCCCCTGGGATTTCCGTTGCCTGATCGTCGACGCGAATTGTGCCACCTCTTCGGGCGACGGGTCCATCAGCAGGACGTCGTCGGTCAAGTTAGCGCGGATGCTTTCGACCCTGACCCACCCGAATTTGACCGCGTAGTCTTTTCTGACTTTAGCTTTGATGTCTGGGTTGATGATGAGCGCGTCGGAGTGTCCCCCTCTGAGCGGGATCGCGTTCAGATACGTCGTCGCTGCGAATTTGACAAGGTCCCAGTTGAGCTCGTTGATGACGAATTTGGATTTGTTGTCGTCGTAGTGGTTGTTGAGGTATCTAGTCATCTTCGCCTCGAAGTCTTCGGGGATCACCCCAGGAAAGTCCTCGAATCGCCTTTTGACTAGAAATGTCTTGTCCATGTGAATACTTAACATCGTCACGTATTCAATTATTGTTCAATCCACGCTCAGGGGTCGCATATAGCCCACAATGAGAAAAAATGTCAGGAGGTGTTCGGTGTTGTGTACTTCATGTCTTTTAATTTCATCCAGTATCGCTGAAATTAAAAAACAACACGTTAACATGATATCATCGTCAGCATGACCATCGTAACACTCGAACGGCGTTAGGCCAAGTGTACAAGATTTCCACGAGTTTTTCGTATAAATGTGTCATACTCGATTCTCGGCGCAGATCTCCAGCGACGTGGTTGTCGTGTCGGCATATCCACAAAGTAGTATTCATTCCTGGGTATACCTCTCCGTCTATCCAGTATTGGTTGAGAGTTATCCGCTCGCCAGGCTATCTAACGATACGTCGCTACCTGGTTCGTCCACAGATTTAACGATCGGGATCATCTCGATCTTGTCACTTAGAAGTCCATACTCGACCATATCCGTCGACGACGTTACTAACCCTTGAACAACTTCACTAATTTTTTCCGCCACGAATTAGTGTCAGCTCGTCAGCGGTGAACGATCCGTCTGCGACCAGAATGACGTCATCGACGCCGTTGTGGTCGGACGTGGCGTACTCGAGTACACCGTTGTCACGCGTGAATCTGATCCTGGTGATCATAAGACCCGAGGTGTCGACGCAGTAATCGGCCACGGCAACCACGCTGAAGAGTCGATTGTACTTCACGTGGTCGTGTTCCTCTGGTTCCGCCACCGCCGTAGTCCAACCACCAACCAGACTCGTCGAACTTTCGATCCACAAGGGATACTCGGCATCGAACGTCAAGATCTCGGCTGGTCCGAGATCCGTTTCGACCACGTAAGCGATAGACAACGAGTAAATGTTGTCGGCGATGTCCTTCAGGAGACAATTCACGACGATCTCCGTCTCGCCGCCCGAGAATTCATGCGAATCGCCCGAACACACCGTGGTTTCGCTCACGTCGTTGTATATAGAGACTTTGCACCGCATCTGGTTATATTCATGTCTAGATATTCTCACGAATTGTTCAACAAGACCTTCGTTCGAGGCTCCCTTTAGTTTTATGCCATAGGATATAAACGGCATAATTGAATCCCGGTTACAGAAATCACACAATGTTCAGGGCGTTCGAGCATCACGGTCTGATGGACGATATCAGCCCGCTACACGAATTCATCAGAGGGTTCGAGCAGCAGACCCAGCTGGTAATCGTCGGGTCGCTGACAGTGTTCGTTCTCTCGTTCCTGCTGCTGACGACGGCGTTCGACCGATGTCGTCAATTTCCTCCTGTGTTAGCTCGAAATCCGAAGGACAAGAAAAAGACGAGGTACCTTGAGAGTTCTGAAAGAAGGAAATCAGATACAGGTTTCCGGTCAACGTCTGGCTGATTGGATCCGGTTTCTTTTTCGCGCGAAACATTAAAAAATGATTCTCCCTATGTGTAATCGTACAGTCGAAGATGTCGTTGAATCAACAACCAAAGTTTGACGTAGCCATGCAAGTGGGCATCGAGGTCGTGAAGAGAATACATGAGTCGGTCAGAGAATTTGACAAATTGATTGCCGATTACAAGAAGGCCAGGATCATCCTGGACGGCAACAAACCGCACAAGAACAGCGGGCTCGTGAACATGGCGTACGAGCGATGTCTGGAACTCCTGGGATGCAGTCTCGAGGTCGATCGAGGCATCGACAACTGCGAGTCGAGCGTGAGCGCCTGCAGGGACATGACTGAACCAGAGCGCTCGAACAAGCTGCAATCTGTCATCATGGCGTTGGAAAACCATCTGTACGACCTGACCGAGACGAACGCGGTATTGGCGTCCACGGTGACACGTCTCAGCGACCGGATCGGCCGGTACATCCGGTTGAGGACACTGAGCTCGTTGGCGAACGCGTGAGGGACCAGCTGCGTATCCTTGTTTTTCTCCGAGGCGCCCATAACCCACTGCGTTCCTCAGCGGTCTGTCCATCCGGCTTCGACAGCCCATGTCGTCACTTACGACGTAAAAAAATGGCGGGTACGCCTGTTTTTCCCCGGCCCATTCCACGATCGACCTGCCGTCGATCTTGTACCCGGTTCCGACGTATACGTTTCCGTATCTGCCTTCTCCGATGACGTCCTTCAGAATGGAAGCGGTAGTCGGATCGGTACCGAGATGAAACGCACGGTTCTCGACACAATCTCGCGATCGCTTTCGGCGTTCATCAACATGTAAACAACAACAGCACGCTGCAGATGTTTGCGTGGGGAACTTCCCCGCGGCCGCCGACTCGAGCGTTCTGACGAACGTCTCCTTGATGAACTCGTCAGACATCTTGTTGATGTCTCTGTTATGGGATAACTGTCCGTACAATTTGACGAATTCAAGTAGTTCTTCGTCAACTAGTAATCTGGTTTCGAGAATGATCATAAGCCTTGCCGTTTTATCCGTGATCTTAGATATCGTCTCCTTGATCCGTTCGATCTGTCCTAGGTCGAATATGCAAACGATAGCATCGTCAAGAAGTTATTTCGTAGATTTCATTTTCTGTATCACACAGACACTTAACCGGCGATAAAATCATTTTTTCACGAGTTATTCCTCAAGGAGACGTTCGTCAGGACGACAATGCAGATCTCGCAAAATTGATTCCTGTATTCTGTTAGTTACTGTGCAGGTTGCGATGTCGGAGGGCGTTGTCGAGAAAGAGGCCCGGTTCGTGCAAGAGATGGACAGGATACACGAGCAAATGAACGCTGCAACAACCTACAACGAGAAAAAATCGCTCCTTGTCCAGATGATGGACACGTTGCAGTCGAACTTGGACGTGCTTGCGCTCGACAAATACCGCCGATACCGAATCGTGGTGACTGAGCTCTTCGCGTCTTTCGAACGCGAACTCAGTTAACGACGAGTGGAAATCATCGGCTCGAAATCAAGAAGTACATTCAGCGTTTTTTTTTTCACGATATCGCGCGCCTTGTTTTCCCGTGACGGAATTCGATCTTGCCAAGTGTCGAATTATTCATCCTCTCTTGATTCTTCGCAGGAACTGAACCATGGTGGCCCGGAACAGTTCCGGTTCGTCCTTGAACGGGGCGTGCGCGGAATTCCCGAACACGACGGTAACGGGGTCCTTGAACCTTCCGGGAAACTCCCGGCGTTTCTTCGCCGAGAACGTCAGGTCGTGCTCCCCCTCGACGACGATGACCGGAACGTCCAAGTCCTTGACCCCGTCGTGCCCCGCACCGTTCGTCCTCATGTCGGCGAAGATCTCGCTCCTGAAGTCGTGCCCGGGCCTCGTGTCGTGTTTCCAGCCGTGGACCGCCGCGGCGGCCAGGACTTCCGAGGAGGGCTTGTACAGTTTCTGTCGTTTCCAGAGGCCGTTGATTTGTTTGTTGTACCACTTCACGTGCGCGGGCAGGTCGAGCCGCTCGATCTCGTCGATGCGTGCAATCTCTTTCCCGGATATGTACTTGTCGAGGTCTCCGCGGAATTCCGCCCCTTCGAGCCCGGACAGTCCGTCCATCGAGGACGCGAGCATCACCATGCCTGCGACGCGGCCCGGATGCGCGAGGGCGTAGGCCCTCGTCAGGTAGCCCCCGTAGGACCAGCCGACGAGCACCAGCTGGTCGATCCCGAGATGCGCCCGCAGGCCTTCGATGTCGTCTACCATCTGTTTCACCGTGTACCTGCCGTCCTCGTCAGTGTTCCGCGATGACCTCCCGGTCCCCCGCTGGTCGTAGTAGACGACGTTCGCCCCGTTCTCGGCGAACCAGGAGAACTCGGGGTGGAACCCCAGGTGCGAGAACCCCGGCCCGCCGCTGACGAGCAGAAGGTTCGGGCGGGTTCTCACCCCCTCGGGACTGAAGTCCCCTTCGGTCTCGTAGTGGACGTGCCCTCTCTCGCCCCGATTTAGGTGCCGCGCCACGGACCGCACGCAGGCAGCCGGCGGGTCGTCCATGTCGATTTCCGGGAACACGATCCGGTCGTGAACGACCGAGCTTTCGAGGTCATTTCTCGCTCGATCGGGCGGTCCATCTGCCGCCACCATCGCGCACACCATCGCGAGAACGACGAACAGCACCAAGCAGACTATCAGAATCGCTGCGAGTTGCATCGTCTAATCCCGACGGCCGCACATATGAGGACGACAAAAATAAGTGGCGACCCCGCCGAATTCCGAAGGAATTCATGGGGTCTCGAGGTTCATGTCTTCTTCCACGCCAGTGACCATCTGGTCCGGGCACCGGCGTCTCCCCCAGAAATCAAGCTCACGACCTTCAGGCCGAACCATCTCGGCTCGGACCCGGAGAGGGACGTCATGAAATCGTGGGTGAGCTTCCTCAGGCGGTAGTGTGTCAGTTTTTTCGGAAATCGTCGCTGCCCGGCCGCCGGCTGGCCGGCCACAGTCACGTCTTCGACGTAGAAAACGGCCCAGCCGCCCGGCCTGACGGCGTCCCACGCGAGTTTCAGGTACGGCTTGTACATGTGCGCCGTCCAGTCCTCGTACCTGGGCCAGCGAACGATCGACTGCGCCTCGTGGCCCGGCTGGCCTGCCTCCGAGTAGACCTCGGCCGTGAAGTACGGAGGGCTGGTCAGGACCAGGTCGTAACTGCCAATACGGCCGCGGAGATGTATCCTCTCGAACGCCGACGGGATCACCTGGCACGAGGCGGCGCGGTTTCCGAACGTCTCGATTATGCCCCCGTACCCGTCCTGGAGTCTCACGTTGGGATCGAACCCGAGATACTCGACAATTTTTCCGGACGCCAGCGCTCCGATCAGGCGGTCCCCCCAGCCCGCCGACGGGTCGAGCATCCGGACGTCGGTCCGGCCGGCGAAGAGCGAGTCCACGATCCATTTGACGTACGTCGGGTTGAACGCGTTGCATTCTTTAGTCGAAGAGTACACCGTTTCGCGCTGCTCTTCGAGACTCTTCGACAGGATGTCGGGCTCGGTTCTCAGGAGGTCTTCCCACATGTCAGCCGGACTTGGCCTCGAGCCGACGCGGCAGGTCACGCGCACGTCTTCGGTGAAGTGGTTTGAGATCCCGTCGACTTTCCTGTGGTCGCCAGGATAGGTGCGAACCAGAACCGCGCTGTGGTTCTCAACGGCGGTGACGTATTCTGTCGTGCTTCCCTGTCCCTTGAGGTCGGCGAACATAGTAGCAGGCGATGGCAAAATCTTGCTCCACGAAGGGAATAGAGTTGCCATCGTCCCGAATAATAACACAAAAATAATATTCAATTCTCTCAAAAACATAATCGGATCGATGTTCAGTCCACTAATAGACTATCGATTTTCGAAACCAGTACGGCTGATTTGTAACGTGTATCCATTTTGATGAATATCTGGAAGTACTCAAAAACACTTATTGTACTCTTTCTTGAACTCGTCAGAAGACTTGCTCGTATAGTGATTATCTTTCAACATCATGAACAATGTTTTATAATCTTCAAGATCTTTTGTCTCAGATTCTGCAATATTAACAGTTCTGTATATTTCGAATAGGCCGTCTACATGTTGGTTTTTGATGTGGCGTTGATTTTTTGCGGCAACAATCCTTCGTTTTTCGTTCTCCTGATAAAATTCGCGAGAGATTCTTTTTACGGTGTTTTTTAATGAATTCCATAGGATTCCCAAATAGGTTTCGCTCATACTTGTTGAAGATGTCGCCGAACCTGTATGTGTAACATGGCATAAAAATAAAATATTATTATGCTGACTTGTAAGCAGAATCAGTAACTTCTCAGGTTTCAACTATCTCGATTTTGGTGTAGTTGCTGATCTGAAAATTCCCGGTTTCCTGGTCGGGCAAAGGTCTGTTGTATTCGATCGTCCAAGCGGCGAGCGCTTCGACGAAGACGGCCTTGAGACCGTCTTCGTCGTCGTTCTCGGAGATCGCCCTGACGTTGCCAGAAGGATAGACGATCTTGGCCCACAGCTTCTCGTCGGTTGCCAGGATCCTGGCTCTCACCGGGACGTCCAGGTGGGTCGATTCAACCCAAGGTCCCTTCCTCGTTCCGAACGGATCCTTGGTGTGCTCCAATTCCTTCTGCCGTCCGACGTCCTGGTTCCAGGAGTCGGAAATGAATTCTTGGAGCCTCAGATGAAGCGACCTGTCGGTCGGGACTTTCGCCAACCCCTGTTCCGCGATGAAGAACAGCTCGGTCCCTTTGGTCCAGTACTCGTCGTCGCCCGGGACGCGCACGAACGCGATGAACTTCGGCACTTCGTCGCTCTCGTAAGCCAGCGGCCCTTTCCTCGTCTTGGGCAGCAGCTTCCTGGTCGGTATCGTCACGCGATCTTCTTCCGTCATTCCTTATTTTAGGGAGACAGATTCAATTGGAATATAATAAATCAGACAGACGCCGAAGGAAATCGGGGCGTGACCGAGATCCTCAAAGCTCATTAAACGAAAGTGTCAATATTCCGTGAAAAATGAAACATAAATAGTCTGTATTGTACACATGAGATGGAATACACAGCAGTCGTGGTGGTCGTCGAACGCGAATACGATATCCCGAAAAAGTCAGTGATTATTGTCGGCGGCATCAGAAACATTGTGGTGAAGTTCCTGGTGTCCATCGACCCCCGGACAGGAACGGACACGGTGACGACTGACGAGGGCCTCGCCATCAGGGACGCCACGCATTCCCTCGGCGACGCCAAGCGCTTCGTGCGGGACCTGGCTTACGACGCAAGACAGTCGGCGGAGGGTGCCCGTTTCGGATCGGCCGACGGCTCGGTCGTGTGGTCGACCTTCAATCTCAGCCCAAACGAGGTGAATAATCTCGAGATGATCTCGAAAGGGAAGTACGTCGACCCGTCGAGGTTCCTCGGGAAGACGCTGCCTGTCGCCGACCGGACGGCCATCTACCAGGCGTCGCCGAGTCCCAACAATCTCAACGTCCTCCTGGACGCTGCCCAGCGGACTGTTTCCTGAGCACGATGCGATTTCCATCGGAAAGCACTTCGGCTTACCGTGGCGACCAAGCGTTTGTTTTTTCTAGCACGTTGCGTGTTGTATACGTGCGCACGGATACTTATACGCGCATGGCTATCGGTTTCTGCGGACGGAAAGGGCTGGTGATCGCCCGCCGGGACATGCTCGATCGCTTGGGCGGAACGGCGTCCGCCCTCGCGGCGATCCTCAGGAAGTTCACCGTCGTGGAGCGCGACCGCCACTCCGCGTCGCGAGGCAAATCGTCGACGCTCCCCTGGAAGCGCCCGACCGTGCGCCGGGCGTACCAGGTCTCCGCCGACGGGGAGACCATCGCGTTCCCTCTGTCCCGGGCGGCGAGGTTCAGGGCCTCGGGCTTCCTCTCGTCGGTGCGCGCCGGAACTGGAGACAACTCCCCCCTGCCTATCTATCCCCCGACAGGCGACCCTCCCGCCATGATCCCGGGAAAGCTCTTCGACTTCCAGATGTCGATCGTTGACGTCGTCGGCTACTACATGAAGGAGATGTTCTCGGAGCGTTTCGGCAGGGTCTACCTCCAGCTCGGGACCGGGCTGGGAAAGACGCGCGTCGGCATAGCCGTGGCGGTGGCGCTGGGCGTGCCGACCGTCGTCGTCGTGCCGACGCTGGCGATCCAGGACCAGTGGGTCGAAGAGTGCGGGACCTGTTCAACGATCCGGTGTCAGCGGTACTGCAACACGAAAAAACGACCACCGAACGGGGCCGACCGTCCGACAATGATCGTCGGTGTGATCAACACGATGCGGAAGAAGGATCCGGCGTTCTTCGAGGGCTACGGGCTAACGATCCTCGACGAGGCCCACGAGTACCACTCCGAGAAGTCCCAGCAGATCCTCTGGGCGGCGCAGACGAAGTACGTCCTCGGCCTCAGCGCCACCCCGCTGGAGCGGCCGGACGGGATGGACAGGCTGATCCCCCTATTCCTCGGCGACGTGGTCCTGGAGAGCGACATACCGGACATCGCGGGCCAGCTCCTTCGCGCCAGCTTCGCCGGGTCCGTCGAGGCCGTGCGCTACAGGTCGGCCTCGACGGACCTCGACGTCGTCCGGTCGACAGGCCTCGACGTGATGTCAACCATCGGCCGGATCCTGGCTGACGGCCGGCGCACCGAGGTGGTCGCGGATCAGGTCGCCAGGCTCTGCAGCTTGGGCCACAACGTGTTCGTGTTCGCCGAATTCCGCGACTACCTGACTGTACTCCTCGAGGCAATCAAGCGCCGTCTCGCTCCGGTTCCCGATGATTCACAGGAAATCAGTCGAACGCAGGAAGAAAATGTAAAGGGGTACTCTTCTTACGAGCCCCCTAAAAATAGGGCCGGCTCTCCCGAGGTCCTCGTCGAGTGCGACGAGGACGACGGACCGGAGGACATTCCCATTCTCAAGGGCGGAGTCTCGGCCAGCGAGGTGCACAGGGCCCGGAACTGCAGGGTCGTCTTGACGACGTATGGTTTCAGCCGCCGGGGGATTTCGCTCCAGAACATGACAGCGATGGTTCTCGCATCCCCGAGGCGCAACGGCATGCGCCAGATCTTGGGCAGGATCCTTCGCCAGGGTTCGCGAGACGTTGCGCGCCGCGTGATCGACGTGGTCGACGTGAACTCGAGGCTGAAAAATCAGTTCGCCGACAGGAAAAAAGTGTACGCAGAGAAAGGATGGCCGATCAGCAAGATCGAAGCGAAATGACTGAAAACTATTTGCTTCGCGATCTCTTCGCCGTCGGTTTCGCTGTCGGTTTCGCTGTCGGTTTCGCTGTCGGTTTCGCCGTCGCGGAACGGACGGCCCTGATGAGGTCGGGCATCCGGGGGTCCGACGGCGCGACCATGGTGTACGAGTCGAGTCTCGAGTCGAAGGTGTAGAACTCGTGGCCGACCGCGCTCGCAGGGTTCGGCCGAAAGTAGTACAGCCCACCGGTTCCGTCGCCCAGGTCGCCGTCGACAACGAGGCGCTCAACATCGATCTCTTCGGCAACCATCGGGATGCAAGGGTCCTCGGTGGCGAGGTCCTCCCGGATGTCGCTCAGGAAGAGCCGCGAGTTGGTCGGCGCGCACGACCGGCATGACCCCCGATTCGAATTCACCGAACTGCCTGCGTTGAGTATGCACTCGATTGACACGCTCTGCAGCACTCTCCGCAGGTCCTCGATGAGCGCGAACCGCGTCACCGATCGCGAGTAGAACAGCTCGTCGATGGTCGACACTTCCTTGGCCTCCTCGTCCGGGATCCCGTTGATTATCTTCTGATTCGCCGTGGCCACCAAGACGACGGTCTTCAGGTCGCGGTCCTTCCTCGGGAGCGCGTCGTGGCTCCCCAGCCTGATCCCTCTGGCCTCGACCTGGTGTTTCCTCGACAGGTCCCAGTAAGGCTCCAGGATCAGGATGAGGCGCACGCACTTGAGGTTGAGCCCCTCGGCCCCGGTCTTGGACACGAGGAGAGCCTTGACGACCTCCCCCCGGATGTTCTCCGGAGAGTTGAAGCGCGCCTGGATCGCCGTCCTGTCTTCGGCCGAGACCTCGCCGGAGATGACAGCGTATGTGACGCCGGCCTTCTCCAGGTATTTCCCGAACGTGGCTATCCCCGAGCGCACGAACTGCGAGTAGACGAGGACGGGCCCGGCGGCGCCGAGGACGTACGCGACCCCGGCAGCGAATTTCGGCGAGTCTTCGGGGCTCAGGGATGCGCCGCCCGCCCCCGCCGCCACGTACAGGCAGGCCATGCGCGAGTGTACGAAGTACGAGCTCATCCTACGCTGCGACCCCGGCAGCGAGAGTTCCTTCGGGGTCGACGACATCCGGCCCGCCCCGAACCGCCCGGTCGCCCTGTTCTTGTTCTCGTTGTTCTCGCGGTCGCGCGCCAGCAGGTAAGCCTTGTACTGGTGCTCCGACATCTCGACCTTGGCTATCTCGGTCCCGAGGAACTCGGGGAAGCCCCCGTCGGACCGGTCCGGGATGTCGGGCTTCGGCATGTAGGAAACCAGGCCGAAGAGTCTGTTCGCCAGTTTCCCGCGGTTCTTGATGCGCGGCGGCAACGCGGAGTCCATGCCGCCCTCCACGAAGTGCTCGTAGAACTGGTTGTAGTCGGTCGGCAGCACGGCCGACCCGGCCAGCATGTTTACGCACGGCACGATCTCGAACGGGTCCTTGAGGACGGGCGTCCCCGTGATGAAGATGAGCTTGATGTTGGTCGACGCCATGATCATGTTGTACAGCCGGCGGGCGTTGCTCGACTCGTCGGCGCTGTTCACGATCGCGCGGAAGAAGTTGTGCGCCTCGTCGACCACCAGGAGCGTGCCGTCGAGAGAGCCGATCGAGTCGGCCTGGCCCGTGGCCCTGAGCAGCTGGTTGGCCATGTTGTGGGCGTCTGCAGTAACGAAGCGGATTTTTTCGGCCACGAGGGCGTCGAGGCTGTCCTCGTCCGGCGCCGTGCCGCGCAACAGGATCTTGAGCTCGTCCACGAAGGTCTGCCGGAGCGACTTGTTCACGACCAGGATAGGCGACAGTCTGTCCCACTCGGCCATGGCCACGGCCATCGCCACCCGCGTCTTGCCGAGGCCCATGTGTATGCTGAGGAGGAGGCCGCGCGGCCCGCCGGGCTCCGAACGGCGCTGTTCGAGGAACCTGACGACGATGTACTGGTAGTACCGGAACATGCGCGCGTACGCTCCTTCGGGCCCGGGGCTCTTCAGGTCCTTTTCGTAAACCCTGTTGTATTCGTCGAGGAGTTCGGTTAACTGTGTCGGGAACGAGGTGTTGTTCCTGTCCATCGCGGAGCTGTCGTACGCACGTATGTAATGCGCGAATAACATCGCGCACGAAATCGGGCGAAATTGAAAACGCGTCGGACGTATCATATAACCCGCGATGAAGAGCAAGCTGTCGACCCTGGAATTCTTCGACGTCGTACGCGTCGATTGCGACGACCGAGACGACAGGATTCCGTCATCGGGACGCTGTAGTACGGAATCCTTGGCCAAAATCCTGCAGGATGGCTTGGTGACGCTGGCGAGCCCAGCCTCGCCGACCCCGGACAGGTTCGTCGGCGAGCTGAAGCCCGCGCAGAAGATCCTGTTGCGCGCGATGACCGATTTCGAACGCGACCCGGTCATGCAAATGGAGGGTCGGTCCGTGTGCGAGCCGGTCGTCGGAGAGATCTCGGAACGGTTCTCGTTCGGCAAGACGATACTCATGCTCGCCCTGGTGTGCGCGTCCGGGGGGACGGATCGGACGACGGCGAAGTTCCCGGGAATCCACGCCAGCGCGGCGCCGGCGAGAATCTTCGACGACCCGGAGCGGTCCAGATCGTCGGTCGAGTTCAGGCGGGTCCTGAGTCCGACTCTCGTCATCTCGTCGGCTTCAGTGCTCCTGGTCTGGGAGCGCCACATACGGAAGTACAGCAGGCTCACTTACACCCTCATCGACAACATGTACGCCATGAAAAAATTCGTGGCCCTGGTTCATCAGGGCTGCGCCATCCCGTACGACATAGTCCTCCTGAAGTGCGGCTCGATGACGACGTCATACGGCACCGACGGAGAGCCGCAGTTCCTCGTCCAGAACAGGACTAAGAGGAGCATAATCAACGCGCTCACGATGGCCTGCGAAGGGATGCCGTGGAGGCGCCTCATCGTCGACGACTACGACAGCATCAGGCTGAGCGGAGGCGATTACGTCCCCCCTGCGATGTTCACATGGCTGGTGTCTTCCACCAAAAGTTGCTGCTGCCGGGTCAGGCCGCCGAGCTTCCCGCACGGCTCCGACGGCCCCCATTCGTACGGCCCGTTCGAGCATGCGGCCTGGATGGCGATCTACTGCCAGCCGATCGTGAATTTCTGCAACAGCTTCGACAACGCACCGTTCAACATCGGCTGCGACGCGCAGATGTCCTACGCCTGTGTGGAGACAACGAAGATGAACACGTGGACGGTGCGGTGCAAGGGGGGGTTGTCGGACAGGATCCTCGCCAACCTGGGGTACGACCAGGAGGCGGCCCAGATGATCATGTCGGGCGCGTACGGCCACGCAGCCGACCGGCTGGGCATCCCTCTGGACTCAGCCACAGAGATGGTCCGGTCGCTGATCAACAGGCAGATGGAGACTCTTCTCCGGCTGCGCGCCGCTTCGGCGACGGCGCGCGCGCTCGAGGATGCCGTCGCCGGATTCGTCCAGAATGCAACGGTCACGACTGAGCGTGCGACCAACGTCCTGCGCGACCTGATACGGAACGCCAAGATTTCTCCACCCTCCGGGGACATCTCCAACAGTTCAGGGAAAATCGATTCAGCACGACTCATTGAGATCAAGAACGGCATCGGCGGCGACGTGCTCGACGTGATCAGAACGATACAGAGCGAGATCGACCGGGATCTGGAGCAGCTGTTGCTCCCGATCCTCCGGATGTGCGACAACCTGAGAGAGGAAGAGTGCCAGATATGCCGCGCCCCGATCGGCGAGATGCAGGACGTCGCGCGGCTGATGGTGACGGGCTGCTGCCAGACGATGGTCTGTTCGGAATGTTTCAAGGCGCAGTACAAGCACAACAAGATCAAGTACTGCCCGAACTGCACGGCCTCGATCGAGAACCAGGGAGGCATGCTGTTTCTGAGCGATTTCTGGCTGAAGCCGAAGGTCTCGGTCGCGGACGAGATCAAGGCGTTCGTCCACGGGACAACGGCCCGCGTCCCGTCGCTCGCCGATGACGACCCAGGCACGCCGGCCGACCCCTGCAGCTACCTGAGCCCGAAGGTCAGGGTCCTCCTCGAGATCATGGCCTGCAGGGCCGCCGGCCGGTCGTTCGAGCCCCTCTCGGCGGCCGTCCACGGGGCCGACCCGACTACGATGATAGTCGACATGTCGAGCGAGCCAATGGACCTCGGCGCGGTCGTCCTCGGCGAAGCCAGCAGGAAGCAAACCGACGAGCCGGACAAGTGGCTGGTGTTCACCTTCCTCAACGAGTCGACCGTCGGTATCGAACAGGCGCTGCTGGACAACGGCGTGAACGCGATTCGGCTCCAGGGGACCATGGCGAAAAAGTCGAGGGCCCTCGACCAGTTCGAGCGCGACCCCGAGTGCCGGGTGATGGTGGTCGCGGCTTCGCACGACTGCGCCGGCCTCAACCTGCCGTTCGTGTCCCACGTCGTGCTGATGCACGCGTTCCGCGACCGGCATCTCATGGAACAGGCGGTCTCGCGCGCCCAGCGGGCCGGCCGCACGTTCGACCTGACGGTCTTCCAGATCCTCTACCGGGACGAGGATCGCGGGGACTAAAAAACGTGTCCTTGGGTCAATATCCCCTGAACGTCCCCCCGCAACCGATGCACTTGCATATGATGGTTGCGGGTTCGTCGCTCGCCCGCAACTGGACCTCGCGGTACGTCGATTTTTTGATCCCGCAGAACGGGCACTTGTACAGCTCCGACGTGCGCTGGACGACCTCCTGTCTGCTCCGGATCTTTATCTCCTCGGCCTCGGCCTCGCTGGCGAGCGGGTTGAGGTCTCTCTCCTGCATCTGGCCGAGGATGTCGGGCGCCCACGTGCCGTCGAGCAGGCGGTCGAGCGCGTACGTCCCGAAGGTCCTGCAGACCTGCGACTCCGGGTCGAGGTTGGTGGCCACCAGCCCGCAGCGCGTCGCGTACATGTTGACGAACGTCTCCGAGTCCCAGTTCCTCTGCACGGCCTCCTCGGAGAGCTTGCACGAGGTCACGACCTGGTTGTAGCAGGACCGCTCGATCTCGCGCGCGACGGCGCGCGGGTCGAAGCCCGCTGGCTCGCGTCCCGGAACTCGGCCGTTGAGTATCCTGAAGTACTCCGACCTGAACCAGGTCCTGATCCAGTCCGGCCCGACCTGGCGCGGGTCCGGCACCCCCATGAGGTCCGCCGGGAGCAGCTCGCCCGAGCGCAGCGCGTCGATCACGCTAGTCTCGAGGAACTCCCCGATCCTGCTGCTGAGTCTCACGTGGACCGCCTTGAACGCGCCGACGTACTCCCCGATCGTCAGGCCGTCCAGGAGCGTCCGCTCGATCTCGTCGACGATTGCGGCGTCGCGCCCCGCCTCGGCCGTCGCGCCGATCGGCTGCTCCTGGAACGCCGAGGCCAGGATTTCATGGCCCGACTGCTTGACCCCGCTTCTGACTAGTAGAGGATCCCGTTCCATGCTGATATGTCTTAGCTGCGAGTCGTTCAATTTCGCAAAAAAGGCGCGACTGTCGCCTCGGTCATTGCGAGTCCTGGTCGGCGCGAATGAACGTGCAGATCTCGACGCCGGTCCCGTCGATCGTGGATCTGAACAGGATGTCGTTCCTGCGGCACATGATGCAGGTCTCGTCGGTCACCATGGATGAGGCCACCGATTTGACGATCGTCGTGTTCATGGTGCACGTGAACGACTCGCTGTCCTCGATGTCGCTCTTCAGACTGATCTTCTTCGGGTTCCGGTAGACCTCGTTGTACTGGTGCAGGTTGAGCATGGTGTATGTGATCTGCATCGGCAGGGGGCCGAACTTCTCGATCGTCATGATCGGGCTGTAGTTGAAGATGTCGGTCACCGATTTCTTGAAGTCTTTCGCGTCCAGCGTGAACGAGACTTTGAAACTGTTCAGCGCGTCCTCGGTGAGCATCGTCTCGGACGCGTAGAGGTCGGAATCGGCGTCGAAGTTGGACAGCACGATCTGGTATCGACACTCGCGCTCGATGATGGCGTTGCGGAACACGATGTCCAGGTGGTCGCGGTCGAACCTGCTCATGACGAGCGCGAGCTTGTAGAACTTCTTGTCGATCGAGGAGAAGATCTTCTCGACGTTCTCCTGGTTGATGCCGAAGCACAGCTCTTCTTCTCCGCAGTAGTACCAGTTCACCTTGTTGCAGTCGATGCTCGCAACCGTGCGGGCGAGCTCACTGTGGTCCCGCGCGAAGAACAAAATCTTGTTCTTCCGACACCTGACGTGGATGTCCCGGGCCTTCAGGTTCTTGAAGTACATGAAGATTCCCTTGAAATCCTGCGGCCTGTCGTAGCTGAGCTCCAGTATGGAGTCCGGGGAAGACGGCTCGTCTCCGACGCCCTTCTTCTCGACGAATGGGGCTGGCGGGAGCTTAGGCGGCCGCCCCGGTCCCTTGCGTTTCTCTTTGGGGGGAAGTTCGGCTGAATTCCGGAGGAAATCGAGCGCGTTTTCGCTCGGTTCGGACTCCATGCTATTGAAACTTCCCGTTATCTTCTAAATTGAACGTCGATGATTCTCATTTGAGAATCAGATAGAGTTTCAGGGTCGGGTGCGGTCGGATGAGCATCTTTTTTTCGACAACGTCGAGTTTTTTGCGGATGACGGTCGACACGACTCTCTTGATCGACGCCGGAGTCGGCCCTTCTGAGCCCTCGAGGCGCCGAAGAGCCAACGAGACCTTGTCGTTGATCGTCGTGCCGGCCTTGGCGATCTGCGAGTACATCGTGGCCATCATCTCGTGCTTCAGCCCCGACGCGTTCACATTCTCCATCGCGATCGTGGACTTCATCTTCTCGATCCCGGTGCGGCTCAAGTCCACGATGGCCTGGGCAATCAGCCCGGGCCACCTTGCCCGGGCTTCGGTCGATAGTTTTCCGGAGCCGATCGATTCGGATATCGAGTTGATCATGGCCTCATCCTGCATGTCGGACAGGTACGATTCCAGTTTCGACGTCTTGGCGTCCTGCACGACGAGCTCGAGGTCTCGGCTCTTCTCGAAGACGTCCGGCATGCGCGCCTTCACAACCCGCTCGAAGACTTCGTTGTACTTCTCGAGGCGTTCCCTCGGCCCGTACGCAACGGTGCGGATGTCCTGGCCGGACGTGACCTCGTTGAACGTCAGGCCGCCGTCCGTGCTGCATACCACCTTTCCGTTCTGCCCTGGGCGCACCTCGTCTATCGAGGGCTTGGCCTTGCCCATCGGCTCGATCCTGATCGTGCTCATGGCTCGGATGACGTCAGGGCTGAGCCCGGAGATTGCTGGGATCATTTTAGGAGGGCGGATCAGGAGGTCGAGATCGTACACGACAGATTTTCTCGCCTGCGGCAGATGAGACAGAATTTTGATCGTGTTCGGACTGTCGACTTCGTCGGATCCGACCAGCCTTCCCTTCCTCATCCCGTACAGAAGTCCCATCTGCTGTATCGGGTGGAGGCGGGAGCGGCCGGCCGCGTCGCGTCTCGGATGCACCCCGAGCGCGGAATCTTGGAGGGCGATCGCATATTTCTCTATGTCGAAGCCTGACTCGCCGGCCTTCTTCAACAGGCGGGTGTACAAGACCGTCGTGTACGGCGATCCGCGGCCGGCCGCGCCCAGGCGTTTCGCGAACGAGTCGGCGACGTCGGAAACGTCTCCGGCAGATCCCAGGGGCACAGTCCGCGCGACGTCGTCGATGTACGCGGTAATACTGAGGTCGAGCGCGTTCCTCGTGATTTCGACCATCTGATCCACCGTCGAATCTGTCGTTTCGCTGAATGTGCGGCTCATGCCGGATTTGACTTCGTTGACGACTTCCGGGTTGGTGAGCACTCCGACCGATTCCTGCGCGAGCGCGAACGCCGTGTCGATCTTCCCTGGTATTTCGAAGGCGTCGGAGGACGTCGCCGTCAGCTCAGGGACGATCGACTCGAGCTCTTTGATGTTACTCTTGACCGACAACGTCCCGCCAGGGTCGAGCCGGCCAAGGGTTCCGCCGAATTGGTCAAAAATCTTCCGGATCAGCTCCAGGCATTTTCTGAAACAATCTGCCACCGAGTCGGCCATGTTAAAGACGGCTAAGTATTGGACTATATACGACAATATTTAATCCGATGAATGACGAGCATTTCCCGGTCATACCGAAAATCGACGAGAGTCTGATGCCCAGAGACGCCTACCGAGGAAAAGAATCCGAATTGAAAAAAGTGGTTGATTGCGAGACAGGATTCTTCCAGAAATACAAATGGACGATTGCTGTTGTTGTGTTGATAATAATCGTAATAATCGTACTATTCTATCTTTATGTCAAGATATGGCCGGCCAAGAAAGACGAGAGCGACCGGGAGTCCGACAAAACGAATCTCGACGAAATACGCAGGATCCGGTTCCATCGGGAGCGTATGAGACAGCGCGCGACGCAAATGAGGCAGGCGCAGGCTCGGGCTCAGGATAAGGCGCATGTCAGACCAGAGACGAAGAGCAAGCATGCAAGCGTTGAGGACATCACAGAAGCCGATAACAACGAAGCCGATAACAACGAAGCCGATAACAACGAAGCCGATAACAACGAAGCAAATGTTCCGTCTGAAGATGTCCCGGCGCCAGACGCCGAAAGTATAGACGACGAGAGAATTCGCGAGTCAATGGCCGAACCAGACGATGAGGACGAGTTGGACTCATTGTTACAGTGAAATAAATGTCGAAGTTTTTTAATAACTAAAAACTAAACAATTCGCCATTTAAAGAAAGAAGGGTGAGCAACATATACTTGTGCTGTTTATCCGAGATTAACGTTACCCGAACATGAAAGAAGACATCGAAGCCCAAGTCCAGGAAAAGGCATCAAGAGTGACTGTTTTCAAGAAGTTGCAAGTCGACATTTCCCACGCGAGAGTGTATTCGCACATGAAGGACATCTTGCTCGACCCCCACACGGTGTCGACAATCAAGAGTCACAAGCAGAACGTCAAGAAATTGTACGAATCGCTGAAAGGCGTGGACCCATCCGAGATCGTGGGGCAGCACGCCGAAACACTGGCCAATATCGAAACGATAAAGCAGGACGTCAAGAACCTACAGGCCGGCCTTCCGAGGATCTCGAGCAAGGCTCCGGTGACGCTTGCGGTGGCCATCGACTACGCTCTGAAGGAGCTCATCAAGACAGGAATCCGCGTCTCTGACGCCGGCCCGCAGGAGAGTGCAGGCAAGTCGCGCGTCGCAGGCAAGACGGTCGACGTCGCCCACATCCACGGCCCGGAGGTCGAGGACACAGTGACGTACCCGATGTGGGCCAGCCTCGAGAGCTACAGGAATTACGACCCCGTGTACGAAGAGGAGCTCAAGCAACAACGCTCGATCGAGAACAAGGCCGATCGAGAAGCCCGCAAGCTGGCCAAAGAAGCCAAGTCGGGAGAACCTCAGTCGGACGCCCCCGAGATCTCCATCGAGGCCAACATCGACGACACGTTTGGCGAATTCACCAGCGATTCCGCAGAGGACGCCGGAGAATCGGGCGAGTCGAAACACTCGAAGGTCTCGTTCAAGACCTACGTCAGCAACGCGATCAAGACGATCAAGGTCGGCGAAGGCTTCGCCGATCGGAGCGTCAGGACATCCGAGAGGCTCCGCGAGTACTGTTCCGAGATGATCATCGAATTCATCGTCGCTGTCTCGAAGATCTCCAGGACGCTCTCCTGGGACATCCAGAAACTCCGAACCATCGGCCCAGAGCACGTCATCGGGGCCTGCTCGAGCATCCTTCTCGCGTGGGGGAAGAGTTCCGAAGACGTCGCCACGTTCGTCACCCACATCAAGACGGTTACCGGTGAGTACGACGGATGCTTGAAGGATGAGGCCAAGAAGAAGCCGAAGGCAGAGAAGACGCCTGAGGAGCTCGCGCTGAGCGCCGAGGCCAAGAAAGAGGCCAAATCCGTGGCGATGAAGAAGCGCATCGAGAAACAGCTCGACCAGGCCGGCCTGTTGGCCGAGGAGCTCAACAACGGGCAGGACATCTCGACCGTGCTCATCAACGGAATCATCAGCAATTTCGGCCAGGAAACACTCAAGAAGGTCTTGCGCGAAGTGTCGGCGGTGGCCAAGAGGAAGTGAAACGTCGACGACCCGCCGGATGAAACCAGTCCCAAATTCCTTCAGAAATCGATTCATGGGAGAGAACACAACCGCACTTTTTTTCCGCCCGAGAAATAATACGTACGCCTATATATGAACATGACGGTCTATCTCGACTGCAACGCCACCACGATCATGCCGCCCGTCGTTATCGAATCGGTCAACCGGTGGATGAACCGGGGGAATCCGTCGGCCTCCTACGCTTCGGCGACGGAGGCGCAGGCGATGATGGCGCAGTTCAGGAGTCGGCTGGCCTCGATGAGCATGATCGTCCCCTCCGAGTGGCGGCTGGTCTTCACCTCGGGCGCCTCCGAGAGCAACTCGCACATCCTGACGGCCTCGGCGCGGGCGTACCGCAGGAAGACGAAGGCCAAGCCGCACATCGTTTCGTCGGTGGCCGAGCACAAGTCCGTGCTCATCTGCCTGAAGCAGCTGGAAGACGACGACATGGCCGAGGTCACGCTCCTTCCGATCGAGCAGTCGCCCCTGCTCGGGACGGTCAGGCCGGCGGATCTCGCGAAGGCCATCAAGCCGAACACCTGCCTGGTCTCGATCATGGCCGCGAACAACGAGACCGGAATCGTTAACGACATCCCCTCGCTGGCCAAGGAGGCGCACGCGAAGGGGGTGCCGTTCCACACCGACGCCGTCCAGATGTTCGGCAAGGCCCCGGGGATCATAGGCCCTGTGGTCGACGCGTTCAGCGTCTCCTTCCACAAGCTGTACGGCCCGCCCGGCGTGGGCCTCCTCGCGGTCCGCAAGGACTTCGTTGAGCGCTTCGGCCTCTGCTCGCTCATCTGCGGCACCCAGAACGAGGGCATGCGGGGCGGCACGGAGAACATCCCGGGCATCGGAGGGGCCCTGGCGGCCGTCAAGTACGCCGCGGCCGGCCGCGCAGCCAAGAACGAGATGATGAAACAGCTCCGGCGCGACATCTGCGCGCGCGTCTCGGCGCAGATGCCGACGGCCTACTTCCAGGACTACGTGGCCCGGCGGGACGAGCTGTTCGCCAAGGCTGTTGGCACGGCCGACAGGCCTGGGCATCCGATGGTCGTCTGGGTGGCGCCCGAAGACCTGAAGCGGACGGTACCGAACACGATCTTGCTGGCCGTGGTCCAGCGCAAGTTCTGCAACAAGATGGCGAAAAAATTACTCGAGGGACGCAGGATAATCGTCAGCGTGGGGAGCGCGTGCAACACGAAGGACCCGAAGGCCTCGCACGTGCTCGACTCGATCGGGGCGCCGCCGGAGATCAAGTCCGGGACCCTCCGAGTGTCGGTGTGCGACACCACGACCCAGGCCGAGGTGTTCGCGTTCGTTGACGCCCTGCTCAACATCGTCCGGAGCGGGCAAGCCGTCGAGCGCTAAAAAGTGTCCTCACGTTTTTTACGCCCGTCCGGCGGGCCACGTATGTCCCCGAGGCGGCTGATGTACCTGTAGTCGCTCCGGAGGAGCTCGTTCGGCCGCCGCTCTAGGATAATCGCGATGTCGTGGGCCCGGGCGAACCGGAAGAACTCGGCGAGGCCGCTCTCGTTGGGCTTGTGCCGATAGCCGCCCCAGATGCGGCCGTGGAAAAGCTCGGCGTGCTTGTCGGTCCCGGCGCCGAGCTCGTTCGCGCTGTCGTTGAAGTGGAAGAGGACGTGGCCGGGCGGGAGCGCCGCGAGGGCCGACCGCTCGAGCCACTCCCTGCACGTCCCGGGGGACCTCACGTCGACGCCAGCGGACCACAGGTGGCCGACGTCGATGCATACCCCGGTCTTCTCGAGCACGTCGGGGCGGGCGCGAAGTTCGCCGACGAGCACCCCGATATCCTCGGCCCTCCCCTGGGTTCCCGACGCGAACCCTCCCGGTGGGTTCTCGAGGAACAGCAGGCTGGCCCGTTCAGGTGAATTCCTGCTCCGGACGATGCGGCCGACCGTGTCAACGACCGAGTCGGTCTCGCCCCGTCTATTTCGCGAACACGGTAGGTGGATGACCAGGCCTCTGATGCCGGCCAGATCGCAGAACGCGAGCTCTTTCGCCACGAATTTCGCCGCGCTGTGGCCTCCATTCCACGGCACGTCCGTGTACGTGCCGTGCGCGTAAACCTCGACCGGGAGCGCCCGGATTTCCTTAGCGTCTGCTGCGCTGCAGACCATCTTCCGCGTCCTCGGGCCCGCCACGAAAATCTGGACGACCTCGACCTCGAATTCCTGTCGCCCCGCGTCGTAGACGGCCGCCATGATGTTGCCGGCGATCGTGCCGCCCCCCGGCACCCAGTCTCTCGTCACGTGTGGCCCGACCCTCATCGTATATGCACGCAGACATTCTCGGGACAAAAGAATCAGTTCCCACAGATCGGCTCGCGTCTGAGCAACGCAACGTCTGTCGAAATCTCGTACTCGGTCCTGTCCCGGATCGCGCTCCCGGCGAGAGCGTCGACCGCCGAGTTGCCCAGCCACATGAACCGCGCCTTCTTAAAGGAGTGTTCCGCTGTTCGCCGCGCGAACGGGGCGTGGCCGCGCACGTGTACGAACTTGGCAGACACCTTTGTGGCGAGCGTGTGGGCGATCTCGATCAGGTCGAGGTTGGCGAGTCCGGCCTCGCTCCCTCTGGCTTTCCGGTCCGGGTACCACGCGGTCAGGAGGCCGATGGCCAGCTTGGAATCGGTGACCACGACGACCGGGCCGGTCGTGCGGCAGCTGGCCACGACCGCCAGGCAGACGCAGATGGCGAGGAGCTCTCCTCGGTTGTTGGTGGGCGTCACGTCCGCGCCGTCCAGGACCGTCCTGACTCGGAACTGGCCGGCCGGCAGGGCCAGCAGTCGGCACGGTTTCCTCGGAACCAGCCCAGAGACCCGGGTCTTCCGCGCCGGCCCCGAAACCACCGCCACGGCGTAGGAAGCCACTGCTGAGGGCTTCCCGTTGGCCTGGCAGGCCCCGTCGGTGAAAGCGAACACGGCGACACTCGGGTCCCACACGGTCGGGCCAACGGCTGTCGCCGACTCGACGAAGTGCGGGCAGTTCACGAACTTGGCAGCGTCCGGGAGTCGGTTGTCACACGTCGGCGAAGGGTGTGTCCACTGGAGCACGACGTGTCCCGGACATTTCGGCCGGCCGGCGTCGGCTGGGCCTGATTCCCCGTTCCGGAGGAAACCTGCGTAGTTCTGCGCGTCCTGGCCCCAGAGCATGAACACGACGCGCTGAGGCAGCTCGGCCAGTTTCTGGACCAGGGCTCGGGTGAACCCCTTCCAGTGTGCGACATGGGCCTTGGATTCGCCCAGTCGCGTCGTCAGCGTGGCGTTGAGCATCAGCACACCTTGGACTGCCCAACAAGCCAGGTCGCCACGGAGCGGCGCCGGCGGCGAAGCAAGGCCGTGTCTCGACAGGCACGACATCACGTTGACGAGCGAAGGCGGAACGGGGCCGGCCGTCGAGAAGCAGAGGCCGACTGCGTCAGGGACCGCCAGACCGCCGATCGGAGCCGTCGAGCCGGGATACGGGTCCTGGCCGATGATCACCACGCGGGTCTGCGACGGCTCGAAGTACCTGAACGCGTCGAGCACCAGGTCCGCCGGGGGGGCGAGCCTGTCGGCGTCGGGGCTGACCGCGGAGACGGCAGCGGCGAACCCGTCGGCGAGAGGGCCTCTGAACAACTCGAGCCACCCCGGGAACACCCCGGCGAACATCCTTTCCGTGAGCGACATTAATTCGTGGCGTATTTTTCGGACTCCAATATATCAATTGTCAACAATTGTACAATGGAAGACGTTGAGATCCTGGCGCTGATAATTCTGTTCGCGATCGTGGCAATATTCTTGGTCCACTTTATGAGGCGAGGTCGGGAGCGCTTCGTTAGCGAGCGGGCGCAAAAAATACACGACGCGGTCAAGCAAACAATGGACGACAGCGATAAACCGACCGACGTGAAGTTCTCCAACGTCAGACGAAGAATGCACGACATCGACGCGGTCGAGTTCACTGACGCCCGCAATCTATGGATCGCCGGCGGATTGTCGCCGGTCAACATTCAGTCGACGTTGTGACCGGCGACTTTGTGTTTCATGATCTTGCGGAAACTGACCGCAGAAATACAGTGGAAAATTTCGAACGCGTTTTTAGTGTCGAACTGGGTGTAGTCCAAGTTATATTCTCGTGCGTCGTCAATCAGCAGCATGTCTCCGGAGCGTATGAGGTGATCCGACAGTCGCAAGTACGGCCGTTTTTTCTGCTTCGCGCATTCCGACACGCTGATGACGACACCGAGATCACCGCTGGTGATCGCGCTCAGGTCGGCGATCGTCAGGCATCCGAAACACGTCTGACAAAGGATCATAATAAAGGGTGCGTGGGCCAGATCATTTTCATCGATGAATTCGTCGTTGATCGTCAGATTGTGTTGCCGAGAATCCCACACTTTCTTCACGAGTGTGGAAACCGCTTTTCTGTGTGTCGCAGGGCACGAGATGAAGTAGTGTTCGTATCGCCAGACTGTCATGAAACAGACGTTGCAGGTCCTGCCGACAGAATACCTGACGTTGTTCCAGACGGGAAACAACCGACGATCGAAAATCGTGATATCCTTCCCGTGGTCATTCCCGATCATCATCTCTCCATCGCCCGAGAGGAACGCCGCATGTTTGTATCGTTCGTAACGGACGTATTTTTTCGGACGTGACAAGCTTTCTTGCATGAAGAGTTCTCGGTCGGGCACCGACAGCAGACGCGGCGTCCGGACGCCGCGCGACAGCGGGAAATGGAACCCGTGCGGGTCGTAAAGCACGATGCTGCCGAGTTCGAGCAACGATAACCTATCTGCGGAGCGATTCGTGAACCGAGTTCCGGTCCGGAAATCCATCGAGTTCGCCCCGAGTGCCCTCTTCATGTCCAGCGGAGACATGACCTTCCACCTGAACAAGAAATCGACTCCCTTTCGGGCCTCGGTGTTGATCACAATAAGACGGCCGATGTTGTCGAGCTCGTCGACACTGCCGTCGCAGACGATCGTGGTCTCGGACCGCCGGACTCCGCGGTTGCCTGGCTCGAAGTCCGTCCGGACCGAAGCGTTGCTGCAGAACATCTCGTACGCGCGCCCTTCCTCTGGGATCAGATGTTCGATCCCTTCCGGAAACCTGGTCGAGAAGTCGTATATCAGCTGCCTGATGTCGTCTCCGGTCTTCCAGGCGAACAACACGACGGCCACGTTGGAACCGAACGTGATCTTACAGGGAACTCCCGAAATTGTCTTCGGCTGGATCTCGCACGTCTTGTCGCGTCTCATCTCGATCGCGAGCATCGCCGAGACGAGGAGGTCGAATGTTGATGCCACGAACATTATTACTGTGGCCTGTTGTCAATTCAATTTTGTGAAAATTGAACGGCTGAACTCTTAATATGTACCAGTAGTCTGTGATGTCGAGCGAATCCAACGAAGTCACGAGAGAGTATTCCGACACGACCGGAGGCATGCCAGCCGAAATGTGCTACGCCCCGAAGCGTCCGAAGCGGACGACTCCACACCCGGTGAACCCGAACGCGCGAAGGCCCCGGGCCCTCGAGTTCAAATGAAGAATATCCGAAAGGCGTTCTTCTTTTTCCGACTAATATACGATGGCTTATGTGACGCTGTATCGCGACATCAATTATGCAGGTCCGTTCATACGGATGGGCCCGGGCTTCTTCTCCGGGAAGAAGCTCGTGGGACAGACGTACATCGGCGGGATCCCGTCGTCGACCGGAGACGAGCTCGACAACAAGACGTCGAGCATCCGGGTGCCGGCCAATTTCATCGTCTCTCTCCACGACTCCTACTCGATCTCGGCAGGCTCCCCGAATGGAGCCCGGGTCATCGTCGGCCCTCAAGACGTGACCGACCTGACGGCAATCGGGATGAAGGACCGCGTGTCGTCTGTCCTCGTGGCCCCGTACAAGGCGTTCAACAGCGCGTACGCGATCGGAAACGGAGTCGTCCTCCGATCGGACTACGGCATGGCGGGAATGAAATACGTCCTGGATCTCGGTGACTACGACTCGGTCCGCCTGGCCAGCGAGTTCGGCTCGTCGTCGGTCTCGTCGTCGAAGTCGGCCACGGTCGACCCCCATGTCGTCGCTGTCTTCTACGAGGGAAACTCGTTCGAGTCAAACATGAACGCCGTCGTGGCCGTCGGCCCGACGTCGATCCAAGACACGCAGAAATTGGGACTCCAGGGGGGCGGGAACACGATGTTCGGCTCCGTCAGGGTCGTGGCCAAAGACCCCAGGGACTCGCCGTACGACGAGCCGCTGCCCACCAGACCAGTGGCCGACGTCAAGCCGATCGCGCGCGAAGTCGGCCAGGATGTGAAGGACATCAACCCCGTGCTGGATCCTTCACAGTTTCCGCGCGCACGCCAGAAGCCGACAGTCGAGCCGACAGTCGCGCCGACAGTCACACAGGCCGTCACGCCGACAGTCACACAGGCCGTCGCGCCAGCCCCGAAAGGAGCAGACAGACAATTCATGATGATTCTGGCAGTGCTAGTCATGATCTCGATCATACTGAGCGCGATGACTCTCCGGGGCTCGCGCGGCGGTCCTCAATTGAACACAAACACACAAAACATATAGAAAATCCATGGCGTCATTAGTTTTTCCCGAAACAACCCCGCATTTCGAAAATATAGAAGATGTTGTCAGTTTCGCCAACAAAAACTCCTCGAAAAGTTCCGCTGGAACAAGCTATTTGGAGACGTTGGATTCCGAGCTTGTTAACTCGATCGACTCGATGTGCGATTTCCCGGTTTTCGTAACGGATAACATGATTTTCAGCCGCGAAGAATTGATGAACGCTTACCAATTCTCGGCTCTCAAGACGACCCCAGAACAGGTGATGACGCGCCAGCTGTTCGTCCTTTTCTCTTCGGGCGAGTCGACCCTCGTGGACGAAGGGTCTGTTGCCGATCCGAAAGCGATGATCGCTCCCTCCGACTTCTACCGTGTCCGTGTGCTCTGCAAGAAACGGACGACCGAGGTTGTCAACGTCAAGCCCCTCAAGGTGTACTACGGCCGAGAAGGGTGGAACTCCTTCCAGTTCATATTCAAGTTCGCCTCAAGCGTCCAGAAATTCCTGCCGCTCGAGAGCGCGGCGACTCTGTTCAAAGGAATCCTCATGCTCGGAGCGCCAGAAACGAACACTGAGAGTACAAGCACGAAAAAAACAGACGATAAATAATAAACAGTCAGCGGTCAACTACTTTATGTCATCAGCCCCTTATTTTTCACCGACATGAATCGCAATTCGGCGATCTGCTGCTCGATGCGTCGGAGCAAACAACCCATGTCCTTGAGTTCGACCGTAGCCATAGCGAGTTCTGTCGGGTATTCTTTGACGACAATGGCCAGAGACGCCTCCAACTGGGACACCATGAGCTGTTCAGTCTTCATGTTCGATAAAAACGCCCCTGATAACAGCATGTCGGCCGAGGACCCGTCCGTGTCGGCGATGATGTCGCACATCTTGGTCCCAGCTGTGGTGTACAAGAACTGGACGATTGAAATTGCATGTCTGACTTCAGAATAGGGGGTAGCCGTGTTTTTTGGCAGCTTGGATTCTACAGTTTGGCATGTTTCCGACAGCAATTCGAGTAGTAATCGGAGTCTTGTCGCCGACAATTGTTGAGAGCATTCACTCAGTCTGTGGTAGATCACCAGACTGATGAACGCCACGATGATTATCACCAGAACGATAACTAACGCTACTATGTTGCTAATATGCATTATTTATTTCATATTAAAGAAACGACCACACATATTACATATACCCTAACATTCAAATGGTTTGTACGTGTGTGTATCTGATGGAAAACGAAAAAACAAAATAAAAAGGCAAACAAACAAAAAACAAAAAACAAAATAAAAAGGCAAACAAACAAAAAAACAAAATAAAAAGGCAAACAAACAAAAAAACAAAAAACAAAAAACAAAATAAAAAGGCAAACAAACAAAAAAACAAAATAAAAAGGCAAACAAACAAAAAAACAAAAAACAAAAAACAAAATAAAAAGGCAAACAAACAAAAAAACAAAATA
>FLOH01000674.1_pt1 | contig 65646 bp, 59 predicted proteins | sample 756751 | NCBI WGS metagenome assembly FLOH01 (sample SAMEA4026879, study PRJEB14308) | marine metagenome | biome: coastal water; material: water | depth 74 m
GATAGCGTCAGATGTGTATAAGAGACAGTACGCCTGCATTTACGAAAGAAAGCAAAGTTGACCATCAATGATCAAGTGGAGATTTATTGGCAGACAGATGATGATTTATTGAGGAAAGTAATAGTTGATCAACAGGAACCTTTGATGAAGCAGGTATTGGCCACCAAAATTGAAGAAGGTGTGAAAGATGGTATTATCAATGATAATGTTAAAGTGGGAGAAGCTAAGATCGAATTATATTTGGTTAATTAAAGAAAATGCCATATATCAAACAGACTGCAATTGTTCTGAACAAGAAAACAATCAGACAGGCTGATCGGTGGTATACATTATTGTGTCAGGATAATGGCAAACAGGATGTGATTGTTCGCGGAGCTGCCAAAAGCAGCAGTAAGCTAGCGGGACACCTGGAAGTTGGTAATAAAGCTGAGGTGATGCTTGCCCCTGGTAAGAATGTAGTTCATTTAGCTGGTGCCAAGGTGATCGATAGTTATCACTCAATTAGTAATGATTATGACTCACTTTTGTTGAGGTGGATAGCATTGAAAAGGGTTAATGAATTGGCCTATGGCACAGAAGCAACTGTAGATTTTTTTGATGCTTTGGATGATTTCCTTTCTGTAGTTAGTAAAGAAGATAAGAGTTGGTCTGCTAAAGTTCTTCTGTATAATGTTTTCATCATGCATTTGGTGACAATCGCAGGCTATCAAATAGTACCACAACAATATTTTGAGCCGCAGAATGCAAGTTTTTTGGATAAAGTAAGTAGACAAGCAATTAGACTTGATCGTAAAACATTATTGACTATTAAGTTTGGTGCTAGTCAGAATATTAGTTGGAGTGAAAAGTTTGAATTAAGTCCAAAAATCAAATTGAGCAATGGACAACTCAAGACATTACATACGATTATTAATACTTATTTTAAATATTATATTAGTGCCTTATGATGGCTAAGAAAAAAAATTATACCCGCACGGTGACAAAAAAGGTGTTAAATAAAATGAATAAACCAAATATCAAACAGAAAAGAAAGAGAGCAAAGAAAGTTATTGTTTCTTTGGTAATTCTTTTGATACTTAGTCTAGGTATGACAATTTATTTTGGATTAAACGAAGCACAGAACAGCGGTACCTCATTGAATTTAGAGATTATTAGTGTAGATGAGATTGTTTCGGGTCAAGAAGTGGTCTATCAAATAGTTTATGAGAATAAGGATGAAGTCATTTTGACCAAAATGAATTTGTCACTCACCTATCCAGATGGTTTTTATTTTAAGTCAGCTAGTTTCGATCCGGTGAACGAAGGTGAAAATTATTGGCAATTAGCAGATTTGGGAGTTGGCAGTAGGGGCTATTTAGAGGTAAAAGGAATATTGATTGGGAATAGAGACGACACCAAAGAATTGAAAGCTGAACTTGCATATGAACCACAAAATTTTTCCTCTTGGTTTAGTCAAGAAGCTATTCTAACACAGATTATTTCAGGGGTAGATATTGATTTTTGGATTGATACGCCGACTGAAGCCATGCCCTCACAAAACGTTTTGTTTCGTTTGCATGTGCTGAATCACAAGAGGAATGATTGGCAACCTATTCGAGTTGATTTTGTGAAGCCAGATCATTACTCTATTTTAGATTTAGATCCCCTGAATAGCGATGCTGCTACAAGTGACAATAAGTTGAGCTGGAATATCAACAAAATGGATCCGGAAGAAGAACTGATCATTATCATTAGTGGTGAATTAGCACCGGACATTGACCTTGATTCGTTGAACTTCCAATCATCATTGTGGTTGATAGAGGGTGGTGATGATCAATTACTTGATGATGAATATTTTATTATTAATATTGTTGAGCCAAAGATATCAGTTGATTTACATTATCAAGATGCCGCTGACGCAATGGTTTCCTGGGGTGATATTATTGAGTATGAATTAGTCGTCAAAAATGAAGGTGATTATATCCCTGAGGAAATAAATATTATTTTGGTGATCAATACCAGCTTTATTAATTGGCAAGGTTGGGAAGATTCTGTAGGTTTGACCAGAGATAATAATAAGATTGTCTGGACTAGCGATCATCCAAAACTTGGCGCAAAGCTTGGTAATTTGAAAAAAGGTGATGAGATCAGAATAAAGATTGGCGCTCAGATACAGGATGCACCAATTGATGTTGCTACTTTGAGTGAACAAGAGCTAGCCATTTCAGCAGTTGCTAAAACAGAAACTATCATTGGATTTGAGAAGTTTATTTCTACTAGTGATATTGTGACAGCATCCATTGGTCAAGGTTTGAGTCTTTTGGTACAGGCTTTTTATTATGACATTGCTGGTAATGCTATTGGCAGTGGTCCTGTGCCGCCAGTTGTCGGTGAAACAACTTCTTATATAGTCAAATGGACACTCAAAAATGGTTTGGAAGAATTAAACAATATTCAAATATCATCAACATTACCTCCACTAGTTGAGTGGCGAGGTGGCACGTCTACACTCAAGCCATTAATAGATCCAACAACAAGAAATTTTACTATCAACATATCTAGTATTGATTCAGATGAAGAGGTTGGTGGACAGTTTGAGGTGGCTATTACACCGGGTAGCGGTCAACTTGGGCAATATATTACTTTACTTAATCCTATTTCATTGAGTGCTAACAAGAATGGTGCAAACATCAACAAACAATATGATTTGATCAATACAGATTTGATTTACGATATTTATGTTGAAGGTGGTAGAGTGATAGAACAATAATTAACTAACAAAAAAATGATACTCGAACAAATAGGTTCTTATATCAGGTTAAGAGATAGCAAAGATCGTCTCTTCAAACCTTTGGTAGATATTATTCCAGATTGGTTGACGCCAAACATTATTACAGCAATCCGTTTTGTTTTTGTCTGGCCGACTTTTTATATGTGGTGGCTCGCATCTGATCCTTATACTGTTTGGCAAACAAGACATTGGGTAATTGTAGGTCTATTAATGTTTATCTGGTTATTTACAGACTACCTTGATGGTGCAGTTGCTCGTTATAAAGATAAGGTTACTCTTTTTGGAACTTTTTTTGATCCCCTTGCTGACAAGCTATATGCTTTGCCAACAATACTTTTGGCAACTTGGTATTGGCCACAATGGGGTGCATTATATTTTCTCTTTAATTTGAAAGTATTTATGATTCTCTTGGTCTTTATTAAGATAGCAGTTCTGAAGCTTGAAAGACTGAGTAATCTGATGCAAATATTCTATATAGCTGTTGCTGTTGGTGGGACTCTTATATTTATTATTTTATCGATTAAAGATCTTATTGCATGAAAAATTGGCAATTAAAAAAGCAGTCAAAAAAAAGCCAAGCAAGACTTGGTATTTTTAAAACTGCTCATGGTAGTATTCAGACTCCCTTCTTTATGCCTATTGCAACCAAAGGTGCAGTCAAAGCTATCACATCTCAGGATCTGAAGAAATTGGGTTCGCAAATTATTTTATCTAATACTTATCATCAATATTTACGTCCGGGCTTAAAGATTCTTAATAAAGCAAATGGTTTGCATAGTTTTATGAATTGGCTTGGTCCAATCCTGACGGACTCTGGCGGCTTTCAAGTATTTTCTTTGGATGCTAGCCTAGAGCGTAAAGGAATCAACAAAACTGGCAAAGTAAAAGTAGATCGTAAGGTTACAAACAAAGGTGTAGAGTTTCGTTCATATCTTGATGGTTCCAAACATCTGTTTACTCCAGCCAAAGTGATTAAGATTCAACAAATAATCGGTTCTGATATTATGATGGTTTTGGATGAATGTGTTGGCAATCCTTCAACAAAAGCTGCGGCAACAGCAGCAGTAGAGCGGACAACTCTGTGGGCTGGGCAAGCCCTGGCTGCTAAAAAGAAGTTAAAGATAACTAAACAACAATTATTTGCAATTGTTCAGGGATCTCTTTATAAAGATTTACGTTTACGGTCAGTCAAAGAATTAACAGCGATGGATTTTGACGGATTTGCAATTGGTGGTTTGGCAGTGGGAGAAAATAATACCGATATGTACAAAGTGCTTGATTACACAGTGCCAGTATTGCCCGTAGACAAACCTCGTTATTTAATGGGAGTTGGTTATCCTGATAATATTATTGAAGCTGTTAAAAGAGGAGTAGACATGTTTGATTGTGTCATCCCAACAAGAGAAGCAAGACATGGTAGACTATATATTCAGAAGAATGGTTTGAAATATGATACTGTTAATATTACTAATAGCAAACAAGCAATAAAATTCTCACCAATAAATGAGAAAAGCACGATTCCAGAGTTAAGAGAATATACTTGGGCTTATTTAAATCATTTATTTAAGACGGGTGAACCGCTGGCAATTCGTTTAGCAACACTCAATAATGTAGAGTTCTATCTAAATTGGATGAGGGACATTCGCCAAGCAATAAAGGCTGGTAAATTTTGATTTGACAGCAGATAAATTATGATATAAGGTTAACTTATAAATAGGTCGCTCTAATCAGCGATTTTTTTATATGTCTAGAAAAATAGAGTTTAAAACAGGAGAATACTACCATATTTACAATAGAGGGGTAGATAGAAGGGATATTTTTATAGATGAAAAGGATTATCTACGCTTTTTAAAAAGTTTGAAGGTTTTTAACCAAGTCCAGCCAGTCGAAAGTCTCCATTTAGCAGGTAAAAGAGAGGTGATAAGGCAAGCGGCCGGGTCGCTATATAGCGACCCGGCCGCTAACAACCCCATAATTGATATTATTTGTTATAACCTTTTACCAAACCATTTTCATCTATTAGTTAAGCAGAACATAAAAGGTGGAATATCAAAATTTATGCATAAAGTTTGTTCTGGCTATGCTTGGTATTTCAACTATAAATACAATCGTTCAGGCTCATTGTTTCAAGGAAGATTCAAAGCTTCTCACATAACTCACAATGAATACCTTCTTTACCTATCAGCATATATTAACGCCAACTCACAAATACATAGCATCCAAGAAGCAAATAAATGGCCTTGGTCTAGTTATGATGAATATGTTGGTAAATTTCAATATGATCTAATAAAACCAAGGATTATTACTGACCAGTTTAAAGATAGAGAGACTTATGCAAGCTTTGTTGATCAGGTGGTTAGTCAATCTGGTGAGTTGAAGATGCTGTCGAAGAAATGTATATTAGATAACTAATCTTTAAAATTACCCGTATTTTTGCTATAATTAAACTATGATTAGTAAGGAACAGGCGATTTATGCCATCCGTTATTTACTCTTTGATTTAGTCAAAGAAGTTTTGTATTTTCCGGTTTGGTGGTACTCCAAAGGACTTCTTAAGGCTTCTAATTTTTTGATCAAACAAATAAAAGGTGGTAATGAGAGATTTGCCATTTCTATTCTGATTCGTTATTGGTTAAAGCCCATGTATGGACAGCAAGACTGGCAGGGCAAAATTATCAGTTTTTTTATCAGGACAATACATTTAGCATGGCGATTGGTTTGGATGATTCTATGGTCTATTATTATTTTCATTATTTATATTATCTATATTTTATTGCCAGTTTATATTATCTGCGAATTAATACCGAATTGCGAATTACTTGATTATGTATTGAATAATTTTAGTTTATGACATCAAAAGATTTACAACTTGAAGGTTATCAGTTGCGTTGGCAGAAAAGCTATTCGCGCCTTTCTGTTGTTGTTGATCGTGTTCGTCAGTTGATAGATATTATTGTTTATATTTTTCTGATACTCTTGGGCGTTCTTGGTGTGACAATAGTTTTGTTCCACGCTTATATATTAATAAAAAGTGGATCCAATATTTGGATTTCTAACAATTGGACAGAAGGGGGCTTGAATATTTGGTATTGGTCATTATTGGGAGATATGTTTTTGTATTATTTGTATCAAGAAAATAAGTCTGCCAAGAAAAGGGTTGTACGAAAGGGTGATATCAATAAAAAGCATTATAAGACGAATTTAGAAATCAGTCAGGCTTATGGCAAGCAAGGTTTAAAGGTTTTGGACAAAGCTTATCATGTTGCTGCCAAAGATCAGCACAGCGCAATTCAGCCACTACATATATTCGCGGCCTTATTACAAGATAATGATGTAAAAATTATTTTAGGAAGGCTGGGAGTACGGGCTGACGATCTATATGCTGCAACAACCAATATTATCATTAAAGACAATATTATAACCAAGGGTGGTCAAATAAATCTTTATGAAGCAGCAATGACTGTTGTGATGCAGGCCTATGTCCTTGCCTATGAACTGCGCAGACCAAAAGTTGAAGCTGCTGAACTTCTAGAAGCTGTAGTCAAGATTGATAGTGTGGTCAAAGACATCTTATTTAATTTCAAAATTACCGAAGAAAAAATATTTAATGTAGTTGCCTGGATTCGAATTCAGGAAATGCTTCAAGAACGATATGATAGATTTCGAAACAAAGCCGGTTTTAAACCAAAAGGCTCAATGAATCGTAGTATGACTGCCGTGCAGACACCTGTGCTTGATAACTTTTCTGAAGACTATACAATTTTGGCACGAGCTGGTTATTTTGGTTTGTGTGTGGCTAGAGACATGGAGTTTGACTCTATTTATCGTATTATGGAGGGTGGTAGTTCATCATTGTTAGTTGGCCAGCCAGGTGTTGGTGTTGATACTATCATTGAAGGACTTGCCAATCGTATGGTAGCTGAAGATGTACCAGGAGTGTTGAAAGACATGAGGTTAGTATCCCTTGATGTCGCAAGTTTGGTGGCTGGTAGTATGCAATCAGGAGAGCTAGAGCAAAGAGTGATGAATGTTATTTATGAAATAGAAAGAGCTGGTAATGTCGCACTTTATATTAATAATATACACAATCTAGTTGGTGCTTCCTCAGCGGGCAGGGCCAATATTGATTTGGCAGATGTCTTGACTGAGGGTTTGAGAAAGCGTGGTGTCGTTGTTATAGCGTCAACAACTCCGCATGATTATATGAAACACATTGAGCACAGTGCTTTGATCAATACTTTTACCAAAATAGAGGTTAAAGAACCAGATGTGAATCAAGCTATTCAAATTTTAGCAGCAAATATTGGAGTGATTGAGAGTAAGAACAGGGTATTCTTCTCTTATGATTCTTTGGAGCAAGCAGTGAAGCTTTCTGAGCGATATATGTCAGATCAATATTTACCAAGCAAAGCAATCCATTTATTGGAGGAGGTTGCTGTGAGAGTGAAGAATAAGCGTGGCAAAAATCAGATTGTTAGTAGTAATGATATAGCATTATTGGTTTCTGAGAAGGCAGAAGTTCCTATCGCACAAGTAACAGAGAATGAATCAAACAAATTGATGAATTTAGAAAAACTGATCCATTTGAGATTGGTTAACCAAAATGAAGCAGTTGACGTTGTGGCGTCGTCTTTGCGGCGAGCTCGTGTTGAATTAAGAGACATCAAGAAACCAATAGCCAATTTCTTATTTCTTGGACCAACGGGCGTAGGTAAGACAGAGCTCGCTAAGACAGTAGCTGATGTCTACTTTGGTAATGAAGAAAGAATGATCCGCATGGATATGTCCGAGTACCAAGAAAAAAATTCTATTCAAAGGATGATTGGTGTGCCAGGTGACGAAAGTGGTGGTGTCTTAACCAATGCTGTGCGTGAAGATCCGCATTCAATTCTATTGTTAGATGAAGTAGAAAAAGCTCATCCAGATATTTTGAATATCTTTTTGCAAGTAATGGATGATGGCAGGCTGACAGATGTTACTGGTCGGACTGTTGATTTTACCAATTTGATTGTGATCGCCACTTCAAATGCATGCACTAACTATGTTCAGGATAGAACTAAAGCAGGAGCAACTGCTGAAGAGATCAAATTAGAATTAATGGAAAAAGAATTACGTCCTTATTTCAGACCAGAATTTTTAAATAGATTTGATAGTATTGTGGTCTTTAAGCCACTTAGTCAAGAACATATTGAGCAAATTGCTGGTTTGATGCTTAAAGGTGAACAAAAGAGCTTGAAAGCCAAGGGTATTTATCTTGAACCAACACCAGAAGCAATCAAGGAACTTGCTATTGCTGGTTATGATCCAAAGTTTGGCGCTCGGCCCCTGAAGCGTGTCATTCAAGAGCGGGTACAGAATGCTTTGGCTGATTATATGCTGACTGGCCAAATTGATAGGCGAGACAAGGTTATTCTAGAAGCAGGTGGTAAACTTCGTATTGAAAAAGCGAAGAAATTATAATTACTTTTTTAGAGGCCCGGCCGCTTAAAAGCGGCCGGGCCTCTTTTAGTTGTTGACACGACATTATCTTTGTGATAATATTTTTTTATTAGTGGATATTTTAGATTAAATTTGGTAATTACACCTTAACGGAGGATGGAAAAATGACTATTATCTTTGCACTTTTAGAAGTTTTAGGTTGAATCTTGATTGGTTATGTGATTGGAATTTTACATTGCATAAAGGATGACTTAAAAAAAATATAAATAATTAGCATGTACTTGATAGTTTAGAAGGAAAATTGACAGGTTAGAAATTCAGAGACATTCAAACCATGCTAGTTCATAAAGAGACGCCTGACAATCAGACGTCTCTTTTAATTTGTTTGACAATTTATATTTATAGGAGTAATTTGATAATAATGTTTTATTTCAAAATTTACGTAAGGAGAATAAATTGTCTTATAGTAGTTATCAGAAATCAATAGGTAAGGGATTTCTTCTAACAAAGGAATCTGAGGGTTTAACATTTTATTCGTCTCTAGATGCATGTAAAGGTATTTTGGTACCGGTAAAGGTTATAGAGGTATCAGAAAATATGGTTAGATGTTTTCAGGAGGGCAGAAATGTTAATGTTCCACTACATAACGGTAGAAATTCAATGATCATTGACATTCATACAGCTTGACGAATAGTCTATGATGTCTGTCATACAAAAGAAATGGATCTTTTCAAGGAGTATCAGCAAGCGCAGGCTGAGAAGAAAATAAAGATAGCTGAAATTAGTAGAGCAGAAGAACAACATGAAGCTGAACTTCAAGTAGTTCTGGGTTAAACAAAATTAAAAGCCTTCGTATAATACGGAGGCTTTTTTGATAAGAATTATTTGTTCTCTAAATATTTTTCTAAATTTGTTATGAAGTCATCTTCTTTTTCTCTGTCTGGCTTTCCTCTAAGCTCATAAGCTTGATGAATGATATGGTCAGGATCTGTAACTACACCATTAATACTAGCAAAATTATGGTTTACATCTTTTCCTTTGATAGTTTGCTCTAGCTCAACTAACCAAAACACTTCTTTTAGTAAGGCTTCAAAAGGTATCTCGTTATTTAAATATAAAGGAATGTAGCCATTTCTAATTACTTCAATTTCATCTTTTAAAGCTTCTTTATCTGAACGGATAGGATAATCTTTAATATTCAGTGAATTACCATAGATAATTTTACATTCATCTAAAAATTTTAATAATCTGTCTGGTTTAGCCCTGGTGTCTGGATCTGTTTCACTTTTTGTTGCTAATTCATTATTTTTTAATTCTTGAATATATAAAGGAATAACAGTGGCTGGGTGTATATCATTGTCATTCACACCGAAGATAGCTCCTTGGTATTCATTTTCTGTGACAATAGGCACGATGTCGACATCACTACCCTCTACCATTTCACGCCTCGTAAAGCTACCTTTGATATAAATAGCTACTAGAGCCTCTTCTGGTACAGCTGCAACAATTAATTTTCTGGCTTCAATAATAGATTCTATCGCTTGCTTTTCAATATCCGTTATATCTGTCCATTCCTTCCAGAAGTCTAAATTCTCATCTTTTTGCTCAAATGTATTCATATAATTATTTATTTGCCATTAACCCCAAAATCCAGTATAATTTGAGGGTAAATTAGCTTATTTATTAATTTTATTGTATCAAAATGTCAGATAAAAGTATAGAAAAAAAAGATCCTGCCCGCAATGCTGCGCACCGTGCCTACCGGCAGGCAGGTAGCGCTGCAGACGGGGATATTATGGAAAAGCTGGTATCTCTAGCCAAAAGGCGGGGATTTATTTTTCAATCATCTGAAATATATGGTGGTTTATCTGCTGCTTATGATTATGGCCCTCTTGGTGTGGAGCTAAAGAATAATATCAAAAAAGCTTGGTGGAAGATGTTTGTTACTGATCGTCAGGATATGGTCGGCCTTGATGCAGCTATTATTATGAGTCCCAAAGTATGGGAAGCTTCTGGTCACATCGAGAATTTTTCTGATCCGCTTGTAGATTGCAAAAAATGTAAACATAGGTTTCGATCTGATCATTTACTCGAAGCTAATTCACTAGAACCAAAATATGATAAGGAGAAGCCTATTAATATTAAAGATGTAAAATGTCCAGATTGTGGAGGCGAACTAACAGAGGCCAGACAATTTAATATGATGTTTAAGACTTTTATGGGGCCAGTTGAAGAAGATGCTTCAGAAGTTTATCTTCGTCCAGAAACAGCTGGTGGTATTTTTGTGAATTTTACCAATGTTGTGGATAGTATGCGGATGCGCGTACCATTTGGTATTGGTCAGATTGGTAAATCATTTCGTAATGAGATCACTACTGAGAATTTCATTTTTCGCACTCGAGAATTTGAACAGCTAGAAGTGGAATATTTTGTTCATCCTGATAATTGGAAAGAACATTTTGAGAATTGGTTAGAAACTATGAAGACTTGGTGTAAATATCTTGGTATCAAAGATGAAAATTTAGTTTTGGCAGAGATAGATGAGAAAGATAGAGCTTTTTATTCCAAGCGAACAGTTGATTTTGAATTTAAATATCCATTTGGCCAAAAAGAGCTCTATGGCTTGGCTTACCGGACTGATTATGATTTGACCCAACATCAGAAAGCTTCTGGTCTGAAAATGGAATATACTGATCCAATGACCAAAGAAAAATACATCCCGCATGTGGTTGAGCCATCACTGGGAGTTGATCGTAGTGTTTTGGCTTGTATGGTTGAGGCTTATACTGAAGTAGCTGGGGGTCGTAGTACAACAACAGACGCTATTAAAGATATGGAAGTGGTTATGAAGTTTCCTTATGCTCTAGCACCAATCAAGGTTGCTATTTTGCCTTTGTCAAAGAAAGAAACGCTGACACCATTAGCTCATGAAGTCTATAATGCTGTCAGAAGTAAGTTTGTCACTATGTATGATGAGACAGCTTCTATTGGTAAGAGATATCGCCGGCAAGATGAAATAGGCACTCCTTTCTGTGTGACTGTAGATTTTGAGAGTTTAGAAGATAAAAAAGTAACCGTCCGAGACAGGGACACAATGGAACAAGCCAGAGTCGAAATTGCAAAATTGGTAGAGTATTTAACAGATAAATTTGAGAAAGTAGAATAGAATGTATCAGATATTTGAATTAAATAATAAAGCAAAAGTAATTTTTGCACCAAGAAAAGAGACTGAAGCAGTTATACTGCTCGTGATGTTTGATGTTGGTTCGCGTGATGAGGCAAGAGCTGTCAGTGGTGTTTCACATTTTATTGAGCATTTGTTTTTCAAGGGAACCAAGAAAAGACCAAATACACAGATTATCACTCAGGAATTAGATAAAATCGGCGCCAGCTTCAATGCTTTTACTGGTAAAGACTATACTGGCTATTATATTAAGGTAGCCAAGGATAAAGCTGAAGTCGCCTTTGATATTTTGTCTGATATGCTTTTCAATTCATTATTCAAAAAATCTGAAATAGATCGAGAAAGAGGAGTGATTGTTGAGGAAATAAAGATGTACAGAGATAATCCATTATTCTATATTGGTGATTTACTAGAAGAAACAGTCTATCAAGGACATCAGTTGGGTCGTGATATTGGTGGTACAGCCAGGATTATTAATAATATTCCGCGGGCAGAAATTATTAAATATAGAGATAGTTTTTATGAACCAAAAAGAATGACGATTGGTTTGGCTGGTAATATCAGCAAACCAAAGGCGGATCAGTTATTAAATAAATATTTTAAGAAAAAATTTGGTAAGCCAGTAAAGCATGATCGTCTTGATTTTATAGATAAACAAAAAGAAGCTAGAATCAAAGTTCATTGGCAAAAAACTGAACAAGTACAGATGTCACTGGGTTTTATTTCTCCGGGTAGGCAATCTGAAGATTATTTAACACAAGTGGTTCTCGCCACAATACTGGGCGGTAATATGAGCTCGCGACTATTTATTAATGTTCGTGAAAGGCATGGTCTGGCTTATAGCATCAGAGCGAGCATTGATGAGCATCAAGATATTAGTTCATTTCAGATCAATGTTGGACTAGCCAAACAGAATGTTCCTTTGGCTTATAAATTGATCATCAAAGAATTAAATAAAATTAAGAAAGAAGCAGTGGATAAAGAAGAGCTTGATAAAGCCAAAGATTATCTTAAAGGCAAATTGTCGCTAAGCACAGAAGATTCATTTGATTATATCTCTTGGTTGATCAAGCAATACATTGAGTTGGGTATTATCAAAGATTTAGCAGAAGTAAAGAAAGATATTAGTAAGGTGACAGCTAAACAAGTCCAAGCCTTGGCCGAGCAGATATTCAAATACGAGAAACTTAATTTAGCAGTAATAGGTCCCTATAAGGATTTGACATATTTTAATAAAATGATAAAACAAATAAAGCTATGACAGAAAAAAACTTTACAGTGAATATATCATCACAAACATTTATCAAGATTTTACTATTTTTTGTAGCAATTGCTTTTTTGTATATGGTGCGCGAGGCAATCGCTTTGATCTTTATTGCTTTGATCTTGGCCTCAGCCCTTGATCCATTTGTAGATTGGCTTGGTAAATTCAAAATTCCACGTGGTGTTGGAATCATTGTGATCTATATTTTGATATTATCAATAATAAGTTCAGTGATTATTATGATTATTCCACCAATCACTGCTGAGGTAAAATTAATTGCCAATGACTTCCCTATATATTATGAGAAAGTTGTTGATGGCTTTAACTATTTCACAACAAATAGAAATGATATTCAAATAGCTGATCAGTTACAAAACAGTTTGGATACTATCACTGGTAATTTGAGTAGAGCAGCTTCAGGAGTGTTTGACACTTTGATGGGAATTTTTGGTGGTCTTTTCTCATTTTTCTTAGTCTTGGTTATAACCTTCTATTTCACAGTTGAGGAAGAAGGATTGAAGAGATTTATCAAATCTGTCACTCCAACTCAGTATCAACCATATTTAATGCAACTTGTTTCCCGTATTCAGAAAAAGCTTGGCTATTGGCTGAGGGGGCAACTAATATTATCGGTGATTATCTTTGTTCTGACATTTATCGGTTTGACTGTCTTGGGTGTTGAGTATGCACTATTATTAGCCTTAATGGCCGGTATTTTTGAAATTATACCTTATATGGGTCCGATGATTGCAGCTGTGCCAGCAATTTTCTTGGCTTTCATGCAATCACCTTTGAAGGGACTTTTGGTTTTGATTCTCTATGTTATCATTCAACAATTAGAAAATCATATCATTGTGCCAAAGGTTATGAGTAGGTCGGTTGGTATCAATCCGCTGGTAGTGATTATTGTTTTACTAGTCGGTGGTAAGCTTGGTGGTGTAATGGGTATGGTTTTGGCTGTACCAGTAGCAACTGCTATTTCAGTTTTCATGGATGATTTTGTAGACAAAAGGATTAACAAATCAGAAGCAACATAAATGGGAAGTTTATATATAGTTGGTACGCCAATTGGTAATTTGCAAGATATCACAGCTCGCGCTTTAGAAACATTGAAGACTGTTGATTTTATTGCCTGCGAAGATACAAGGGTAACGGGTGTATTGTTAAAACATTATGAAATCAAGAAACCACTGTTGTCATATTTTCAACATAGCAAAATGCACAAAGTTGATAAGATTGTTAGACTATTGAAAGATGGTAATGATATCGCTTTGGTGACTGATGCTGGTACACCGGGAATTTCTGATCCTGGCGGCAAACTAGTAGAAGAAGTTACCAAACATGATATTGATGTTGTTCCTATACCTGGTGCTAGCGCAATCATTTCATTGTTGAGTGTTAGTGGTATGCCAACGGATGAGTTTGTATTTTTTGGCTTTTTACCACATAAAAAAGGTAGACAAACAAAACTACAAAGAATTATTGATTGTCAGCAAACAATAGTTTTGTACGAATCAAAACACCGTATTGAAAAATTGTTACGAGAGTTGAAAGAAATAGGTATTGAAGAGCGGCAAATAGTTTTGGGACGAGAATTAACCAAACAGTTTGAACATATTTATCGTGGAACAGTTGATCAGATCGCGGAGAAGCTTGGTGCGGACAAGATCAAAGGAGAATTTGTCTTAGTAATAGAAAGAAATAAATAAATGGCAAAGTTTTATCTAACAACACCAATATATTATGTAAATGATGAACCACACATTGGTCATGCTTATACGACTATTGTGGGTGATGTTTTGGCGCGTTATCACCGGCAAATTGGTGATCAAGTTTATTATTTGACTGGTACAGATGAACATGGTGCCAAAATTGCAGAGTCAGCAGACAAGCAGAATATTGATACACAGGAATTTTGTGATCAGAATGCGGCTAAGTTTCAACAAGCTTGGCAAGTCCTCAATATCTCTAATGATCAATTTATCCGCACAACAGATAAGCGTCATGAAGATGCAGTAACGACAATATTCACAAAACTTCATGATAAAGGTTTTCTAGAACAAAAGGAGTATGAGGGGATGTATTGTATTGGTTGTGAAAAATTTTTGAATGATCGGGATTTGGTAGATGGTAAATGTCCAGATCATAAGAGAATTCCTGATATCATCAAAGAAAAAAATTGGTTTTTCAAGCTGGAACAATTTTTACCAGAGATTGAAAGGTTGATTCGTAAAGATGAATTAATTATTTTGCCACTTGGCAGACAAAATGAAGTTTTGGGTTTGATTCGTGAAGGGGTGATGAAAGACTTTTCCGTCTCACGTCAAAAATCAAAAGTCAGTTGGGGGATAGAATTACCTTTTGATAAGGACCAGGTTAGCTATGTTTGGGTTGATGCCTTGTCCAATTATATTACAGCCATTGGTTACCCAGTCCGTCAGGATAATTTTGAACAGTGGTGGCCAGCAGATTTGCATTTGATGGCGCAAGATATTTTGAAATTTCATACTATTTATTGGCCAGCCATTCTCTTGGCTCTTGATTTACCATTGCCAAAAGCAATGTTCATTCACGGTTTCTTTACCATCAATGGTGAGAAAATGAGTAAGAGCTTGGGTAATGTGATCAAGCCGCAGGATTTGGTTGATAAATTTGGTGCAGATAGTGCTCGCTATCTTCTATTATCTCAATTTCCTTTTGGCCAAGAGTCAGACATCAAAGAAGATTTGTTTGTTGAGCGTTATAATGCAGATTTAGCCAATGGCTATGGCAATGCCGTAGCACGTGTAACTAATTTGATCGAGAAGAATGATCTTAATATAAATTTGAACAAAGACAAGGCCTGGCTTAATTCACTAGCTAAGGACTATGACAATTATCGCTTTGATCTAGTACTCAACAAAATTCAGAGTAAACTCCAAGAGTTGGATGGTTATATTACCAAGACATCACCATGGAAAGTAACAAATACTTCAGAGCTGATTACTATTTTATCCAAAGCAGCTAATGACTTGTGGTCAGTTTCACAAGCATTACTACCATTTATGCCAAACATTGCCCAGCAAGTCACAGAAGCATTAGAAGTGGGAAAGATAAAAAAGATTCCACCACTTTTTCCACGATTATAATTAGTTTATAAATATATGGTAGCCATAGACATTGTTTTATTGATTATCTTAGCAGGTTTTATTATTCTTGGTTTTAAATCAGGTTTAATCTTTGTGATTGGTAGAATTATAGGTCTTTTTATTGGAGCCTTTATAGCTGGGCATTATTATTTGGAGTTTAGCTATTATTTTGAAAATATTTCTTTTGGTTCTGGTAGCTTACAAAATTTTATAGCTTTTATGGTGTTGTTTGGAGTTACTGCACAGTTAATTGGTTTAATTTTTTATTTAGTAAACAAAGTTTTTGATGCAGTAGCCATTATTCCTGGTTTGAAGGCAATTAATCGTTTGGCTGGTGGAATTTTTGGATTTTTTGAAGGTGTCCTTATTATTTCTACTGTATTATATGTGATTTATCTTTTTCCGTTTTCAAGTATTTTGGACAATTTTTTGATCGGATCAAAGTTTGCTTATATATTTTTGACTATTTCTCAAATTATGGGACCATTTATTCCTGATTCACTTGAGGCAGTCAGAGGGTTTGTCTTTTAAATTATATTTATGTTAATAGACGCACATGCACATTTAGATTTTGAGGCTTTTGACGAGGACAGGGAAGAGGTGATTAAGAGATGCCAGGACCAGAATGTCAAAGTTATCAATGTTGGTTCACAGCTGGCAACTAGTAAGTTGGCAGTTTCTTTGGCGCAAAAACATGATGGCTTGTTTGCCACGATTGGTTTACACCCAATTCATGTTTATGATGAAGTATTCAAGATCGATGATTACCAAGAGATTTTAGAAGCGAACAAAAGTATTGTTGGCATCGGGGAGTGTGGTTATGACTATTATTATCTGAAAGAAAAAGAAAGATCATTTGATGAAGTTAAGGCCAAACAGGAAGAAGTTTTTTTACAGCACATTGAGTTAGCTAAAAAAAATGATTTACCATTGATGTTGCATGGTAGAAATGGGAAAGAGCTAATGACTGCCAATATAGATATGATTAAGATTTTGCAGACCAATGATTGTCATCAAGGATTGATTCATAGCTTTGATGGGAGTAAAGAGGAGGCTGATCAATATATCGAACAAGGATTTTATATTGGTATTACTGGGATTATTACATTTACCAGGAAAGCAGAAGCTCTACAAGAATTGGTTCGTCAATTACCACTTGATAAAATCATTATCAATACAGATAGTCCATATTTGACTCCAGAGCCTCACCGTGGTAAAAGAAATGAGCCAGTCTTTGTTGAATTTATCGCTCGTAAAGTTGCAGAATTACAAGGAATAAGCTACGATGAGGTAGTACAGCAAAACGCTATGAACTGTAAGAAATTATTCAACATTTAACCTTTTACATATTACATTTAAGATATAGTTTATGTGGTTAGAATTTATTATAATTTTGGTAGTATTAGTGGCAGGCTTTGGTCTGATTTATTGGCGTTTACTAAAAGGTAAGACAGATATTGGTCAGGATAAGTCTTTGCTGATGCTGCAAAACCAACTGAACGAAATCACCAGAACTATGGATTTCAAACTTGGTGAATCAACCAAGGTAATGCAACTTCAATTTGGTGAAACAGCTAAGATTGTCAAAGATGTGACACAAAAGCTGACTGAATTAGATGCTACTAATAAACAAGTGATTGGTTTTACTGAGCAGCTACACAGTTTAGAAAAAGTTCTGACTAATTCCAAGTCGCGCGGTGCTCTTGGTGAATCTAATCTGGAGATGATATTAAGTAATATCTTACCACCACAATCCTATGAAATGCAGTATCATTTCAAAAGTGGAGAAGCTGTTGATGCTGTGATTAAGATCAAAGATAAGATCTTGCCAGTTGATGCTAAATTTTCTTTGACAAATTATCAAAGGATTATTGATGAAACGAATGATGAGAAGAAAAAAGTACTAGAAAAAGAATTTAAGAATGATTTAAAAAAGAGAATCGATGAAACGGCAAAATATATTAAGCCATCTGAAAATACTTTGGAATTTGCTTTTATGTTTATTCCAGCTGAAGGTATCTACTATGATTTATTGATCAACGAAGTGGGTGCAGTTAAAGTCAATACGCGTAGTTTGATCGACTATGCCTTCAATGAAAGAAAAGTGATCATTGTCTCACCAACTACTTTTGCAGCCTATCTACAGACAGTTTTGCAGGGTCTCAGGGCTTTACAGATCGAAGAATCAGCTAAGGGGATTAAGCAGAATGTAGAAAAGCTACAAAAGCATTTATTAGCTTATCAAGATTATCATAAAAAATTAGGAAATAATTTAGGTACTACTGTGAATGCTTACAATGCTAGTACCAAAGAATTTTTGAAGGTAAACAAAGATGTTTTAAAGGTGACGGGAACAGATTCAGAAATTGAAATAGAAAATGCTGACAAACCTTTATTGGATTAATATTTTTATTGACAGAGAAATTGAAGTATTGTAATATCTAGGCATAAGTTATTTAATATATTATTACTTAGAATAAGGGGATCGTATGGCTATAGTATCGCAATGTGTTTGTATTGAATGTCACAAATCTTTTCAAGGTGTGAGTAATAGTGATGGACTACCACCAAATGTGTGTTCATCATGTGAAGACAAACAGGAGCAAGTAAAGAGGGCTGCTAAACAAGCAGAGACTACAAAAAAACTTGCTGCTTTACAAAACTTGCCAATTGAAGCACGACTCAATAAACTTGAAAAGGCTTTACTTGAATTAACTGATTTAGTGTTATTATTACAGAAGCAACCAGCATCTGATAGGCAGATAATATTTTAAAATAAATAAAACCCCATACTAAACAGTATAGGGTTTTTTGTTTGACAAAAGAGGGAGGATATTATAATGTGTGGTCGTTGGTAAATTAACATTTTATGGAAAAAGGAGATTGAAGTGAAAAAATATACAAGACAGACAGACTTGTCATTTGATGATTTGAAAACTATATTGGAGACGGATAATACAACTCCATGTCCAGTAACTGAGAAAGTGGATTCGCCATTCCCAACTGGTGTGATCGTTAATGAAATTGGCTACATCTTTGCAAATGATGAAAAAAGCAAAGGCAAAGAAGCTGGTTTATTGCTACTTTCGTTATTATCTTCAGATTATCCAATGCGACAGTTGATTGCCACTGGATATCTTAAGCAACATAGTGATTTACTACCTGAAGCTGATCAAAAGAGATTGACGACTTTTTGGAATGGTATGTCCGATGAATGGCAAGTAGATGTCAATAATATGATTACTCGGTCACGTAGTAGAAAATAATTTAAATTAAAAAACTCCTATCAGGATAATCCTGGTGGGAGTTTTAATTTTGTTAAAATAAAAGGAGCTCAGCTTCTATAGAGAAGCTGAGCTCCTAGCTATGAAGTTTTAGACGAAAAAGTTTATATATAATAACCAGAGGACTAAGAGGTTTTGAATCAGGGCTAGTGGGACACCAAAGAAAAAGGGCCACTTCAGAGTTTTGTGTCTGACCAGAAACATAGCAATCATCACGCCAGCGGCACCAAAAGCAATCGCCCAGAAGAGTAAATAGCTTTCTCTAATTCTTTTGTCTTGATTGATAGATTTTTTCTTATCGGCAATAGTTAAGCCAAAACTAATAATGTTTATCAATGCAAAGAGGGCTAATATCCATGAGAAGTCTAATATAAACATTAAATATTTTGCTTATTTTATAAAAATTATAACTACTACATAGTGTAGCAAAAAAATAGATATTGATATAGTAGTATTATTTTATATTTGACACTATTAGAATGCCATGTTAAGGTAGTTTATTAACCCGCCTGCAACGGCTCCCGCCTGCAACGCTTTGCGTAGCAATGCGGGTAGGTAGCAAAGCGGGCAGGAACCAAATATATGGGATTAGAATTCATATTTGAATACTTGTCTATTATAAGTGCCATTTTCACGCTATCTTTGGCACTTTTTGTTTTAAGAAAAAAAATTAAACAATTATTTGGTTCTGTTTGTCTGAAGTTTCTTGATAAATTATTGTTGAGAGATGCAACCACATATACACAGTCTAGACAAGAGCCGGTAGGGGGCCGCTTTGATCATGAAGAATTGGAAGAAATTGTTAATAGTATGGTTACTGAATTTAACAAATTATATAAGTTTGTTGGTATTGATATCATTTTTAAAGATTGTCAGTGTAATGATTTTAATTTGGTTTACTCGACCATTGCAAAAAAAACGTGTCAGCTAAAAGTATTAGGCAAACTATCGAGTTGTTTTTATTCTATGGATGAATTGGTATTGAGTGAGTTGAAAGCTACAAGCGGTAATGCACTACATCATCAGATTTGTAATATTATGCAACTACACAATTATGATATTGCAATGCCAATCAGAGATGGTCAACATATTGTTGGCATTATTTTTGCGACCAAACCATGTAGAGTTTTAAAAAAGGAAGATTATAAATTATTGAGACAGGTAATACGAAGGGTGAGCTTAGCTCTATGTAGTGTAATTTTGTATCAACAAACATTACAAAATATCAAACACAGTTCTATTGTTCGTGAGCGTATATAGTCACGAGTTATAGTTGTTTATACTAGTTAGGCCTTGAGTGGTCTTTTTTTGTTTGTCGATAAACTGTATAATGATTATTAGCACGGCTAGTCGTATGAAGTTATTGTTTATTGGTCGTGATTGAGCAGGCTTGGTGATCCCACAAAATTGTTGGATTACAGTTGTAATTATGAAATCTTTATCAATTGTTGTGATATTGCTGATTTGATAAATTTACTGGTGACAGAAAAAACCCACCAGTTGATATAATTACGCCTGATTGTGTCTATGGCTATGTATGGAGAATTTTAAATAATTGCTAATTTTCCACAGCTGTAATTAAATAAATAGGGAGTTGTGTTGTAAAAACGCAACTCCTTTTATTTATCTCGTTTTTTTTGTATAATCAATAGGTAAAAAATATAGTTTAAAAACAATGACATTTTTGAAAGGCAAGGCCAGTAAGACAACAAAAGAATTAACTAGAGCTAATAAGAAATTGCAGTATGCGAATGATAAGTTACAGCAAGTAGATAAGGCAAAATCAGAGTTTCTTTCAATTGCTTCACACCAATTGAGAACTCCTTTGTCTGGTATCATGGGATATTTGTCGATGCTTTTGGAGGGAGACTTTGGCAAAGTACCACCAAAGATTAACAAAGTCATTAAAGAGCTTTATCAAAATTCTGATCGGATGAGTCGATTGATCAATACTTTTCTCAACATTTCTCGTATTGAAGCCAATCGTTTGGTATTGGATAAAGAAGAGGTAAATTTTACAAGACTTTTGCGTAACGCTTTCAAAGAGTTTAAGTCTGATGCAGCTAAGAAAAAAATTAAATATACTTTAGATATTCCAAAAGAGAAAATTTTACTTAATATTGATGGTGATAAAATTAGAGATGTTATTGTCAATATTATAGATAATGCCATTAAATATACAATCGATGGAGAGATAAAAGTGATAGCTGAAGCAGATGAAAAAAGAGTAATTGTCAAAGTTGATGATACTGGAGTTGGTATGAAGCCAAGTGAGGTACAGTATTTTTTTCAGAAATTTTCTCGTGGTACTGGTATTACTCAGATGAATACAGCTGGCTCTGGGCTGGGTCTTTATATTGTGAAAAAGATAATAGAAGCTCATGGTGGAGAGGCTTTTGCTAAGAGTAAGGGTAAGGGAAATGGTAGTATTTTTGGTATAGAATTACCCATAGTTGACTAATTATTAGTTTTTTTGTCTTCGTCGCACTGTTGTGGCGTTTTATTTTCTAAATAGCAGTATTTCTGCTAAAATGAAGCTATGGAAATTAAGCTAAATGCAGAACAAAAACAGGCTGTTACCCACAATGAGGGACCGCTTTTGATCGTGGCCGGAGCCGGAACTGGCAAAACAGCTGTCATTACCCAGCGTATAGCTTGGCTAATTAAAGAAAAGAAGCTAAAGCCTGAGAATATTTTGGCTCTTACTTTTACTGAAAAAGCAGCAGAGGAAATGGAGATCCGAGTCGATAAGGAATTGCCTTATGGCTATGTAGAATTGTGGATTTCAACATTTCATGCTTTTTGTCAGAGAGTGCTCAAAGATCATGGTATTGATATTGGTCTGCCAGACGGATTCAAAGTGATGACACCAACACAGAGTTGGTTATTGGTGCGCCAACATTTAGAGGATTTTGATCTTGATTATTATCGCCCCTTGGGTAATCCAACCAAGTTTATTCATGCTTTGATTCAGCATTTTTCTAGAGCTAAAGATGAAACGATTTACCCAAAGGATTATCTAGAATATGCTGAGAGTCTGCAATTAGACTTAGACAATGTTGGGTTTGCTGTCAAAGGAAAGAAAAAAGCCGCCGAGTCTGATGAGAAGGTGATAATGGAACAAAATGTAAAACGTTATCAAGAAATAGCCAATGCTTATCATTTTTATCAAAAAATATTGCTAGATAATAATGCACTAGATTTTGGAGATCTGATAAATTTCACTTTAAAGCTATTCAAAGAAAGGCCAGCCATTTTGAAAAAATATCGTGAGCAATTTAAATATCTTTTGGTAGATGAGTTCCAGGATACAAATTATGCTCAGTATGAACTGATCAAACTATTAGCCTCTCCGAATAATAATATTACAGTTGTTGGGGACGATGACCAGTGTTTGCCAGCCAGTGCTAAAATACAAACAGTAAAAGGTAAGAAGCAAATTAAAGACATGGAGGTTGGTGATGAAGTGCTGACAGCTATTGGTCGGGGTCATTTAGGTATTAGTAAGGTTACGAAAAAGTTTATTAATACAAAAAATGTCAGATATTTGACCATTACTACAAGCAAGGGTAAAAAGATCGTGGTTACAGATAATCATAAGATGTTTTGTCGTGTTCCGGCAATTGGTAAGAGTGGCTACTGGTATGTGTATTTAATGGAGCGACAAGGTTTGGGTTGGCGAATAGGTATTACTAATGATTTAGCGCAGAGATTGAGGCTGGAGCGGTCAGCAGATAGGATTATCGCTGTTAAGGCTTTTAATAATGAAGTAGAGGCTAGGTTTTGGGAAACTGTTTGGTCTTTAAAATATAGCATTCCAACAGTTTGTTTTAAGACTTCTCGCCAGGGTATTATCATGAATAATGATCTTTTAAAGCAGCTGTATAGTCTTTTAGAGGTAGACAAAGGTGTTAAAAGATTAGCAGATGATTTAAATATAGACTTAAAGTCCCATCATGTATCCTTGGGAGCTGTAATCCGTGGTAATAAAAAAAGAGTAAAGTTGTATTTGGATTTATGCTATCGAAATTATCGTAGTAAGGGCAAGATTAGAATTATGCAACAGCCCAAGATACTTCATTTATTATCTTTAGATACATCAGATCAGGGAACTGTTCGTAAAATTAAACAAGCTGGGTTTAAGATGACTAAGTCTAGTAAAGGCTGGCGTTTAAGAATGGCTAGTAAAGATATTAGAAAATTAGGTAGAAATTTATCTAAATTGGAAAAAATAGTGGGTGGCATTACAGAGTTTAGATTTCAAGTAGCAAAGACAAATAAACAACATTTAATTAGTCTAGTGATGCCAGCAAAAAATGTTTGTTTAGGGATGTTACTCCCAGTATTAAAAGGTCAAGAGATTATTTATGATTCAGTAGTAACTATAGATATTAAAGAAAAAAGAGATACAGTCTATGATTTGGAAATAGCAGATACGCATAATTTTATTGCTGACGATATTGTCGTGCATAATTCTATTTACAAGTTTCGTGGCGCTTCCATTTCAAATATTTTAGAATTCAAGAAAGATTATCCCAAGGTCAAAGAAGTATATCTGAATAAGAATTATCGTTCAGCGCAGAATATTTTAGACTTATCCTATAAATTTATTCAACTTAATAATCCAAATCGTCTAGAGGTGAAGCTATCTTCAGAGACAAACAAATTGACCAAAGAGCTAAAGTCACAATTGAAGAGCAAAGGAGAGATAGAATATTATCAAGCTAGTAGTTTGGAAACAGAAATCGCTTGGGTGATCAAAAAAATTCACAGCATTTATCTAGCTGACAAAGATACCGACTGGAGTGACTTTGCAATCCTGGTGCGAGCCAATGACGCAGCCAAACCTTTTCAAGATTCTTTGCAGAGTAATAATATTCCACATTATTTCTTGGCTAGTCACGGACTTTATTATAAAAAAGTAGTCAAAGACATTTTAGCTTTTCTCAAGCTACTTGATAACTATCATGAATCACCAGCTTTGTGGAGAATTTTGAACTTGCCATTTTTTGAGTTAGCTGATCGAGACTTGATCAGACTATCGCATCAAGCCTATCGTAAGCAATGGTCTCTTTATGATGCTCTGACCAAGGTTGGTGGTCAAATCAATTATCCAACCGAGGTTGTTAGCAAATTTGCCAAAGTTTTGGAATTGATCAACAAACACACTGCTATGACTAGGGACAAAACAGTCTGGCCTATTATCTATAGTTGGTTGACAGATAGTGGCTATTTGAAGTATTTGGATAAACTAAATGAATATCAGAGGCAAGAGCAGTTTAATTATTTGAATAGTTTTTATAAGAAAATTAAGCAATTTGAGGCCAATACTGATGAACCTTCAGTCAAGAATTTTATCAGTGATATGAAGTATGAACTCGAATCTGGAGAACAGGGGAGTATTGCTTTTGATGCAGAGCAGGGGCCTGAAACAGTGAAGATAATGACCGTGCATGGTGCTAAGGGACTAGAATTCAAACATGTTTTTATTGTTAATATGGTTGATCAGAGATTTCCGACAATTAATAGAAAAGATCCAATTGAATTACCAGACGAATTGGTCAAAGAAATTTTGCCAGAAGGAGATGTTCATATTCAAGAAGAGAGAAGGCTTTTCTATGTAGCGATGACCAGAGCTAAGCAGAGTCTTTATTTGACATCAGGTGAAGATTATGGCGGTATGCGAAAGAAAAAGCCATCAAGATTTCTTTTGGAAACAAATATGATCAGCGAAGATGTGAAGCCAAAAGCCAAAGAAGTGAAGAAACTAAAGGATGATAAGGTGATCAACAAAAAAGATAAAGGAAAAATAGATTATCAAGAAATGGTACCAAAGTATTTTTCGTTTTCTCAACTGAAGGCTTTTGAAACTTGCCCGTGGCAATATTTTTATCAATATATTTTGAAAGTGCCGGTCAGAGGCAATGCTGTCTTTAGCTATGGCAAATCAATGCATGGTGCTTTGCAGAAATTTTATGAATTAGCTATTCAAAGATCACAAGCAGAACAGGGTGATTTGTTTGGACAAGACACAAAGAAAGGTAAGGCCAAGGAAATTGTGAGTGAAAAAGAATTATTACAATTACTTGATGAACATTGGCTTGATGATTGGTATGATAGCAAAGCACATCAGGAAAAATATAAAAAACAAGGAATCAAAAGTTTGAAAGAGTATTATACTTCTATCAAAGACAATATTTCTATCCCCAAGGCTTTAGAAAAATCATTTTTTCTTAAAATTGATGACTATACGATTCGTGGATTTATTGATCGGATTGATATATTGCCAAATGGTAAGGCTGAGATTATTGACTACAAAACCGGACAAGCCAAAGATAAACTCACTGCGGATAATAAAGAACAGCTATTACTGTATCAATTGGCAGCTCAGGAGGTTTTGAATCTAGAAGTAGAAAAATTAACATTTCATTATTTGGATACAAATAAACTAGTTTCTTTTTTGGGCACTGAAAAGGATATTGAGCAAGTGAAGCTCAAGGTCAAAGCAACCATCGAAGCAATAAAACAAACAGACTTTGGTGCAGCAGCTGGTTTTCATTGCCAATATTGTAATTTTAAAGATATTTGTGATTTTGTAACTAGGGGTTAAGCTATGAAAGATTTTAAAACATTAGGTTCTATCATTTTTGATGGAAATAAAAAAAGAGCACTTGGCATGCAGGTAGAAGCAGCTATGGTTTTGGAATATTTCAAGGAATTGGTTGGTGGTATTTTCCCAATAGAGCTAGTTAGACAATTAAAGCCCGTATCAGTGAGTGACAAGATACTCAGAGTAAAGAGCAGTAATAGTCAGCTTTTGGCGGAATTAAGGTTTCAAGAGAAAAACTTGATTGAGTCTATTAATGATAAGTTTGGCACTGATTATATCAATAAAATTCAATTTATTTTAGGTTGACATAAAATAAACTAAGATATAAGATTGATTTATAAATGGGTCGCTATATAATTAGTGACCTTTTTATTATGTCTAGAAAAATAGAGTTTAAAATAGGAGAATACTATCATCTCTATAATAGAGGAGTAGATAAGAGACAGGTATTTTTGGATGATAAAGACTATCAGCGCTTTTTAAAAAGTATGAAGGTTTTTACTCACCCTAACGGGTGACCACCCGTTAGGGTGGCAAGTCCAATCAGTTGAAAGTCTTCATTTGGCAGGTAAAAGAGAGGTGATAAGGCAAGCGGCCGGGTCGCTATATAGCGACCCGGCCGCTAACAACCCCATAATTGATATAATTTGTTATAATCTACTACCAAATCATTTTCATTTATTGGTGAAGCAGGTGAGTAAGTGTGGTGTTTCCAACTTTATTCATAAAGTCAGTACTGGGTATACTAACTATTTCAATCATAAATATAATCGTTCTGGATCATTATTTCAAGGTACGTATAAAGCATCTCATATATCATCTGGGATAAAGTTATTAAAGAAACATATATTAGATGATTAGAGGGTTACGGTATTTAATGCGATTATTTTAATGTTTTTTCAGGTTGACTTATAGCCTATAAATTAGTATTATATAGGTAGATTTTTATTTATATTTTTATGTCAATAAAAAAATATTTATTTTTTTTGGCTTTATTTACAATAATAGCGTGGGGTCTATGGGTGATGGTGATTACCTATATTGATCCAAGTACTAGTTCTGTTCTGACCAGAGGTCTTTTCTATATTACTTTCTTTTTTAGCCTATTAGGAAGCTTCACCATCATTGGCTATGCTATTAGGGTAATGGCAGCCCATCAAGAAATGACGAAGTTTCGTCTTAATATTGCTCTAAGACAAGGAGTTTTGTTTGCTTTATTAATAAATATTTCACTATATCTAAAATCTTATGACAAATTGAGTTGGTTGACTATTATTATCACCCTTGTCATTTTGTCTTTGATAGAATTTTTATTCCTTTCAATAAGTACAAAAAAGATCAATGGATAAGGAGCTAAAACAATTAAAGAAAAGAGCTTTAGAAGAGTTTGAAAAAATCAAAAACAATAAAGAGCTTGAAGAATTACGGGTAAAATACGTGGGTCGTAATGGTGAATTGACTAAGGTTTTAAAGCAATTGAAAGATTTGGCAGTAGAAGAAAAGCCAAAGATTGGTAAATTGGCCAATGAAGTTAAAGTTGCGCTGGCAGAAAAGCTCGATGACTTATCATCTCAACTGACAAAAAATGCCAGAGGTAGTATTGTGCAGGCAACAGATTTGACTTTGCCAGGAGCATCAGTCAAAACAGGTTCTCTACATCCAAATACCATCATCCAATATGAATTGGAGGATGTTTTTAAATCTCTTGGTTTCCAAGTCTTAGAGGGTCCAGATATCGAATCTGAGTATTATAATTTTGAAGCTTTGAATATTCCAGCTGATCATCCAGCGCGCGATATGCAGGATACTTTTTGGTTAACATCTGGGGAAGTACTAAAGACTCATACCTCTGCCATGCAAGTGCGGGCTATGGAAAAATCCGGTGCTCCACTTAAAGCTATTTTTCCAGGTCGCTGTTTTCGTTATGAAGCCACGGATGCCTCTCATGACACTACTTTTTATCAATTGGAGGGATTAATGATTGATCAAGACATTTCCATAGCCAATTTGATAGCTGTGATGAAAGAATTGATGAAGGGAGTTTTTGGTAAGGAAGTGAAAGTTAGACAAAGACCAGGGTATTTTCCGTTTGTTGAGCCTGGTTTTGAGCTTGATATCAATTGTTTGATCTGCGGTGGCAAAGGGTGCTCTGTCTGTAAACAAACAGGATGGCTGGAGCTTTTGCCTTGTGGTCTAGTTCATCCCAATGTGCTCAAAGCAGGAGGTCTAGATCCAGCCAAATATAGTGGTTTTGCCTTTGGTTTAGGATTGACCAGACTTGTGATGATGAAATATGGTATTGATGATATTCGCTTATTACAAAGTGGAGACTTACGTTTTCTTAAACAGTTTTAATATGTCAAATTTTAGAAAAATATTACTGTTAAGCATGCTAGCTTTTTTAGTTGTTCCGTTGTTTAGTCATGCAGAAGAGTATATTGAACAACATTTAGGTAAAATATTTCTTCAAGTAGAGGGACGCGGTGAAGCATGGTATGTTAATCCTATTTCTACGGAAGTTGAGTATTTGAGGGATGGCGACGCTGCATATTATATGATGAGAGATTTGGGTTTGGGCATTACAGATGATGATTTGAACAAAATACCTATTGGGCTTGAGGAAAGGTTTGTCGAATTAGATAGTGACGGTGACGGTTTGTCTGATAAATTAGAAGAGGCTTTAAAATTAGATCCATCTAAGATGGATACAGATGGGGATGGTTTTTTAGATGGTATTGAAGTACAAAATGGTTATAATCCACTAGGAGATGGTAAACAACTAATTAACAATAATCTATCAAATGAATTATCTGGGAAGATATTATTACAGGTAGAATCAAAGGGTGAGGCTTGGTATATTAATCCACTAGATAGGAAAAGATATTATATGAAGGATGGTAGCTCTGCATATCAAATAATGAGGTATTTAGGCATCGGGATTTCTAATACAGATATGTTTAAGTTAACTAATTGGCAATATGGCATGGATTGCCCCATGTTATCACCTGTTGGGCCAAATTGGTGTAGTAATGGATTTGCTACATCTGTAACAAATGAATATGGTTGTACTCGCCCAGTTTGTGTTGAGGACCCTTCTGTAATAGAAAATTTAGAAATTTTAAACGAACAATAAAAATGCAGATATCACTTAATTGGTTAAAACAATATATCGATATTCCAAAAGATCTTGATCCACAAGATTTAGGTTTGAGAATGACAATGTCCACAGTGGAAGTAGAAGAAGTGATAGATTTGAGTACTAGTTATCAGAAAATTGTCATTGGTCAGGTCAAGGAAATAATTGATCATCCAGATGCTGATAAGTTGAAGGTTTGCCAGGTTGATATTGGCCAAGATGATAGAGTCAGTATTGTTTGTGGTGGTTTAAACTTGAAAGAGAAAATGTATTGTGTAGTTGCTTTACCTGGCGCATTTGTTCGGTGGCATGGCGAGGGTGAGCCAGTCAAACTAGCAGAGGCCAAGATCAGGGGAGTAAATAGCTATGGCATGATTTGCGCTGCGTCTGAAGTTGGCCTTGATCATTTATTTGTAGTCAAGAATGAATCAGAAATTATTGATTTGGGAGAAGGAGATTTTAAACCAGGAGAGAATGTGGCCAAAGCATTGAAGATTGATGATATTATCTATGATATTGATAATAAATCCTTAACACATCGTCCGGATTTGTGGTCACACTATGGTATGGCCAGGGAAGTGGCAGCCATCTTGGATATTCCACTTAAGCCATTAGAAACTCCAGCAATTAATGGAGTAGACAAATATAAATTGAAAATCACGGTAGATGCCGAAGAATTATGTCCTCGATACCAGGCAGTAGTTATTGATAATATTAATGTAAAAGAATCTCCAAGTTGGTTAAGGAACTACTTAGAGGCAATTGGCATGCGTCCGATTAATAATATTGTAGATATTACAAACTATGTACTATTTAGTTTGGGTCAGCCATTACATGCTTTTGATGCTGACAAAATAGCTAATGACAAGATTATTATTAGATTAGCCAAAAAGGGTGAGAAGATTATTTCTCTTGATGGTGAGGAGAGAGAGTTGCTAGATACAAATCTGATGATAGCAGATAGTGCCAAGCCAATTGCAATTGCCGGTATCATTGGTGGAGTAAATTCTGAAGTCACAGAGAAAACAACTCGCATAGTTATTGAATCAGCAAATTTTGAACCTAGTAATATTCGGCGCAGCTCTGGAGATATTGGTTTGAGAACTGAGGCGTCTGTACGTTTTGAAAAAAGCCTTGATCCAAATCTGACCGAGTTGGCTATTTTTCTGACAGTCAAACTTCTCAAGGAGTGTTGCCCTGACTCTGTAATAGCTTCAAGGGTTTATGATGAGAAAAATTATAAAGATGAAAAAAAGGTTATTAGTTTTACATATTCTTGGCTTAGCAAGCAAATGGGTTTAGAGATCAGGAAAGAAGAGGTAATAAGAATATTAGAGTCTTTGAAATTCCAAGTAAAAAATAAGGGAGATCAATTTGAAGTAATCGTGCCAACCTGGAGAGCGACCAAAGATATTTCTATTCCGCAGGATATCGTCGAAGAAGTAGCGCGTATTTATGGTTATGATCGGATTCCTGATGATTTGCCAGTGATCAAGATGAGTCAAGCGAAGGTTGACTTGGAGAAACAAGTTGAAAGAAAAACCAAACAGCTTTTTGCTTATACCTTTGGTTTGAATGAAGTTTATAATTATTCTTGGCAAAGTGAAGATTTATTGGCTGTTTTGAATAAAAAAGTAAGCGACTGCAAAGAGTTAAAGAATTATTTATCACCAGAGCAGCGTTATCTTCGAATAAGTTTGATCCCGAATTTGTTGAAGAATTTAGAAGATAATCTTCGTTGGTACAAGGAGGTAAAAATATTTGAATTAGGCAAAGTTTATCTAAAAGAAGAGGGAAATTATGCTTTGGATCAAACAAATAAAAAGAAGTTGGCTTATCAACCTAAATATCTGAGTTGTTTAATAGCAGATAATAGTATTAATGACGTATTTTCTTATACCAAGGGTTTATTAACACATATGTCAAAAACATTGAATATTGATTTTGAATTCAGAGCTATTGCCAAACATGATTATTTGATTCCGGGTCAAGCTATGGCTATTTATAGTCAGGATGAACTATTGGGATATTTTGGTATAATCAATCTAGCCATTAGTAACAAATTTGATTATCATAGTTTAGTAGCAATAGTTGAAATAGATTTTACTACCATGATAAAATATATAGTAGATAGGAAGAGTTATCAGCCTTTACCAAAGTACCCAGTAGTGGTGAAAGATTTTTCTATCATTATGTCCAATGATGTAAAGTGGGAGGAGCTAAAGAATGAACTATTAAAGGCTAACAAATTTATTACTGAGATAGAATTGTTTGACCGTTATAATAATAGGGATAATAAGGAGTTTTCAATTGCTTTTCATGTTAATATTTATAATCCAGAAAAAACGTTTACAGCGAGTGAGATCAAAAAGATTACAGACAAATTACAAGATATTATAACAAATAAATTTAAATTAACAATTAAACAATAATTTATATGAAAGAGATTGTAAAAATAGACATAGTGTCTATGGCTAGAGTTTGTGCTTTACTCACTGGCGGAGTATATTTGCTAATTGGAGTTTTAGCCAATTTAGGAGTTTTGATATTTGGGTTGGATTCATTTTCTAGCCTTGATTTTTTAGGTTTTGGCTCTGGCATTATTGCTACCCTGTTGGTCAGTATAATTATTGGTTTTGTAATGTTCATAATCGGCTTGATTGCGGGATTGCTTTATAATTTCGTTGCTTATTATTTTGGTGGAATTGTGCTGCTATTTGAGGACAGAACAGTGGTTGAGCAAAGATTGCGTGAAGCAAAAGCTGCGAAATCTGCTTTACAGCAAGAACGAAAGAGATTGAAGGGTGAGAAGAAATTGATGACAGACCGTGATCAGAAACAGAAAAAAGCAGATATAATTACTGAAAATCAGAATAAAAGAAGAGATAATATGGATAGTTTTTAGGGTTAAATATTGGTATAATTTTTGATAATCCGCCTGCTTTTTGTTGGCGGATTTTTACTTGATTTAAAGTGATAAATGTGTTAGTATATAAGTAGATTAACAGGTCAAAAAAGGCCTAAAAATCACTATTATTTTACTATTATAAATAATTATTTTTTTTGATTAAAATAAGGATATGACACCAACAAAATCTACCAAGAAAGCGCCAGCAAAGGCGACAAATAACACTCCTGACAAAGGAAGCTATACCGCTAAGAATATTACAGTCTTAGAGGGTTTGGATCCTGTTCGTAAAAGACCAGGTATGTATATCGGTAATACTGCTGTTGAGGGTTTACATCATTTGATTTGGGAGGCAGTTGATAATGCTATTGATGAAGCAATGGCCGGCTATTGTGATCGAGTTGAGATTTGTTTATTACCTGACGGTCAAGCCTCAGTCGAGGATAATGGTCGTGGTATTCCAGTCGATAAACATAAGGTGACCAAGAAGAGTGCCTTAGAAACTGTCATGAGTACTTTGCATGCCGGTGGTAAATTTGGTGATGGTGGCTATAAAGTTTCTGGTGGTTTGCATGGTGTTGGTATATCAGTGGTCAATGCTTTATCCAGTTGGATGAAGACTGAGATCAAACGTGATGGTAAGATTTGGACTCAAGAATATAATGAAGGTAAACCAAAGAGCATTGTCAAAGCAACGGGTGTATCAAAAGAGACAGGTACAAAACAGACATGGCAACCTGATAGCACTATTTTCACGGTGACAGAGTTTGATTGGGAAACAATAATAGATCATCTAAGGCAGCAAGCTTATTTGACCAAAGGAATTCGAATTGTAATTAATGATTTAAGAACTGAAAATAAAAAAAGCTTCAGCTTTTATTTTGATGGTGGAATTGCTTCTTATGTCAGACATTTGAACCGTAATAATGAAATCAAACAGGAAAATGTATTTTATATTGACAAACCAATGGACAATGATGTCCAAGTTGAGATTGCTCTACAGTATGTAGCTGAATTTCGTGAATCAGTATTTTCATTTGCTAATAATATTCATACAGTTGAGGGCGGTATGCACATCATGGGTTTTCGAAGTGCTTTGACTCGTTCTCTGAACTCTTATGCAAGAAGCAATAATTTTATCAAAGAAAAAGAGGACAACCTTTCTGGTGAAGATGTACGTGAAGGTTTGACTGCTATTATTTCTGTCAAACTACCTGATCCACAATTTGAAGGTCAGACCAAAGCAAAACTTGGTAATGCAGAAGTACGTACTGCTGTGGAGTCAGCTTTTGGAGATTATTTTGCTAGCTTTTTAGAGGAACACCCAAGAGATGCCAAAGAAATTCTTGGTAAGTGTTTATTGGCGGCACAAGCCCGTAAAGCAGCTCGTTCAGCTCGTGATACAATTTTAAGAAAGGGAGCTCTTGATGGCATGGCCTTACCTGGTAAATTAGCTGATTGTTCGTCTCGAAAAGCGGAAAATGCTGAGATATTTATCGTAGAGGGTGATTCAGCTGGTGGAAGTGCCAAACAGGGCAGGAATCGTGAATTTCAAGCTATTTTGCCACTTCGTGGTAAGATTCTAAATGTAGAAAGAGCCCGGATAGATCGAATGCTTGCTAATAATGAGATTAAGTCCTTGATCATTGCTATGGGTGCTGGTTTTGGAGAAGATTTTGATATTGAAAAGCTACGCTACAGCAAAGTTATTATCATGACTGATGCTGATGTAGATGGAGCTCATATTCGAACACTTTTGTTGACATTATTCTATCGTTATTTTCCAGAGATTATTACCAATGGTAATTTGTATGTGGCGCAGCCACCCCTCTATAGTTTGAAAAAAGGTAAGACAATGGAATATGTTTATCGTGAGGAAGAGCTCGAACCAATGCTTGAAGAAATGGGCGCTGATGTCAAAAAAGATATAAAGGCAGATATCAAGGAAGAAGATAGTGAAGAGAGTGAGTTGGAAGGTGCTGGTACGGTTGGTGTTGGAGAAAAAGTTGGTAAGGTAAATATCCAACGTTACAAAGGTTTGGGTGAAATGAACCCTGGGCAGCTTTGGGATACAACAATGAATCCGGCAACTAGAATTTTGAAACAAGTCACTGTTCATGATATTGCCAAGGCCGAGGAAGTGTTTGAGATCTTGATGGGTGGCGAAGTTGCTCCTCGTAAGAAATTTATTCAAACAAGAGCAAAGTCAGTGAAGAATTTGGATTTCTAATTATACAATATAGCAGCCCCGCGATGCGGGGCTGCTTTTATTTAGATAGCAATTTTATTGAAGATTCTCTGGTACAGTACCACCTCGTCTAATAAATTCTTTCAATAGTTGATCAGCTGTGTCTTGGTCGTCATTTAATTTATAGTATTGAGCTAGATTTAAGTAGGCATCAAAGTAATTTGGATTTAACTCAATTGTTTTGTGCCAATATTCCGCTGCCTTATCACCTTTGTTTATTCTAGCATATAGCAGACCAAGATTGAAATGAGTAATGTCATAATAAGGGTTGATTTGTAGTTCAGCAAAATATGCTTGTTCTGCTTCAGTATATTGACCGAGTTTTTCATAGATCAAACCTATATTATTATGGGTCAAAGGTTCATTGGGATTGAGTTCCAAAGTTTTTTCCCACTGTCTGAGTGCTTTTTCATATTCACCATCAAGATAATACATGGCCCCAAGATTATTTCGATTAAAGGATGAAGATGGAGAATTAATAACAGCATCACTCCAGAATGTGATTTTATTTTTATAATTCTTAGCATGCGTGATATTTAATGTGGAGAAGATAACAATTATTATTAAACTAAAAATAACACCAACTTTTTGCCAGTTAATATTTTTTGGTAAGGGAATTCTGATTTGCCAAAGTATCAAAATAAAGCCTAGTAAAGAGGTATAGACACGATGTTCAGAAAAATCTGCCAATGAAGAAAGCGGTCGAACAAAAGAGGGAAGTAAAAATAACAAAAACCAAGTAAAACCAAAGATTACATAGCGCCAATTAGTATTTTTTGTATAGATTAATAAAGTAATAATTCCAGCAATTGCTATTAATCCATAAATCATTGGCATATCGGCAAGGTAGGGGAAAACGGAAAGATTGAAAGGGAAGATAATTTTACCAATATAGGGAATAATGGCCGGGATATTTTCAGATAATGATTGCCAAACATTATAATTCTCACTCATTGGGCTATCAATGATGGTTGATCTTAAGAAAAGCCAAGGAATTGTTATTACTATATAAGGAATACCAATAAGCCAATATTTTTTAGTAAATAATTTTTCTCTTTTGACTAAAAATAAATAGGCTAAGCAAAGAAAGGGGAAGACAATAGCAGTTTCTTTGGTAAAGAGACTAATAGCGTAAAATCCCAAGAACCACCAATACCATTTATATTTATTACTTTCTAGCCAATTCAAGAAAAATAAAAATCCAGCCATAACAAAGACAGCAAGGAGGGGATCATTGCGACCAGGTAGCCAAGCAATAGCTTGCAAATTGATCGGGTGGACAGTGAAAAGAAGTGTAAACAGGAAGGCAAGTTTTTTGTTTAGTTTAAGTTTAATTAGAATTAGATAGATCAGGCAAGCTGTAATTAGATGTAATATAATATCAGTAAGATGAAAGAAAAATAGCGAATTTTGGCCAAATTGTGCATCAATAATAAAACTGATCGTCAGTAGTGGGCGATAGTATAGTTCAGCTCCATAGGAGTCTAAGAATGCACCTTCCAAAAAAGCTTGAGGGATGTAAGAAAGATTTTGAATTTTATAGAAATTATCTTTAATTAAGACATTATCGTCAAGATAGTGGTAGTCGCAAAACAAGGTCGGTAAATAGAGTAGAACTCCAATCACCATGATTATTAATAATGGTCGCCAGGGAGAGATGAAAATTTTATTTAAATATTCAGTCATTTATTTTTTTTACTATTATTCCAATATTGCCAGCCTTCAAACCAATTTTTAAATCAGCCAACCCTAATATATTGATAATCTTTAAGATTATTTTTTTAAACGGTATATTAATCATATCTAACCAGTATCTGAGAGGATAATAGTTTTTGATATTAAATACTTCAATAGTCTGAAAGCCTATTTTTTCACAAGCTAAGGTTAAAGTTTCCTTATTGAAGAGATAGACGTGCTCTACGTCATAGATAGGTGATTTTTCGCCCAAAAGCTTTGCTTGTAGCGCTTTTTCATTATGAACGATAAAGTACCCAATTCCATCTGGTTTCAGTAATCTGGCCATTTTTTGTAGTGCTGAAAGTGGGTTTACAAGATGATCTAGTGTGTGAAAACACGTGATTAAATCAAAATTTTCTGCTGGATATTCAGTCTGCTCAAAAGTACCTTCGAATATATATTTTTTTAAATCACCAGATTTTTCTACAGCTTCTTCAGAGGGTTCAATACCATAAACGTGTGTGAAGTCAAAATTTTGCAATTCTCTTAAGAAAAAACCATTTCCACAACCAATGTCTAGGGCTGAATCTTTTTGTTTGAAAAGCTTCTGATTTTCACGAAGATGGATAATATATGCCGTGGATATATATTTTGTTAAATCGTCGTAGTTTTGTTTGCTGTCTTGGTAAAGCTTAGTTATTTTTTCAAATGGTAAAATTGGTGACGAATAAACAAGACCAGTTTTTTGACACTCCATTACTTGATAGTGACAGCGTTGGGTTGTTCTGCGGGCTGAAAATATATCACTATTCAAACTATCTTCTGAAAAGTTTCTTTTATATTTGATAGTTGCTTGGCACCTATCTTTGCAAAAAAGACATTCTTTTTTGATCCAAGATGTTTGATTTAATTGGGCAGTCATTATTTATTGGATAAGATTAATAGTTGATCAATACTTTCGCTGTTAGTGTAATTTATATTAGTTAATAGTTCATCATTGTTTCGGATTACTATATAATAGTCATTAATAATAAGATTATTAATGAAATTTATCAATTCGTCTTTTATGATCCAGGAGAGGTATGGGTTTTGGAAACCCACTGGAGTGTATCCGCCATAGTAGTATAGATAAAAATCATAATCTAAAGCAAAATAAATATTTTTACTATTATTGGTGAGTCTCTGAAGTTCAGTTGCGAAGTCATTATAAAGAAGGGGGTTGGTAGTTGGATTATCATAAATGAATTGTCTGTTCGTCAGATTTGTTAATTGAAGTTTTGTCTTATGAATTATTCTTCCAGAGTAATAAAATCCAGACATAAGAATAAAAATAATGGGCAGACTATAAATAATAATTCTATAAAGAGAGTGTGGTTTTTCAATACTGTCTTTTTTCATTCTGAAGATAAGTAAGTCAAATAAAATAAAGATAGTCAAAATCAGTGTACTGGCTATATTAATAATATTATGTTCATGACTTCTACCAAAGAAATATAAGGAATTACCAATGGCAAGTAAAATCACAAATAGCGCTGTCCGGAAATATTGTTTGGTAATGTTCTTCTTCAAATAAAATAGTAAGATGGTGGTTGTACTCAATAAGACAGGTATATACCAGTAAAAAGATATGGTGCCTATTTTCATAAAACCTAATCCATGATTTGCATAAGTACTGGTATTGGTCAATCCAGATCCTTTGAAGATTAGAATGGTGATAATAATAAAAAAGGCGATGATTGATAGATTGCGCCAATTGAGTTGCCAATGTTCTTTGATTAAGGATTTAATATTATTAATTTGTAGCTTGAGTTTTGTTTTCGTCAAATCAATGATAAATAAGATAGTAACAAACTCAAGATATGAGATAAAGTAAATTAGTCCAAAGTTTTCATGAAAGATGATTAATAGACCAATGGTCAGGCCAACTAACCAGTGATAAACACCCTTATAATATACTAAGATTAGCAAAATTAACCACAGATCTAGTCTTAAAGGGGTTACCTGAAAGACATTAATTGGATCGTGCATCAAAGCATAAAATCGATCAATGAGTAGTGCTAATAAAAGTAAGTAGGATAATTTTTTTGAGATAAAAAATTTCTTTGACCAAAAGAATAAACCTAAAATGAAAATGTAAAATGAGGCTTGTCCTAAAATTTGAAAGATATTCAAATTGATGTGTAACTTCATCCACAGAGCAGCAAAGAGGGATAATAATATATCATATTGAAAATATATTTCTGATATGGGAAATCCACTTATTAGACGTAATGCAGGAGAAAAGATATAGCCATAATCTATTTCATTGATTGGTTGTATAGCAACAAAAATAATAGGTAAAAGGACTATTGGTATTATCCAATTAAGTAGTTTCTCTTTTGTCCTTAATAGTATAATTATAAATATTGCTATTATGGATAATACGAAAATAATAGATGTTAAACTATCAGCTACAAACATCATTGGTGGAGCAAAGTTTATTCTAGCTAAATAGGAAAAAGTAAGAAAAATAAAAAGTGCCAGAAAAGAAAGATAGGTTATTTTGTTTTTAATGAACTTAGTTTTTATTTGATCATAATATCGTACAGCAAAAAAACTAAGTATGACGCTGATAAACGTTAAACCATAAAGAACAAATAATTCAGCTCCATCAATATTATAGCGCCATGGTCTGATCCAAGTAGTATAGTCTGTGATGGGCAGTTTGATATTAGTTGACCATATCAATTCACTAAATATATTGAATAAAGAATATAGTAATAAAGAGATAGAGCTACTAATCAGGATTACTTCAAAAATACTTTTATGATTGCTAGCTTGGAAAGTTTGATTATTAGAAAAAACTTTTAATTTAAATAAAAAAAATAATAAATATATAAATAAAATTAATATTGGCCAATGGAAAAGATATAAAGAATTTGTCAGCATAACAAGTTTTTATTTTAGCTAGTGTTTATTAATTAGATGGTCAATTTTGTCACCAGCAATCTTTTGACCCTTATGAATAACTGATTTTCTAATAAACTTCGGTCGTCCCTTTGTTTCTTCAAAGATCTTGGCCAGATATTCTCCCAGGATAGAAATGGCAAGCATCTGAATACCACCAAAGAAAAGCACGAGCACAATTATTGTGGAGAGTCCCTGAGGCACATCTGGATAGATTAGTTTGATACAAATTTGTACGACAATTGCTACAAAGGATAGTATTGTAAGAGAAAAGCCCGCATAGCCCAGCGCTTCCAAGGGCGCAAAGCTAAAAGAGAATATTGCTTTTTTGGCCCACCAGATATTCTTTCGCCAGTTATTTGTGGTTTTGCCAAACATTCTTTCGGGCCTAGTATAGTCTACCCCTATTTGGTCAAAACCAACCCAGGCTCTTAAACCTCTAATAAATTGATCCTTTTCTGGCAGAGCCAGAAGTTGATTGATTACGATACGGTCAATCATAGAAAAATCACCCGTATCACGCGGAATATTAATATAAGACAGTTTACTAAATAATTTGTAGAATAGTTTATAGCAAATATTCAAAACAAAAGATGTTTCGCGTTTTACTCTTTTGCCATAAACAACTTCATATCCTTCTTGCCATTTATTATAGAATTGAGGAATTATTTCTGGTGGATCTTGTAGATCGCCATCCATCAATACTGCTGTATTACCCGAAGCTATTTCTAGACCACTCATAAAAGCAGACTGTGATCCAAAGTTACGTGAGTGAGTGATAGCAATAACACGTGGATTATCTTTACATATTTTTTCTAATATTTCTTGGGTATTGTCTGGCGATGAATCATTAACAAATATAATTTCATAATCAACATTTATTGTAGAGAAGACTTTTAATAAACGTTTGTACATAATAGGGATGGCTTCGGCATCTCGATAACAAGCAATGATGCAACTAATCTTGTGTTTTTTTCTTTGAGTTTTATAAATTGGTAAGACAGTAGATTGATAGTTAATATTATCTTGCCACATGGAATATTTTTTTAAGCCATCAACGAGCAGGGTTTTTGGTTGCCAATTGATCAATTGATTTGCTTTTTGATAGTTACCATACCAATTTTTTACATCCCATTTTCTATCTGGCATAGATTGCCAAGCTGGTTGTAAATCAGTTTTAAGAAGTGTTTGTGCAGTATCAACAAGCTCTTCTAGGGTTGTCTGTTGACCACTGCCAATATTTATTGACCGCCCATGCATCTCTGGCTTCATAAAATAAGCTGCATTTATGAAAGCTTCAAGGCAGTCATTGATGTAGATGAAATCTCTACTAATATCAGGCGATGCTAATGGCGGGAGAACATTTGTTTTGAGCTTTTCCACTAATTGTGGTATTAATCTGTTTGGTTTTTCCCAGTCGCCATAAATGGAATATAGTCTGAGGTTGACGGCAGGTAAATTGTTTATTCGCGAGTAGTACTTTATCAGATAACTAGTTGATACTTTTGATATAGCATAGTGACTATTGGGTTGTAATTCGTCAGACTCTGATGGTGATTGGCAATTGAAGCCGTATTCTGAACTGCTACCAGCATGAATGTAAGCAGAAATATTATTACTCTCATTGAGAATATTTAATGTACCGATTAGATTTGTTTGATAAATAATATCGCTGTCAGTTTCTTCACTGTTTGAACCATAGGCAGCAAGATTGAAAATAGTTTTTGGTTTTAAACTATTAAAGATTGTTGCCAGGGTCTGTCTGTCAGTAATATCGCAATAAATAATATTTTCTTTATTGATCTTCAATAATTCCAATCGCCACAATGAAGCAGTGGTGCGTACAATGGCAAAACAGTCTTGTCGATAATTCAGTATTGTATTTAATAAATTGGCTCCAATAAAACCAGAACCTCCAAAAATAAGGATAGGACCCTTGAGGGCTAGGATTTTTTCTTCAATTGTTATGTTTGGAGCGTCCATGTAAATAGTTATTATAATAAATTGTCTATCCAATGACGGATATTTTGGCTATCTAGGCCAGATTGCTTTTGATAATAGCCTTGATCGCCATATTCTTTTTTTGGATAACCAAGGGCATAGAGTGCTTTGAAGCTGTTCAATCTTATCTCATTTTCCAACAATAATAAACTAATATTTTCTGCTAAGCCACCCCTGGAAACATGTTCTTCAATAATGATGAGTTTTTTTGATTTTCCCAGACTAGCTATTAGTTCGGGATCAAGTTTTTTAATAGGCATCTTGATGGCTGTAAACAAGTCAATATTTTGTAAACTATCTATCGCCTCGAGTGTATTGGTGATCAATGGACCTAGGACAAGGATTGTCAATTTTGGTTGGTTTGATGTTAGTATCTGACTAATATCTTTGGTCTGATATGATTGACGATCAATACTTAAGCCCAGTCTGAGATAAGACGGTTGTTTGTTTGTGATCATTTGCTGTAAACAATAGGCAATATCATTATTAAAAGCTGGTATAAAGCAATTCATATTTGGTAAAGCACTTAGGCAGGCTAAGTCTTCAATTGCATGATGTGTGGGACCCATAATACCATAGCCATAGCCACCACCATTGCCAATTATAAAAACTGGTAAATTGTGTAAACAAATATCTATTTTTATCTGTTCCAGACAACGAAAGGTGACAAAAGGCGCTATGCCATAGCAGAATACTATAAATCCTTTTTTAGCTAATCCAGCAGCAACACCAATCATATTTTGTTCAGCCACACCAGCATTGATAAATCGATCAGGAAAAGAGGCCTGTATTGGTTCTAATGCATTATAGCCAACATCATTAGTAATAAAAACAACTTGTTTATTTGTTTTCATTATTTCTTCAACTTGTGTAGCAAATATTTTACGCATGATAATTAATATTTACTTCATTAATGGCTTGCTGATAAAGAGCATCATCAAGTGGTAGATAATGCCACTCCATTTTGTCTTCCATAAAATTAACGCCTTTGCCTTTGATAGTATTAGCGATGATGATTTTCGGTTTCGCGTTTTTACTTTCTTTGCAGAGTTTAATATGTTGATTTATTTCTTCAATATTGTGTCCATCAATTTCATATGTTTCTAGTCCTATGGAGAGCCATTTTTCTGCAGTGCTTGTGTCACCCAGGACATCTGTGGTTTTGCCAAAGGCTTGGAGTTTATTTTTATCAACAATAATTATCAGATTATCTAGTTGATGCTTGACCGCAAAGTGTGTTGCTTCCCAAACTGTGCCTTCATTTGTATCACCATCAGAGAGGAGAACGAATATATGATTATCTATTTTATTCAATTTGTTTGCTTTTGCCATGCCAGCTGCAATTGGTAAGCCATGTCCGAGTGATCCGAGGGCAAAAGGGATGCTTGGGTAAATGTTTGCGGGAGGATGAGCTGGCAGTTTGGTGTGGTTTTGAAAACAGCTATCCAGATCAGCAGTAGATATTTTCTCGAGGTAATGTAAGCAGCTATATAGCGCACTGCTAGCATGGCCTTTAGAAAGTATAAAATCATCATTTTTATCCTGATTGATGATTAATATAGCAATCATTAAATCAATACAACTTAAAGAGCTAGCAATATGACCAATTTTGGCTTTGCTGTGGATATCAAGGATTTTTTTCCTTATTTTTCCCTGTAATATTGGATAATTTGTGGGTTGATCGATCACAATATTTTGGCGGATTAATAATGCTATTTTACTCTATTTTTGGTTAAAGTTAAACTTTCTCGTTTCTCATGTATTAGTTTATTCTTGTTTGATATAGATATCCGTTTTTTGCGATTCGTCGTCAGTGTATGCAGTTCTAAAGCGGTGGTCCAGTAGCCAATGACGTTGACTTAGTAATTCTGTAATATTATTCGTTGGAGAATCAAAGACAGGAAAGGACACTCTTGAATATTCGGCTTTTGTTAAAAAATGATTAAATTCATTTGGACTGTAGCCCCACATTTTTCTATAAATTAATATATCCGGACTTTCTGCGAGATATTCAGAAGTTTTTTCTAGGGGAAAAGGTGTTAAATGTTTATTGTTTAAGTAATACACATAAGATAACCCTTCATAGTTGGTTGCTATGGTCATATTTTCTATATCCTCAAAATTTTCTTTCAGATATGGGATGATATGGTCGAGTGGACCTTCAAGTTGGTGATTTATCTGATAAACATATTCTTGCACAAAAGGTATTTTGTTTTGGCTATTGATAATAAAAAATATCGAGAGCACTGTATAAAATAAACAAAGAGTGGCAAAGCGATATTTTATCGGTATGGTTAGTCTGATATATTTATAAATAATATAGAGGTCAATCAGTATCATTAGCACTAATAGTGGTTGCATACCGACATAGTGTCTCATCCATAAAAGGGCAGAGGGCATCTTGGCAATCACTAATAAATAGATAATTAAGAAAGATATTAGCAAGGTGCTTACTTGATAAAGTTGACTAAATTTACGTTTCTTTATTTCCTTCAGCCAATAATCTGTTTTGCACTTTATTTTTATAGTGATCCATGACGCCAGTAATACTATTTTGACAGCAATGGCAGTATAAAGAAACTCAAAATGTGATAAATAAAAAAATATTCTTTTTAAATTATCTGTATAGCCATTGGGAAATTGATAATATTCAGTAGCTCTGGCGGCTGAGCTGAAGGTGTCAAAGAAAAAGACAATAGGTGTGATCAGGATGCCAACAACAAATATTGGCAAGGCAGCCATAAATATTTTTTGACTAATGATTTTCAGGTGTGCTAGGACATTGGATTCGTCTTTGAGTACATAGCTATAATTGAAGATATAATAAATCAATATATTGGCGGTCAGGGTCCCACAGAGGATGACAAAAATTAGAAGATTTGTATTGTATGTCAGAAATAACACGATCGACATTAGCACAAAATATTTTTTGTAAGAATATTTATGCTGAATAAAATATTTGATAAAGAGAAAAAGAAAACAGGCGGTGAAGAAAATAGTCAATGAATAGTATCTTGCTTCTCTTAGGTTTAGAATAAGCGATATGGAAAATAGTTCTAGTATTATAAAAAAACAGGCAAAAAGTTTAAAAATTTTGGTATTTGTAAATGAATGTTTGATAGATAAGATGAATATGATAAGCGCTAGTAGTCCGATAATAGCAAAGGGGAGTCGAACTAATGCAGTTTTAAAATATATATTATCAGTGAAATTTGCCAGAAAAACTCCAATTGTTCCAAAATAGTAGCCACCCCAAGTAGTTGTAATATTAACATCAAGATCCTCCTGATAACCAATCATAGTCGGATCATCAGGCAGAAAAATCATATTTTTTCCATCATGTACTTTTGGGTAGCCGAATTTCAGTATTTGCGTAGATGTCATTACTGTCTCTGACTCATCATTCCAAATCAAGGGGTGCGCAATATCTTTGAAAATAAATAGACAGAGAATAAAAAAGAGTATGACGAGTATTGTATTTAATAGTATTTTTGTTAGGGGGTATAGTTTAATTTTATTGATGATTTTTTGAGTATTCATACACTGTTTATTATCTAATGATCAGACGGTCATTATCTTTTAAAGATAAACTTAATAGCCTCCCAAAGTGTTCCTAAACCATATTCAATACTTCTTTTGAAGCTAATACTAGAAGCGTCGTGAAAATATCTGACAGGCACAGGAATATCACCAACTTTGAATTTATTTTTAACAATTGCAAAAAGCATTTGACTGTCAAAGACAAAATCATCAGAAAATTGATGCCAATCTATTTTTTCAAGAACTTCGCGACTATATGCGCGCATACCGGTATGCCACTCAGATAAATTGTAGCCTGTGACAATATTTTCAAATAATGTCAGCAGACGGTTGAAGAAATATTTATATTTTGGCATACCACCAGCCAAGGCTTCTTTTCGTGAACGAATGCGTGAACCAAGCATGACATCAAAATAACCATCACGAATAAACTCCACAAAGTATTTGATTAGCTTAGGGTCATACTGATAATCAGGATGAAGCATTACTACAATATCAGCGCCATGATCAAGAGCTGTTTGATAGCAAGTTTTTTGATTGGCGCCATAGCCAAGATTACTGTCGTGCTTCTTGATAGTTAGTCCCATTTCACGTGCCAGGGCCAGTGTTTCATCATTACTAAAATCATCGACCAGAATTATTTCATCTGCCCAGCCTTCTGGTATATCATCAACAGTTTGTTTTAGGGTTTTAGCTGCATTATAGGCTGGTAAAACCACAATAGTTTTTAGCATAAAATAAAAAAAAGAATCTGTACCTATTTTAGCACAAACTTTAAATGTAGACTATCGCAAGAAACAGCGGCCCGGTCGCTATTTAGCGACCGGGCCGCTTCATTGTTTCCACTATTTTTTTTCGTTTTTGTAAAGGATATAAGAATAGACAAAAGTAATGATGACCATTATAACTACTAGCACAATAATCCAGGTGGCTAAGATATTATTAGTAAAGAAGCTGGAAAGCATAAAAAGTAAACCAACAATCATAAACATTTTGCCACCAAGGCGGTGGGTTTTGTTCCAGACTGTTTCGCTGGAAAGAGTCCAGGGTGTACGAATACCCATAAACCAGTTTGGTTTGATTTTGCCCATATAGTTTCCCAGCAGGATAAACAAGAAACCAACAATTAATGGCATGACAAGATTCATGTTTACGTCATAGCCAATACCAGCAAGGGAAGCGATAAAATAGATAGCAACAAAAAAGAATATTAAAATACCCTTGAAAATATGATAAGTCTTAGCAAATTCAAGATAGCGATCCTTTTTAGGATCAATCTTTGGTAAGACCAGAAAGAGAAGGTACAGACCAATGATCAAACCAGGAAAAAAGAAAGCACCAAAGGCTTTACTGGAATAGCTGTCTGGTTCACCGGCAAAATTCCAATGAGTAGCAACTTGCTCGGGGAAGTTAGCATAAAAGTAAAAGCTAGCTGCCACAGCCAGGATAATTAATAAAATAGAGACTATTTCTGTTTTGAATGTTAATTTCATATGTTTATTTAAAGTATTTAAAATACTCATTTATTATCTCTTCAAAGACGCTGATCTTTAAAGAATAGATTTGTTGTTGGCCATCACGTCTGACTGTCACTAAATCCGCAGCTTTGAGGCTATTGAAGTGGTGAGAAAGAGAGGGGAGGGTAATCTGAAAATAGCTGGCTAGCTCACCAGCTGACATATCTCTTTTCTTTAATAATTTGAGAATTTTACGCCTAGTCGGATCAGATAAGGCTTTAAATGTTTGGTTTAACCCCATTTCCCCTATTTAGATATTTAGACAACTATCTAAATGATAACATATTAATAATATGGCGCATATAGTATGTATGTGGATAAATAAATTGACATAAATTGATTTTTATGTTTTACTATAATATAAATTCATTAACAAATAAATTCATTAAGGAGAAAATAAATGCAATTAACTTTTTATATTGCGGCAACAGATCTTGATGCTTTACATAAAGGTATAGAAGTTTTTGCTTCTTTTGAATCCTTTGGTGTATATCTGGCAAGAGTGACTCTACCATATAATTGTGTGAAAACGTCTACTATTACCAATGGACGATTTCGCGTTCAATATGTTAGCAAAGGCCTCATCAAATAATCTGTTATTCTTTTTTTAAAAGGATTAATTATTAGAGCATTGTCGAACTAAAATCGGCAATGCTTTTTTGTTTTAGGTACATACATATGGCGGTTTTATTGTTTAACTAAATCATACTCTCTTAGGTATTGGTTTGGGCTTATTCCATTAAGACTACAGTGTCTTAAATCATTATAGTACATATTCCACAATCTAACCCTATACTTTAACTCATCTACACTAATAAACGTTTCTTTAGAGTATAATCTTCTTTGGTCACTACCATGACTTCTCTCTACTGTACCATTTTGAGTAGGAGAGCCAGGATCTATTAGATAATGAATAATACCCACCTTAGAACAGAACATATCTAAAGTATGAAGCTTAGGGTTAAATGGATCAGCGCTTTTAAGATAACCAGTATACCTATTGGTAAAGATAGCATGATTGTCTGTCTTAATAGCTTTAATCTTAAATGGAGCTTCTTTAATAATCTTCTTTAAAAACTTAATAGAGTTATTACTGGATTGTTCATCATATATCCCTAAGTATCTCCATCTAGAGCTTAAGTCTATGGCTGTAAATTGGTAATATCTCCTATTATTAACCCTTCCTGGTACATATTTAACATCTATCTCTATTATTTCTCCAGGAGCAAGCTTGGCTCTAATATATTCGTATTTGATCTTCTTTACTCTATATCTTCTAACTAATCCCTCTATCTTCAATATCTTACCAATGGTTCTTTCATTAATACTAATGTTTTCATCATCTAGGTCCCACATTATCTTTAAGGCACATTCTCCTTTTTCCTTTCTAAGCTCTATGATCTTTTCTTTTATTCTAATAGGTGTTTCTTTAGGGTGAGACCTGGGGCGAGTAGATTGAGGCTCTAGGCCCTTTTCTCCATACTTCATATATGTAGCTAACCATCTTTCTAGACTTCTTTTACTATATGGGCATTGTTTAGAGGATTCTACTAGTTTAACCTCTTTATTGTAGATAGGAAGTATCCATCTTAAGCGCTCTTCTTTAATTGTTTTTGGCATATTTATACTCATTTATCCATGATAGTGGCTATCCTGGAAAACCGCCATATGTATGTGCACATTACAAAAAGTACCTATTTTACTAAACAAAAGCCCCGTCTTGAGCATTGCTCAAGACGGGGTATTAAACGTTGTACTAGGCTTTCACCTAAAATTAGAGACGGGGCGGCTTCCCTGATTACCTCCTTCCAACGAGATGATATTGTTTAATAAAGGGATTTGTAATAATAACTCTACGTGGGTATATATTACGCCACAGCTTAATGAGAAAATAACGTCTCCTTCTTAAAAAATGATCACTTTGCGGGTTGTTTTTCTTTTTGGCCACTAGTCCTCCTATTGATAGATTGTTAATTAATAACACTACTACTAGTATAATGCCTTACCTTAGCAAAGAAAAGTGGATAAATCAAGAAGATAAGAAAAAACGGGTAGAAACTGACTATCATAACATAAATTTACTCTGGCGAGATAAATATCCTTGAGGGGATAATGATGATGTTGTTTGTTTTTTTTCTACCCGTTTTATGGACACGAATTCTCGCAATAATTTTTAGGCTAAATTAAACTTTATTGTCGGAGGGGTTGTGTCCAATTTTAATTTTCTTTGGGACGAGATTTTTTCTCTGTCGCTTTAAAAGAAAATTACATTGATAATGAACAGCGCGATAAATTGTACGCTTCATAATAAATACCTGGTTTGTTGTCTACATAGGCCATGAGCAAGTGAGAACCTCTTTTTCAATTAATAAAACACATATTATCGTTATATTATGCTATTGTTTTCACTTGCTCCTCAATGACCTTTTCGATGTTATTTACATCTTTTACAAAGATAACTCTTTTTTTCAAGTCTGGCAAGGCTTTAACCATTTTTGCTATGGGAAAACCATCAACTACTATTACAGGGTGATGATAGTCCTTAGCATTCATAATAATCTCAACTAAAGTCGCTAAACCTCCTGTTATAGCAATAACTAGTTTAGTATTTCGAGCCATTATCAAATTTCTCTCGGGATAATCAGACTTTGTCCGTATTATCTTGTCTGGTTTTGGACCTAATCCTTCTCCCACCTCTTTCATAAACTTTGTAGCAACTAAATAAGCAGTATATTTCTTACCACCATATTGACGATAAGCATTTACTACTAATTCTGAAATACCAGTTCCTGCTCCAGAAATTAGCTCCATCTTATACAAAGCTAAAACTCTACCAATTTCATCAGCATATTTCCTTGCTCGTTTGACTTCTGCCTGACGCCAAGAACCTATTATTGTTGCACTTTTTATCATATATTTATAATAATTTAGATGGGTAGTACGTCATTCTGGCCTCTGGCCCAGAGGGAAGGAGTGTAACGACTGATAGAATCCAGATTCTATCGCTTCGCCCCATACCGCATGGTATAGGGCTTTGCTCCAGAATGACGGATAAACTTAAACACTAAAACGGAAATGACAAACATCACCGTCTTGCATTTGATACTCCTTACCCTCGAGTCTCATTAATCCTTTTTCTTTAGCACCGTGTTCACCCGCACAAGACACAAAATCATCATAACTGATTGTTTCTGAGCGAATAAAACCTTTTTCAAAATCTGTATGAATCACACCGGCAGCTTGTGGAGCCTTTGCTCCCCTCTTCACTGTCCAGGCTCTAGATTCTATTGGACCAGAAGTAAAGAATGTTAATAGATCTAACAATTTATAACTAGCTACAATCAATTTATTTAATCCCGTCTCTTTGATATTAACACTATCCAAATATTCTTTTACTTCTTTATCAGATAAAGAAACTAAATCTGATTCAAGTTTGGCGCAAATATTCAATGTATTGTCACTCTCTAGCACACTGCCAATCTCATGCTCATCAATATTATTGATATAGAGTAATGGTTTACGAGTAAGTAGACTCATATCTTTGATCAAAAGTTTTTCGTCTTCATCCAGCTCAACATTTCGTGCTGGCTTACCTTCTGACAAAACTGCATAAAACTTCTTTATAATCTCAATAGTCTGTAGAAGTTTTAATTCTCTATTACCCTTTGCTTCTGATTCTAATTTTTTTAATCTCTTTTCTACGGTATCTAAATCTGCTAGAGCTAACTCTGTATCAATTGTTTCTTTGTCACTCTCTGGTGCAATCTTACCCGCCACATGAATGATATTATCATCTTCAAAATGTCTGACTACTTCAATAATAGCATCCACTTCCCTGATATGTGACAAAAATTTATTTCCTAGACCTTCACCCTTACTAGCACCAGCAACAAGACCAGCAATATCTACAAACTCAATGGTAGTGGGTAATATTTTTGCAGAATCAGAAAGCTTAGCTAGTGTATCTAGTCTTAAATCAGGCACTTCTACAATTCCCACATTGGGATCAATAGTACAAAAAGGGTAATTTTCTGCTGCCACTTGTTGTTTGGTTAAAGCTTGAAATAATGTTGATTTTCCAACATTTGGCAAACCAACGATTCCTATCTGTAATGACATATTTTGTAATTAATAACGTGTACTAGTTTAATATAATATTTGTTTATTGTCCACTATAAAATGATCATGGCATCACCAAAACTATAAAACCGATACTGCTGATCAATAGCTTCTTGATAAATTTTTTTTAATTCTTTGATGCCATCTGCACTCCCTTTGTTTTCTAACAGTGTGGCCACTAACATTAATAAAGTAGATTTAGGTAAATGAAAATTGGTAATCAAACTATCAATAAATTTGTATTGATATCCGGGGTAGATGAAAACATCAGTCCAGCCTTGCAACTTTTCTTCCCTGGCAACTGATTCTAATACTCTAGTTGCTGTAGTACCAACTGAAACAATCCGTTGACCATTTTTTTTAGCTTGTTTAATTCTTTGCCAAACATCCTCTTCAATCTGATAATATTCACTATGCATTTGATGGTCTTCGATATTCTCTTCTTTGACTATAGCAAAAGTCCCTAACCCAACGTGCAAAGTCACATACTCAATCTGTACTCCTTTTGCTTTTAATTTGTCTAGCAACTCTTCCGTAAAATGAAAACCCGCTGTGGGTGCAGCTACAGAGCCAACCTTGTCTGCATAGACTGTCTGATACTCTTCACGAATCTCATCACTGTCTGCTGTCTTGATATAAGGTGGGATTGGTGTAGAACCAATCTGATTGATAGTATTCATGAACTGATCACCTGACTGGTTAAATCTGACCAACCATCTTTCTTCTTGTTGTTCAACTAATTTTGCTTGCAGATCTTGGGGAAACTTTATTTGCAGACCTGCCTTTGTGCGCGCGTGGCCGATCAAACATTCCCAAACTCCCCCGCCTTGATCGCGCAAAAGAAAAACTTCAACTGGACTAGCTGTATCCACGCGCTGACCATGCAGGCGTGCTGGAAAAACTTTGCTGTCATTCAAAACCAAGACATCACCTGACTGCAAAAGATCTATCAAATCAAAAAACTTCTTATGTTCTATACTGCCATTATTATAAATCAAAAAACGAGCTTGATCTCTCTGCTCTGTTGGCTTCTGAGCTATTAACTCTGGTGGTAAATTGTAATCAAAATCTTCTAGTTTCATTTTCTCTTACTAAATGTACAACCACAATAATCCTGGCGATAAAAATTCTGCTCTTTACTGAGCTGGCAAGCTATTTTGAAACCATTATTCTTTTTCCAATCTGCTTCAAGAAACTCTACTTCATATTGCTTACCAAGTGCTGAACCAATTTTATTAATTGCTACTGCGTCTTTGTGCGGGCTGATAGATAATGTTGTTGAAAATAAATCAAATTTATCTTCTTTGGCAAGTTTGGCTGTAGCTTCCAGACGATATTGAAAACACTCGAGGCATCTTTTACCACCTTCAGACTCATCTTCTAAGCCCTTAGCGATGATAAACCACTCTTCAGGCTTATATTCAGCTTCGATGAGCTTAATATCATTCTTATTAGCCCAAGAAATAATCTCTTGCAAACGCTTCTGATACTCTGTCTGAGGATGGATATTGGAATTAAAATAGTACAAAGACAAATCATATTCTTTGCTCAGTTCCTGCACTACATAGATCGCACAAGGCGCACAGCATGTATGTAATAATAATTTCTTCATTAGTATAAAACTAACACAGTTTCCTAAACTTTTCAATTGCCCGGAACACCAAAATAAGGTAGAATAATATATATGTTAACTTATATACTCTTTATAGTGGGATTTGTATTACTTATCAAAGGAGCCGACCTCTTGGTTAATGGCTCTTCTTCTTTGGCTAAGAAATTTCACATCCCTGAAATAGTGATTGGTCTAACGATTGTCTCTTTTGGTACTTCACTGCCAGAATTGATTGTTAATATTTTAGCTGCCTTTGAAGGCTCTACAGACATAGGACTGGGAACAATCATTGGTAGTAATATTTCTAATATCGCTTTGGTTCTAGGTATTACTGCTGTCATCTTGCCGCTGGCTGTCAAAAGAGCAACTGCTTGGAAAGAAATACCATTTAGTATTCTGGCGACAGTTATTCTAATGCTCGTTATTAATGATGGTTTCTTTAACCTGGAAGCAATCTCAATGATTTCTCGCATCGATGGCATCATACTACTAATATTCTTTGTCCTCTTTGTCCTCTATACAATAAATATCTTCGTCAAACATAAGACGCTGGAAGTAGATGAAGAGCAAAAACAGAAGCGTAAAGGTTCAACAATCTTTTTTATGATTCTTACTGGCTTGATTGCTCTTTTCTATGGCGGACAGTGGGTTGTAACTGGAGCCATGCAAATAGCAAAACTATTTAACATTAGTGAATTTATTATTTCAGCAACTATCATTGCTGTGGGCACTTCTCTGCCAGAACTAGTTACTTCTGTAGTTGCCGCCTATAAAAAGAACCTTGATCTAGCTGTTGGTAATATTGTTGGTTCTAATATTTTTAATATCTTAATGGTTCTTGGTGTCACTGCCGTAATCAAGCCAATAGCCGTACCCACACTCATCAATATTGATATTCTTTATCTTATTGGTTTGTCTGTCATATTATTTACCTTTCTTTTTGTTGGTAAAATTCGTGAGCTAGAAAGATGGCAAGGTGCATCTCTACTCTTGATCTATGTTGGTTATGTTGTTTTTATTATTATGCGTGGCTAGAATATTTTAAAAAAATAGACTGCAATGTATGCAGTTTTTTTGTATAGAAAAAGAGCCTCACTTTCAGTAAGGCTCCAAGGTTTGCGCGTCTAACGCGATCGGCTGTGATCTATTCGTTCTGACGCATCGTTTCATTGTTTCCACAAACACCGCATTCATCATGGTTACTTACGCTACTGACGAGAACTGTGATTCTCTTGAACATAGGCTGATATCCTACCTTTCTTGGTATTAGCTTATTGTCTGGCTTTCAAGAACATCGCCACTTTTATTATATCTATAAATAACTATTTTTTGCAAGAAAAAGAGGAGCACATTCTGCACTCCCCTAAGGTTAAGCCTTAATTGCTCTTTTTTACGCTGGTGTTAGAGCTGGCTGTTCACTTCCTGATTGCATCTGACGTTCTTGGTCGTTGCGATCGATGTGTTTAACTTGTACATAGGCTATCCTACCTTTCATTTAAACAGGTATTCGTTTTTTTCTTGTTTTTGGAGCTTAACGCATCCACTAATATTAGTATATCTTAAACTAATTTTTGTTGCAAATCATCTGGGACTTCACGATCTAAATGTAGATAACCCAGCTCAGTCACAACTCTACCGCGCGGTGTGCGCATAAGTAAACCAAGCTGCATCAAATATGGTTCGTAAATTTCTTCGACAGTGCCAACATCCTCACTAGTGGCTGCGGCAATAGAAGTGACGCCCACTGGACCACCTTTAAATTTATCAATAATAACCTCTAGTATTCTGCGGTCAATAGAATCCAGACCAACTTTATCAATCGCTAACATATCGAGAGCTTTGTCAGTGACATCTTTATTTATCTTACCGTCTGCTTTTACTTGAGCATAATCACGCACTCTTTTCAAAAGACGATTGGAAACACGTGGAGTCAATCTTGAGCAATGTGAAATAGATTCTGCAGATTGTTCATCAATATCTATATTCAAAATATTAGCTGACCTCTTCACAATCTTTTGGATATCTTGAGGATTATAATAATCCAAATGATATGTTGCTCCAAAACGGTCTCTTAGTGGTGACGATATTAAATTATAGCGAGTAGTTGCTCCTAAAAGAGTGAATTTTGGTAAATCCAAACGAAGGGTTCTAGCTGATGGACCTTTGCCAATCACAATATCTAGAGCATAGTCTTCCATGGCTGGATAAAGGACTTCTTCAATCAGTTTATTAAGTCGATGAATCTCATCAATAAATAGTATATCTCCTTCTTCAAGATTAGTCAGAATAGCAGCCAAATCCCCTGCCTTCTCAATAGCTGGTCCAGAAGTCACTTTAATACCTGTGCCCATATTATTAGCAATGATATGGGCAAGGGTTGTTTTGCCAAGACCCGGGGGTCCATATAATAAAACATGCTCAATCGGCTCTTTCCTCTGCTTGGCAGCTTGCATAAAAATATCTAGACCTTCCTTGATCTTATCCTGACCAACAAATTCGTCCATCTGTTGAGGACGTAAAGTCAAATCCAAAACCTTATCGCCACTTTGCGATATTCCACTGATCATTCTGTTTTTTTCGTTTTGTTCTTCCATAAGCCGTGCTATAAAAATAGCATTTTTCTCGAAAAATAACAAATAATGATGTACTCCCAGCCAACGCTTGTGGCGTGGTTTCTTTTGCTCCGCTACTCATGAAAATTCGTGGGTAGCGTCTTTAAGTAGTTCATACTTACTTCGTTTTTTAATATATTTCCTAATTTGTTCCTCATTCATCCCTGCCAGTAGGAAGGCTTTAGCTTCTAAAGCCTTCCTACTGGCAGGGTTTCCTGTATAGTATTAAAAAATCCACCAAAGAGTTTATCCTTGGTGGATTATTGAATATATTACAGATTTACTTTTTTTAAGTAAATCCCCTTAGACCAATACTTGGTCACATATTTTGCTGTAATAGAATCATTAACTGCTATACTATTATACTTTTGTTGAGTTATTTTCAACCATAATTGCTGACCATACACTTCTACTAGAACAAACCACTGACCAGGATATTTTATCATTAATGGCGTTTTAACTACTATAATCATGTCATAGATGATTTTGGTTTTTATATATGCTGGTATATACTTTTTTGCCCTAATCGTACCAATACCATCTTGCACTGGCTGCCGAAAAGAAATTGCTAAATAATACAAGCTCCATACTACTAATAAAAAGATAGTAATATAACAGGCAATATATAGCAAAGCATAAAAAGTGCCAACAGGCCAGTTCATAAACATTTCTTTTACATATTCTATAATAATCTGAATTAAACTCAAAAAAACTTTCACTTCTATTCCTCCTAAACAAATATTATTTTTATTAATGTACTAGTTTAAAATTATCATCACCAGTCAAATCTGTCAACAAAAAAACAACCACGAAGGTTGTAAATGGTGCCCTCAGCAGGACTCGAACCTGCGACCGTTTGCTTAAGAGGCAACTGCTCTACCAACTGAGCTATAAGGGCACGAAATAGAATAATTATACAACAAATATTAATTTACTAGTACAAGGTAAACTACCAACTACTTGCCCCGTCGCCTGACGGGGAGCTATAAGGGCGTATTAAGTTTTGGTGCTCCCGATAGGATTCGAACCTATAACCTCTTGGTCCGAAGCCAAGCACTCTATCCAGTTGAGCTACAGGAGCACGTACTACGCTAAAGCTACGTAGTGCTTTTAAATTTACATCATATTAATTAGCTACTACTCGCCCGTCTGTAGCCAGAGGCGTAAGAGGGTTGAGCTACAGGAGCCAAATCTAGAGTAAATACTATCACAAAAGACAAAATAAATCAAGCCCCAGCTCAAATTGACAAAAGATATTAGATTTACTAAGCTACTAGTGTAAATTAGAACATTCACAAACCAATATAAGGGGTCCAAAATGGATAAAGATTTTGCTAAGAGAAAATTTAAAACAGGTTATGGAGTACCGTCACAAAACGAACAAGATAGTCGAATGATATTTGAAGAAACTGGCGCCCTTCTTGAAGGACATTTTATTTATACTTCAGGAAATCACGGTGCTGTCTATGTGAACAAAGATGCAGTCTATCCTTGGACACAAAAGATATCTAGGATGTGTCAATATATTGCCATGGAATATTGCAGCTCAAATATTGAAGTTGTCGCTGGTCCTGCTCTGGGTGGTATCATTCTCTCTCAATGGGTAGCGTACCACCTAACCAGTATTACTGGCCGTGATGTCTTTGCAGTTTATGCTGAAAAAATTAATGGGCGACTACGATTCAAACGAGGTTATGACCAGATTATTGCTAATAAACGGGTTCTGATCGTCGAGGACATTATCACAACTGGTGGTTCAGTTCAACAAGTAGTTAATATTGTTAAAAGTTTAAATGGTAATATTAGAGGCGTGTACGCTCTCTGGAATAGAGGTCATGTTAATGCTGATTCACTTAATGTTGATAACTGTGGTGCTATCTTAAGAGAAAAATTTCCAACCTGGACAACTGATGAATGCCCACTTTGTACCGCAAAAATACCGATCAACAACAATGTTGGTAAAGGTAAAAAATAAATAAATCAATTAAGCGCAAGCTAAAGCCTGACAAAAAGTCAGGCTTTTTTATTGACTAAAAAGCATTTTTTAGCTAGAGTAATTAATATGAATGATACCAAAAACACTATTGAAATAATGGCGCCAGTTGGTTCTGATGAATCGTTGATGGCGGCCATTCAGGCTGGTGCGGACGCCATTTATTTTGGTATTGGTCAGCTAAATATGAGATCACTCTCAACTGCCAACTTCACGAACAAAGATTTGGCAAAGATTACAAAACTTTGTCAGGAAAATAATATCAAAACATATTTGACCTTGAATACAGTGGTCTATGACCAAGAAATCAAAGAAATGCAAGAAGTAGTTGATGCTGCTAAAAAAAATAATGTCACCGCGATCATTGCTTCAGATATGGCCACTATCAACTATGCTTTATCTAAAGGCGTCAAAGTCCACATGTCTACTCAAGTAAATATTTCAAACATAGAAGCGATAAAATATTATTCAGGATTTGCCGATGTGATGGTTTTGGCTCGTGAATTAACTCTGGAACAGGTTACAGAAATAGTCAAGCAAATCAAGAAGCAGAAAATCAAAGGACCTTCAGGAGAGCTCGTTAAGATTGAAGTCTTTGTTCATGGAGCACTCTGTATGGCTGTCTCTGGTAAATGTTATTTAAGCTTGCATCATTATAATTCTTCTGCTAATCGTGGTAAATGTTTACAGCTCTGTCGTCGAGCCTATGAAGTAACAGATTTAGAAACTGGCAACCAGTTAAAGGTGGACAATAAATATATTATGTCACCCAGCGATCTCTGTACTATTCACTTTTTGAATAAGATTTTAGATGCAAGGGTCAGCATTCTAAAAATTGAAGGTCGTGCCCGCCCACCAGAGTATGTAAAGACTGTGACAGAATGCTACCGGGCAGCTGTAGATAGCTATTTAGATAAAACATATGATGCCAAGAAAATTAAAGAATGGGAAAAAAGATTACGAAGCGTTTTTAATAGAGACTTCTGGGGTGGTTATTATCTTGGACAAGAACTTGGAAAATGGAGCAATGTCTATGGTTCAAAAGCCACTAGAAAAAAAGTATATATTGGTAAAGGAGTAAAATATTTCACCAATCTCAAAGTTGGAGAATTCAAAATAGAAAATGACACCCTTTTAGTTGGTGATGAAATATTGATCACTGGACCAACAACCGGTGTGATTGAAACTAAAGTATCAGAGATCCAATTTGATGGTAGGGATACAAAAATTGCCAAGCCAGGTCAGGCTATTTCAATTCCCTTAAAACAAAAGATAAGAAAATCAGATAAGTTATACAAATACGTTCGTCACTCTGGAGCAAAACGATAGAGTCTAGATTCTATCGTTCATTACATTCACTCCCTCCGGGCCAGAGGCCAGAATGACAAATCAAATAAAAGGAGAATCAGTGAAGAACATTAACAAAAAAATCAACAGGAGAAAAAATGAACATTTATATCACATGCCCCGTACGCGGCATAACTAAAGAAGAAGTCACGTTTCTAAAAGAATATGTAACTTCGCTGGAAAATGAAGGACATGAAGTACACTATCCACCAAGAGACACGCCACAAGACGATCCTCATGGAATGAAAATCTGTCTAAATAATCGGGAAGCAATTATTTGGGCTGATGAAATACATATTTTCTGGAATCCGAATAGCCAGGGCAGTAAATTTGACTTTGGTATGATATTCGCATTAGATAAACTCGTAATGCTAATCAACCGCTCTGATATCAAACCAACTAAGTATAAGAGCTTCGAAAATGTTCTTATCGAACTGGACGATACATATCGCACAAAAAAAGCTGAAGGTGAATAAACAATAAAACCCTGTACCGTAATCGGTACAGGGTTTTATTTGAGTATAATCTTCTAAAAACCTGGTAAACCAAAGAAAGAAAAAACTACCGCATAGAATGCAATAGCAACTGAAGTTATTATAAAAGCGACTTTCACTGGGTCATCCATTCTTAATTCCTTCTGCTAATCTTTATAAGGCATATATCGTAAATACATCTCTGAGGATTCTTCAGAAATAACACCTTCTTTTAATAATCTTTTTAAATCTTGCTCCATAGTAAACATTCCCTTGTCTGCTGATGTCTGAATAGCAGTCTTTAGCTGCGCGACTTTATTCTCTCTGATGATATTAGCAATCGCTGGTGAATTCAACATCACTTCCCTGACAGCCACTCTTCCACCCTGTAGTGATGGTAGTAAGTGTTGAGATATGACAGCCTTCAAAGTCAATGAAAGTTGCAATCGAATCTGATTTTGTTGATGTGGTGGAAAAACATCTACAATCCTATCTATTGTCTGTGATGCATCATGGGTGTGTAGTGTAGCTAAAACTAAATGACCAGTCTCAGCAAGTGTCAAAGCTGTGGCAATAGTATCAAGGTCTCTCATCTCACCAACCATAATCACATTTGGATCCTGCCTCAGGGCATGTTTCAATCCTTCAGTAAAATTAATCATATCCTCACCCAACTCACGCTGAATAATAATACTCTTTGCTGATTTATGTAAATATTCTATCGGATCTTCCAAGGTAATAATATGAGCAGCCCTTTCTTTGTTAATCAAATCAAGCATGGCAGCTAATGATGTAGACTTTCCAGAGCCGGTTGGTCCAGTCAGTAAAATCAATCCTTGTGGTTCACGAACAATATCATAAACAATAGGTGGCATCAAAAGATCTTCCATACTTGGCACAACAATCGGGATGGTCCTAGCAACAAGCCCCACATTTCCTCTTTCATAATGAACATTTACTCTGAATCGTGATCCATCTTTTATCTCATGAGAAAAATCTAAATCTCTTTCTTTTTCAAATCTCTCCTTTTGCTCTACATCCAACAATGCAAAAATCCACTCTTTGGCCTTAGCTGGAGTAACTTGTGGCTCACTATCAATAATGGCTAGTTGGCCATCAATTCGTAAATAAGGTTTCAATCCGACTATCAAATGAAGGTCTGAGGCTTTCTTATCTACAGCTGTACTAAATAGTTGTTCTAAATTCATGTCTATATTATAACAGAGTTGACAAAGGAGGTAAAATAAAGTAAATTTGAATAAGTCAATTTAACTTATTTGATATGAATGTAACAGAATTAGCCAGACGATTAAAGATACCTACCAAAGAGCTCTTAGAAAAATTACCGGAGCTCGGTTTTGATATTGGTAAAAAAGCAATCAAAGTAGATAATCATATTGTAGACAAAATCACCAAGGCTTGGGTTGATCACAAACGGAAAGAAAAGATGGTTGCTGATGAAGAGAATATTACTGAAGTAAGGCTTGATGATAAAAAAGAAGAAGAAAAAAAATTAGATAAAAACGTTTCTATTCCAGAAACAATAATTGTTCGCGAATTTGCAGAAAAATTAGAAATACCTGTAAACAGACTTATGGTGGAGCTCATGAAAAATGGTATTATGGGCAATCTCAATCAAGCAATTGATTTTGATACAGCAACTATTATTGGAGAAGATCTTGGTTTCAAAGTTCTAAAAATTTCTGACGAAGATATTGAAAATGAATCATCTGCCAAACAAGAACAAAAATTAAAAGAAATTATTGATAATCAAAAAAATAAAGCTGATCGTCCTCCTGTAGTAGTGGTAATGGGTCACGTTGACCATGGTAAAACAAGACTGTTAGATGCTTTCAGAAAAACAAATATTATAGATTCTGAGTCTGGTGGTATCACCCAACACATTGGTGCTTATCAGACAAAAATCAAGGACCGACTAATAACCTTTTTAGATACTCCTGGACACGAGGCTTTCAAAACTATGAGATCTAGAGGTAGTAAAATTGCTGATGTTGCTATTGTTATAGTGGCAGCTGATGATGGACTACAGCCACAAACTATTGAAGTGATCACTCTCTGTCAAAGAGAGAATCTTCCCTTCATTATAGCTATCAATAAAATTGACAAAGATAATGCTGACATAGAAAGAGTTAAAAAAGAATTAGCTGATATCAATCTGGTTCCAGAAGATTGGGGTGGCAAGACAATCTGCGTGCCAATTTCTGCAAAGAAGAATGAAAATCTTGAAACATTATTAGAAATGGTATTACTGATTGCTGACATGGAAGAACTAAAATCTAATCCTGATGCACTGGCCGCTGGTACCATCATTGAAGCTCATAAAGACAAAAATGAAGGTCCCGTTGCCACAGTATTGGTGCAAACCGGTACACTCCGTGTTGGTGACACAATCATTGTTGGTTCTGTAGCGGGAAAAATCAAAGCTATGCGCGATGAGTTTAATGAAGACGTACAAAAAGCCCTACCTGCAAAACCAGTGAAAATACTTGGTCTCAAAGAAACTCCGGCAGTTGGTGACATCCTAGAAACTATTAATGATCCAAAGTTGCTCAAACAAAAACTGAAAGAATCAAAACGAAACAAAGTCGTTGCTACTACACAAGCTAATATAATCAGCAAAAAAAATGAAAATGATGACAGCGACGACATTCCAACACTACCTATTATACTAAAAACAGATGTAGTTGGTTCACAAGAGGCAATCATTGAATCTCTCGTTAAACTTAATACAGCTAAAGCACAGATCAAGATTATCAAAAAAGGACTAGGTAATATCAATGACAAGGATGTTCTAGATGCCAAAAGTGCTAAAGCAAGATTGATTGGTTTTCACGTAAAGATAGCTAAGTCTGCAGAGTCCCTTGCTCTTGATGAAAAAGTATCTATTTATAATTATGAAATTATTTACAAACTTCTTGAAGATATGGAGCCAGAGCTAGACAAGATAAAAGCACAAGAAACTTTACGTGTTCAGCTTGGTGAAATGAAAGTCTTGGCTATCTTCAAATCAGAGAAAAACTCTATGATTGTTGGCGGTGCAGTTATTAAAGGAAAAGTACAATCGGACACCACTATCAAAATTACCAGAGATGGTGAATTTATTGACCTGGGTATTATCAAAGAATTACAATGCAATAAAGAAATAGTTACTGAAGCTGTTGAAGGACAACAATGCGGTATCACTTATAAAGGCCGTCCAGTGATCCAAGTTGATGACATCTTAGAGTTCTATCAAGAAAAAACAGAATGACACAGAGAACAGAACAACTAAATTCACTATTACAACAAACCATTAATGAAGTCTTTATTAGAGAGGTAGAGTTTCCTAGAGACTCATTAGCTACTATCACTAGAGTGGAGGTCACTCCAGACCTTAGCTGGTGCACAGTCTGGCTTAGTATTTTACCAGTTGGTAAGCAAGGATCTACTTTGAAAAAAGTAAAATCTCAACAGCGTAAAATCCAACATATTATCAATAGGACACTACATCTCAGAAAAGTCCCAAAAATAAAATTCGAAATCGACGATACGGAATTGAAAAATAGAATTATTGAAAGAGAATTAGACAAAATATAAAACCCCGTCCACTAGACAGGGTTTTTTTGCAATCAAGAGACTTAACCTCTCTGGAAAGGTTAAGTCTCTTTTGGTATAAAATACTATGAACGTTGTTTTTCCTTTTCTTTGGTCAAGATTATCTTCAAATGGTCTTTCACTTTGTTCACAGCCTTATCAAAACTAGTCGTAGATTTTTCTACTCTCAAAAGCTTACCAGGTATCTTGATATTGGCTTCACAACGAAAGACATCTCCTTTTTTGTGATGAGCGTCATATTCTATTTCCACCCTTGCTTCAATGATGTTTGGATAAAATTTTTCTACTGAGTCAATCTTCTCTTCAATAAACTCTCTCATTTCTGGGGTCAGCTCGATATTGCTTGCTTTGATAGTTATATTCATTTTTTTATGATAAATAATTAATATTCAATTCCCTCTCGGGCTTCAATGCCCTTGTAAAAATAATGTTTAATCATCTTCATTTCAGTTACCAAATCTGCAATCTCTATCAACTCCTGAGGTACATTGCGTCCAGTTAATATTAATTCCATATTTTTTGGCCTGTCTTTGATAATCTCTAAGAATTTTTCCTGCTCTACAATCCCTAGTGCCAAAGAAGAATTAATCTCATCTAATATAACTATATCATATTTATTATCTTTTAATAACTGCCGAAAAATCATCAAACCCTTTGCCCCCTCAGCTATATCCTCATCTTCAACACCAAAACGAAACTCTTTCTTGACGCTATCAAAACGAATACAACCAGTAACCCAAAAATCTACCCCCAACTTCTTCAGTGAATCTCTCTCGCCGTAATCAAAACCTCCCTTATCAAAAAAAATAACAGCTACTTTCAAGCCACGACCGCGTGCTCGCATCGCCAGACCTAAAGAAGCTGTTGTCTTACCCTTGCAATCTCCCGTATATATTTGAATTTGTCCTAGATTTTTGGACATTTATTTTATCTTTATTTTTTTGATAAACCTTGATTATCTTTGCTGCAGGTGCAAATAACGGACTCGGCAAATCTTCCAAATCAAACCATTCCATACCCTCACATTTATCTGATTCCATCATTTCTTCTTGACCAGTAAAAGCAGTAACCAACAATCCAATAGTAATATAATGTTTATCATCTGTATCAATATATTCTAAATCATTGGTCAAGCTGAAGACATGTGCTGCTTTCACTTCCAACCCCGTCTCTTCGCGGACCTCCAATCTAGCCGCCTCCTCAAAACTCTCACCTAATTCCAAGTGACCTCCAGGAAGACACCACTCTCCAGAGCCATGGGATCCATTTCTCAATAATAGCAAAACTTGTCCATCTCTAAGCACCATTACGCCAATACCAACTTTGGGTCTTGGGAGTTTGTCCTTATTATTTCTCTCTTTCATAATTATTTATTATGAACAACCACTGGTAGATCCACAATTCAAGCATTTATAACATGAACCATTGCGTACCATGATCGAACCACAAGTATCGCATGGCGGTGCATCTTCTTGCATGGCAAAGGTTATTTTTGAATCATCCCCCAAGCTCAAACCCTTTAATGACTCTTCTGTCTCTTCATAATAAAAAGTCTCAGGGTCACCATCGCTATCCAAATCTAGTTCTAATTTCTTTATCGACTTACGACTTTGTGATTTAATTTCTATCTTAGAGCTGTCTATTGCCGCAGTCTCCTTAGCCCCTACTGTCTCAACAGTAGCTAACTCTTCTTCCTTCGAATGATAACCATTGACTCCTAATTCGCTTTGGTCTTCGTGACTCAAATATTTGATTGCTAACCAACGGAAAATATAATCAACAATTGATTTTGCAATCTTAATATCTGGATTATTAGTATAACCTGATGGCTCAAATCTTGAATGTACAAATTTGTTGACCAAAAACTTCAAAGGCACGCCATATTGCAAAGCCAATGAAATAGATAACGCAAATGAATCTAACAGGCCTGAGATAACACTTCCTTCTTTGGCGGCTGCAATAAATATTTCACCAGGAGTACCATCCTCGTAAAGACCTACTGTCAGATACCCCTTATGATTACCAATACGATAAGCATGTGTCAAAGCTGTTCTTTCATCAGGCATGCGCCTCCGCATTGGTTTATATTCAACTTCTTTTTCAGCTTCTTTCTTCTCTTCATCTTTGCTTGTGTTCAATGGTTGAGTCCTCTTTGAACCGTCACGATAAACAGCTACAGCCTTCAATCCCAATTTCCATGCTGTCATATATGAATCCCAGACATCCTCTTCTGTAGCATCTTTTGGCAAATTGACTGTCTTGGAAATAGCGCCAGATAAAAATGGTTGCACTGCTCCCATCATTTTCAAATGACCCATAAAATGTATTGAACGCATACCATTCTTCGGTTTGAAAGCACAATCAAATACGGATAAATGTTCTTCCTTCAAATATGGAGCATTCTCAATAGTATCATTCTCATCAATATGCTTCACCATTGCGTCAATCTCAGTCTGTCCATAACCCAAATTCACAAGAGCTGGCGTCACAGTATTATTAACTAGTTTCATCATACCTCCACCGACAAGCCATTTGTATTTTACCAATGCAATATCCGGCTCAATACCAGTAGTATCACAGTCCATCAAAAAGGCAATAGTACCAGTTGGTGCCAAAACACTGACTTGCGCATTTTTGTAGCCATGCTGCTTGCCTAGAGAATAAGCCTCATCCCAAACTTCTTTAGCTGATTGCCAAAGATTCTCTGGCACACCGTCTGACTTAATCTTGTAAGCAGCTGCCCGATGCATATTGATAACGTCAAGAAAGCCATCCTCATTGGCCTGATAATATTTGAATGGTCCTAAATTGGATGAAATCTCAGCAGAGCGATGATAGGCGGCGCCAGTCATCAGAGATGTAATAGCTGCTGCAAAGTTTCTACCATCTACTGAATCATAAGCCAAACCTTTAAGCATTAATAGTGCACCTAGATTTGCATAGCCAAGACCAAGTGGACGATAATCAAGACTGTTTTGGGTTATTCTCTCTGTTGGATATGTTGAGTTTTCTACAATAATCTCTTGAGCCGTAATAGTAATCTCAGCTGCCTGTTTAAACAACTCTGCATCAAAGTTACCCTTGCTATCAGAAAACTTTAATAAATTCAAAGAAGCTAAATTACACGCACTGTCATCAAGGAACATAAACTCTGAACATGGATTAGAAGCGTTGATTCTTCCTGATTTCTTACAGGTATGCCACTTATTAATGATAGTATCGAATTGAACACCTGGATCACCGCACAGCCAGGTTGCTTCACACATCATTTGCATCAAAGTTCTAGCTTTATAAGTATCTGCAATTTCGCCTGAAGTAATATATTTGGTATACCAATCTCCTCCATCCTCAACAGCCCTCATGAAGTCATCAGTAATACGGACACTATTATTAGCATTCTGAAAAAACACTGACTGATAAGCCTCACCATTAAAAGATCCATCATAACCAGCATCAATCAAAGCCCAAGCTTTTTGCTCTTCATGTGCTTTGGAATTGATAAACTCGACAATATCTGGATGTTCAATATTCAAAATCACCATCTTGGCTGCTCTTCTTGTTTTACCGCCTGACTTGATTACACCAGCAAAAGAATCAAAGCCTTTCATAAAAGAAACAGGACCAGATGATTTGCCGCCGCTATTAGCTAAATATTCTTTGGATGATCTTAGTGAAGAAAAATTTGTACCTGTTCCTGATCCATATTTAAAAAGCATACCTTCGGTGACAGCTAAATTCAAAATAGATTTCATATCATCCTCAACAGAATTAATGAAACAAGCAGAACATTGGGGATTCTTTTCAACACCAACATTAAACCAAACAGGACTATTAAAAGCTACGTATTGATTTAGCAAAAGATATGTCAGCTCAGCATTAAATTTCTCTACGTCCTCATCAGAATTGAAATAGCCACCCTCTTTACCCCACTGACTGATAGTATTAGACACTCGTCCTATCATCTGTCTGACACTGCGCTCTCTTTCCAATGTACCAACTCTTCCACGAAAATATTTGGATACTACAATGTTAGTCGCTTGCTGTGACCAGTCAGCTGGTACCTCAACATCTTTTTGAGAAAAAACAACATCACCCTTTTCATTGGTGATGCTTGCTTCACGTAACTCCCATTCGATATCATCAAATGGGTGCACTCCGGCGGTTGAGAACTTTTGTTCAACTTTAAGCCCCTGCAAACCAGATAATGGTTGTATGCAAGCGTA
>FLOH01000675.1_pt1 | contig 65555 bp, 50 predicted proteins | sample 756751 | NCBI WGS metagenome assembly FLOH01 (sample SAMEA4026879, study PRJEB14308) | marine metagenome | biome: coastal water; material: water | depth 74 m
ATCGTTATTTTCATTTTTTTTTAATTTGTGACAAAATATTCCACTAAAAACTAATTTATTTATGTTCATCTAACATAAATATTTATACCCTGCATCACAAAAAAAATAAAATCAACTTCATAATAACATTAACTTCCTACTAATTAGCATTTTAAAATTGTAACAAAAGTAACTAAATAGAACAATTATATATTGAGATTCGAATGATAAATGTCATACAAACCGAATAAGAGGGTCTTTAATTTTGGTGTAACAATTAATACATCAATTTAATTTAAATTACTTATTCAATGAAAAAAACAACACAATACCTAGTATTGCTATTGTTAATAACTACGTTACTTAGTAGTTATAAAAGCAAAGCACAAGACAGTTTAAATGCCGCTAATTCTGAATTTGAACTCTTAGTTCAATATTTAGAAGCAAACAACAATTTTATTAACAGTGACCTATCACCAGCTATAGTTTTAGCTTCTGAAATCAAAGACAACCTTAAGAATAGTAAATATCTTGTTTTAGATATTAGAAGTGAAAGTTGGTTTGATTATGGACACATTAAAAATGCTAAAAACATAAAAGCAGAAGAACTTCTTAATTATTTTGAAAATGACATTAAACCCGAAGAATTTGACAAAATAACAATTGTATGTTATTCCGGTCAATCTGCAGCATATTACGCTGGTTTATTGAGACTCGCTGGTTACAATAATGTATTTAATTTAAAATGGGGAATGAGTTCTTGGGCTGAAGAATTTGCAACTAATATTTGGTTAAAAAATTCAAAAAGCACTTATATTGATAAACTTGAAACCACTGTAAATGAAATGCCTAAAGTTGGTAATTTACCAATATTAAACACAGGTAAAATAACAGCTGAAGAAATCTTAAAAGAAAGAGTTAAAGAAGTTTTTGCAAAACCTTACAAAGAATTTATTGTTAAAGTAGATTCTGCATTTACTAGCCCAAATGATTTTTACATCGTTAATTATGTAAATGAAGAAAACCACAACTTTGGACACATAAAAGGAGCTGTAAGATACCAGCCTAACACATCATTATCATCTACAACAAATTTATATACTTTACCTACTAATAAAAATATATTAGTAAACTGTGAAACTGGTTTTTCAGCTGCTTATGCTGTAGCTTATTTAAATATTCTTGGCTACAAGGCTTCTAACTTAGCTTATGGCTCTAATAGCTTTATGAATTCAGTACTTATAAAAAATGACTGGAATGGATTTAGCGCTAAAGAAGTAAATAACTACCCAATTTCAGAATAAATTAAATTACCATTACAAAACATCATATATAAACATAAACAAACAAATCATGAAAAAATTATCATTAATATTAATAGGATTATTACTTGTACCAACATTATTTTTAACATCATGTGATAAAGGTGATGACTTAGTAACAGGAGGAGGCACAACAGCTGAACCAACTTTTACAATTTTAAAAGATTATATGGTAACAAATAGCTTAGATATAAACAATGTTATATCTAACCCTGCTGGAGTAAAATTTGTAGTAGGCGCACCAAATTTAGTAGATTATGATGCCGCAGCATACAAAGCAAAATATTACATCATGGATATTAGAAGCGCTGCGTCTTTTACAACAAGCCATATTGATGGTGCAGTAAATGTAGCTTTTGGAAATATTTTAACATCAGCAGCTAACAATGGAGGTAAACAAATTTTAGTTGTTTGTTATACCGGGCAAACAGCTTGTTATGCAGCCGCATTATTACGTATGTACGGTCACCCTGATGCACAAGCATTAAAATGGGGTATGACAGGTTGGTCATCAACAACAGACTCTTGGACAAGTAAAGTTGGAGATGTTGGTTTAACTAATTGGGCATTTAATAGTACTCCTACTTTAAACATATATAATGAACCTACACTTACAAGTTTAAGTACTGATGGAGCAACTATTTTAAGAAAAAGGATTGAAGATATTGTTGCAAACTTCACAACTTCCCCATTTACAATTTCTAATACAACTGTAGTAACTACACCAACAAACTATTTTATCAATAATTATTTTAGTGAAGCAGATTTTACAGGATTCGGTCATATCACTGGTTCCAATAGAATTTTACCTTTAACGTTAGCAGGAAATGAATATAAAAATTTAGATGATTCAGCTACCATAGTTACGTATTGCTATACAGGGCAAACTTCTGCAGTTGTAACAGCTTGTTTAAGAGTTTTAGGTTATGATGCTTATAGTTTATCTTTTGGTGAGAATGGATTAAACCATAGCAGCTCTCAATGGTCTTCAAACCAATGGGGTGAAGACAGCAAAACAAAAGATTTACCTTTAGTAAACTAATTTAAGTTTAAAAAAACATCTAAAATTAAAGCTCTAGAAAACAACATTAAATTATAAAATGATGTTTTATACAATAAGTAATTACCGTTTTTTAGAGCTTTTTAATTAAAAAACAAAAAAAATGAAAACAAAAATAATTATACTTTTCTCTATAGTATTCGCATTGCAATTTAACACAACATTTGCACAAGGATGTGAAGATGATGCACCCGCAGCAGGAGCAAGTGGAGTTCCTTCAACAAGTAGTTCTACTGTATTTGGATATATTCAACCACAGTATAACACCTATTTTACAGATAATGGTGAAAATACTTTTAATTTCAAACGAGCTAGAATTGGTGTAAGAGGTAGAGCAAATCGATCTTTTTCTTATTATGTAGTTTTAGAAACTAGTGCTTTTATTGGTGGTGGAGATGCTTATTTATTGGATGCATTTGTTACTTATGATAAAAATGAATGGGCTAAAGTTTCATTAGGATCATTTAAAACACCGTTTGGTAGGGATGTTACTACTGCATGCCATAGTTTAACTACGATTGATAGATCAATTGTTGCCGATCAGTTAGTTGCTCCACAAAGAGATATGGGTTTAATGTTATTAGGAGGATCAAGTAAAACTAAATTTACATATGCATTAGCATTAATGAATGGAAGAGGCTTAGGAGTTAAGGACAATAATGAGAAAAAAGATGTAATTGGACGTGCTACTTATCAATTATTAGATTTTATAAATGTTGGTGCAAGTTTTAGATATGGATACCCTAACAACGAAGATGATGACAGAACTACATACGGTATAGATGCCTCAATTAACTATAAAGATTTTACCATTCAAGGTGAATATATTTATGATGAAGGAGATTACAACAGAGCTGCAGGTGGTGGTTGTGGTTCAGAACCTCTAGAATTAGGAGCAAAAAGAGATGGAGCATATATTATGGCTACATACAATGTAAATGAAAAATTACAACCTGTTTTTAAGTATGAATACTTTGATCAAGATACAGATCTTAAAAAAATTGGTTACCAAGAAAGAATGACAATTGGGTTAAACTATTTCTTTAATAAACAAACCCGCCTTCAAATTAACTACCAAGCTAATATTGAAACATATATTAATACTGATAATGATGCGCTTTTAATGCAAATGCAAATTAAATTTTAGTAATAATAATTTCTTATAATTATTTGATTAAATAAACTCCTGATAATTATCAGGAGTTTATTTTTGCCTTATATCTATCTTTGAATTCGTAACTTGCAAAAAAAACAATTATGAATACGGATAAAGTTATTATTAGAGAAAAATTAAACGACTATTATTCACAAATATTTGAAAAAGAACTTATTGATGAAATTGTTAATTTAGGTATTTTTAGATCTATTGAAAGTGGCGGTACTCTTGTTGATATTGGAGATAATATGACGCATATACCATTAATATTAAATGGAGCAATAAAAATTATAAGAGAAGATAAAAATGGTGAAGAGATTGTTTTATATTTTTTAGAAAAAGGTGATACCTGTGCAATCTCATTTGTAAACTGCATAAACAAAACTAAAAGTATGTTTAGAGGTGTTGCTGAAAAAGAAACTGAAGGTATTTTTGTTCCCGTAAGTAAAGTTGATGAATGGCTTATAAAATATGAAACTTGGCGTCACTTTATTATTGACAGCTATCATATGCGTTTAATTGAGATGGTAGAATCTATTGATAGTTTAGCTTTTACAAAGTTGGATGATAGGCTACTTAAATATTTAACGGACAAGGTTAAAATAATGCAAGATAGCACGCTAATTATAACACACCAAGAAATAGCTGACGATATAAACACCTCAAGAGTGGTAGTTTCCCGATTATTAAAACAGCTTGAAAATGATGGAAAACTTAAAATACGCAGAAACAGAATTATAATTGATAATCTATAATAAATTAGCTAATCATTTTTAAATAGTCAATTTCAGATACAATTGGAACTTCTAAACTTTCAGCTTTGCTGAGTTTACTGGGTCCCATATTTTCACCTGCAACAATATAATCAGTTTTTTTGGAAATAGAACTTGCCACTTTCCCTCCATTGTCTTCAATAGATTTTTTTAATCCGTTTCTATCAAAATGTGTAAATACACCTGATACTACAAAAATTTTCCCTTGTAAAATAGTTGTTTTACCTTCTTGAGATTCTGCAGAGACTTCTAATTGTACACCATATTTTTTTAATCGACCAATCAAACCATTGTTTAAGTCATTTTTAAAAAAATCAACTACACTTTTTGCAATAACATCACCAATTTCATCAACTGAAATTAATTCTTCAAAAGTTGCATTCATTAAATTATCAATTGATTTAAAATGTTTAGCCAATTTCTTTGCAACTGTTTCTCCAACAAAACGTATTCCCAGAGCAAACAAAACCTTCTCAAAAGGAACTTCTGTAGATTTCTGAATACCAACTATAATATTTTGGGCAGATTTTTCTGCCATTCGCTCCAAAGGAGTAATTTGTTCTACTCTTAACTCATATAAATCTGCATAATTATGAATTAATCCTTCTTTAAACAACAGCTCAACCGTTTCAGCCCCTAAACCATCAATATTCATTGCTTTTCTACTAATAAAGTGCTGAATTCTTCCTGTAATTTGAGTTGGACAACCATATTCATTAGGGCAATAATGTTTTGCATCGCCAACTGTTCTAACTAATTCCGTATTACAATCTGGGCAATGCGTAATATAAACTGTTGGCTGAGAATTTAAAGGTCTTGCATTTAAATCTACACCAACAATTTTAGGGATAATTTCTCCTCCTTTTTCAACAAAGACGGTATCACCAACTCTAACGTCTAGCTTTTCAATTTGATCGGCATTATGCAATGAAGCTCTTTTTACAATAGTTCCTGCCAATTGTACGGGTTCTAAATTTGCTACAGGAGTTATGGCTCCAGTTCTACCAACTTGGTAAGTTATTTCATTTAAAACAGTACTTTCCTGTTCCGTTTTAAATTTATAAGCAATAGCCCAGCGAGGTGATTTTGCCGTATAACCCAACTCATCTTGTTGAGATAATGAATTCACTTTTATAACAACCCCATCTGTTTCATATGGAAGTTGGCGGCGTTCTTCATCCCATTTTTCAATAAAATTAAAAACCTCATTTATTGTTGAACAAATTTTTATGGTATTTGGAATTTTAAAGCCTAATTTCTTAGCCATTTCCAAAGCTTCAAAATGTGTTTTATTCGGATTTTTATCTGCAACAATTTGGTATAATAAACAATCTAACGGACGTTTGGAAACTTCGCCACTATCTTGTAATTTCAAACTTCCACTTGCTGTATTTCTTGGATTCATGTAAGGATCTTCGCCTGCTTCAATTCTCTCCTCATTCATTTTATTGAAACCTTTCAAGGGCAAAATAATTTCACCTCTAATTTCAAAACTATCAACAAATGGCGATTTCAAAACTAGTGGAATGGATTTTATTGTTTTGATATTTGCTGTAACATCATCACCTTCAAAACCATCACCTCTTGTAACCGCGCTTACTAAAATCCCTTTTTCGTATGATAGATTAATAGAAGCTCCATCATATTTTAATTCACAGGTATAATTTATTTCTTCAGTTTCTAAAATTTTCTTAATACGTTTTTCCCAATCTAATAAATCTTCTTTTGAATAAGAATTATCAAGAGAATACATCCTATTTTTATGAGCAACGGTTTTAAAATTCTTAGTTATTTCGCCTCCTACTCTTTGTGTTGGTGAATTGGCATCAAAAAATTGTGGATTTTCAGATTCTAACTTTTCTAATTCTTTCAGTTTTACATCAAACTCATAATCCGAAATTATCGCATTATCTAGCACATAATAATTATAATTATGTTGATGTAATTCAGCTCTTAGTTGATTTATCTTTTGTTCAATAGTTAACGTCATATTCAATTAATTTCCAGGCTAAAATAATCATATTTATTTAACTTTTTACTTAATGCCTAAGCAGTTTTTAACCATACCTATTAAATGAGTTTGTAACAATCATTACACAAAAAAATGATATATATCATATTTATGAATATGTAACTTAAGTAACTTTACGTAAAATCAAATGCTATTTAAAATATTATAAAAACTAATAGTTTAATTAAATCACTATCAATGAAAAACTTACTAATTTTAGGAGCTGGTACTGCTGGTACAATGATGGCGAATCATTTAAGACCAAAGCTTTATTCTAACCAATGGAATATTACAATAGTTGATCAATATAAAACTCATTATTATCAACCAGGTTTTTTATTTTTACCATTCGACACTTATACTGAAGATCAAGTAAAAAAAGAAGGCAAGAAATTTATTCCGAAATTTGTAAACTATATTCAGAAAAAAATAGAAAAAATTCTTCCCGAAGAAAAAAAAGTTGTATTAGAAGATGAAACCTTAGAGTATGATGTTTTAATTATTGCAACTGGCTCAAAAATTGCACCTGAAGAAACTGAAGGATTAATTGGCCCTCTTTGGAAAAAGGATATTTTTGATTTTTACACGTACGAAGGCTCTTTAGCTTTAAGAAATAAACTAAGAGATTGGCAAGGTGGTAAATTAGTAATTCACATAACTGAAATGCCTATTAAATGTCCAGTTGCGCCTTTAGAATTCGCATTTTTAGCTGATTCCTATTTCCGTAAAAAAGGAATGAGAGATAAGGTAGAAATTACTTATGTTACTCCATTAACTGGCGCATTTACAAAACCAACTTGTTCAACAGCTTTAGCCTATCTTTTAAAAGAGAAAGGAATACATATGGAGTCTGATTTTGCCATAGAACACGTGGATAATGAAACCAAAGAAATTGTTGATTATGAAGATAGAAGAATTCCTTTTGATTTATTAGTAACCATCCCAACAAATATGGGTGATGAAGTTATTGCAAAATCTGGTTTAGGAGATGATTTAAATTTTATACCTACAGATCATAATACACTACAGTCTAAAGCACATGAAAATATTTTTGTAATTGGAGATGCAACAAACGTTCCAGCTTCAAAAGCAGGATCTGTTGCACATTTTCAAGCAGAAACTTTAACAGATAATATACTTTTATATATGGATGGATTTCCATTAAAAAAAGAATTTGATGGTCATGCAAACTGTTTTATTGAAACTGGTAATAACAAAGCTTTATTAATTGATTTTAATTACGTGACAGAACCAGTTCATGGAAATTTCCCTTTTGCAAAATTTGGACCTCTAAAATTATTAAAAGAAAGTGTATTTAATCATTGGGGAAAATTAGCATTTAGATGGATCTATTGGAATATGTTACTGAAAGGTATTTCAATTCCATTTGTTTCAAGAAACATGAGTTTTAAAGGAAAAGTATTTGATATTAAACCAGATATAAAAGAATAATTATTAACTTTAAATAAAATAAAAACAACATATTATGCCAGTAAAAACTATTGCAGGAATAGAAGTAAACATTACCGAAGATGGATATTTAGAAGATATGTCTCAATGGAATGAAGAAATTGCAAAAGAAATTGCAAGTGAAATAGGAATTGAATTAACTACTAAACATTTTGAAGTTATCAATTATTTACGTGAAAAAACAGCTTCTAAAGAAGCTCTAACAATCAGAAGCGTTGGTAAATCAGGTATTGTAGATGTAAAAGGACTCTATGTTTTATTTCCAAAAGGTCCTTTAAAATTCTCATCTAAAATTGCCGGAATTCCTAAACCTACTAGTTGTATTTAAATTACTTCAATAATATTAAAAAAATAAAAAAATGAGTACAGACAAAAAACCTTTAGAAAAAGTTTGCTTAATATGTGCCAAAGGAAGCTTAGAAGATGTTTACGCAAGTTTAGTTATGGCAAATGGAGCTGTAATGGAAGGTATTGAAACCAAAGTGTTTTTTACATTCTTTGGGCTAGATGGTATTACAAAAAAAGCAATGAATCACTTACATACTGCAACAACTGGAAACCCAGCAATGCGTATGCCTGGTGGACTTCCTTTTCCAACTATGCTTGGAGGATTACCAGGAGTTGAATCGGCTGTTTCAGGAATGATGCGTAAACAAATGGATGAATTAGGAATGCCACCTGTTGATGAATTTTTAGAAATGATTACTGCTGGTGGTGGCGAAATATTTGCTTGTAAATTAGCAGTAGACATGTTTAAATTAAAAAAAGAAGATTTATCAGATGAAGTAAAAGATATTATCACAATTGGTCAATTTTACGAATTGTGTGATGGAGACAGAACACAAATAATATTTACTTAATCTTTTTTATTTACATACTTTATGAAATATTACCGTTACTGAATTACTAATAATAAGCAAATCTTCTTACTTGTGAAACGTATCTTGCCAATCTAATAACTTGATGTGTATATCCATATTCATTGTCATACCAAACATATAGAACAACATTCTTACCATCATTATTAGAAATAGTAGCATTACTATCAAAAATAGCTGGTGCAGATGTGCCTACAATATCTGAAGAAACCAACTCATTACTAAATGAATACCTTATTTGTTCAACCAAATCACCTTCTAAGCAGTATTTTTTCATAGTAGCATTGATAGTTTCTTTACTTGCCGCATTTTCTAAACGTAGATTTAAAATTGCTAAAGAACCATTTGGAACAGGGACACGAATTGCATTTGAAGTTAATTTACCTTCAAATGAAGGCAATGCTTTAGAAACTGCACTTCCAGCTCCAGTTTCAGTAATTACCATATTTAATGCAGCAGCTCTACCTCTTCTACATTTTTTATGAAAATTATCTACTAAATTTTGATCGTTCGTATATGCGTGAATAGTTTCTAAATGCCCATTAATAACTCCAAAATTATCTTCAATCACCTTTAAAACAGGGGTTATCGCATTTGTTGTACACGAAGCGGCTGAAAATACATTAACTTTATTTGGATTATAGTTAGTATGATTAACACCATAAACAATATTAGGAACTCCTTTTCCGGGTGCGGTTAATAATACTTTTGCAATTCCTTTTGCCTTTAAATGTCTTCCTAAAGCTTCTTCATCTCTAAAAGCACCCGTATTATCAATAACTAAAGCATCAGAAATGCCATAAGAAGTATAATCAATTTCTTCAGGAATATTCGCTGAAATCATATGAACTGTAGTTCCATTAATTATTAAAGCCTTTTTATCTGTATCTACTCTTACAGTACCATGAAAATCACCATGAATAGAATCATTTCGTAACAATGAAGCTCTTTTTTCTAAAACAGACTCCGATATTTCTCCTCGTGTAACAATTGCTCTTAAGCGCATTAAATTTCCTTTACCAGTGCGTGCCATTAATTCACGTGCTAATAAACGACCAATTCTTCCAAAACCGTAAAGAACAACATCTTTTGCTTCAATTTCATTAGAATTTTTGGCGTCATTTAATTTTAGTTTTACAAATTCTTGAACAGAATGTTCATTGTTATCTAAATGGTATTCATACACTAATTTACCTATATCAATTTTTGAAGGAGGCAATTTTAGATTTTTAATTTCCCTAGCAATTTCTGCAGCATCAAAAATTGAAATTGGTTTTTCTACAAAATCACTGGCATATTCTACCAAACTAAGTATTTCACTAACATTTCGATCTAATAACTGATTTCTAAATAAAATTAATTCAACAGTATCATCATACCATAAATCACTAATAATACTAATAAATTCTACTGTAGCTCTTCTTCTTTCTGCTTGAAAAGCCAGTTCTTTTTCATAAAGTTCGTTAAATGACATTTTGAGTTTTGTTATTTAAATTTTGTCAAAAGTACCTATTTCAAACGTTTTCGCAATGCTTTTTTACAAAAAAAATCCTTTTCATTTCGAAAAGGATTTTAAACAAATATCAAACTTACTCAAAACAAATTTATCTAAATATATAGCGCTCTAATTCCCCATTTAAATTTAGCATTTCAATACGTAAAACTTCTCCATTAGCTTTATTTGCAATTATATCACTTACTTCATCTACGGTATTCACTTTTTTATTATTAATAGCAGTAATTACATACCCATTCTTTACTCCATAATACAATAATTCTTTATTTGAAATTGCTGTAATTTTCACACCATTAGTCACATTTAATTTTTTTAACTCTTTCTTATCTAAATTCTTTAAATCTAAACCTATTGATGAAACGACAGTCACTTCATTTTTAGTAAGTTTAACATTTAAAGTATTTTGTTTTTCATTTCTAAGAAAAGTAACTTGAACCGTATCATTTGGTCTTTTTGCACTTATAAAGCCTGTTAAATCGGCATAAGTTGAAATTTTTACATTATCTAATTTTATAATAATATCGTTTTCTAGTAAACCAGCTTTTTGAGCGCCAGAACCTTCCGTAACTTCATAAATATAAAAACCTTCAGTCTCAACAATAGCTAATTTCTTAGCTACTTCACTATTCAACTCGCCTCCTCTAACACCTAAAATTGCTTTTTGTACGTTTCCAAATTCCATTAAATCTTCAACAACTTTTTTAGCTATATTTGAAGGAACTGCAAAAGAATATCCAATAAAAGAACCTGTTTGTGAAGAAATTGCAGTATTTATACCTATTAATTCACCTCTTGTATTTACCAAAGCTCCTCCACTATTTCCAGGATTAACTGCTGCATCTGTTTGAATAAAAGAATCAACACCTGTATTACCATCTAAATCACGTCCTTTTGCACTTACAATTCCGGCCGTAACGGTTGAAGTTAAATTATAAGGATTCCCAACGGCCAATACCCACTCACCCACTTTTATACTATTAGAATCTCCAAAAGTTACATAAGGTAAATCTTTTGCATCAATTTTAATTAAAGCAATATCGTTAGTTGAATCAGCCCCAATTATGGTTGCTTTATAAATCTTTTTATCATTTAAAGTAACTTCTAATTCTGTGGCATTTTTAATTACATGATTATTGGTAACAATATAACCATCTGAAGAAATAATAACACCACTTCCCATACCAACTTGTGAAAATTGCTTCAAGCCATTTCCTTGACCAAAATAAAACTGTGCATGAGGATCTCTTATAGTTTTAACTGAGGTGTTTTTTACATGTATAACAGAATTTAATGTTTTCTCAGCTGCAACTGTAAAATCAGTATTTTCAGTTGAAGCCACAACAGATTTTGAATAATTTACAGGCAAATTACTTAATGAATCTGTTCCTGTTTTTTCAATAATGACCTGAGGCTTTTCAATAAATAATTTATACGTACCTAATGTGAGAGCTCCTCCAAGTGCAGAGAACAATATAATGCTTGCTATTTTTTTCATATTTAAGTTTTTATAAATTAAGAACTCAAAATTAAAATAATATTGTAATTATAAAAATGCTTTAACTGTTTGTTAACGCTGTTTTAACTCATTTTAACATTTAAACAGCGCTATAAAATTTCAGTAAAAGCTTCAATGAATTTATTACATTTGCATTAATGAAAATACATTTTTACAAATATCAAGGTACAGGGAACGATTTTATCATGATTGATAATAGAAATAGTACGTTTCCAAAAAATGATGTGAAACTAATTAATAAATTGTGTGACAGACGTTTTGGTATTGGTGCTGATGGATTAATATTATTAGAATCCTCAAAAATAAACGATTTTAAAATGGTTTATTTTAATGCAGATGGAAACGAAAGTACCATGTGTGGCAATGGAGGAAGATGTATTGTTGCTTTTGCTAAAAAACTCAGTATTATTGAAGATGAAACAACATTTAATGCTATTGACGGGTTGCACTATGCCTCTATTAAAAATAATGTAGTAAATTTACAAATGATTGATATAGAAACTATTAATGTTTTTGAAAATCATTTATTTTTAAATACCGGTTCGCCACATCATGTTAGTTTTAATGATAGTATAACCAACATCAATATTAAAGAATTAGGCGCTAAAATTAGATATGGCGCACCTTATTTTAAAGAAGGTACAAACGTAAATTTTGCAGAACAAATCTCTGATAATTCCTTTAAAGTAAGAACTTACGAGCGTGGAGTTGAAGATGAAACTTTAGCTTGTGGCACTGGCGTTACTGCTGTTGCAATTGCTGCAAATAAATCGAATAAAACAAAAGCTAACTCCATAAATATTGAAGTATTGGGCGGAAATTTAGAAGTGTCATTTAAAAGAGAAGGAAACAGCTATACAAATGTATTTTTAAAAGGCCCTGCTGAATTTGTTTTTGAAGGAAATATTATAGAATAATGGCAACTTTACTTGGAAAAAATATCAATTTACGAGCTTTAGAGCCTGAAGATTTAGATTTTTTATTTTCAACAGAAAATGATGAATCCTTCTGGGAAATAAGCAATACACAAGCACCTTATTCAAAATATATATTACGAAAGTATCTTGAAAATTCACATCAAGATATTTATGAAGCAAAACAATATAGGTTTGTAATTTGTGACATTAACAATATACCTGTTGGATTGATTGATTTATTTGAATTTAATCCTCTTAACAAGCGTGTAGGCATTGGAATTCTAATTACTTCTAAAAATCAAACTAAAGGATATGGAACTGAAGCATTAGAAATGACTATTGATTATGCTTTCACGTACTTAAATGTGCATCAACTTTTTGCAAATATTACTTCAGATAATTTAAAGAGCATTTCACTTTTTGAAAAATGTGATTTTAAAAAGGTAGGAACAAAAAAAGATTGGGTGTATTCAAATTCCACTTTTAAAGATGAAATCTTATACCAATTAATTAAAAAACACTCATGAATCTTAAAAAACTCTTTTTATTAATTTTTGGTTTAATACTTATAACTGCTGGTGTCTTAGCGTATAACTTTTATGGTAAAATATACAAGCCAAACACTACAAAAGAAGGTTTTTTATACATTCCTACAAATAGCAATTTTGAAGACGTTGAGAATCTAATTCGTCCATTTTTAAAAAGAGTGAAACCATTTGTTTGGGTTGCAACAAAAAAAAACTACACTAACACCATAAAACCGGGGAAATATCACATTTCAGAAGGTTTGAATAACAACCAATTAGTAAATATTTTACGAAGTGGCAAACAAACAGCCGTTAAATTATCATTCAATAATCAAGATACTTTTGAAAAATTAGCTGGGAGAATTGCTGAACAAATTGAAGCTGATTCTATTTCTCTTTTAAATGCTTTAACCAATGCTTCATTTATTACTAAAGCTGGTTTTAATAAAAATACAGCAATAGGAATGTACATTCCAAATACATATGAGTTTTATTGGAATACTTCCGCAGAAGAATTTAGAAATAAAATGCTTAATGAATATCATAAATTCTGGAATACATCTCGCTTAGAAAAAGCTAAAAACTTAAATTTATCTGAAAATGAAGTTATAATACTCGCTTCAATTGTTCAAAAAGAAACAGCTTCCGTTAGTGAAAGACCAATGGTTGCAAGGCTTTATTTAAACAGATTAAAAGATAATTGGCCATTGCAAGCCGATCCAACCATTATTTTTGCACTAAAAAACAAACTTGGCAATGATGTAATCATAAAAAGAGTATTAACAAAAGATTTGCAAATTGACTCACCCTACAATACCTATATTAATAGTGGATTACCTCCAGGGCCAATTGCAATGCCCGATATTAGTGCTATTGATGCTGTTTTAAACCCTGCTATCCATGAGTACTATTATATGTGCGCTAGTATTACCACAATTGGCAAACATGAATTTGCAAAAACATTAGCACAACATAATAGAAATGCTGTCAAATATCAGTTATGGCTAACAAAACAAGGGGTTAATAGATAGTTTACTAATGTACTTCAAACTAAGTTCAAAGCATATTCCTAATCATTTTTAATTTTATTAACTTTATTTTTTTATTATATCAAACAAACGCATCATTTTGTTAACAATCTGTTAATTAACACAATGAATTAATAACTTTATAGTTAATTCAAAAAAATAGACTATATTTGCACCCGGAAATTTAGAAGGTAATTAACACCTATAAATTATGAAAAAAATTATTATATTTTTTAGTTTAGTGCTCTTAGGAATTGTAATTTCAAGTTTCTCGAAAGATAAAAAAACTGAAAACGACATTATTTCTATTGCAATTAGTTCTGTACTTACAGAAAAAGATAGTAACAATCAAAACTATAACATTCCTTTTACCGGAAATTCATTTAACGGATTTAAAGAAGCTGTTGGCTTTAAAGAATCCCAAGGTGACTATACAACCGTTAATACTCTTGGCTATTTAGGAAAATATCAGTTTGGAAAATCTACTTTAGAAAGATTTAAAATTTACGATACTCAACTATTTTTAAATACTCCAGGATTACAAGAAGATGCATTTATTGCTCTTTGTTCATTAAATAAGTGGATTTTAAGAAAAGATATTAAGCGAAGTGTTGGTAAAAAAATAAATGGTATAAAAATTACTGAATCTGGCATACTTGCAGCTGCACACTTATCTGGAGCAGGAAATGTAAAAAAATACCTTAGAAGTAATGGCGAAAGTAGATTTAAAGATGCCTACGGTTCATCCATTCAACACTACTTAAAAGAATTTTCCGGTTATAACACCTCATTTATTGAGGCTAACAAAAAACCTGAAGTATAATATTCTTATTACATATTTAATCTAATTAAAAAGTCTCGAGTTTCCTCGAGACTTTTCTTTTCCAATTAAGCAATAATGCAAAAGTAATAATATTGTCGTCCCCACAACGGTAGTATATTATTATAGTACTTTTACTTTTAACACAATCAGAAAACTAACAGTTCTAGTAAATTAAAGAAATCGTCGTCCCCACAACAGTAGTATTGTCTTTAATTGTTCTAACTATAACTGAAAGGTTTTCAAAAAATTACTTTATCCTTCAATTTTTTAATTAAAATTAACAAAATCCCATCAAACGAATAAGTACTATTTCATTAAATCTGTAAAACAAACCATTAAAGTTAATAATTATTATTTAAAAACCCACCATTTAATTCAATTTTACGAAAACATTATAGTAAAAAAAACGAATGTTTACTTAAATACTAAATTGCAAAATAGTATTTTTGCAATTCGACATAATTTTAATAGTTTTATCAAATGAAAAAAATAACAAAAGAGACCTATATTAATTGGTATAAAGACATGCTGTTTTGGAGGAAATTTGAAGATAAGCTTGCAGCACTTTATATTCAACAAAAAGTTAGAGGTTTTTTACATTTATATAATGGTCAAGAAGCTGTACTAGCTGGCGCTTTGCACGTAATGGAGAAAAACGATAAAATGATTACCGCATATCGTAATCATGTTCAACCAATTGGTTTGGGAGTAGATCCTAAAAGAATTATGGCTGAATTACTAGGAAAAGATACTGGAACATCACGTGGGATGGGAGGTTCTATGCATATTTTCTCACCAGAACATAATTTTTACGGTGGTCACGGTATTGTAGGTGGCCAAATACCTTTAGGTGCTGGATTGGCTTTTGCTGATAAATATTTTGAAAGAGATGGCGTAACACTTACCTATTTTGGAGATGGAGCTGCACGTCAAGGTTCATTACACGAAACTTTTAATATGGCAATTAACTGGAAGTTACCAGTTGTATTTATTTGTGAAAATAATGGGTACGCTATGGGAACTTCAGTAAGCAGAACTTCAAATCATGAAGATATTTGGAAATTAGGTTTAGGTTACGAAATGCCTTGTGGACCAGTTGACGGAATGAATCCTATTAAAGTTGCTGAAGCAATGGATGAAGCAATTAAACGCGCAAGAAGAGGCGATGGACCAACTTTATTAGATATAAAAACGTACCGTTATAGAGGACATTCTATGAGTGACGCTCAGAAATACAGAACTAAAGATGAAGTTGACGAGTATCGTAAAATTGATCCTATAACACAAGTTTTAGATATTATAAAAGAAAAAAAATACGCTACTGACAAACAAATTAAAGTTTGGGATGCTGAAGTAAAAGCTAAAGTAGAAGAGTGTCAAAAATTTGCTGAAGAATCTCCATACCCAGATAAACAATTAATGTATGATATTGTTTATGAACAAGAAAATTATCCTTTTTTAAAACATAGATAAATGGCAGAAATTATAACAATGCCCCGCTTAAGTGATACAATGACCGAAGGAGTTGTTGCGCAGTGGTTAAAAAAAGTAGGTGACAAAATTTCAGAAGGTGATATTTTAGCTGAAATTGAAACAGATAAAGCGACCATGGAATTTGAATCTTTTAGCGAAGGTACACTTCTGTACATTGGTTTAAAAGATGGTGAAGGAGCTCCTGTAGATTCTTTATTAGCTATTATTGGAACTGAAGGGGAAAATATTGATACTATCATAAAAGAATTTAATATAACAGCTCCTATTGCTGAAAACACTCCAAAAAAAGAAGAACCTAAAACCGTAACAATTGAGCCAACTAAAAAAACTCCTATTGTAGTTGAAGTTTCAAAGCCAGCTGCAATAGTGAATACTGGTAGAATTATAGCCTCTCCATTAGCTAAAAAAATAGCTTCTGAAAAAGGAATTAATTTAGGTACTGTTTCAGGAAGTGGTGAAAATGGCAGAATTGTTAAATCTGATATAGAAAATTATATCCCAATTGCAGTAACAAAAGCTATTGTAAATTCTTCTACGGTTTCAGTAGGTGAAGAAAGTTTTGAAGAGACTACAAATTCACAAATGCGTAAAACTATTGCACGCAGATTGGCTGAATCTAAATTTACAGCTCCTCATTACTATTTAATGATTGAGATTGATATGGACAACGCTATTACTTCTCGTAAAGCCATCAATGAATTACCTGATACCAAGGTGTCATTTAATGATATTGTGGTAAAAGCAAGTGCTATGGCATTAAAAAAACATCCAAAAGTAAATTCTCAATGGTTTGACGACAGAACTCGTATTAATCATCACGTGAATATTGGTGTTGCTGTTGCTGTTGAAGATGGATTGGTTGTGCCAGTTATCCCTTTTACAGACCTTAAAAGCATGACTCAAATTGGAGCTCAAGTAAAAGATATGGCTATAAGAGCTAAATCAAAAAAATTAACTCCTGCAGATATGGACGGAAGCACTTTTACAGTTTCTAACCTTGGAATGTTTGGGATTTCTGAATTTACTTCAATTATAAATCAACCTAATTCTGCAATTTTATCAGTTGGTGCAATTATTCAAAAACCAGTTGTTAAAAACGGAGAAATTGTAGTTGGAAACACTATGAAAGTTACATTAGCTTGTGATCACAGAACTGTTGATGGAGCTACAGGATCAGCATTTTTACAAACACTAAAACAATTTATTGAAAATCCAGTAACTATGCTTGCGTAAAAAGTGAGTAGACTAAATATTTTAAAAACATCCAAAGATTTATAAGTTCTCTGGATGTTTTTTTTATTTAAATTTATTTAGTAACTTTAGTAGCATTCTAAAACTAGTGCTATGACTTATAACCGTTTCACTTCTAACAACTTTTTATTTAGTTGCACATTTTACAAAAACAATCCAGACTGCCCATTTGTAAAACTTCGTCGTCTAGCCATTGAAGAAAGAGTTTCTCTTCTTAAAAAAATGACATTTCAAGAAATAAATATTATTGAATCTATACATAAAGAATGCCTTAAAGAAAGAAAATATTTAAAACAAAAACTTATTTACTAAATCACCCAGCAACTTACAAGCCAATCTAACACCAAATAATATTAGATGTAAAAAATAATTAAACACAAAAAATCCTCAACTTTAATTGAGGATTTTTTAATATTTTATTAAACTAAATAATTACTTTTTAAATTTAGCGTATTTAGTTTTAAACTTGTCAATACGTCCTGCAGTATCTATCATCTTAGTTTTACCAGTGTAAAAAGGATGTGAAGTTCTTGAAATCTCTAATTTTACTAAAGGATATTCAACACCATCTACATCTAAAGTTTCTTTAGTATTTACTGTTGAACGAGTTAAAAACACATCTTCATTAGACATATCTTTAAATGCTACCATTCTATAATTTTCTGGGTGTATACCTTTTCTCATCGTAAACTCGTTTTAAATCTATTTTTATTTTTAAGACTGCAAATTTAACTATATTTTTGAAACTTCAAACAAATAATTTAGTTTATTTACATAAAAATTAATAAAACGCTATTTTAACTTATGTCTTACAAGTCAATACTCAGCATTTTTACACTTTCACTTCTATTATCTTGTAAAAGTGAATATAAATTTGTTTTAAAAACACCACAAAAAATTCAGTCAAATGAAGAGCTAACAATTTCAATTTCTGAGCAAAACAATAAACCAATAGATTCTGTTCAATTTTCAATAGATTCTAAAAAAATAGTTAGCAATACTAATTCTGTGACTTTAAATATTAGTAATTATACACTAGGAAGGCATGACATAACGGCTATTGTATTTTACGAAAACAAAACCGAAAAAGTAACTCAACCTGTTTATTTTATGGCCGATACTGCGCCTGATGTATATACTTATAAAATTATAAATACATTTCCACACGATAAGGAAGCTTACACCCAAGGTTTAGAATTTTATAATGGTTTTTTATATGAAGGAACCGGCAGAAAAGGAACATCTTCCATTAGAAAAGTTAATCTAAAAACAGGTGAAGTATTACAACAACAAGATATTGATGCTCAGTATTTTGGTGAAGGAATAACTATCTTCAACAATAAATTACACCAATTAACTTGGCAAAGTGGTATTGGTTTTGTTTATAATTTAGAAACTTTTGAAAAGGAAAAAGATTTTAAGTACACTAAAAGTCGTGAAGGCTGGGGATTAACCAATAATGGCGAAAAACTAATTAAAACTGATGGAACCGAACGTATTTGGTTTTTAAATCCTGAAACGTTAGTTGAAGAAAATTATGTTGAAGCTTATACTAATAAACAAAAAGTTGAAAAATTGAATGAACTTGAGTACATTAATGGTAAAATTTACGCTAATATTTGGCAAAAAAACTCCATTTTAATTGTCAATGCAATTTCAGGAAAAGTAGAAGGTGTTGCAGACTTAACTGGTTTAAAAACTGAAATTTCTAAAACTCAAAAATTAGATGATCAAGATGAAGTTTTAAACGGAATAGCCTTTGATAAGGAAAATAATCGAATTTTTGTAACTGGAAAACATTGGAGTAAATTATACGAAATTGAGTTGTTGAAGAAAAAATAAAAAAACAAGTAGACTAAGACAATATTAAAGGTTAAAAAATTACTTTATCTAAATTCTATTTTCTTTCAGTTATCATCTAATATCTTTTTTATATTTACATTTACTAAAACAACCTAAATGCGCTATTATTTAACTCTTTTGCTTGTTATTACATTGATGTTTTTTTCTTCTTGCAGAAAAGATTTTTCAGCAGATTTAAGTTCAGGTAATCTTACATTTTCTAAAGATACCGTTTATTTAGATACCGTATTTACTAATATTGGTTCAAGTACTTATAATTTAAAAGTTTACAATAAAAGCACTCACGCAATTTCAATTCCTTCCGTTAAATTAGGGAAAGGTGAAGATTCATATTATCGCTTAAATGTTGATGGCACTCCTGGTAAAATATTTGAAAATGTAGAAATTTTAGCTAAAGACAGCATTTATATTTTTATAGAAACCACTATTGATTACAGTCAGGTTTCAAACCCAATTTATACTGATGAAATTGTTTTTGATTCAGGCACAAATTTACAAGATGTTAAATTAATAACTTTAGTTGAAGATGCACATTTTTTATTTCCTTCAAAAGATGTTAACGGACTTATTGAAACCATAAATATTGGTATTGATGCTGAAGGCAATGAAATAGACATAAATGGTTTTTACTTGAACGATAATACCACTTTTACCAATGAAAAACCATATGTGATTTATGGATATTGTGCAGTTCCTGAAAACAAAACATTAACAATTGAAGCTGGTGCTAAAATTCATTTTCATTCTAATTCAGGGCTCATAGTTGATAAAAATGCCACTTTAACTATTGAAGGTGAATTAAATAATGAAGTTTTAATTGAAAGCGACAGATTAGAAACTCAATATAGTAACGTACCAGGGCAATGGGGAGCTATTTGGTTACGCGCAGGAAGTAAAAATCACAACATTAATTATGCAATTATTAAAAATGCTTCCGCAGGAATTATTATGGATTCTATTGGAAGTAACTCCACTCCTACTTTAATTATTAAAAATACACAAATTTACAATAGTTCTAACTTTGGAATTTTAGGAAGAGAGTCAAATATTGAAGGTGAAAATTTGGTAATTAATAATAGTGGACAATCTTCATTAGCTTGTATTATTGGAGGTACTTATAATTTTACACATTCTACATTTACAAATTTCTGGAGCAATAGTTTTCGGCAATATCCAAGTGTTTTAATAAATAACTATTTTACTTATTCAGACAATATTAGTCAAGTTGTTGAAACTCGTGATTTACTTGCCGCTAATTTCACCAATTGCATTATAGATGGAGGAGATAATTTAGAATTGATTATTGATAAAGTTGAAGGATCAGAATTTAATTATTCATTTAAAAATAATTTAATAAGATTCAACGATTTAAATAATTCATATGCCAACATTCCTGAGTACAATTTTGAAGATGAAAGTCATTATTCAGATAATATCTTAAATGGAAATGCAGATTTTAAATCTCCTTATTCTAACGAATTAATTATTGGTAAAAATTCAGATGCTATCCAAAATGCTAATATATCTGGGACGCTATTAGTACCAAATGACATTTTAGGAGTTCTAAGAACTTCTCCTGCAGATATTGGAGCATATCAACACATATTATTTAATTAAATTTATGAAACGAGCATGTTAAACTTTTTCTCACCCAATGGAATGGTTAATAGCGAACAGCAAGTGACCATAAAAAAGCAATAAATATAGACACATGAAAAACGTTATAATTACAGGAACCAGTAGAGGCATTGGATTTGAATTAGCACAATTATTTGCCAATAATGGTTATCAAGTTTTAGCACTATCAAGAAATTCAGAACCTTTAGAAAACCTTAATATTAAAAATATTACTACTATATCTGTTGATTTATTACTTGATGAAGATTTAAAAAAAGTTGCTGAATTTGTTTCAACCTATTGGAAAACTGTTGATATTTTAATTAATAATGCTGGAAAATTAATAAATAAACCTTTTGAAAAACTAACAAGTTCAGATTTTTTAGAGGTTTATAAAGTAAATGTTTTTTCAGTTGCTGAATTAACACGTCAATTAATTCCGTTTTTTAAAAAAGGAAGTCACGTTGTAAATATTAGTAGCATTGGTGGCGTTCAAGGAAGTTTAAAATTCCCTGGTTTGGCAGCATATAGTTCTTCAAAAGGTGCATTAATCACATTAACCGAATTATTAGCCGAAGAATACAAAGAACAAGGAATCGCTTTTAATGTTTTAGCATTAGGAGCCGTTCAAACCGAAATGCTAGAAGAAGCCTTCCCTGGTTACAAAGCTTCGGTTTCTGCAAATGAAATGGCCGATTATATCTATAATTTTGCAGTAACAGGAAACAACTATTACAACGGAAAAATATTACAAGTTTCTTCAACAACGCCATAATATATGATTGAAAAACTTTCCAAATATATTCCTAAAAATGCTATTAATTTAGTTGAAGAAATTATCATAAATCATCCCATACAAATAAAAATTGTAAATAACAGAACAACAAAACATGGTGATTTTAAACGATTTAAAGATGGTTCACTTCAAATTACCATTAACAACAACTTAAATGAATACCAGTTTTTGTTAACGCTTATTCACGAAATTGCACATTTGGTTACCTACAAAAAAAATCAGCGTGTGAAACCACACGGTATAGAATGGAAACTTAATTTTCAACATTTAATGTTACCTTTTTTACAACCAACTATATATCCTCAAAACATACTTCCTTTACTAGCAAATTACCTTAAAAATCCAAAAGCAAGTACAGGAGCCGATGTTAATTTAACATACGCGCTAAAACAGCATGATGAAATCTCAGGAAAGAGTTTTATCTTTGAACTACAACATGGGAGTATTTTTACCTTCAATAAAAAATCCTATAAAAAAGGAAGCAAAAGAAGAACTAGGTTTGAATGTATTGAATTACATAGCAAAAAAACCTATTTATTCAACCAAAACGCTGAAGTAAAAGTAACTATTGAATAACTAAAATGAATTATTAGTACACATAAAATAAGTTAAGACTAACATTTGAAATGATATCTAAATGAATAAAAATTATTATGCAGTAATTATGGCTGGTGGCGTTGGTTCTCGATTTTGGCCACTAAGCACTCAAAAGTTACCAAAACAATTTCATGATATGTTAGGGACTGGAAACACTTTAATTCAGCAAACATTTAACCGTTTTGAGAATTTAATTCCTTCAGAAAACATTTTAATTGCTACCAATAAAAAATATGAAAGTTTAGTTCAACAACAGCTCCCAAAAATTACTTCAAAACAATTATTGTTAGAACCTGCAATGCGAAATACAGCACCTTGTATTTTATACAGTGCATTTAAAATTTACAATGAAAATCCTGATGGGATTATGGTAATTGCACCATCTGATCATTGGATTAATGATGAACCAGAATTTCTAAAAAACATACAAACTTCCTTTGATTTTTGTGCTAAAAATGATGCTTTAATGACTCTTGGAATTAAACCTAGTTCACCAAATACAGGGTATGGTTATATTCAATATAACAATTCAAACAACGAAATAAAAAAAGTATTAAATTTTACTGAAAAGCCAAATTTAGAAACTGCCATTCAATTTATTGATGAAGGAAATTATCTTTGGAATGCAGGTATTTTTATTTGGAGTGTAAAAAGTATTTTAAACGCGTTTGAGACACATTTACCATCAATGTATGCACTTTTCTATAAAGGTGAAAAAAGTTATAATACAGCTTCCGAAAACTCATTTATTGAAGAAAATTATGCACGCTCAGAAAATATTTCAATTGATTTTGGCATTCTAGAAAAAGCGTCTGATGTTTTTGTTTTACCCGTTGAATTTGGCTGGAATGATCTTGGAACCTGGGGTTCGCTTTACACAAAATTAAAAAAAGATAAAAACCAAAACGCAACAATTGGAGGAAGTGTTATTTATAGAGATTCAAATAATAATATTGTAAGAACTCAATCTGGCAAACGTGTTGTAATTCAAGGTTTAAAAGATTATATTGTGGTTGAAAAAGATAATGTATTATTTATTTGCCCAAAAAGTGAAGAACAAGAAATAAAACAAATTACAACAGCCGTTAAAACAGAATTTGGAGATGATTTCATTTAAAAAATTTGAATATGGAAAACACCAATAGCAAGCCATCAACTGAAAAAGATACAACAAATACTTCTTCAGTGAACAATGATATTAAAAATGTTTGGACAAGTATAAAACAGTTTTTACATGAATTGTTAGATATCAGAGTTGATACAGATAAAAAAGGTACTATTGAAGATATTAAAGAAAATATATCCATGAAAGGGCATACTGCTTGGGTACTAGTTTTTTCAATATTAATAGCTTCTATTGGTTTAAATGTTAGTTCATCTGCAGTAGTTATTGGAGCAATGCTTATTTCGCCTTTAATGGGTCCAATATTAGGCGTTGGCCTATCTATTGGTATTAATGATATTGACACTTTAAAACGCTCATTAATTAACTTAGGTGTTATGGTTGGTTTAAGTTTAACAACTTCATTCTTTTTCTTTTTAATTCCAATTTTTAGAGACGAAACTCCTGAACTTTTAGCAAGAACAGCTCCTGATGTTAGAGATGTTTTTATTGCAATAGCTGGTGGATTAGCCTTAATAATTGCTTTAAGCAGAAGAAGTAAACAAACTAATACTATTGCTGGAGTAGCAATTGCCACTGCCTTAATGCCACCATTATGTACGGCTGGTTTTGGGCTTGCTACAGGAAGTTTGAATTACTTTGGAGGCGCCATGTTTTTATTCACTATAAATACCATTTTTATTGCTTTAGCTGCATTTGTAATTGTGAAGTTTTTAAAATTTCCGATGGTAAAATATCTAGATTCAGCTAAAAGAAAACGTATATCTAGGCTAGCTTCTTTTGTTGCTATTTTAGTATTCTCTGGAAGTATTTATTTATTTTTTAATCTTTTTGAAGAAAATCAATTTAAACAAGCATCTCAACACCTCATAAATGATATAAAAGAAAGTGGCGTTAGTATTATTGATGAAGTTGATGAAAATATTAATTACAAAAACAACAGTATAAAGCTTGTTGTTTATGGTGAAAAATTATCTCCAAAAGACAAAGAAAAGTGGATTTCAAAACTTCCTGATTATGGGTTAGAACAAACCAAATTAATATTTCAGCAAGGTGCTGATGACTCTGATATACGAAACGAAGTGAAAAATCTATCTGATTTATATGCTCAAAATCAAAAAATAATTTCTTCTAGAGATGAATCTATCAAGGAAAAAGAAGATAAAATAAAACTATTAGAAACAGAGTTATCAAAATTTTATAATACACAAATTCCGTTTATTCAAATTAGCAAAGAAGCTCAAATAAATTATAATGGATTATCCAATTTAAGCTATGCTAGGCTAGTTAATACTAATTTTAACAAAGTAGATACCATTACAGTTTTTAACGCAAAATGGTATGATTCTGTTCCAAATACAGCCAATCAACAATTGTTATTAAAAAAGTGGCTTAAAACTCGTTTAAAATTAGATACGTTACAAGTAAATAATTATTAAAAATCTAGAATAAATCCAAATCGTGGTAAAACATTTCCTGAAGTATTTTCAATTTCTTCAAGGTTGTATGTATTCGTAGTTGTATTTATTATTCTTACACCATTTTCATCAACGCTTGGTATTAAATAAGGTTGTGTTGTAGCTTCACTTTTATATAAATTTTGAATATCTACATAAAAATTAAGTGCCATTTTTTTCCAATACCATGTTTTATCTACTCGAATATCTAATTGATGGTAGTTTTTAAATCGCTCCGAATTTAGTTTTGAATAATCTAAGATTCCTCTGTTGGAAACATCATAATTTGTAATTATTGAAGATGATTCAAAATCGTAAGGCGTATAAGGTTGCCCACCCACTAAACGAAACTTACCTCCTATTTCCCAATTTTTAGTTAACTTTTTACCACCTGTTATAGTTAACAAATGACGATTGTCCCAAGATGATGGAATATAATTATTTGACACATCTTGAAATTCACTTTTTACAAATGTGTATGACAGTAGGTAGTACAAACCATTATACGATTTTTTTTGTGTTAATAATTCAAAACCATAAGCTCGGCCTTTTGATATTGATAAAACTTCTTCATTACCAATTACGCCAAAATCTGAACCTAAATTAGCTAAACTAATTTGATCTCTTTTCGAGAAAGGATAGTAATTATACTTTTTATAAAAACCTTCAACAGAAATTTTCGAAGTTGAATTAGCATTATATTCTAACCCTGAAACATAATGGATTGCTTCAATAAATTTTAAACCATTATTTTTATTCACCAATTCATTTAAACTATTTCTATACCCCATTATTGTATATGCTGGTAATTGATAATAAATCCCGGAAGAGGCATTTAAATTTAGTTTATCGCTTAATTCATAAGACAATGAAACCCTTGGAGAAATCTGGTTAAACGGATTGCTTATTTCACTATTATAATTAACTCCATCTATTCTAAAACCAAGTGAAACATCTAATTTATAGTTTAAATAACTTTTTGAAAGCTGCCCAAATACATTGTATTTTAACATTGATAATTCTGAAGAAAAATTAACTTCAGAAACACCTGATGAATTTGCAATTTTTTGAAAAGTAGTATTCTTATATTTTACATCTTCAAAACCCACACCTAAATTTAATTTGTAATCATTTTTTAAGGCTGAGGTATTTTCAAATCGAAATTTATTTTCAATCTCTTTTGAAGTGTAATCGAGTAATAAATCTGTTGAGTTACCTGTATTATCAAAATATTTTTTAGCGTTGTTACTCCATTCATTTCTGCTTAACACAATTTGTTGCGTAGCTTTTTCTCCATAATGTTTATATGAGAGCCCAACTGTATAATTCCACTGCTCTTGAACAGGAATATTACTCAATATGTATAAATTTCTTTTCAAAGTGGCTTCATCCGTAACATTGTCATTTACATCTTCATTTAATTTAAAATTATCAATAGCACCCAAACCTATTATAGAAAATTCACTTTTATTAGACAATTGGTGTTTTACTTTAAATTGAAAATCATTATAGGTTGGTAAAAAAGGTAATTTTATAAGTTTAAACAACAATTTTAAGTAAGATTGGCGTATGGAAGCTATATAAGTAGTTTTATCCCCTAATGGACCATCAATTGTAATTCCAGCATCAGAAGTTCCTAAAGTAGCTCTCGTATTCAACTTATCAGGGTTTCCATCTTTCTGTGTAAATTCAATAACTGAACTTAAAGTGTTCCCCCTATTCGCTTGAAAAGCACTTGAATAAAAATCTACTTTCCGAATTAAATCTGCATTTATAATTCCAACTGGTCCACCAGACGAACCTTGTGTTTGAAAATGATTAATAACAGGAACTTCAATTCCATCTAAATAAAATTTATTTTCAGAAGGCGCTCCACCTCTAATAATGATATCATTTCTAAAACCCGGATTAGAAGCAACACCCGGTAAAGATTGAATTACTTTTAAAATATCTCTATTGCCACCAGGATTTTTTTCAATTTCTGCAATTCCTAAAGTTTGAACAGAAAGCGGACTTTCAATTGTTTTTTTAAACAACTTACTTTGAACTACAACTTCGTCTAACTGCTCATTATCTTCCAACAATTCTATAAAAATATATGGATTTTTATCATTAGTCACCAAATAATCTTCTGACATAGTTGTTGAATAACCTAAAAAAGAAGCTTGAACCTTTACATATCCCAAAGGAACATTCTTAATAACAAAATCACCATTCTCACTTGAGATTGCACCAATATTTGATCCAACCACAAGAACATTTACAAAAGGAAGATTAGCTCTTGTTTGTATATCAATTACTTTCCCTTTTAATGTTCCTATATTTTGTGAAAACCCAACTGATTGGCTTAAGAAAAATAACCAAATAAAAACTTTTTTTATCATCCTTTATCATCTAAATTTTAGCAAATTTACATTTTTTGTTTAACATAATTAAATTTATATTAAACATTTTAATGAAAACCCATAAAAAAACCTCAAACAATTATGTTTGAGGTTTTTTTTGTGGTGAGAGAAGGATTCGAACCTTCGAAGCTTGCGCAGCAGATTTACAGTCTGCCCTCGTTGGCCACTTGAGTATCTCACCAAAATTTCAAAAAAAACTTCTCAATACTTAGAGAAGTTTTTGTGACCGGGCTGGGGCTCGAACCCAGGACCACCTCCTTAAAAGGGAGGTGCTCTACCAACTGAGCTACCAGGTCAATTTTCCCATTTTATTGGGGTGCAAATATAATAGTATATTTTAATAAAACAAACTTCTTTATTATTTTGTTTTACTTAAATATGCTTCTCTAACTTTCTTAAATAAATTAGAAGAATAAACGAATTCTACAACCGCCTCATTTTCAGTTTTAAATATCTCTTCATTGGTGCCTTCCCAAGCTTTTATACCATCTTTCAGAAAAATAATTTTTTCCCCAATTTCCATCACAGAATTCATATCATGTGAATTAATAATAGTAATTATTTGATATTCTTGCGTAATTTCTTGTATTAAGTTGTCTATTACAGTTGCTGTTCTTGGATCTAAACCTGAATTTGGCTCATCACAAAATAAATATTTAGGATTCATAACTATTGCTCTCGCAATTGCCACACGTTTTTGCATTCCACCAGAAAGTTCTGCAGGAAATTTATTATTCACATTTTCTAAATTAACCCTATTTAAAACAACATTTACACGATCTAACATTTCAGAATTTGTTTTATCTGTAAACATTTTTAAAGGAAATAGAATATTTTCTTCAATTGTTAATGAATCAAATAACGCACCTCCTTGAAATACCATTCCCATGTCTTGCCTTAATTGTCTCTGTTCTTTTATTCCTAGTTCTGTATGTATTCTCCCATCAAATGAAATAATTCCACCACTAGGAACGTGTAAACCTACTAAACATTTTAAAAAAACCGTTTTCCCAGAACCACTTTGACCAATAATCATGCTAGTTTTTCCTTTCTCAAATGTTGTTGAAATACCTTTTAGAACTGGAGTTCCACTAAATTCTTTATATAATTCTTGAACTTCTATCATTTATCCTAATAGCATTTGAGTTAAAAAATAATTTAACAAAATAATCACAACACTAGTCCAAACTACGGCTTGTGTACTCGCTCTACCAACCTCTAATGAGCCTCCTTTAACGTAATATCCATGATATGCAGGAATAGTTGCAATTACAAATGCAAAAACCAATGTTTTTGTTAATGCGTATTTTATATAATAAGGATTAAAATCAAGTTGAATTCCATAAATATAATCTTCACTATAAAATAAATCGGTTAATGTTCCTGCAACATAACCACCATAAATTCCTAAAAACATAGCTAATAAAATTAACAACGGATAAAAGAAAAGTGTTGCTATAATTTTAGGTAAAACTAAATAATTTAAAGAATTAATTCCCATCACCTCTAAAGCATCTATTTGCTCAGTAACACGCATTGTCCCCATACTTGATGAAATATACGAGCCTACTTTACCGGCTAAAATAACACACATAAATGTTGGTGCAAATTCTAAAATCATGGAACGTTTAGTTGCAAAACCAATTAAGTATTTTGGAATAAAAGGACTATCTACATTTAATGCTGTTTGAATCGCTACAACACCTCCAACAAAAAATGAAATAAATGCAATTATCCCCAAAGATTTCAATCCTAAATTTTCAATTTCTCTGAAAAGCATTTCCCAAAAAACCGACCATTTTTGGGGTTTTTTAAAAACTTGTTTAAGCATTATAAAATACCTTCCTATATGCCTTAAGTAATTCATATAAATTTCTTTTGGCTAAAATATCAAATTTAATATTATGTATTCAATTTTAAGACATAAAAAAACCCTCATAAGAGGGTTTTAAATTTTTTATATTATCTAACTCCATCGTTTACCGGAGGAGTACCTGTTCCTGGGTCTTCTCCACCTCCACATAATTCTTTACAAAATTCAAAATACATAGCCCAACTATCTCCTTCAAAACCTTCACCTTGAGCCCAGCCTGTTTCTCTTTGAATTTCTGCTCCTTTATCATCAATTTTAACAACTTCTGCATGTGCAGCAATATAAAAACAAGGTTCAAAAGCATCCGCTGCTATTTTATATTCTACCTCAAAATCAGAAATAATATTAGCTTCATAATCCATTCGTTTTTCAAAAACTCCTGGTTTTGGGTTTCCTTTTTTTGTTTCAGGAATTCCATCTCTATCACCAGCATATAAATGAGTTAGTTTAATTACCCATTCACTGTTAGTTATGTATGTAATATAAACATAGTCTATACCATCTTCATTAACTATCTCAACATCTACTCTACCTGCAGTGTAATTTTGACCTGCTATTAAAGGAGTTGAATAACAAGCTGTTTCAGAATCTCTTGAAGATAATCCTGTTAGATCGTTTGTTGTAACGTTAAATTCAAATGAATTTGTTTGTAATTCATTAAATTCATCATTGGTTTGGCAGCTAAATAACATACCTAATGCTATTAATGCTAAAAAAGTAATTTTTTTAAACATATCTAAAGTTTTAAGGGGTTTCTAAATTATTAATAAACAAATATATAAAAACAAACCTTTATAAAAAAATAAAAATGACTATTTATTGTTATAAATAAACCATTTATTGTATTTTTCGCGCTGTTTGTTTGTTTTAACAATTTTGTATTAACTAAAAAAGCTCTCGTAAAGAGAGCTAATATATATTTATTTTATGGATAAGTTAGTATTTATAAACTATTGCGTTTATACTCATTCCAGCTCCAACAGAAGCAAAAATAATAACATCACCTTTATTAATTTCTTGATTTTCAATTTTACCTTTTTTAATCAAATCAAATAGTGTTGGAACTGTTGCTACTGAACTATTTCCTAATGTGTGAATACTCATAGGCATTATACCTTCAGGAAGCTTTGTTTTGTATAAGCGATAAAAACGTTTAATAATAGCTTCATCCATTTTTTCATTTGCCTGATGAATCAATATTTTTTTTACATCCAAAATATCAATACCACTTTTGTCTAGTGCTGCTTTCATAGCAATAGGAACATTATTTAATGCATATTCATAAATTTTACGACCATACATTTTTATATAACGGGTATCATTATTTTCATTTTTATTAAATGATTTTCCGAAAAACAAGTAATAACATTCATCTAAAGTGTCTGTTTGAGCTATATGGCTTAATATTCCAGTTGAGACATTACTTTCAACAGCTTCAACAACACAAGCACCCGCACCATCAGAATATATCATTGAATCCCTATCAAAAGGATCTAATACCCTAGATAAAGTTTCTGATCCAATCACTAAACATTTTTTTGCAATACCTGCTTTTATAAATGCTTCTGCTTGTATAACACCTTGAATCCACCCAGGGCATCCAAACAAAATATCGTAAGCTACACAATTTGGGTTTTTAATTTTTAAATTATGTTTAACTCTTGAAGCTAAACTTGGTAAAATATCACTTTGACAAGAAGTGCTTTTAACATCACCAAAATTATGAGCTAATATTATATAATCTAATTCTTCTGGATCAATATTTGCATCTTCAATAGCATTTTTAGCAGCAAAATATGCCAAATCTGAAGATGTTAAATCTAAATCTGCATAACGTCTTTCTTCAATTCCTGTTATAGCTTTAAATTTCTCAATAACAACCTCATTCTCATATTCCATTGAGGAGCCATCTTCATTTAAAAATTGACTTTTTAAAAAATCTGAATTCTTCTTAATTACTCTTGGAATATAACTGCCTGTACCTGTAATTATTGATTGTAGTTTCATTATAAAAAATTAGTGTTCAAATTTAATAAGCCTTATTTTTTTAACTCATTAATTTTTATTTCCATTACGATGGCTATCGACAAAGCTCTTGTCTTTGCAGTATGCGCCATCTCACCTTCAAACAAGTCGTCAATTGTTAGGTTAAAGTTTGATAACCAGCACTTAAAGTGTGTTGAGTTGAAAGGTTTTGTTTGGTGTAATTTTAGGTGAGGTAGCATTGCATTTTTACGATACCCACCCGAATAAAACAATACATTATCCCAAAAATTCACCAAGGTTTGCAAATGCTCTTCCAAAAGAATTGGATTCGTAAAATCTTCAAAAAAATGAGATACTAAATTGTCATTCATTAATCTCACATAAAACGCTTTCACCAGTAAATAAATGTCTTGTCTATTCCTTATATCATTTTTCATAAATAAATTACTTACAAAAAAGATTTATCGAAGGCAATTGGTAATAAGTCTAAAATAGAATTCGTTTTAATAACCTTACCAACTTCTCCCATAAAATACACTTCAATTTTATCTTTCTGCTTTAATTCGTATTCAGACAAAGTTTGTCTACAAGCCCCACAAGGAGCAACAGGTTCTTTGGTTAATTGAGTTGAAGAACTTGCTGTAATTGCTAATTTTGATATTTTAAGATTTGGATATTCTGATGAGACTTTCCAAATAGCAACACGTTCAGCACACATTCCAGAAGGGTATGCTGCATTTTCTTGGTTATTACCAGTTACTACTGTTCCATCTTCTAATAAAAACGCTGCTCCAACCTTAAAATTGGAATAGGGTGCATATGCATTTTGTTTGGCTTCTATAGCTTTATTCATTAAATCTTTTACGGTAATTGGCAGTTCTTCAATAGAATCAAACACCGTAATTTGAGTTTTTATTTCAATTTTTTTCATTAAAAATTATTATGTTCTTTAATTAATTTCAAATAATTGTCCAAAATCAAATGCCAACGAAAAACGAAGTGTATTTTCTAAAGGATTGTTAATATCTGAAGCATTAAATAAATATGAAATATCAAGTTTTGAACTTTTAAATTTAAATCCTGAACCAATTGTAAAATATTTACGTGCTCCTTTTAAATCACTTTCGTTAAAATAACCAGCTCTAATCGCAAAAGAATTATCATACATATATTCAGCTCCTAAAGCCCAAGTAACTTCTTTAAGTTCTTCACTAAATCCTCCTGGAGCATCTCCAAAAGAACTAAAAATACCACTCACAAAACCAATATCATCTTGAGTATATGATACTCCATCATTTTCAGTAATACTAGGTGTAGGTACTAATAATTTATTAAATTCTAAATTCACTGTTACTTTATTATAAGTATCTAAAATAAAATCAAAACCAGCTCCAATTTTCAAATTAGTTGGTATATAATTATCTTGCCCATCATCAGTATAAGATACTTTTGGACCTATGTTAGAAATGTTATAACCACCTCTCCAAACACCATTGAAGTTTCCGTAATTTTTTTCTTCTGACTGAAAATACCCAGAAATATCTACAGCAAATGTACTCACTGGTTTAATTGTTGAGTTTGCTGATTCAATACCTAAATCTGAACGAATATAGCGCATTGTAACTCCCATTGCGTATGTTTCACTAAGTTTTAAAGAGTAGGAAGCGTCTAATGAAAATTCGTTTAATTTTTCAGTTCCTTCAGGCGCTCCATTAATATCAGTTAAGTCTATTTGACCTAAATTAAAATATTTTAAACTCGTTGCCCAAGCACTTCTGTCATCTATTTTATTGGCAAATGAAAATCCTCCTAAAAAAACATCATTAGTTAGTTCACGTAACCAAGGTGTATAAACTATACCAATAGCGAATTGTGAAGGCATGAATGCAAATTTTGAAGCATTCCAGTGTTGCGAGTTTGCATCAGGTGATGTTGCAACACCTATATCTCCCATACCTCCTGCTCTAGCATCGGGTGCTATTAATAAAAATGGAGCTGCGGTAGTGATTGTGTTTTCTTGAGCATTAATTTTTGAAAATGCTACTAAAAAAATAAGTACTAATGTGGTTAATTTTCTCATTAATTTGGTTAATTTAACTGAACAAATATCTTAATTTATTATTGAAGTATTACTAATTTTTCTATTTTTTCTGCTTTTGCACTGGTATTAAGCGACTTAACTTTTAATTTATAAATATAAACTCCTTTTCCTATTTTTGATCCAAAATCATCTAAACCATTCCAAGCTATTGTTCTTGATAAATTCCCTTCAGATTGTACTGTTTCATTAATTGTCTTTACTAATTTACCTGACACTGTAAAAATTTGTATTTGAACATTTAGTAACTCATTTGGTTTATTATGATTGAACCAAAACTCTGTATAATTAACAAAAGGATTTGGATAATTAAGCACATTGCTTAAAATTAAATCACTGTCATCAACTATAAAAAAAGAAAACGTTGTTTCTGATAAATTATTGTAAGTATCCCAAACTTTTAAAGTTAAGGTGTGTATTCCCGTTGAAAGATTTCTAAATTGGTAATTTACTTTTCCCTTTTTATAATCATTTAATTCCGTTTGATAGAAGTCGTTTAAAAGTATTGGATTTGCCTGATCTCCATCTAAAATGGCAACTATGTCGTGATCTACAGCCGTGATTGATGTGTTAATACCGCTTTCATCTTCTAATACGGCAATAAACAAAGGTGATTCATTGGTAGTGCCTCCATCAACAAAATTTAAATCATTCATATATAATTGCACTAGTGGGCCGGTATTATCTATAGGTGCATTGGTATTAATACCACCTATGGTTACATCAAAATTATATCCTGCTTTATCTATGCTATTATTTGAAGCGTAAAAACTCAATTTTCCTTTTCCATAAGCCACTTTTATATCTCTTGGCGCAACAAAATCAAAACTAAATTTTCCAGCTTCAACTTTTGATCTTCCTTTAAATATTTTACTTTCAATAGCATCAAACTGCATGGTAATATTTTTATTATCGTTGTCTAATGTAGTTTTATTTATAGATTTATCATAAACTGTAACGTCTAATTCACCTTCAAAATCGTTTAATATTTGTCCTGTTGAATTAGCAACTTCCCCATCAAATTTCACATAAGACAACGCTTTTATCGTGTCTAATGACTGTGTAATATCAACATCATTCATTTTAGTTATTTTAATTGTTGGGCTTGGTAAGCTAAGTTTCATTGCTGGATCTCCTATAGAATATACAAAATAACGTTGCGATGTAGAAAATTGGTTCTTAACATTCATTAATGCTTCTGCAATAGAATAATTTTCATTATTAAAATTTAACAATGGTTTTATGAGACGTTCATTTAAAGCCTCTCCAACACTAATAAAAACTTCTCTTGTAGTTGTTATTAATGATGTAGATCCTCCGTTTTCATTCCAAAATAAAAATTCACCTGCCGTTTTTCTCAATGGATTGTCAAATCGAGTAAATTCACAAGTTACCGTAATAAATAAGGGAAGTTTAAAATCATTTTTCCAATTTTGAATATCTGAAACTTCTAAAATTCGTTCAGCTGCCCAACCATCTTCGCCTCCGTGTCCAAAATAATCAACTAAAACAGTTCCTTTTTCTACTTGATTTGATATCTCCGTATTTACTGTTGGATACCTATTCCCTCCTGAAGAAGTTTGTTGTGTATATGCATCCATATATACTTTTTTGAGGTTAAAAATAGGTTGATTTACTGAAATAGTATCTGCGATTTTTTCCATTTCAATTTGTAATATTTCCTCTCCTATAGCATCAATATCATCTGCAACTAACGTAATTTGAGTACGCCAATCCCCAAATGATTTTGGATTGTAGTAATTTAAAATTTTATCAACCACTTGTTCAGCTTGTAAAATGTCTGAAACTGGTATTCTTCCTGTAATAACATCTTGTCTCTCAAAAGAATTCATTTCACCTTCATTAGCATCCATCATTCCATAAAAATCATCTGTAACATATGATGTTGCTAAATTAAAACTATCAAATGCTTCAAAAACTGGCACTATATTATTATTTCCTCCTATTCTATCTTTATAATCATAAGACGCATCACCAAACAAGCATACGTATTTTAGTTGATTTGTTGTTGCATTATCATACAAATGTTTTACAAAATCTCTAATCCCAGTAATATCTTGTGAGCCTGAAGAAAATTCGTTATAAATTTGATTTAATAAAACAACCTGAACATTTAAATTAGAATTTAAAATGTGATAATTTGCCATACGTTGTGCTTGATCTGCTAAAAAATCTTGTGTAATAATAACGTAGTCAATATCTCTTAAACTACGTAAGTTTTGATTTGATATTTTAGCATTTTCTATAGTTTTAGGGGTATAAAAATCGTTTTCATTTAGAACTATAAATTCTTGAAACTCTCCTCCATTAGTTTTAAATGTAAAATTAGAACCTGTAGCTTCGTTCATAATATTTTTAGAGTTCTGTGCATCAGTTACATCCCAAACCCAATTTATATTTGATGAATTTTCTATTGAATATTCAAAAACACCTGAATTATTATTAACATCCAAATTTCGAAAAGAAAATTGTTTTCCTGAGGCTATTAACTTTTTCTTCCCTAAAACTTCAATAAAATCTAAATATGCTTTTGCTGAAGGATTCCCATTATTATTATACGATATTTTAATAGCTACTGAATTTCCTATAAGTTGCAATGCTCCACTATTTTTACTTGCTACAGCTTTTGTTAATCCTCCATTAGCAGGTAAATTAATAGTAAATAAAGATTGGTTATTAACGTCAACTTGCATTTGTGATGCAATTGATGATTCAGCCACGCCTCTAACTCTTACAATTATATTTTCTGAAAAATCAATATCATTAAAAGGTATAGAATACTCATGAACATTTTCTATACTATAATTATCACCAAACCATTGTTGACCAATCGCAAACATATTAACCTCATCTTTTTCAAAAAAAGTATAGTCATGAAATGTTGTTATTTGTTGATTTGCAGTAGCATAGATTTGTGTTTTATCTGAAATTCTTTTCCCCTGAGAATCAGCAATAGTAATAAAATAATAAGATTCATCTGAAAAAATATTAAATTGATGTTCAACCTCATTCAGATTACTACTTTCAATATTTTTCCAATTATGAGGACCTTTTGCATAAAAAAGTACATAATCATTATTATCAAAATTGTTATCATCTTCACCTTTTACGTAAATAGCATTTTCTTGCAACCCTTCAAGTCTAAAGTCACTATTTTTAAATGGAAGCATTTGCCCACCATTTCCATATATTTTGATATTTTTAGGATTTATTGAATTCACATCAATACCTAAATTTTGTAAAAATGTTTTATCAATTTTATAAACTCCTGTAGTATCAACAGCAAATTTATACCAATCACCTGAAGCTAATACCGAGTTTTTAATATCCGAATTTTTAGCACTTCTATTTATTTTAGATGCTACTAAATTATATTCCAAATCAAACGAAATAATTTTCTTTACAATTGGACCTTCTTTTAAAAAGGGAATTAAGTTTAAAACTGCAAAAGTTTTGTTTCGAGATTTTACAATATTAAATTCAGAATTTAGTGTTGTAGATATATAATTAGCATTCAATAAATCAATACTATTTTTAGTTAAAGTTTCAAAAACAATGTTTTTAATAGAATAACTATTAACCTCAACTCCATTTGCAACTTCCCATATTTCGGAAAAAGAAGGATTTAAATTTTCATTAATAAAATTCCCCTCCACTAAACTCGTTTTTATCTTAAGATTTTTATTTATGCTAAAGTCAACATTATCAATCCATTTTAGCTTAAAATTTTTAGTTTCATTTTGTTGAGAAAAAAGCAAATTCCCAACTATAAAAAATAGTATTAAAAGGTTTTTCTTTAACTTATTCATAGAATAAATAACGGTTAATTTTCAAGGTTGTTTTTATAATAATACAACATTACATATAATAAAGAACAAAAACAATCGTTACAAAAACATAATAAAACATTTTATTAAAATAATTTCTTGTAAAAAAATTTATTTAGTGTAAATTGCGAGACATTAAACCCTATAAGTTAAAATGAAAATGAAAAATTTATTTAATGTATCACGAATTTTAATAGTAGCCCTTTCAACCATATTATTTGTTAGTTGCCACAATAGAACTTCAAGAGATAAGTCAGCCTTAACAGGCTGGGATTCAAAAGATAAAGCCGCCGCAGGGTTTTCCTCAAATACAAATTATCGTGGTCAAATATCTCCTCCAGGAATGGTTTTAATTGAAGGAGGTGCTTTCACAATGGGTCATGTACAAGATGATGTTTTGTTTGATTGGAATACAACTCCAGTAAAACAACAAGTGCGTTCATTTTATTTAGATGAATCTGAAGTTACAAATTCAGAGTATGTATTTTATTTAGAATGGATGGAAAAAGTTTTCCCTCCAAGTGATGAGAATTATAAAAATATTTATCTATCAGCTGTTCCAGATACGTTGGTTTGGAGAGATGTTTTAGGCGCTAACGAATTGTTAACCGAAAATTATTTAAGGCACCCAGCATATGCAGATTACCCTGTTGTTGGTGTAAGTTGGATACAAGCTAATCAATACTGTAAATGGAGAACTGACAGAGTAAATCAAAAAATTTTAATGGATAAAGGCGTTTTAAAATCCGTTTATGAAATGGATTCGCTTGAAGTTAAAGGGCAAAACAATTTTAATACAGGAACTTATTTAGAAAATCCTTATTTACTTTTTGATGGAGATTCAACTATTTATAATAAAGGGTTACCATCTAATGCTAAAAGAAAAAAAGGAGACCCTAAACCTAGCAAAGGTTCATTTACAGGAAGACAAGTAAAAGTTTCTGACGGAATTTTAGCTCCAAAATTTAGACTACCAACTGAATCTGAATGGGAATATGCTGCAAAAGCAATTGTAGAACAAAGGGAATATAATAACATTAGAGGTAGAAAGAAATATGCTTGGGATAGTAATTATACTCGTAACAAAAATAAAAGAGTACAAGGAGATCAATTAGCCAACTTTAAACAAGGAAAAGGAGATTATAGTGGTGTTCCTGGTTGGAGTAATGATGGTGCTGATATTACAAATCGTGTAAAACAATATGATGCTAATGCATTTGGGCTTTATGACATGTCTGGAAATGTTGCTGAATGGGTAGCTGATGTTTATAGACCAATTATAGATAATGATGCAAATGACTTTAATTATTTTAGAGGCAATATTTTCACTAAAAAGATGATTGATTCTGAAGGTAAAGTTGTGATAGTTGATGATACTTCTGTTGAATATGACACTTTAGACAATGGTGAAATAATACCAAAAACGTTACCAGGAAGTATTAAATACATCCCCATTAGCGACAGAGATGCGTATATGAGAAATAACTATGAAAAAGCTTATAATGTAGATGCTAAAGATGGAGATTTGGGGTCAACAAAATTATATGCAAAAAATGAAGATGAATTAGAAACAAAACCAAGAATGTATAATTCACCAATAAAACCTAGGGTTATAGGTGAAAGTGGTTTATTAATGCAACAATATGATACTAAAAAAAGAACGACTTTAATTAGTGATAAATCTCGTGTTTACAAAGGTGGATCTTGGAAAGATAGAGAATACTGGTTAGACCCTGCTCAAAGAAGATATTTACCTGAGTATATGGCTACTAACTATATTGGTTTTCGTTGCGCTACAGATAGATTAGGTACTATGACATCTAAAAGAAGAAAACCAACAACAACAAAAATTAGATATTAGCTAATAATTAATAATAATATAAAACCTCATTGAAAATTCAGTGAGGTTTTTTTATATTTAAACAATGAATATTGAACAGCTTTACAAGTTATATACTGAAACATATTTAGTAGATACTGACACTAGAAAGATTAGAAAAGGAAGTATTTATTTTGCGTTAAAAGGTGAAAACTTTAATGGAAATAAATTTGCCGTTGAAGCGTTAAATAATGGTGCTAATTACGCCATTATTGATGAAGACGAATTCAACACTCATAAAAGTTGTATTTTAGTAGAGAACGTATTAGAAACTCTACAACAATTAGCAAATTTTCATAGACAAAAACTCAATATTCCAATTATTTCTTTAAGTGGTAGTAACGGTAAAACAACTACTAAAGAATTAATTAATGCTGTGTTAAGTGAAAAATATAAGACAACTGCTACTTTTGGTAATTTAAACAATCATATTGGTGTACCTCTTACACTTTTAACTATGACACCATCTACTGAAATTGGGATTGTTGAAATGGGTGCAAATCATTTAAAAGAAATTGATTCATTATGCAAAATTGCACTACCTAACTTTGGTTATATAACAAATTTTGGAAAAGCACATTTAGAAGGTTTTGGAAGTGTTGAAGGGATTATTGAAGGGAAGTCTGAACTTTATGATTTTTTGAGAAATAATAATGGAATTGCATTTGTTAATTCTGATGACGAATTACAAATAAAACAATCTAATGGAATTAATTTTGTTTCATTTAATAAGAACTCAATTCAATTTATTGGAGCAAATCCATTTGTTAAAGTTCAGTTTAAAAATACAATTATCGAAAGTAAATTAATTGGAAAATACAATTTCAATAATATTGCAGCAGCAATTATTATTGGAAATTATTTTAAAGTGTCTGAAGAACAAATCAAAAAAGCCATTGAGAGTTATATTCCTAGAAACAACCGCTCTCAAATTATAGAAAAAGGGACTTCTAAAATTATTTTAGATGCTTACAATGCGAACCCAAGTAGTATGCAAGCAGCACTTGAAAATTTTAATGAATTACACGATACTAACAAAGTAGTAATTTTAGGCGATATGTTTGAATTAGGGAATGAAAGTGAAAATGAGCATCAAAAAATTGCTGAATTAGCTACCTCTTTTAATTTTCAAAAGGTTTTTTTAATAGGAAAAGCATTTTCTACAACTCATGTAAAAAATGCTTTTATTTATGATAGTTTTGAAGGTTTTAAAACTTCAAACAAAAATTTGACTATTGAAAATACCACAATTCTAATCAAAGGTTCTCGTGGTATGGCTTTAGAACGTATTTTAGACTTGTTCTAGCTTTAACTGTTCTCTATGATATTCAATTAAACCATCAATGGGTCTTCTTACAATATTACCAATTTTAATCATATGATATCTTGCTACATCATTAATAATGTCTTGTGCAAAATAAGCTATTGAACCTACGAAATGAACAGGTACTTGTGCTGATTCCGGAAATGGTAATATTCTATTTTTAAAGAAATCCTTCACTCCTTTGTGTAGCACTTTATTGAAATAACAATTACGTTCATTTCTTAAAATAAATTCTGCAAAATGAGCTAAATAAGCATTTGGATTTTCTTCTTTATAAATATTCCTTTTAATAGTATCTGCATCTAAATTATATTGCTCTTCAAATTTTTTGGCAATATCTTTTGGCATTTTATGATAGTAATAATCGCGTATCAATTTTTTTCCAAAATAGTTTCCACTAGCTTCATCCATTAAAATATAACCTAATGAAGGAACTCTAGCATCAACATTTTCACCATCAAAATAGCAACTATTTGACCCAGTACCTAAAATACATACAATCCCAGGTTCAGAAGTTACAGCATATACTGCTGCATAAGTATCTTCTTTTACAACAACTTTAGCATTCACAAAAAATGATTCAAATGTAGATTTTAAAAACGATGTTAACCTTTCAGTTCCACAACCGGCACCATAAAAATAAATATGCGTTACATTTTCTTTGCAACTCATTAAATCTTGGTTTTCTTGAATTCTATTTTTCAATAAACTTTCACTCAATATTTCAGGATTCAAACCTTCTGTTCTCGTCTTAAAAATTTGTTTTCCAGTTTTATCTATTAAAATCCAATCAGCTTTGGTTGAACCTCCATCTGCAATTAAAACCATTTTTTGTGAATTAAATTTGTATTATTTTACTGAATAAATATATTCAGCTAAATCAACTAATTTTGTTGAATAACCAAACTCATTATCATACCAAGATACTAATTTAAAGAAATTATCATTTAAAGCAATACTTGCTTCAGCATCAAAAACACTTGTTCTTGGTTCAGAAACGAAATCTTGAGAAACAACAGCTTCATCAGTATATCCTAAAACACCTTTTAATTCGTTTTCAGAAGCATGTTTTAATGCAGCCTTAACTTCAGCCCAAGTAGCAGCTTTTTTTGTTCTCACTGTTAAATCAACAACAGAAACATCAGCAGTTGGTATTCTGAAAGACATTCCAGTTAACAAACCATTTAATTCAGGAATAACTTTTCCAACAGCTTTTGCAGCACCAGTTGAAGAAGGAATTATGTTTGTTAAAGCACTTCTACCACCTCTCCAGTCTTTTCTTGAAGGACCATCAACAGTTAATTGAGTTGCAGTTGTTGCGTGAACCGTAGTCATTAAACCTTCAATAATACCAAAGTTATCGTTAATTACTTTAGCTAAAGGAGCTAAACAGTTAGTTGTACAAGATGCATTTGATACAATTGTATTAGCTGCTGTAATTTTTTTATGGTTTACACCCATTACAAACATTGGTGCATCAGCAGAAGGTGCAGAAATTGCAACTTTTTTAGCTCCTGCAGTAATGTGTTTTTGAGCACCTTCAAGACTTGTGAAAATTCCAGTACAATCAAGTACTATTTCAGCACCTACAGCATCCCATTTTAAATCTTCTGGATTACGTTCAGCAGTAATTCTAATTTCTTTCCCGTTTACAACTAAGTTTCCATTAGCTACTTCAACAGTTCCGTCAAATTTTCCGTGTACTGAATCATATTTTAATAAATAAGCTAAATGTTCAACATCTAACAAATCATTAATACCTACTACTTCTACATTTGGTCTTGTTGCTGCTACTCTAAAAGCAATTCTTCCAATTCTACCAAATCCGTTAATTCCTATTTTAACTTTTGCCATTCTATTTATTTTTAATATTTGTAATTATTATTCTATTTTATATTGATGTTATTTCAGCTACTCTAAGCAATTCCTCATTTATATCATTATTCATTTTAATAGCCTTATCCAATTCAACTTTTGATATTTGATTATTTGTAATTCCTACCATAACCCCAGTTGTTCTATCTAACAAAGCTTCTACCGCAGCTACTCCTAATCTACTTGCCAATACTCTATCATAACAACTTGGTGAACCTCCACGTTGCATATGACCTAATACAGAAACTCTTATATCATAAATTGGGAAATTTTCTGTAATATAATCGGCCAATTCAAAAACGCTTTTTCCAATTTTATCACCTTCAGAAACAACTACAATACTAGATGTTTTTCCTTTTGCTCTACTTTTATTCAAAGAATCAACCAATCTATCTAATCCTAAATTTTTTTCAGGAATTAGTATTTCTTCAGCTCCTGCTCCAATCCCTGAATTTAATGCAATAAAACCTGCATCACGTCCCATTACTTCAATAAAAAACAATCGGTTATGAGAACTTGCTGTGTCACGTATTTTATCAATAACCTCAACTACAGTATTTAAAGCAGTATCATATCCAATGGTATTATCTGTACCGTAAATATCATTATCAATAGTTCCAGGAATACCTACAAGGGGAAAGTTATACTCTTCTATAAATTTTAGTCCACCTGTAAATGTACCATCTCCTCCAATAAGAACCAGTGCTCCAATACCATGTTTCTTTAAATTTTTATAGGCTTTTGCTCTACCTTCAACAGTTTTAAACTCTAAAGAACGAGCTGATTTCAAAATCGTTCCTCCTTTATTTATAATATTACTTACGTGACGAGCATTTAAAGTTTCAAAATCTCCTTCAATTAATCCTTGATATCCTCTATAAACACCTACACATTCAACATTATAATAAGCACAAGCTCTAACAACAGCTCTTATTGCTGCATTCATTCCTGGAGCATCACCTCCCGATGTTAAAACTGCTATCTTTTCAATTGGTTCATTCATAGGGTAAAAATATTGCTCAAAATTACTCTTAAATCAATTTTTTTCCTATAAAATTAGCCAATATTAACTATAACGATTTCGCTATCAGTCTTTAAAAAAGAGTTCAAAATAAGAACTCTTTTTTTTAATTAAATTACCTATTATCAATTTATTAAAACAAATTTAATGAATAAATATTTTATAATGAAGAAAATTGATTCTTTACTAATAATTCATTTAAAAATACAATTAAAGCGTTTATAAAATTATTTCTAATTGGCCACTTTTAAAATAAGAGAAGCTAATGGATCTAATTTTAATTTTATAATACCTATCCCTTCTTCAACAATTAAATTTGAAGACAATTCTCCATATAATTGTTCTGCCAACTGATAAGTACCATCTGCTAAACCCCAAGAAGTGATAATATCTTTTGGAATCTTTAAATCAAAATCATACGTTACATTATCATCAAAATTAGTAATTACAATCAGTTTTTCATCAGCTGACCATCTTACAAATGAAAATACTCGGTGATTATAATTTTCTGTATTGTCTTTATTATAATAATGAATTTCCTTATAATCTCCCATTAAAGCGCTACTATTAATACTAAAATTAAGTAAGCGTTTGTAGAAGTCTCGTAAGCTACTTTCATTTTTTGATAATTTAGCTCCATCAAACTTCCCTTCATTCATCCAACGTTGATGGTGAGGTACACCTACATAATCAAAAATTGAAGTACGAGTTGAAGATCCAAAACCTGCATTTTCACCACCAGGTTCACCAACTTCCTGACCAAAATATATCATTGTAGGTGAAGTACTTATAGTTGCTGAAACTACCATTGCTGGCTTTCCTTTTTCTGCTGAATTTGCAAACTCTGCACTTGCAATACGTTGCTCGTCATGATTTTCTAAAAAATGCAACATATTATGCTCAATATCAGACTTTTCATTTTGAACTCCGACTAAATAATCTGTCCAACCGTGCCCTTGCATAATGTGTTTTATAGAATCGTATAACGCAACTTTATCATACAAATAATCCATTTTTCCTTTAAAAATATAATCACGGTATAAAGCTGGGTTGTAAACTTCTGCTAAAAGAAAAGCATCTGAGTTTTTCATTTTAATTGCTGAATTCATATAACTCCAAAATTCTACGGGTACCATTTCAGCCATATCATAACGAAAACCATCAACACCTTTGTCTATCCAATACAATGCAATATCTCTAAATTTTTTCCATGAACTTGGAACTGTTTTATCTTTCCAAAACTCATAATGAGCTTTGTAATCTTCATTTTCAAAACCTTCAGGTAAATCAGAAAAATCTTTTATTCCATCAGGACTTATCCCATAATTAATTTTAACAGTTTCATACCAATCATTAACATTTGGTTGGGCTAAACGAGAACCATTCCCAGTCCATTTTGCAGGTTTTTCTTCAAATTTACTATCTGAAAGCATATTTACTTCTCCACCTAAAGGTTGGTAATTATTTTGCCAGTTAGGAACTACAAAATCCTGACCTGGAATATAATAGAAATTATTATTTTTATCGTATTCTACATTTTTGTTGTCATTTGCACCAAAATCTTCCACACCTTCAGGATTTGTTTTTCCTTGGTAATTTCTTGCTACGTGATTGGGCACAATATCAATAATTACCTTCATTCCTATCTTATGTGTTCTCGCTATCAAAGCTTCAAATTCTTCTAAACGTTTTGAAGGATCAACAGCTAAATCAGGATTTACATTGTAATAATCTTTCACAGCGTATGGAGAACCTGCTCGGCCCTTCACTACATCTGGATCATCGTTTGAAATACCAAACTCGGTATAATCCCTAATCACATCGTGATGCGGCACACCTGTATACCAAATATAAGTAACACCTAAATCTTTTATTTCTTGAAGAGCCTTATCAGTAAAATCATTGAATTTTCCAACGCCATTTTCTTCAATAGTTCCCCAAGGTTTATTTGTGGTATTCGTATTACCAAATAAACGTGTGAAAACCTGATATACAACTTCTTTATGATTTTTTTTAATTTCCATAGTCTCTTTCGTTACTTTTTTATCTTGATTACAGGCAACAAAAATAATAAATAGACTTACAAAACTTCCAATAACTATTTTTTTCATTTTATTTATTTTTTAATTAAGCTAATTGCAAAACCTCCACCTTTAGCTAATTTCAATAACTCTTTTGATGTATTTGTAATTTCCAATTTTCTAATATTTAAACTTGTCGGATTTTTATCCCAATGTGCATCTTCTCCATCTTCATAAATAATTGCTTCATAAACATCATCGGCATTTAAGAAATCGAATACTAACTCTATTTCTCTTGAATTTTCATCCGTGATTCCACCAATAAACCAATTTTCAGAATTTCTTTCTTTTCTGGCAATCGTTACAAAATCTCCAATTTCTCCATTCAAAACTTTTGTTTGTTGCCAATCTACACCTACGTCTTTTATAAATTGAAGCGCAGGATTTCCTTCATAATTTTCAATTAAATCTGCAGCCATTTGAACAGGACTGTAGATAACTACATACAAAGCTAATTGTTGAGCAATGGTTGTATTTGCCTGATTGTCTTTTTTCCATTTATCAAATTTAATATCAAAAATACCCGGTGTATAATCTATTGGACCCGCTAACATTCTAGTAAATGCAACAATTGATAAATGTTCTGGTGGATTTCCTCCATCAGAAGACCAAGCATTAAATTCTTGTCCACGTAAACCTTCTCTAGAAATTGTATTAGGATACGTTCTTCGTAATCCAGTTGCTTTAATAGGTTCATGAGCATTAATTGCTACTTGATACTTTGCCGCCTTAATTACAGCGTTGTTATATTGATTCACCATATATTGCCCATGATGGTATTCTCCTTTGGGTAATATTTTACCAACATAACCTGTTTTCACTGCATGAATACCTAAACTTTGCATTAACGCATAAGCAGTATCTTGTTGTTTTTCATAAGTTTGAGTTGCAGCAGAAGTTTCGTGATGCATAATAATTTCCACTCCTTTTTCTTTTCCATAACGCACCACTTCTTTTAAATCGTAATCTGAATATGGAGTTACAAAATCAAACACGCCTTCTCTATCTTCAAAACCAATCCAATGTTCCCAACCAGTATTCCAACCTTCAACCAAAACAGCACCAATATTATTTTTTGCTGAAAAGTCTATAAATGATTTTGCATTTTCAGTAGTTGCTCCATGTTTGCCAGAAGCCATATCCCAACTAGATTTGCCCAAGTGCATTTCCCACCAAATACCTGTATATTTTGTTGGTTTAAACCAAGATATATCTTCTAATTTATTTGGTTCGTTTAAGTTAACAATTAATTTAGATGCTATCAAATCTCCTGCTTTTTCTGCTATTTGAATGGTTCTCCAAGGAGTTTCAAAAGGCACAGTTCTTTTCACTTTATAATCTGTATTATCAGAACCAACCAAATTACTTACCATTGATAAATTATTGGTCTCAACTTTTAATGTCATTCCTGAATAATCAACCAAACTTGCTTCATGAAAACTTAAATGCAAACCACTTTTAGTTTTCATTGTAACTGGTGTATTTACAGCATTTTCTGGAATTGATGTTTGTGCTAAATTTTTATGTCCAGCTTTTGACTTCGCATCAATTTCACTAAACATTGTTGTATTGTACAAATGTTCATAAATATCCCAATCGCCAGGAATCCACCATACTTTATGATCTCCTGTTAAATTGAACTGTGTATTTTCATTAGTTATAAAAACCTCTGATAAATTTTCTTGTTCTGGAAATTCATATCTAAAACCTACTCCATCATTATACACTTTAAAAACTATGTTTAATTTTCTTTTTAATTCTGAAGTTTCTTGTAACTCAATCTTCAATTCATTATAATTATTTACAACTTCAATTTGTTCTCCCCAAGGCATTTCCCAAGTTTCATTAAAACTATTTGTTTCGGTATTTAAAATTTCAAAATTTCCTTTTAATGAAGGAGCATCTTTTAAATCAAAACCTAACGTTGATGTTTTTATAACTTCCTCATTTTTGTACAACACTTGATAAATTGGGTCTCCATTTAAGTTCAAACTAAATTCAACTTTAATAGTTGAATCTGGTGAACTCAAAATTGTTTGATTCTCTTCTTTCTTTGAACAAGAAATTGCTAAAACACAAACAACAATTAAACTAAACTTAACTAATTTCATCTTAATTTTTCTTTTCTAATAATACAATTGAAAATGGAGAATTTATAGTCACCATTCCATTTTTAACTTTTACCTCAACTCCTGAATAGAATTCATTTAAAACGGTTCCATCTGAAAAAACTGGACTCACATTTAACTCTTTTTCCCCTTCATTTAATTCTAAACCAACAACAACTGAATCGCTATAATTATTTTGTGAAAAACTTCTTTCAAAAACATAAGGTGCCTCACTTATCATTTTATGAACTCCTGCCCCAACACTTGGATGGCTACTTCTGAATTTCCCTAATTTTTGCCAATGTGCTAAAATTTCTTTTGTTTTTTTATTATTTTCAATCTCATCCCAATTCATATTTGAACGTAAATTAGCATCTCCAACAGCTCCTTCAACAATTAAAGCTCGTGCAGATTCATCACCATAATAAACTTGAGAAGTTCCAGGACACAGTAATAATTTTGTTGCTGATTCAAAAGGTTTTATTCTTTCTTTATCAAATGGCTCTCCATCATCATGAGAGCTTACATAATTCATAGTTCCATATCCTTTTAATTGATCATTTAAAATACTAGAATACCTTGAAAATAATTCTTCATAGGAGTTTTGAGCAGCATTCCATTTAAATTCAAAATTTATTAAACTTCTAAATGAGTTGTCAAAATAATTTACTTTTCTATCTCCAAAATCAAAGAATTTCCCTCCTGAAATTCCATAATTATAAATTTCACCAACTAAGTAAAAATTGTTGGTATCCAACACTTTATCTGGATTCACTTTTTTAAATTCGGCAAACGCATAATCACATTCTGTACGGAAATCTTGCCAAACATCCTCTTCAGTATGCTTTACAGTATCTGCTCGATAACCATCAATTCCATATTCAGTAATATAATCGGTTAACCATTTCATGATATAATATTTTGGAGCTCTTGGATATCCTGTTCTTGCAAAGAATTCGTCCAATTCTTTCACTTCTTGTTCATAACGTCCTTCTGCTTTCCATTTTTCAACTAGTTGTTTTGGCAATTCAACATTTTCAACGCTTTCCGTTTTAATGTCTGGTAAGTTTTTAACTAATGTGCAAGTAACTGTTGATTCATAGTCTTGATAATTACATTGTGGACCTGTTCTCACCCAATCATCTCCATAAATAGGGTCGATTTCTGTAACTGGACCCGTATGATTAATAACAGCATCCAATACAATTCTAATTCCGTTTTTATGTGCAACTTCAACTAATTTTTTTAAATCTTCTTTTGTTCCAAAATTAGGATCTAAACTAGTCCAGTCTTTTGTCCAATAACCGTGAAAAGCATACGTCGCACCTGTTCCTTCATCAACAGCTCCGTGAATTTGTTCAACAATTGGGGTCATCCAAATAGCATTAATTCCTAATTCGTTAAAATATCCTTCTTCAATTTTTTGTGTAACACCTTTTAAATCACCTCCCTCAAAACCTCTTAATTTTGAAGCTTCTAATGTTCTGTTAAAATTAACATCGTTTGAAGTATCTCCATTCTTAAATCTATCAGTTAACATAAAATATACATTTGCATTTTCCCAAACAAAAGGTACATCTTGTTTTTTTGCTATTTCCTTTTTATCCTGATTTTTATCTTTACAACTTAGTACTGCAAGAAATAAAATTATGATATAAATAAATTTTCTCATTCTATTTAGAATTTAATTTTTATTGATTTTTCTTTTGAACTTTTAATTGAAACTGGAATTACCAACGTGTTATTTTCTGAATTCCAAGTAAATTTATAGCCTTTCACTTTTTTAGGTTTTTCTAAAATATTATGAATAATCAGGTTTATTTCTTTTGAAGAAAAATTGAAATTATCCCCTAATTCTGTTTCAATTTCAATAATTAAACAGTTCTTTTTAAATTCACTTTCAAAATTGAAAATCTCATACAATCCTTTTTCAAAAGCATTTGGTGTTTCACCGTCATCATTGTACAATTTATCATCACTTTCTGTAACACTTTCATCAAAATAGAAATGTAAATCAAACGTTTTCAAATTATACTGACTCGTATTTTGAATCGACTGAATCATAGGAACAAAAGCTCCACCACGAACATATGTTGGAATACTTTCTTCGTTTAATTGAATCACTTTTGTTTGTCCACCTTCAACTTTTTCATCGTTATAAAAATTAAACCAATTTGAATTTGATGGGAAGTAAACTTCTTGTTCTTTAATTCCTTGTTTTACCACAGGACTTATTAAAAAATGTTCTCCCCATAAATATGTTTTAGCATAATTTAACAACATTGAATTTGAAGGTTGCTCAAAAAATAACGGGCGCATTAATGCTATTCCTTTTTGGTTATTTTCAAAAGAAAGTGTGTAATTATAAGGCATTAAACTGTAACGTAACTCTATTGATTTTTTAGCAAAAGCTTTTGTTTTTGACTCTCTAAAAACAGGTTCAGAAGGAACTTCTTCTTGTGCGTGAGGTCTAAATATTGGTTGAAAAACACCATACTGTAACCAACGTGTGTACAATTCATCATCTAAATTATTTCCTGCAAAACCACCTAAATCTGAATGCATATATCCTAAACCTTGCATTCCCATTTGTAAAGCTATTTCCATTTGAGATTGTAAACCTCCCCAACTTCTATTCACATCACCTGACCATGGAATTAACCCATAATGTTGTGATCCTGAATAACCTGCACGCATTAAAATAAACGGACGCTGATTTGGAAAATCTTTTTGGTAACCTTCAAAAACTAATTTAGCCCAATTATGTCCATAAATATTATGAACCTCATCAGCAGTTCCAATTGCGTGTAATAAATCGGAAGGATGAACTTCTGGTTCACCTAAATCTCCCCACCAACCTGCAACTCCATAATTATTAAACTTTTTATAAATATCCCAAAACCATTGTTTTCCTTCTGGTTTAAAAATATCTACAATTCCAGTGTTTCCAAAGTAAAAATCGTATTTATAAGGCGCTCCTTCTTTTGTTTTTCCTAGAACATCTTGCTCAACAGCTTCATCCCATTTTTTAGAAGTTGTTAAAATAAAAGGTTCCGAAATTAAAATGGTTTTAACTCCTTTTGCTTTTAAATCTGCTATCATTTTTTTAGGATTTGGAAATGAATCTTTTTCAAATTCGAAATTTCCCATAGTTCCTTTCATTTCTTTTCCAAACCAAAATAAATCTAAAATAATGGCATCAACTGGAATTTCTTCTTCTATAAATGCATCTATTGTTTCGGTAACTTCTTTTTGCGAATGATATCCAAATCTACTTGAAAAATTCCCCAAAGCCCAACGAGGAATCATTGGTTGTTTTCCTGTTAAATTTGTGTATTGTGAAACTATATCTGTCCAAGAATCTCCCGCAACAACCTGATAGGTTTTTCTACCTGAAATAGTTTCGTATTGTAAAGAATTGTCTTTTTTACTATCTAAATCTAGATAGCCAATTGGCGCATTGTCAAAATGAATGGCATATAAATTTGAAGAATATACTAATGGAATGGTGAAATTCATTAATTCTGAATGCGTTTCATAACCATAATGCGCTTTATTGTACAATTGTAATCTGTTCCCTCTTCTGTTCATTCCTAAAGCACGAGCACCTCCACCATATAAAACCTCTTCAGAAGTTAAGTTAAAATCCAACACCTCATTATCTACATTTTTAATATATCCTTTTCGCTCAGAAATTAAGAACTTGTTTTTATATGAATATGAAATTTGAAATGGTGCTTTGGTAATAGTAACTGAAATTCCTAAAGTGTTTAATTTGATTTCATTTTCATTTTCTAAAACTTTAAATTTAACTTCAGTAGGTTTTAAAACAACAGCGTGAGAATTTACATTAAAAACTTCGCCGTTTGGAATAAAAGACGTTTCGACAATTGTAGTCGAATATGGTTTTATTTGGTATAGACCATCATTCGTTTTTATTTCAATATATGTATTTTTAGCACTTATGCTTTGGTAAATTCTATCTGTATTTTGAGCATTTAAAAACGAGCCCAGTAAAACAAAAAATAATATTTGTAGTTTAAAAAATTTCATTTATTAATTATTTAATAAAAATTGAACAGGAATTTGAAATCGCTGATTCCAAGAATTTTCAGAATGGTCGTGACCTTCAAACTTTAAGTTTTTTGAATTTAATTCGTTATAACCTTTTAATTTTAAAACCTCATCAACTTCTTTCTGAAAAGGTAAATAATAAGCATCCAACGTATTTGTACCGTAATCAAAGTATATTTTATGGTTTTTAGGCGAAGGTAAATTTTGAGCTAAATAACTAAAAAATGTTGCTGGAACTGGACTGTTTTCTTGTGGCATAAACCCAACCCAATGCGTTGATAAACAAGCTGCACCACCAAATATCTCTGGATATTCACACAACGCATAGATGGATATTAATCCGCCCATACTTGATCCTGCTATAAAAGTATTTTCAGGAGTTGTAAGTGTTGAAAAATTAGTATCAATAAATGGTTTTACTTCTTCAATAATAAATTTTAAATAGTTATCTGATTGAATCCCTTTAAATTCTGTTCCAAATTGTTTTGTTGCAGTTTCAAAAATTGAATCTTTAAATTTTTTAGGTAGTAAATCAAATGGTTTTTGAGGATAATATTCAGTATGTCTAATATCAGAATGATTCCACATTGCAACAACAATACAGTCTTTAATTTTAGCTGAATCAATTAAACCACCAACAATTTCATCTACTTTCCATTCTTGTTTATTCCATGTGCTTTCAGCATCAAATAGCATTTGCCCATCGTGCATATACAAAACTGCATATTTTTCGTTTTTGGAATAATTATTTGGCAGCCAAACATCAACAGTTCTAGGTCTTACATATTTTGAAGGAAAACTATCAATTCGTTTTATAGTTCCTGAAGATAAATTTCCTGAGTAATCTGAAATTTCTATATTAACAACATCTTTTACAACTTGTTGTTTCTCTTTACAAGAAATAAAAACTAAAACAAATGTAATAGCTAAGATACTTTTGAAGGCTTTCATTATTTACTTTTTAGTGGTTAAAATCACAACTCCTTTTGAATTTAATTTTAAAGATTCTTCCCAAGTAAATTCATCATTTGAAATAATATTTCTTACTTGTTTTCCATTCAAACCTATTTCTTCAAATCTATTTAAATCTAAATTAATTGGAAATTCATTTTTATTTAAAATAATAGTTACAACTTCTTCATTTAAAATTCTGAATAAAACATAGACACCTTTTTCAGGCGCAAAATGAATTGTTTTCCCTGAATGTATAGCATCACTATTTTTACGATAATTTAATACTTTCTTCAAAAATGATTGCATATCTAATTGATCTTTACCCAGTCCTTCTCCAGTAAATGCATTTACTTTATCATTAGCCCATCCTCCAGGAAAATCGGTTCTAATTAAACCGTGATCTCCAGGTTTAGCGGCATCGCTAATTAAAATTTCAGTTCCATAATACACTTGTGAAATTCTTGGTAATGCTAACAAATACCCTAAAGCCATTTTAGTTTTTACAACATCTTCATTTAATTGCGTAAAAATTCTACTCATATCATGATTGTCTGGAAAAATCATAATTTTACTCGGATTTGCATACGAAAAATCGTTTGCCAGTCCTTCATATATTTTTACCAACCCTTTATCCCAACTATCTTCTTCATTTAAAGCACTAACAATCGCATGTTGCATTGGAAAATCCATGGTTGAACTTAAATTTGATTTATAGCCATCTTTATTGTTTTTTCCATCTTGCCAATAACCAACTAACAACGGATTTAAACTCCATTCCTCTCCAACGATACTCATATTTGGATATTCATTCATAATTGCTCCCGCCCAATTCGCCATAAATTCTTTATCTGGATAAGGATAAGTATCCTGACGAACACCACCTAAATCCAATGTTTCAATCCACCAAATGCTATTTTGAATTAGATAGGTTGCTAATAAAGGATTACGCTGATTTAAATCTGGCATTGCAGAAACAAACCAACCTTCGCTCATTAAATCTTTGTCTTTTTTTGAAGCATAACCATCTTGATTTGTGGTTCTTCTGTGATTTGTGGTTACAATGTTACCTTCTAAATATTCTTTCTGGTAATTCACCCAATCATTTGTTGGTAAATCTTGCATCCACCAATGCTCTACTCCAATATGGTTTTCAACCATATCCATTACCAATTTAAGACCTCTCTCTTTTGATTTTGTAGCCAATTCAATATATTCATCCATAGTTCCAAATCTTGGGTCTGGCTGATATAAATCTGTTATTGCATAACCGTGATACGACGCTTTTTTCATATCATTGGTTAAAACAGGAGTTGGCCAAATTGCTGTAAAACCCATTTCCGAAATATAATCTAAATGACTGGTAATTCCTTTGATATCTCCTCCATGACGAGCATAATCATCTTTTCTGTTTATGCTTTGCTCCTTTAAACCTTTAACAATGTCGTTTGAAGTATCTGCATTTGCAAAACGATCTGGTGTAATTAAACAAATAGCATCTGAACTGTTAAAACCTTCTCTAAGTTTTGAGTCTATTTTTCGTGCTTTTAATTCGTAATCTATACTAAAATTATTTAGCTTCCCTTTTTTTGAAAAATCAATTTTAAATTTTCCAACTTCAGCTTTTGAAACATCAACAGTTAAAAAAAGATAATTTTTATTTTCTGTTCTTTTAACCTGCTTTAAATCAATAGTTTTATTATTTATTGAAGGAGAATAACTAGAAATATTTTCCCCGTACATTAATAATTCAACCTGATTATTATTCATTCCAACCCACCAATTTGGAGGTTCAATTCTATTAATTTTTTGAGAATAGGTTGTTAAGCTAACAAAAAACAAAAGTAGAAGTAAGCTATTAATTTTCATTATATATATTTTTTTTGATTAAATTATAACTGATTCATTTGAAGGCATTAAAATCTCTTTATTATCTACAAACATTTTAACCTCTTTTTCAGATTCATTAAAGAATTTACATTCAGTTTGACTCTTGTAAACCTTAATAGTACTTCCTCTAAAATTGATTGTAAATGAATATGATTTCCATTGCTCCGGTATTTGAGGGTTGAAAGATAAATTCCCATTTTCATTCACACGCATACCTCCAAAACCTTGTACAATAGACATCCAAGTTCCTGCCATACTTGTAATATGACAACCTTCATCAACTTCATGATTATAATCGTCTAAATCTAAACGAGATGTACGCACATATTGCTCATAAGCTTTAGGCATTCTATCAATAGAAGCTGCTAAAATTGAATGCACACAAGGTGACAATGAAGATTCATGAACTGTTAAAGGTTCGTAAAAATCGAAATGACGTTCTAATTCTTCTTTACTGAATTTACTTTCAAATAAATACATTCCTTGTAAAACATCAGCTTGTTTTATATAACAAGAACGTAAAATACGATCCCAAGACCATTTTTGATTAATTGGTCTTTCAGATTTTGGTAATTCACTTACTGGAATTAATTCTTTATCTAAAAAGTTATCTTGTTGTAAATAAACCTTGTGTTCTTCACTAAATGGAAAATACATATTATCTGCAACATTCATCCATTTATCAGTTTCTGATTTAGTCAATTTTGTTTTAACCATAACTCGGTTAAAATCATCTTCAAACTGCTCTTTTACTTTATTTATACAATCAATCGCATATTCAATACACCATTTTGCTAAATAGTTTGTGTAAAAATTATTATTTACATTATTTTCATATTCATTTGGTCCTGTAACTCCTAAAATTACATATTGGTTTTTTGCTTTTGAGAAATTAGCTCTTTGATGCCAAAAACGAGCAACAGCAATTATAACTTCTAATCCATATTTTGGAATGTATTCAAAATCTTGGGTATAATTTACGTAGTTATAAATTCCATAAATCATAGCTCCATTTCTATGAATTTCTTCAAAAGTAATTTCCCATTCGTTATGGCATTCTTCACCATTCATAGTTACCATTGGATACAAAGCAGCGCCATTTTTAAATCCTAATTTCTCAGCATTTTCAATAGCTTTATCTAACTGATTGTAACGATATAATAACAAGTTTTTAGCAACATCTGAATCTTTTGTTCCCATATAAAAAGGAATACAATAAGCTTCAGTATCCCAATAGGTACTTCCTCCATATTTTTCGCCAGTAAAACCTTTTGGACCAATATTTAAACGAGCATCAGTACCCATATAGGTCTGATTCAGTTGAAAAATATTAAATCTAATACCTTGTTGTGCTTTTACATCGCCTTCAATAATAATATCAGATGTACTCCAAATTTCTTCCCAAGATTGTTTTTGAAGTTTTAATAAATCATCAAACCCCATTAAACTTGCCTCTTTCACATTTTGAAGAGAAGCATCAATCAATTCTTCATTATTGTAATTTAAGGAACTCACATAACTTCCATACTTATAAATTGTAGCGGTATCACCTTCTGATACATTCATTTTATAAGTATATGTTATTAATTTTTCTTCAATTTTAGTTTCTTGTGGTACCTTAATTTTTTTATTGTTTAACTTCAATAAAATTTCCATAGCTGTTGCCACATGGAATTCTGTTTTTAGCGTCTTCGCATAAATACAGCCATTATTTTTACCTTCAACTAATTTTAATGTTTCCCAAAAATATTCATCGTAGTTTAAATCTTCATTTACAATCCCAGCATCTAAATATGGTGAAAACGTAATTTCTCCTGAGAAATTTACTGCTTTTACACTATATTTTATAGCTCCAATCTCATTCAATTCTACACTAATAAGTCGTTGGGTTATAACTTGAATTTCTTCTCCTGTTTGAAGAGTAGCGTTAAAAGAACGGCTTAACCATCCTTCTTTCATGTTTAATTCTCTTCTAAAGTTAGATACTTTACACAGGTTTAAATCTAAATTAGTGTTGTTAATTTGTACATGAATACCAATCCAATTTGGAGCATTTAAAACTTTTGCAAAATACTCAGGATATCCATTTTTCCACCATCCAACTCTTGTTTTATCAGGATAATAAACACCTCCAATATAACTACCTTGCAATGTTTCACCAGAATAATCTTCTTCAAAATTGGCACGTTGGCCCATGGCTCCATTTCCAATGCTAAATAGACTTTCAGAAGCTTTTACATTTTCAGCAGCAAAAACTTCTTCAATAATTGACCATTCATTTGGAACTATATAATTCTTATTCATTTTTTCTAATTAATTAGATTTTTTAAAAAATCAACTGTAAAACCATTAGTATCTTTTAATACATATGTAGCTTCACTTAATAATTCGGCATCACCAATTCCAATACTTACCATTTTTGCAGCATTAGCAGCTTCAACACCAGCAATAGCATCTTCAACTACAATACAGTTTTCTAGTTTCATATGAAGTTTTTGTGCACCAATTAAAAACACTTCTGGATCTGGTTTAGCTTTAGATACATCATTCCCATCAACAATAGCTGCAAACCTATTTAAAAGTCCTACTTTTTCTAAAATTAATGGTGCGTTTTTACTTGCTGAACCCAACGCATATTTAATATTATTGGTATCTAAATAATTTAACAGGTTGTTGATTCCTGGTAAAATTTCATTATCAGTCATTTTATTTACATAACCCAAATACTCTGTATTTTTTTGAAGTAAATATTTTTGTTTTTCTTCTTCAGAAAGTTCAACCTTTCCTATCTTTATTAAAATTTCTAATGATTTTACACGGCTAACACCTTTTAACAATTCATTTTGCTCTTCAGTAAAATCAAATCCTAAAGAATTTGCTAAATTTCTCCAAGCTAAATAATGATACTTTGCTGTGTCAACTATAACACCATCCAAATCAAATATAAAACCTATCTCTTTTTTCATTCTTTATACATTCTCTGATTGATATGAAATTGCATTTTTGTCTGTAATTAAAAAATTACATAAACCTGCAATAATTAAACTAATCCCAGCTACTGTCATTGCATTAATGGCTTCTTTACCTAATAATCCTGAGATAAAATTAATACCACCAACAGATGCTATAATTTGAGGAATTACAATAAACATGTTAAAAATCCCCATAATAACACCCATTTTCTTTGGATCTACAGCGCTTGATAACATAGCATAAGGCATAGATAAAATACTACCCCAAGCAAAACCAATAAGTACAAAACAATACTTTAAATTTTCTGGACTTGAGTAATACATTAATAAAAATCCTAGTCCGCCTAAAAATAGTGATCCCATGTGCACAAACTTTCTGTTAATATTTCTTTTTGAAGTATAAAACGTAAGTAACAATGCAAAAACCATTGAAGATAAGCCATACACTCCCATTGCAGAACCTACAGAATTTGATGATTCTTGAAATGATGTATTTGCAATATCAAAAGCTAAAGCTTGTTCTGAATTAGCCATATCATAAGAAGATTCAATAGGTGCAGGGGTTTTAAAAACGTGTTCAGTTAATGCAGGATTTGCTAAACTCCACATGGTGAAAAAAGCGAACCAACTAAAAAACTGAATTACTCCCAATTTTTTCATAGTAGAAGGCATGTTTCCAATATTTTCTAAAATATCTTTTACAAATCGATTCTTTTTTAGCTTTTCTTTCTCAAACTCCTTCATATCTTCAGGAGGATACTCTTTAGTTGTAAAAACTGTAAATAAAACACTCGTTAAAAAAACAAAAGCACCAATACCAAAAGCAACTTTTACAGACATTGGTATCACTCCAGATTCTGCAGAATTACTTACACCTAGCTGAGACACCATCCAAGGTAAATTACTAGCTATCCAAGTACCAATACCAATAATTAAAGTTTGAACAACAAATCCATAAGATCTTTGAGACTGTGGCAATTTATCTGCAACTAAAGCTCTAAAAGGTTCCATTGAAATATTAATAGAAGCGTCTAAAATCCATAATAAGCCTGCTGCTACCCATAATATTGGAGAATGCGGAACTATAAAAAGTGCTATTGAACTTAATATGGCTCCAATTAAAAAATAAGGTCTACGTCTACCCCATTTTGGACTCCAAGTTTTGTCGCTCATATAACCAATAATAGGTTGTACTAATAAACCCGTTAAAGGTGCTGCGATCCATAACATTGGAATTGCATCTTTTTCAGCTCCAAGTGTTTGAAATATTCTAGACATAAATCCTCCTTGCAAGGCAAATCCAAATTGAATTCCCAAGAAACCAAAACTCATGTTCCAGATTTCCCAGAAACCTAGTTTCCGTTTTTCCATATATGTAAAAATTAATAATTAACAATACAAAGCTTTATTGCTTTAATTGTTTGGTGTGAAGTGTGTGAAAATAGTACGGTAAAATTTCTTTTACGAAGCAAATATATAATTTAATTTTTAGTTTTTAGTTTTTTAAGAAGAAGATTTAAGGTTATATATAATAAATATACAACTACAACCTTTGAGTTCTAAGAAAAAAATTATTGATAAATAATATTGAAATTAAAATTTATCCTACATCAATTAAAAAAACTTAATTAACTGATAAAGTAGACTTTCTAATTTTTAAACCTGTAGAAATTACAACCTTTTGAAAATCATTAGGTCCAATACTCTCAATTCTATTTATTAATAATTCAGCAGCTTGCCTACCCATTAAATCACCATGTTGTTCTACAGAAGTTAAAGGAGGATACGTAAATTCAGAAATTAACCCACTTGTAAAACCAATAATTGCAATATCATCGGGTATTGAAAGCCCTTTAGCTTTAGAAGCTTTTAAAGCAATGGCCGCATAAATTTCATTTACCGCTAAAATGGCATCTGGTGGATTTTCAACATTAATAATTTTTCCTATTTGTTCGTGCAAATCCTTAGTATCGTCAATTTTATAAATCAAACTCTCATCAATACCAATCCCATTAGTTACTAAGGCTTTTAAATATCCTTCTTTTCTTAATGATCCTACAGTAATATAGTCTTGTGTAGTTATTAATGCTATACGTTTTGCGCCTATTTCAACTAAATGATTTGTTGCTTTAAAGGCCCCACCAATGTCATCAACTATAACTTTATCACATTCAATTTCATCAATTATTCTATCAAATAAGACTAAGGGAAAATCATCTTTAATAAGTGCATCAAAGTGCCTATAAATTTGATTTTCTTGAGTCTCTCTGGCAACTGAAACAATTAAACCATCAACACTTCCATTTGTAAGAACCGTAAAGTTTGACACTTCTTTTTCATACGATTCATTAGACAAACAAACCATTACGTTATAGCCTTTTTCATTTGCATATTGTTCAATCCCATTAATAACTGTTGAAAAAAAGTGATGAACAATCTCAGGAATTATAACACCAATTACCGATGTTTTTTGATTGCGTAGTTGTAATGCTAAACTATTTGGTTTGTAATTATAATAATCTGCAAAAGCTTTTATTTTCCCTCTTGTTTCCTCACTAATTTCGTGGCTATCTTTTAACGCTTTTGAAACCGTTGAAATAGAGACTCCAAATTCCTTAGCAATATTTTTAAGAGTTATTCTTGGTTTCATATAGATTTGTTAATCGATTAGGTACAAATATAAAATTAATAAGGAAACTATACACTATTTTAAAGTGTAAGATTATTGGTTTCTTATTCAAATTTAACCTTGAAAAGTGCTATTTTAATAAAAATTAACAATTTAGTGAGAAAAAAAATGAATCAACTCTAACGTTAGAGTGAAAAAGTTATAAACACGAAAACGTTTGCGTAACATTTGAAATAGTGTTAAATCTGTGTTAACTTCTTAACTTCACACTGTGAAATGTAATGAAAATAGTACAAATTATTTAAAAACTTAATTATTAATTAACTTAAAATAGATGAAAAATTTTAAACTTTTTCTATTGACTGTTATCGTATTTTTACCGCTTAGTTTGTTCGCGCAACAAACAGTAACTGGTAAGGTAACAGAAAAAGCTACCGGAAGTGAATTACCGGGAGTTGGTATTATTATTAAAGGAACTGCAAAAGGTACCTCAACTGATTTTGATGGGAATTATATCCTTGAAAACTTAAAACAGGGTGATGTGCTTATGTTTTCTTATATTGGGTTTACTACCCTGGAAGTAACTGTAGGTGCTAATACTACTATTAATGTAGCGTTGAACCAAGATACAGAAACATTAGAAGAGATTGTACTTATTGGGTATGGTAGCACAAAAAAAGAAGATTTAACCGGATCTGTAGACTTAATTACGTCTAAAGATTTTAATGAAGGGCCTATTGTATCTGCTCAACAATTAATTAGTGGTAAAATTGCCGGGGTTTCTGTAACTTCTGGTAGTGGAGCTCCTGGTGAAGGACAAGAAATTCTTATTAGAGGTCTTGGTTCTTTATCATTAACAAGCTCTCCTTTAATTGTAGTTGATGGTATCCCTTTGAATGACGGAGGCGTAGGAGGATCTCGAAACCCTTTAAACTTAATCAACCCAAATGATATTGAAAGTATGGTGGTTTTAAAAGATGCCTCTGCAACAGCCATTTATGGTTCTAGAGCTGCTAATGGTGTAATTTTGATTACTACAAAAAAAGGAAAGGATTCTGAGTTTAAATTTAACGTAAGTTCATCAACTTCTTCTTATGTAGCGATTGATCAAGTAGATGTACTTTCTGCTTCTCAATTTCGTGATTTAGTAAATAGTACTGGAGATGCAGATGCAATAGCTCGTTTGGGTTCAGCCACAACAAATTGGCAAGATGAAATTTATACAAACGCCGTTGGATCTGATCATTCTTTTAGTGCTTTAGGAAGTGCCTTTGGAGTTCCAATGAGAGCTTCTTTAGGTTATTCTGACCATGATGGTACATTAAAAGGTGACAATTTTAAACGTACAACAGCATCTTTAAATTTAACACCTAGTTTGTTAGATGATCATTTAAAAATAGAGTTAAATGCTCGTGGAATGTACACCGAAAATACATTTGCTAATAGAGCTGCAATTGGATCTGCTGTTGGTTTTGATCCAACACAATGGGTACACGATACAAGTTCAATATTTAAAAATTATTTTGCTTGGACGGGTACTAATGGGTATCAATTGAACTTAGCTGGGACAAATCCAGTAGCATTACTTAATTTAGTTGATGATAACGCAGAAGTAAGGCGTTTTGTTGGTAATGCAAAATTCGATTACAAATTGCATTTCTTACCAGATCTTACTGCGACCGTTAATGTTGGTTATGATAAATCTAATAGTCATGGTAGAAAAGTAACTTCAGAATTTATTCCTACTTCAGATACATCATGGAATGGTTCTAGAAGCACCTACTCTCAAGAAGCAACTAATAAATTATTTGATGCGTATGTAACTTATAATAAATCATTTAATGATGTACATAATTTAAATGTTGTTGCAGGTTATTCCTATCAAAAATTTGAATTTGATAATTATGATTATGATAGTGAGAAGGAAGAAGATGGAAATGATTTCGAATTTATTGATAAATCTGAAAATGTTCTTTTATCTTATTTTGGTAGATTCAATTATTCCTATGATAGTAAGTATTTATTTACTGCTACATTAAGAGCTGATGCCTCTTCAAAATTAAATCCAAACGACCGTTGGGGGTATTTTCCTTCATTAGCCGCTGCTTGGAACATTCATAAAGAAAATTTTATGAAAGATGGAATTTTCGACGAATTAAAATTACGAGCAGGATTTGGGGAAGTTGGTAATGTAAATGGGTTAGGCGATTATAATTTCTTAACAAGATACACTGGAAGTCAATCCACTGCAAATTATCAATTTGGTGGTGCTTTTTATCAAACTTTTAGACCAGAACCGATAAATGAAGATTTACGTTGGGAAGTTGGTAGAACTTATAATATTGGTTTAGACTATGGTTTATTAGATAGAAGAATCACTGGTTCTGTTAATGTTTATCTGAAAGAAACTCAAGATTTAATATCATCAGCTTTTATTGATCCATTTACAAATTTTGGAAACCGTATCAATAAAAATATTGGTGATATGGAAAATAAAGGTGTTGAATTCACTATTAATGTGATTCCTGTACAAACTGACGATTTAAAATTAAACATCAGTTATAATGTAGCTTTCAACCAAAATGAAGTAACTAAACTTCCTTTTGATCAGGCAGTTGGTGGTATAAGTGGTGGTGTTGGAAACAATATACAAGTTCATACAGAAGGTGAATCTCCATTTAGCTATTTGGTTTACAAACAAGTTTATGATACTGCAGGATCTCCAATTGAAGGTGCCTTTGTTGATAGAAATGGTGATAATATTATTAATGATGATGATAGATATATTTATAAAGACCCATACGCTGATGTTATTATGGGATTAAATGCTGATTTAAATTATAAAAATTGGGATTTATCTATAGTAACCAGAGCTAATATTGGTAATTACGCATACAATAACGTAGCTTCTAGCAATGGTTCTTTAAGAAGAGCAACTGCCAACAGTATTTTAACAAACTTACATGCGAATCATTTAAATACAGGTTTTGTAGAAACAACAGAGCAAAATTTATTAAGTGATTACTTTATTGATGATGCTTCTTTTTTCAAAATTGATAATATCACATTAGGGTATCGTTTAAACAATGCTATAAAAGATGTTGCTTTTAAATTTTATGGATCTGTACAAAATGTTGCAACAATTACTGATTACAAAGGTTTAGACCCAGAAATATCAGGTGGAATTGACAATAATTTTTATCCTAGACCAAGAACATTTGTGTTAGGCGTTAATATTGATTTTTAATAAAATAATAGAAAAATGAAAAATATATATAAAAAACTCATTTTTGTTGTAACTATCACGTTTTTTATGACTTCATGTCAAGACGATTTAAATTTATCGCCAATTGATCCTGATAGTTTTACACAAGAAGATGTATTTGCAAGTGCTAATGATGCCAAGGGTGCTTTAGCAAAATTATATGCAGGTTTAGCTCTTACTGGTCAACAAGGACCTGCTGGACAACCAGATATAGCTGATATTGATGAAGGATTCTCACAGTTTTCAAGAATGTTGTTTAACCTTAATGTATTAACGACAGACGAAGCTGTTGTAGGATGGGGAGATCCAGGTTTACCTGATTTACATGGAATGTCTTGGTCAAGTAGTAATGACTTTACTGAAGCTATGTACTCTCGTTTAGCTCAAGAAGTATCTTTTAGTAATTCATTTATTAAAAATGCTTCTTTATTAACACAAGATATCGAAGTACAAGCATATATTGCAGAAGCACGATTTTTAAGAGCTTATGCATATTATAATTTAATGGATCTTTATGCTAATGTTCCTTTAACTTCAGATATTTCTACGGACTTACCTTTACAAAGTAATAGAACAGAGATATTCTCATTTATAGAGTCTGAATTATTAGAAATTCAAGATTTATTAAAAACTGGAGGTTCTAATGAGTATGGTAGAGTTGATCAAGTAGCTGCTTGGGCGTTATTGTCAAAATTATACCTAAATGCAGAAGTTTGGACAGGTGATGCAAAATATACTGAATGTGTAACTTTTTCAAACAATGTTATGAATTCATCTTATTCAATTAATACGAATGATGCAAATGGTAATGGTACTGCTTATGACGAATTATTTTTAGCAGATAACGATACTAATGGTGCACAAAACGAATTTATTTTCGCTTTAAATTTCGACGGATTACAATCTCAAACTTATGGGGGTACAACTTTCCTAGTTCATGCTGCAGTTGGTGGTACTATGAATGCTGCTGACTTTGGTATAAATGGAGGCTGGGGAGGCTTACGTACTACTAAAGGTTTAGTTGAAAAATTTGCATCAGGAGATCAAAGAGGTATGTTCCATTCTGATGGACAAAGTTTGGAAATATCAAAAATTCCACCATTTAAAGAAGGATATGCTGTTAGTAAATTTAAAAATGTAGATTCTAATGGAAATGCTGGTAGTGATACTGGTGGAGATTTTGTAGATACTGATTTACCTTTAATACGTTTGGCTGAAATATATTTAAATTATGCTGAAGCTTCTTTAAGAGGCGGAGGTGGAGATTTAGGATTAGCAGCTTCTAAAATAAATGAATTAAGAGGAAGAGCTTATGGAAATAACTCTGGTAATATAAGTACTGGAGATTTAAATTTAGATTTCGTATTAAATGAGAGATCCCGAGAATTGTATTGGGAAGGTCAAAGACGTACCGATTTAGTTCGTTACAATTATTTCACAACAAATAGTTATTTATGGCCATTTAAAGGGAATGTTCTTAATGGAACTTCAGTAGATCAATTCAGAAATATTTTCCCTTTACCAACCAACGTACTATCAACCAATCATAATCTTACTCAAAACGTAGGATATTAAAAATTTAAAACTAGAAACAATGAAAAAAATAACAATTTTAGCATTACTAATTTTAGCCTCTGTAGGTTTTAATTCGTGTACAGATGATGATAAGTTTGAATTTATTGCTCAAACTCCTCAAGAAAGTATTCAATTTGTAAATTCATTTCAAGATGAATATATACTAACAAGTCTAGCTTCCAAAAATTTAGCAGAACGATTTGTTTGGGTTTCACCAGATTTTGGTGTAGCAACTATTGTAAATTATGAAATGCAAGGTTCAATAACTGAAACCTTCGATGTGTTTTCAGCTTTAGGAACAACAACTAAAAATGAAATAGGAATTACTATTAATCAAATGATGAGCTTGGCTTCAGAAGCAGGTTTAGATAATGACCCTACTACTGAAGAACCTAATGTTGGTACTCTTTATTTTAGAATAAAAGCCTCAATAGGAACTCAAGGTGAAAGCGAATCGTTTTCTCAAGTTCAGTCATTGAATGTTAATATACCTGAAATAGTTGCTGGAGGGAATGGATGCAAGCGTA